>OGZM01000034.1_pt1 | contig 193950 bp, 200 predicted proteins | sample 1576821 | NCBI WGS metagenome assembly OGZM01 (sample SAMEA3541491, study PRJEB24748) | human gut metagenome | biome: human gut; feature: human-associated habitat; material: faeces | place: China | collected 2012
GTCCACAATGTTGGTAGCCTTGATTTTAACCATGAAAATTCTTCTCGAAGTATTCTTGAAGATATTCCTTTTATTCGTTTAACAACTTTATGTATACCAAATTGTGGATCAACTTCTAAAAGCAAATGAACATGGTCTGGCATTACTTCCATCTCGATTAAATCGACGTGAAGCTCCTGACAAATATTATTAATCAACTCCTTTAATCGTTCATCAACACCATTGTTCAACACTTTTCTACGATATTTAGGACAAAATACTACATGATATTTACAAGAATATACTATATTATTATTTGATTTATATTTCATAAAAGTATTATATAACTATTAAAAATATAATACAATAAAAAACAATGATATCGAATCATTGTTTTTTAGCGAGCTTATATCCCCATAAATAAATTTAGGGGCTTTACGCTCGCATTTGGTAACATTTGCAAAATTAAGATTTGCGACCACATGGATTCTAAAAACCAACCTGTTTGAAATAGTGATATATATATATCGTTTGTAAATGAATGTCTGTTAATTCACTGTATAGTAATCCATTTGTAATAATGCTGAAGCAATAAGAACAGAGAACATATTTCCAAAATTTGAAAATGCTGTTATTTTGATATATTTAATCATATTGGCGTATGTTTTACGACCTTCAATTATACTTTGTTCTAAAACCATTAAATCTTTTTCTAAAAGAATTATATCAGCAGATTCTTTGGTAATATTTACGGCATTGTCTACAGAAATAGCTATATCAGAAGATTTCATTGCAGTGGCATCATTCATCTCCCATGAAACCAACCGTATGACCATTTTGGCGGAGCAATTTTACAATTTTTGCTTTTTGTTCTGGTGATAATTTAGCGAAAACATCAGTTTTTTCTACAGCTATAGCTAAATCTTGTTCTGGTAGTTGCTCAATATCTGAACCAAGTAAAAGATTATTAACTTTTAAACCAACTTGTTTACATATAGAACGAGCAACTTTATCATTATCTCCTGTTAAAACTTTTACTTTAACACCATATTCTTTTAATGCTTTTAAAGCTTTTACAGTTGATTCTTTTGGCGGGTCTAAGAATGCTAGATAGCCAATAAGCACCATATCACATTCATCTGCTATGCTGAATTTATCTATTGGTGATGGATTATTTTTTTGAGCAACAGCTATTACACGCATACCTTTGTCATTTAGTTTATCGACAGTTTTTAGGATTTCTTTTTTGATGCGTTCATCTAACGGTTTAATTTTTCCTTGATATTCAACATGAAAGCAGATAGATAACATTTCTTCGACTGCACCTTTAGTTATCATTTGGCATTTTTGATTTTTGTCCTTTACTACTATAGAAAGGCGACGACGTGAAAAATCGAAAGGTATTTCATCTACTTTTGTATAGGCACTAGATAGATTTATTAAGTTAGGATTATCTTGTTCAATTTCTTCTGTTTTATTGATGATAGCTATATCCATTAAATTTTTATAGCCTGTTTTAAAATAACTATTTAGGTAGGCATGACGTAAGACACGACTATCTTCATTTCCCAGTACATCTAAATGGTATTCTAAAACAACTTTATTCATGGTTAATGTACCAGTTTTATCAGTACAAAGAATATCCATAGCACCAAAATTTTGAATGGAATTTAAGTTTTTTACGATAGTTTTTTTCTTAGACATAGAAACGGCACCTTTAGCTAAGCAAGTAGTAACTATCATAGGTAACATTTCAGGTGTTAAGCCTACAGCAATGGAGATAGCAAATAAAAAAGCTTCTACCCAATCATTTTTAGTTATACCATTGACAAAAAATACTATGGGTACCATAAATAACATAAAACGAATTAAAATCCAAGAGACGGAATTGACACCTTTAGTAAAATTTGTTTCCATAGGTGTAGTAGAAACAGATGAAGCGATTGAACCAAATAAAGTATTATTGCCAACACCGATTACTACAGCAGTAGCACTGCCACTTATTACATTACTTCCCATGAATAAAATATTATTATAATTAGTAATAGAAAGATTTTTTTCTTGATAAGTTTTAGCAAATTTTTCTACTGGTTCACTTTCACCTGTTAATGATGCTTGGCTAATGAATAAATCTTTAGCTTCTAAAATTCTAGCATCAGCAGGAATCATATCACCAGCACTTAGATGAATAATATCACCAATTACTACATCTTCTAAAGGAATTTCTGCTTTAGGGCGATATTGTCTAGTAACGGTGCAAGTAGTTGTTATTAAAGATAGAAGTTTTTCGGCTGCATTACCGGAACGGCTTTCTTGAACAAAACGCAAAGAGCCAGATATAAAAACCATTGTAAGAATTATAATAACGGTTACAGGATTTACATCATCAGGGCTATTTTGCATGATAGGAATAATAATATCAGTAAAAATAGAAACTATAGCCAGACAAAATAAAATTGCTGTAAATGGGTTTATAAAAGCATTGGCAATACGTTTAGTTAAAGATAATTTTTTTCCATGTACAATTTTATTATTGCCATATAAATTACGATGTTCTTTAATGGCTTGTTCACTTAATCCCGTAAAAGAAGTGTTAAGAGCTTGTAATATTAGCTTGGTTGAATTGGTGGCACAAAAAATAATTTGTTCGTTCATTTTTTTAGTGTTTTTGGATTAGTTGTCACAATGCTCCCTCCATAAAAATAAAATTAATAAATCACGTAACAAAGTATAAATTATTTATTTATCTAATTATATGGCAGAATTCTTGCGATTTTATTACTTTTTTATAAAGATTTGAAAGAGCATATTATTTAATGAGATTTTAATGAAAGTTTTAAAGGGTTTTAATTTGTATTTTTAGAATATATACAGTATAAATAAAACAATCGAAATCCTTAATGAAGGAGGGGTTTTTATGAATTTACAATTTTTAGGTGCGGCTCATACAGTTACAGGTTCTTGTTATTTATTAGAAGCAAATGACCATAAAGTTTTGATTGATTGTGGTATGTTTCAAGGTGCGAGAAATTTACGTGATTTAAACTACAATGATTTTCGTTTTGTACCATCAGATATAGATTGCGTACTTTTAACTCATGCTCATGTTGACCATTGCGGTCTTATTCCTAAGTTATGTAAACAAGGATTTAAGGGCGATATATATGCAACAAAAGCGACTTGCGATTTAGTAAATATCATGCTCCCAGATAGTGCACATATCCAAGAGTCTGATGCACAAATAACAAATCGCAAAGGGCAACGTATGGGAAAAACACCAATAGCTCCTTTATATACTATTGATGATGCTATGGCTTCATTAAAACAATTTGTGCCAATTGATTATGATCAAGAAATTAATCCAGTAAATGGAATACGAGCTATTTATAAAGATGCTGGTCATATCATGGGGTCAGCAATTATTGAAGTTTATGTAACGGAAAATGGCGAAGAAACTAAAATTGTATTTACAGGTGATTTGGGGCAACCTGACCAGCCTATTATAAAAGACCCTACACATATAAAAGAAGCAGATTATTTAGTAATTGAGTCTACTTATGGTGATCGCAAACATCAAATTTATGATAAAGAAACTCCATTAGCAGAAATTATAAATGATACTATGGATAGAGGCGGAAATTTAATTATTCCATCATTTGCAGTTGGTCGTACACAAACAATGTTATATTATTTATTCAAATTATGGAAAGCCAATCGCATAGAGGATTATTCAGTTGTAGTAGATAGCCCACTTGCTGTTGAAGCTACAAGAATTTTTGCCAAGAATACAAAATATTTTGATGATGAAGCAACTGAATATATTAGAAAACATGGTAAATTGCCTCAAATGCCACAGTTGCGTCTTTGTGAAAGTGCAAATGAATCTAAGGCCTTAAACACAGAAGAAGGTTCACATATTATTTTATCGGCTAGTGGTATGGCGGACGCTGGACGTGTACTTCATCATTTAAAACATAATCTTTGGCGTCCAGAATCTACAATTTTATTTGTAGGTTATCAAGCAGAAGGAAGTTTAGGTAGAAAATTATTAGAAGGCGCTAAAAAAGTAAAAGTCTTAGGTGAAGAAATCAGTGTAAAAGCTAGAATTGTAAATATGGACGGATTTTCTGCTCATGCTGATTATTCACAGATGGAAGAATGGTTACAACATTTAACTATGTATAATGCTAAACAGGTATTTGTAGTACATGGTGAAGCTACTGCTAGTAAAGCTGTAAAAGAAATGATTGAAGAAGAATTCGGCTGGAATGCGTATATTCCATTTTATGCAGATAGAGCTATCATGACGAAGAATACTTGTGAAATCAAAGCTGCTAATATACCTCAAGTATCTGTGGAAAAAGATATGGAAGACTTCTTTGTTGATGTTGATGCAGATTATAGACAATTACGTCGCAGAATTATTAATCTTGTGGTTAAAAATCCAGAACTTATGCCAGCAGCTATGAATACAATTCAAAAAGGTTGGCGATATGTTAAACGTTTATTCAAGGATTTTGGCATTAGCTAAGATTTTTAATGAAATTTTTATCTACTTTTTACGATAAATATTTTGGCAAGAAGAAAGAAATATGTTATGATTAGAGTAAAGTTAAATCTTAGGAGGATTATATAATGGAAGAATTAAAAAACAATTCCGTTGTTGAAGAAGATACTGAAGGTACTGTAGTTGTTATTACTGATGAAGAAGGTAATGAATACAATTATGTAGAAGAAATGGTTTTCGATGCAGGTAGCGATAAATATGCTATTTTAGTTAGCATTGATGGCGATGAAGAATGTGAATGCCATGAACATGATGAAGAATGCGGTTGCGAAGAAGAAGTAGATGTAATCTTAGCAAAAATCGTTAAAGATGAAAATGGTGAAGTTGAATATATTGAACCAACAGATGAAGAATTTGAAATTGCTCAACAAGCTTATGAAGAATTAATGGATAAACTTGAAGCAGAAGAATAATCATCTGAAATTGTTTAAAGTTTAATACGTATCAAAGAAGGTACCATAGAAAAATGGTATCTTCTTTTTTGTGAATATAAATTTTTATTTGAGGTAGATTTATGGAAAATTTAGTAGAAAATATTAGTAAATCAGTAGCTATTGAATTGCTTTTTGAAGAAATGCCAACAAGACCTACTGCAAATGCTATTTTTCGTGAAGCTAGAAAAATATTTGGTGATATAAATATCATCAATAGAGATGAAAATGATATTGAATTTAGCGTAGATAAATTTGTAGCATATAATGAAGATAATACAACTTCTCCAGTAGTACTTGCTATGGGAAATATAACAGATTTTGATGATAAAGTAGCTGTAAGTGAATTTGAACGCACACAGATTTGGAATGTAGCTAACAGTGAAGAATTATTGAGTAAATATAAATATGCTGTAAAAATATGGGATGTAAATGCTCAAAGACAAATTCCTAAAGAACGTGCTATTATGTTAGTGGATTGGCTTAATGTAGCTTTAAAATTATATCCTAAATGTCAAGCTATTTGGATAAAATCAGCAGGTAAATTACAATTAGCACAATCCATTAAGAATTTAAAAGAAACAGGTATAGTTAAATATTTATATAGTATGGTTAATATTCGTTTCTTCAATGTGCCTAATACAAATGAATTCATTGTAGATAGTGTAGGATTGGCTAATATTGGTTTAAGTGATGTACAATTCCATTTCAAAGGTATGAACCCTAATAAAGTAGCTAATCTTGCATATAGCTTAGCTCGTTATATTTTGAATAATGATAATATCATGATTAAAGATGGCGATACCATTGATGGCATGAATGATGAGGGCAAAATGACACCAGAAGTTCAATGGATTTGTAGATATGAAGATTCTTTAATCGAACCACTTCGTCCTGTTTTAGATATTGATACTGGTAAATATGCCGCTGGCGATAGAAATTAAAAAAAACACTTTCTAATTTTAGATATTTTCTAAGTTAGAAAGTGTTTTTTAGTTAAGTATAAAATTATTTGATTAAGTTAAATTTACGCATTGCTGTTTTTAATTGTTCAAGATGAGCATCTTCCATTTCGCAAAGTGGCATGCGTAAAGGACCCATATCAAAGCCCATTAAACGAAGTGCAACTTTTACAGGAATTGGATTTACTTCACAGAATAATGCTTTGATTAATGGGAAATATTCAATTTGTTTTTTCGCTGCTTCTTCAACTTTGCCATCAAAGAATAATTGGCACATATCATGTGTTTCTTGTGGCATAACGTTGGAAAGTACGGAGATAACACCTTTTGCACCTAAAGATAATAATGGAACGATTTGGTCATCATTACCAGAATAGAAAGTGAGTTTATCACCGCAAAGAGACATTGTTTCAGCAACTTGACTGATATTGCCACTAGCTTCTTTAACTGCTGCAATGCGTGGATGTTCTGCTAAAACAGCGTAAGTTTCTGGTGTAATACCTACACCTGTACGAGATGGTACATCATAAAGAATGATAGGTACATTTACATTATCAGCAATAGATATGAAATGTTTGATAAGTCCTTTTTGTGTACATTTATTATAATATGGAGTAACTACTAATAAAGCATCAGCACCTGCTTTATCTGCATGTTGAGATAAATTAATAGCATATCTAGTATCATTAGAACCAGTACCTGCAATAACAGGAACACGTTTATTTACATAGTCAACAGTAAATTTAATAATTTCTTCATGTTCTTCATCTGTCATTGTAGCAGATTCGCCACTTGTACCAGCAATTATGATAGCGTCTGTACCATTGTTTAAGTTGAAATCAATTAAACGAGCTAATTCATCATAATTGATACCGTTTCCGTTTTCATAAAATGGAGTAGCAATAGCTACGCCTGCACCTTTAAATATTACATCTTTCTCCATAAAGAAAGCCTCCTTAATGCCATCTTTTGATGTGTTATCATAAATTATACAGGTAAATATTTATATTGTCTATAATATTTTAATTTTATGTATGATTTTAAAACATTTTTCTCTATTTTTATTTTTTATTATTGTAATGTTATAACTTTTTATTATTTGCGTAATAAATTGTAAAAGTGTATTTATTTATGATATAAAAAAGACTTGATTTATAAATTTTAAAATCAAGTCTTTTTATGTTTAATAATTATTTATTGTCATCTTTCCACCAATAAATACCGTCTTGTTTTGGTAAGATACTAGCTTTAAATACAGGATCTTTAATACCTTGTTTTTTCTGTTGAGTATAATCATCTAAAGCAATAAAAGCATATTTGCCTAAGAGTAAAATAGCAATGATATTTGTGATTGCCATTAAAGCCATGAATAAGTCTGCTAAATTCCAAACTAAGCTCAATTCAGCAACAGAGCCGAAGAATACCATAATTACAACAAGAATACGGAAAATATTTAAATATAATGGGTTATCAGACAAGTGTTTTATATTGATTTCTCCATAATAGTAGTTACCTACGATAGAAGTAAATGCAAATAATAAAACGATAATAGCTATACCAGTTGTAGCGATATCACCAAAATATAAGCTTAAATCGTATTGAATGAGCTGAATACCAGTTAAACCTGTTGCTTGATAATCACTGCTGAATAATACGATGAAAGCAGAAGCAGTACAGATAAATAATGTATCTACGAATACACCAAAAGCTTGGATAAGACCTTGTTTTACAGGGTGACTTACTTCAGCAGTAGCTGCGGCATTTGGAACAGAACCCATACCAGCTTCATTGGAGAATAATCCACGTTTAATACCTGTCATGATAGCAGCACCAAAGCTACCACCAGCAACAGATTCAATACCCCAAGCATCTTTGAAGATGACAGATAAAACAGTTGGTAATTCTGAAATATTATATATAGTGATAGCAAAAGCGATAAGTAAATAAATACCAGCCATGATAGGCACCATGTATTCAGTAACTTTAGCAATGCGATGTAAACCACCAAATACTACAATTCCAGAGAATACAGCAATAACAATACCAATCATAGTAGCATCAAAATTGAATGCAGTTTGTAAAGATAAGGAAATCGTATTGGATTGTACAGAATTGAAGATAAGTCCATAAGTAATACTGATTAAGATAGCAAAGAATACAGCTGTTTTAGGGCTATGAAGTGCATTATTAATGTAATAAGCAGGACCACCAAGATAGCCATTGCTATCAGTACGAGGTACTTTGTAAATCTGTGCTAAAGTACTTTCCACAAAACCAGTTGCAGAACCTAAGATAGCAATAATCCACATCCAGAAGATAGCACCTGGACCGCCGAGAACTACTGCAATAGCAATACCAGCAATATTACCAACACCTACACGAGAAGCTGTACTTACACAGAAAGCCTGGAAGGAAGAAATTTGTTGTCCTTCCATTTTATTGCCTGCATCACCAGCAATAAGACGTATCATTTCTTTGATAAATCTTATTTGTACAAATTTTGTACGAATAGTAAAAATAATACCAGCACCGATAAGTAAAATAATTAAAACATAACTCCATAAAATATCATTGATTTGACCGACTAATGAATTCAATAACTCCATTTAAACACCTTCTTTATAAATTAATATGTATATAATAACATATTTACAATATTTTGGGTAGAAATATATTTTATTAGTAATAATAGATTTATGTTACACAACACTTGTGATAAAATAAAGACAAAATATGTTGAAAAGAGGTGTTTGTGTAATGGAAAATTACATGAAAAAGCATTTCTTAAAATATAGGATATCAATAAAAATGTTAATCTGAATAATTATAATGATGATTATAATAAAAAATAGGTAGATTAAGATATTAATAATGATAAATAATAGTTAAAAAACAAGGTATTATGCTATTTATTTTAAAAATAATGAGTTAAATAAGTAATTTTATGACTTATTATATATTTGATGGAAAATGAAGATATAGTTTATTAATAATTTGTAAACATAGTGAAAAATAAAACTAAATCATAAATTTTTATATTAGAAGATAATTGATGGAATGTTTAAATTATCTTCTTTTTTATATTGTTATTTTAATGAAGAAAAAGAAGCTTTTATATTTGGTATAGATTTATTTTCTTTATAATAATCATATGTTAAAATTATTTTACTTAATATATTAGCTTTAATTTTATTTTTGAAGATATTTTATTATTTTAGAAAGAGAGGTCATAATGAAATTAGAAAAATCTGATGTAAATACTGTAGTTGAAAATCATATGGATTTTACTCATTTGCATGTGCATACAGAATATAGCTTATTAGATGGTGCTAGTAGAGTAAAAAAATTAATTGCACACGCAAAAGAATTGGGCATGAAATCTATAGCGATCACTGACCATGGTACTATGTATGGAACGATTGCTTTTTATAAAGAAGCTTTGAAACAAGGAATAAAGCCTATTATTGGTTGTGAAGTTTATGTAGCACCAAAATCTCGTTTTGATAATTTTGAAGTGGAAGGCACTCGTTATTATCATCTAATTTTGTTAGCAGAAAATAATAAGGGATATCAAAATCTCATTAAATTGGTTTCTCTAGCAAATATTGAAGGTATGTATTATAAACCTCGTGTGGATAAAGATTTATTGCGTCAGTATCACGAAGGTATTATTTGTTTGAGCAGTTGTATAGCGGGCGAAATTCCTCAAGCAATTATTCGTGATAATATGGAACGTGCGGAAAAATTAGTGCAGGAATATGTAGATATTTTTGGCAAAGATAATTTCTTTTTAGAAATTCAAAATCATCAAATTCCTGAAGAAGCTAAAGCGAACAAAGGATTAATCAGTTTAGCACAAAAATATGATTTAAAATTAGTGGCTACAAATGATATACATTATATAAAAAAAGAAGACAATGATTTTCATGATGTGCTTTTGTGTATACAAACAGGCAGAACTTTAGATGATAAAGATAGAATGAAATTTTATAATGATGATTTCTATTTAAAATCTGGTGCTGAAATGCTTGCTTTGTTTAAAGATACACCAGAAGCTATTACAAATACTTTGGAAATTGCAAATCGTTGTAATGTGAGTTTTGAATTTGGTCATTTACACTTACCAAACTTTCCTTTGCCAGAAGGTATGACTGATGAACAGTATTTGCATAAATTGTGTAAGGAAAAAATTCATAATAGATATGCTGAAGTTACAGAAGAAATACAACAAAGGCTAGATTATGAATTATCTATTATTCACCGCATGGGCTATGATAGTTATTTTTTGATTGTATGGGATTTTATAAATTTTGCTCGCAGTCAAAATATAGCGGTAGGGCCTGGTCGTGGTTCGGCAGCTGGTAGTATTGTAGCGTATATTTTGGGAATTACAGATATTGACCCACTGAAATATAGTTTACTCTTTGAACGTTTTTTAAATCCTGAACGTGTAACAATGCCGGATATAGATATTGACTTTTGTTATATTCGTAGAGATGAAGTTATTGAATATGTAAAAAGAAGATATGGCGATGACCATGTAGCACAGATAATTACTTTTGGTACGATGGCGGCAAAAGGTGCAGTGCGAGATGTTGGTCGTGTCATGAATATGCCTTATAACGAAGTGGATAAGATAGCAAAGTTAATTCCGCAAGAATTAGGCATGACTTTGGATAAAGCATTAAAAGATTCATCAGAGTTGTTGACTTTATATCAAGAAAATCTTGAAGTTCGTAAATTAATTGATTTTGCCAAAGATGTAGAAGGTATGCCACGCCATTCTTCAACTCATGCTGCTGGTGTAGTTATTTCTAAAGATCCTGTTACAGATTATGTACCTATTCAGATATCTGAAGGTACATTTGTAACTCAGTATGATAAAGATTGTGTTGAAGAATTAGGTCTATTGAAAATGGACTTTTTGGGATTGCGTACACTTACTGTTATTGCTGATGCTTTGACAAATATAAAAAATAATCGCGGTATAGAGATAAATTTAGATGAAATTCCACTTGAAGATGAAAAGACTTCGCAAATGCTTTGTCGAGGAGAAACAGGAGCAGTATTTCAGTTAGAGTCTGCTGGCATGACTACTTTGGTAAAAGATTTGCAACCAACTGGATTTGCTGATTTAATTCCTGTTATGGCATTGTATCGACCAGGGCCTTTGGGCAGTGGTATGGTAACAGATTTCATCAATGGTAGACATGGCAGAAAAAAAGTAACATATATTCATCCAGATTTAGAGCCAATTTTAAAAGAAACTTTTGGCGTGATTTTGTATCAAGAACAGGTTATGCAGATAGTTCAAGTATTAGCTGGTTTCACTTTAGGGCAAGCTGATATTTTGCGTCGTGCAATGGGTAAGAAAAAGCATGATGTCTTGATGTCGCAAAAAGAAAATTTCTTAAAAGGTGCCAAAGATAATGGTGTAGATGATAAACTCGCAGAAACTATTTTTGATTTATTATTACATTTTGCCGATTATGGTTTTAATAAATCTCATAGTGCTGCTTATGCACTTGTGTCATGGCGAACAGCATATTTAAAAGCTCATTATCCGCAGGAATTTATGGCGGCTATTTTGACTAGCTTGATGACAAGTAATAAAATTGGCGAATATATTGAACAATGTAAACATATGGGAATTGATATTTTGCCACCAGATATAAATGCTAGTCGTGATACATTTACTGTAGATAAAAATAGTATTCGTTTTGGTTTAGCTGCAGTAAAAAATGTAGGTGAAAATGCTTTAAAAACGATTGTAGATATTCGTGAAAAAGATGGTCTATTTAAATCTTTAGAAGATTTTTGTTCACGAGTTAGCAGTAGATGTATCAATAAAAGAGCTTTAGAAAATCTCATAAAATGTGGTGCATTTGATTCTTTGGGTTATAATCGCGCTCAATATATGGCTGTTTTAGATCAAGCTATGGATTTAGGCTCTAGACGTCAGAAAGATTTAGCTAGTGGACAGATGGATTTATTTGGTGATTTTATGGAGGAAGAAAAGAGCATTGATAAATTGGAAATGCCAAAAATGCAGGAATTTCCTAAAATAGAATTATTAAATATGGAAAAAGAAATCACAGGCTTTTATATCACAGGGCATCCACTAGAAGAATATAGAGAAAAAATACAGTATTTGACTACGATTGAAAGTCTAGAAAAGCAAAAAGATGGAAAATATATCTCTGTAGCAGGAATTATTCGCAAAGCAAAAAGAGTAACTACAAAAAAAGGCGATATGATGTGCTTTTTAGAAATCGAGGACTTTTTAGGTGTAGTAGAAGTCATTGTATTTCCAAAGGCATTTTATGATAATATTAATTATTTAGTGCCAGATATTCCTGTTGTAGTTAGAGGAAAATTAGATAAAAGTGATGATAATAATAAAATCATCGCTGATAAAGTAATTGGTTTAGAAGATTATACACCAGAATTTTGTATTATTGTAAAACCAGAGCAAGAAGATAATGCTTTCTTTAGCAAAATAACAGAAACATTGCAAGAAAATGCTGGCCCTTGCCCTGTTTATATGTATTTTATGAGCAGTAAAAAAATGATTAAAGGCAATCGAGAATTTTGGATTGATGGCAGTGAAACTGTAGTCAATAATCTAAAAAATCTTTTAGGCAAAAACTCAATTAAACAAAGATAATTTTCAATTAAAAATCCCCCAAAATAGATGAGTATTTTGGGGGATAAATTTATATTAAGGGTTATAAAAGAAATCTTCAATTGCTAAGCGAATAGCTGAATAATTAAATCCTTTACGATAAAGATAGCCTTGACATTTTAATTTGTCAGATTTGCTAGGAATATAACGGCTATTTAATAATCGCAAACAAACAGTATATTCATAATCTATTTCATCAATATCTGTTTCTTCTTGAGCATTTTGAATATCACTTTGAGAAAATCCTTTTTCCATTAATTTATATTTAATAGCTTTTATACTGCGATGTTTTTCATTGATATATGCTTGATATTGACGTTGGCATAAATCTGTATCGTCTAAATAATGTCGAGCAGTTAAGCGGTTAATGGCTTCTTGAATTTCTTCTGGTGCGTATTCTTTGCGTTTTAATTTTGTAATTAATTGCTGGGTACTATAAGGTCTTATAGCTAATAAATCAACAGCATAAATAAGTGCTGTTTTTGTATTATTTTGCTGTTTCATTATCAGCCGTTACTTTAGATTTTTTAGTTGGTTCTTCAACTTTTTCTTCAGTTTGTTCTTCTTGAACAAATAATTTTTCACGAATTTTATTTTCAATTTCTAATGCTGTGTCAGCATGTTCTTTTAAATACGCTTTTACGTTTTCTTTACCTTGACCTAAGCGAGTGCCTTGATAAGAATACCATGTACCACTCTTATCTAAGATTTCAAAAGCTGTACCCATATCAATTAAGCTACCTTCACGAGAAATACCTTCACCATACATGATATCAAATTCAGCTTGTTTAAATGGAGGAGCTACTTTATTTTTTACAACTTTAATTCGTGTTCTGCTACCTACAGGGTCATTGCCTTGTTTAATTGTATCGATTTTACGCACATCTAAACGAATGGAAGCATAGAATTTTAAAGCTCTACCACCAGTTGTAGTTTCTGGATTACCAAACATAACACCAACTTTTTCACGAATTTGGTTGATGAAAATTGCTGTTGTACGAGATTTGCTGATAATACCTGTTAATTTTCTCATAGCTTGAGACATTAAACGAGCTTGTAGACCAACATGAGAATCGCCCATATCACCTTCGATTTCCGCTTTTGGAACAAGTGCTGCTACTGAGTCAACAACTACTACATCAATAGCGCCACTGCGAACGAGTGCATCGGCGATTTCTAAGGCTTGCTCACCGTTATCTGGCTGGGAAATCAATAAATTGTCGATATCTACGCCTAATTTTTTGGCATAAACTGGGTCAAGAGCATGTTCAGCATCGATAAATGCAGCCACACCACCTGTTTTTTGTGCTTCAGCAACGATATGAAGTGCTACAGTTGTTTTACCAGAAGATTCAGGGCCGAAGATTTCTACTATACGTCCGCGAGGAACACCACCAACACCAAGGGCTGCATCAAGTGGTAAACAGCCAGTATGAATTACTTCGATATTCATATTAGCAGAAACATCACCTAATTTCATGATGGAGCCTTTACCAAAATCACGTTCAATTTGTTTTAAAGCACTTTCTAGTGCTTGTACTTTATCCATTTTATCCATGGGAATAAATCACCTGCTTTTTAAATCTTATCTAGAAATATATATAAATTATACTCTATCTATTCCTAAATAATCAAGCAAAATGTTCAGGTTTCCGAACAAAATAAACGGGATTATTTTTAAGAAAATTAGCTTTAATTTAGAATATATTGTATAATATCAAATATAATTATTTATTGGAGGGATATTTTTTATTAAATGGACAGTTTTGATGACCAGCATATTTTGTTAGAGGAATTATACGAGGATAGTTTTTATCCAGACTTTTTGATTGATAAAATCAAATATTTATTAGAAGATTTTATTAATTTTGTGGAACAAAAACCAAAAAATATGGCAGATGTTGGTGATAAAATTTATGATTTAATTCAAAATGCCAATAGTTTGCAATATGAATTTCTCGATAATGACAGCGAATATGATAATATAGCTAGAGAATGTCTTATTCGCAATTTAGAATATATTATTCAATGGTTTCATTTACCAATTAATTTAGAAGAAGCATTAGCAGAACGTGAATGGGATTAAGCCTATTTAATAATAAATGTTATTAATTTAAAAGCATAAAATTTTATGTTATACTTATAGTAGTTTATTTATTTGGAGGATTGTTTAATGTTATTAAATAAAAAGTCTGTAGAACTTTTAGCTCCAGCTGGCAATTGGGAAACATTAGTAGCTGCCATTGATGCTGGGGCTGATGCTATTTATTTGGGTGGAAAACATTTTAATATGCGTATGCTCAAATCAGACGCTAATTTTGATAATGAAATGTTAAAAAAAGCTGTAGAATATGCTCATGCTCATGGAGTAATGCTTTATATTACTATTAATAATTTAATTAGTGATGAAGAAATTCCAGAGCTTGAAGAATATTTGACTTATTTAAATGAAATACAGCCAGATGCTATTTTAATTCAAGATTTAGCTGTAGCTCAAATTGTGAAAAAACTTGGATTGAATATAACTATGCATGCATCTATCATGATGAATTCTCATAATAATGCTGCTATAAAAAAATTAAAAGAATATGGCATTCGTCGTGTCGTTGTTAGCCGTGAAATGTCTTTAAAAGAACTCAGTGAATTAAAAGCTGTAGACAGCGATTTTGAACTTGAATATTTTGTTCATGGTGATATGTGTATTTCTGAAAGTGGACAATGTATTCATTCTGGCGTTTTATTTGCTAATAGTAGTAATCGTGGTCGTTGCATGAAAGCTTGTCGTTGGCCATATAAAATCATTGATGAACAAACAGGTCAAGAACAAGAAACTACAACAGATGGCGATTATCGTTTAGCATTAAAAGATATGTGTATGTATAGAAATATTCCAGATTTAATTCAAGCTGGTGTATATTCTTTTAAAATTGAAGGCCGTATGCGCAGTGCTGATTTCGTGGCAAATATTGTAAGTATTTATCGTCGTGCCATTGATAATTACGTAGCTGATCCTGCTGGTTATCATATAAATGAAGAAGATTGGAAAAATCTTTTTGAAAATCGTGTGCGTGATTATTCCACTTGTTTTGCTATGGATAAACCTGAGAGTAGAGCTATTGGCTATACTGGAAAACGCGAACCAAGATTTTTCAGTTATGCAGCAAAAGAAGCAGATTTAGATTGTGAATGGCTCAATGATTTAGAAGCTATTAAAACTGCTGATAATAAACCAAAACTTGCTGTTAAAGCTGCAACTTTAGCACATGCTCGTGAAGCTTTAGCAAATGGTGCTAATATTCTTTATGTAGCAGGCGAAGTTTATCGTCCACATACTCCATGGACTTTAGGAGATATAAAAACTATTTTACAAGAAGCTCATAATGTTGGGGCAAAAGTAATAGTTAATACTCCTAGAACAACTTTAAAAGATCAATGTAGTGAATTAGAACAATTATGTCATGATTTAAATGAAATAAAACCAGATGGTATCATGGTAGGAAATTTAGGCGCAGCTACTATTGTACGTGAACTTACAGATTTACCTATTTATGCTGACCATAGTTTCAATGTATTTAATCATGTAGCTACAGAATTTTTACAAGAAAATGGCATTGTAAATGCAACAGCTTCTTATGAATTGCCTTATGCTCAAGTGAAAACTTTAGTTGAAAGCAGTAAATTACCAATGACAATCACTGTTCATGGTAATGTAGAAGCTATGATTTCTGATACAAATATTCCTGCATTGAATTTAAAATATGACCCACTTACTAATCCAGAATTTAATGATAAACATTTTGCTTTATTGGATACAGTTGGCGGAAAACATTCTATGCGTGTAGACCAATTTGGTAGAATTCATATTTTATTTACTAATGATTTATGTCTTCTTCCTTATATTGATAAATTAATGGGAGCAGATACTCTTCGTATCGAAGCTCAAGATTATACACTAGAAGTTACTGGTATGTTGACTAAAATTTATCGCGACGCTATTGATAATGGCAAAAATAACGATATGATCGAAAAAATCAAAGAAGTAAGTCCTCGTCCAGTTGGTATTGGTGTTTATCGTCATAAAAAATCTTATTAATTATTCATAGTCATTTTAGAATTGTCATTTTTATTTTAGGCTTTATGGCTTATTATATTAATGACAATTCTTTCTAATGTTTATTATCAATATTATTTATACATAACATTAGAAAATATAAAAATAATGAAAGGAAGTATATTATGTCTCAGTATTTAGGTCCTGAAAAATGTCTTGAAAAGAAAAAGAAATATATCATGCCTTGTTTAGGTCATTTCTTTGCTAATCCTCCTCAATTTGTAAAAGGTAAAATGCAATATCTTTATGACCATGAAGGCAAAAAATATTTAGATTGTTTTGCTGGTGTATCTGTTATAAACTGCGGTCATTGCAATCCTGAAATTACGCAAAAAGTAGCAAAACAAGTACAGACTCTACAACATGTTTGCAATATCTATTTAACAGAAGATATTTATAATTTAGCTGAAAAATTAGCTCAAGTAACACCAGGCAGATTACAAAAATCTTTCTTTTGCTCTACAGGAACAGAAGCAAATGAAGGTGCTTTGCTTTTAGCAAATATTTATAATGGAAAAAGTGAATTATTAGCTCTTCGCAATGGTTTACATGGTAGAACAAAACTCACTATGAACTTGACTGGTATCGGCATGTGGAGAACTGACCCAAATCCTGTAGGCGGTATTCATTTTGCACCAAATCCTTATTGTTACCGTTGCCCAATGGGTAAAAAATTCCCAGAATGTGATTATGCTTGTGCAAATGCTGTAGAAGATATTATCAGCTATGCAACTTCTGGAAATGTTTCTGCTATGATTTGTGAAACTATCCAAGGTAATGCAGGTATCGTAGTACCTCCAAAAGGATATTTTAAACGTTTAAAAGAAATCTTAGAAAAACACAATATTTTATTAATCATTGACGAAGTGCAGACAGGTTTTGCACGTACTGGAAAAATGTTTGCTATTGAAAATTATGATGTTGAACCAGATATCATGACAATGGCTAAAGCTTTAGGCAATGGTGCTCCTATTAGCTGTTTTATTTCTCGCAGTGAAATCGCAGATAAATACACTCGTCCTGGTGCTTCTACATTAGGTGGAAATTCTGTTTCTTCTACAGCTGGTATTGCTGTACTTGATTATATCGAAGAACATAATCTTGTCGAAAAATCTCGTGTTCGCGGAAAACAATTAAAAGATGGATTGATTGCTCTTCAAGAAAAATATCCATTTATCGGTGATGTTCGTGGTTTAGGCTTAATGGTAGGTGCAGAACTTATCAATCCAGATAAATCTCCAGCTCCAGATAAATTAGAATTTGTTGTAGAAACAATGAAAGATAGAGGTTTCCTCATCGGCAAAAACGGTATAGCTAGAAATGTTCTTGCTTTCCAACCACCACTTGTTATCAGTGAAGAAAATATCAATGATTTATTGAATAATCTTGATGATGTTATGTCTCAGGTAAAATAAAAATATAAATAAAAAATAAGTCCCTAGTAATTTATGTTACTAGGGACTATTTTTATAAGTTTTTTAATTAAAATACCCATTCATCGCCGAAGCGTTTTAATAAATTATCTGCTTCTGCAGGGCCGTCAGAACCTTGTTCATATGTGAATACAGGAAGTTTATCCCAACGATATAAATCCTTTAAGTGTTCAACAAAGTCCCAACTTGTTTCTATTTGATCCCATTGAGAGAACCAAGAACGTTCACCTTTGATACAAGCTGTAATTAAGCGTTCATATGCTTCAGGAGTGTTTATTCTGCTAGAAATGGAACTACTCTGGCTAAAGTCCATTTTTGCTTGTGTAATTTCATCTGTATCCCCTGGAGTTTTCACATTAAATTGAAGATGTACACCTTCATTTGGTTGGATTTTTATAATTAAGATATTGCGTGGAGCAGAAATAAATGTTTGACGGAAAACGATTGCTATTTGCATTTCACGACAGCGAAGTTTTTTACCTGTGCGGATATAAAACGGAGTATTCCACCAACGTTCATTGTCAATAAATAAACGAAGTGCAGCATAAGTTTCTGTTGTAGAATCTGTAGGAACAGATTTTTCTTGACGATAGCCTTTATATTGACCTAAAACTAAACTATCGCGAACATCTTCTACAGGACGTAGTGCACGAAGTACACGTAATTGAGCATCATGCATAGCTGTAGTAGAGAATTGTTCTGGCCATTCCATAGCTACTATGGATAAGATTTGGAATAAATGGTTTTGAACCATATCTTTTAAAGCTCCGCTAGTGTCATAATAGCCACCACGTGTGCCAATACCTAAATCTTCAAAAGCGGAAATCTGTACAGATTCGATATATTGTGAATTCCAAAGGTTAGCAAATATAGGGTTAGTGAAACGAATAGTTTGGATATTGCGTACCATTTCTTTACCGAGATAATGGTCAATGCGATAAATGTTTTCTGCTGGGAAGAAAGTTTCTAATTGTTTGTTAAGCTCTTTAGCTGATTCTAAGTCTTCACCAAAAGGTTTTTCTAAAATAACTTTACCTAAAGAAGCTTCTTTTACTGCTTTTAATCCACTTGCGATTACGCCGAAAAATTTTGGAGCTACTGCAAGATAAAATACATGGTCATCAATATTTTCAGCAGTATAATATTCGGATAAACGAGCATATTCGTTTAAATCGGAGATATCCATTTTAAAATAAGAGATACGTTTAGCAAAAACTTCAAAAGTTTTTTCTTCATATGGTAAACGAGCGAATTTTTTTACCCAATCACGAACTAATTCACAATACTGTTCTGTAGTATAATCGCGTCTACCAATAATGATAATTCTGGATTGAGCTTCTTCGGCATTTGCTGCAGTCATATTGTACTGTGCAGGCATAAGTTTTCTAAAAGTCAAATCACCAGTACCACCAAAAATTGTAAAAGCTTTATTTAAAGACATGTTAACTCTCTCTTTCATAAATAAAAATAAATATATATTATAAAATTATACCTATAGCATGAGGTACTTTATCTGTATTGATTAATTTAACAATTTTTCCATTTGTTTTATCTAATTGGAAGCTACTCATATCATCAGTATCTTTATTTACGACTAAAAGATATTGTTCATCTTCACTTAAGATAAAATCTCTAGGGTGCATACCACCACTGTTTATTTGTTGAATGATTTTAGGTTCATTTTCAAGGCTGATAACAGTGAGTAAATCTGCTCCACGAGTGGAGATATATATGAAACGATTATCTTTTGTGATACGAATAGCAGCACTAGAAGTGTTATCAAGTTTATCTTTAGGTAGTAGATTTAATTTTGTATTCAAAGTAAATTCTAGATTATCTACGCTAAAATCAAAAAATTCACTGCTTAATTCACTTACTAAATAAAAATGAGAATAATCATGATTAAATACACCATGACGAGGGCCTGTTTTTGCAGGGAATGTTAAAGTTTTTACTAAATCATAATCATTATTTATATCAAAAATACGTACTTGGTCAAGTAGTAAACAAGGAACTATAAGATAGTTTTTATATAATACTACTTGATGGCAACCAGCTTTGTTTTGAATAGATATTTGTTTGATTAATTTTAATTTGTTGTTGACTATTTGATAAACCATAACTACACCATCATGGTAATTTGCAGTGTAAATGAAATCATCATGATGTTTTACAAAACATGGAGAACTGTTTTCTAAAAGTATTTCATCTAGTATAGTTTTGGTAGAAATATCAACTAGAGCAATACCACTTTTATTGTTTTTGCTAGTAGTGATGATAAGAATATTTTCATATCTGTCAACACATTTTGCATCGTCAATACTCAAAAAGGATTGGATATCAGAAATTTTGCCAGAATTTTCTTCATAAGAGAATTGATATATTCCTTTTGTTGATGCAGTATTGTAAGTACCAATATAACCAGTTAGCATAAAATAAACACTTCCTTAATTTTATATTTAAATACTTAGAATAAATTGTATTTAATTGGCACAAGCCATTAATATACTGATTATATAGTATAAATTATAAATAAACAAGTAAGAGTCATATCTTTGGTATAAAAATTTTTTATATAAACGATATGTTAAATTTTATTAAATCAAAAAAATATATAAGAAAAATTAATAATAGATGTACTTGTATTTGAAAAAAAAATAAACTATACTAAATTTAAATCAGTGATATATATTTATATCTTAAGTATATATTTATTGATATAAAAAAATAAGGAGTGTTTTTTTGTGGAACAGATTAAACGTTACAAAGCAGTAATCACAGGCAATGTACAAGGCGTAGGTCTTCGTGTTTTTGTTGTGGACAATGCAAGTAAACTTGGTATTACTGGCTGGGTAAAAAATATGGCAGATGGAACTGTAGAAATGGAAGCACAAGGCAATCCAGATAAATTAGATCAGTTATTTGCTACTATAAAAAAAGGTAACTTTATTATTAAAGTTGATAATATTGATTGCACAGAAATTGACTGTGTTGAAGAAACATCATTTATCATTAAATACTAATGATAAATGATATGAAAATTAAAGATGCGTTATATAAGGAATTATGAGAGAGCAATGTCGATAAACTTTGGGATGGAGATTATCGACATTTTTTTATTTTCCAAGAATAAGATTTATACATAAAAATTTTAGTGAATTTGATAATATATTGATAGATAAAAATGAGCTTTGAAAATTAAAATGATACATAAAATTTATAATAAATCATGAGAAATCGTTGTCAGTATTGACGTATTAATAGGATTTTCGTTATAATTGATATGTAAAATATAGATGTTAGAACTTGCTTAAGGATAGTGATTTTTATGAAAATAAATAAAGTATTAGTTATACATGGACCAAATTTAAATTTACTTGGCACTCGTGAGCCAGAAATTTATGGTAGTATGACTATGCAAGATATTAATGAAGATTTAGCAAAACAGGCTAAGGAACATAATATCGAAATAGATTTTTTTCAAAGTAATCATGAAGGAGCTATTATTGATACTTTACATAATGCTCGTGGTCAATATGGCTATATTATTTTAAATGCTGGTGCATTTACACATTATAGTATTGCTATACGTGATGCTTTAGCTGCTATTGATATACCTGTAATAGAAGTACATCTATCTAATATCCACAAAAGAGAAGAATTTAGACATCATTCTGTAATTGCACCTGTAGTTGAAGGGCAGATTTGCGGTTTTGGTTTAGAAAGTTATAAATCTGCGTTATTTATTGCTATTAGTAGACTACAAAAAGAGGATTAAATTATGTGTCAAAATAATCGTATAGAAAAACTTAGAAAAGTATTGCAGGCAAATTATTGTGATGCAATGCTTATAAGTAAAGAAGAAAATTTACATTATTTTAGTGGTTTTACAGGTGATGATACATTTTTAGTAATCACTTTAGATAATTGTTTTTTGATTACTGATTCACGTTATACAAAACAAGCTAGTGAACAGACTTCATTTACTATTATTGAACAAAAAACTGGTTTACTTAGCAAAACTGTAGAACTTATAAAGAAATTAAATATTAATAGTTTAGCATTTGAAGGCAATGCTTTGATTTTTAATCAATATAATTATTTAGCTAAAAATTTAATTGATATTGAAGTTGATTTTTCTACATCTTTAGATTTAACTGAACTTCGCATTATAAAAGATGAAAATGAGATAGAATTGATAAAAAAAGCTATTAATATCAGTGATAAAGCATATTCGCATATATTGAAATTTGTAAAAGCAGGTATGAGCGAACAGGAAATAGCGACTGAATTAGAATATTTTATGCGCAAATTAGGCAGTGAACGACCTGCATTTACTACTATAGTGGCTTCTGGTGTTAGAGGGGCATTACCTCATGGAGTTGCTACAGATAAGTTGATAAATAATGGTGAATTTGTTACAATAGACTTTGGTGCTGTTTACAAGGGATATCATTCAGATATTACGCGTACTTTTTGTGTAGGAAAAGCAAGTGATAGACAAAAAGAGATTTATGATATTGTTTTGCAAGCACAATTATTAGGGCTAAAAGAAATTGCACCTAATAAAAGTGGCAGGGAAGTTGATTTTCCTGTAAGAGAATATATAAAAAATGCAGGTTATGGTGATTTCTTTGGGCATGGCTTAGGGCATGGTGTTGGTCTTGAAATTCATGAGTTACCTCGTTTATCGCCACTTAGTCCAACAGATAAGCTTAAAGAAAATATGATAGTTACTAATGAGCCGGGGATTTATGTGCCTGACTTTGGCGGTGTTCGTATTGAAGACACTGTTTTAGTTACTGCAAATGGATGCCAAGCACTTACACAAAGTGATAAACGGCTTGTTGAAATAATGTGACCGCAATAATTGAGAGTCGGGTATTTCACATTATATAAATAAAATTAGATAATATATTTTGGAGGAATGTTTTAATGATTTCCAGCAGTGATTTCCGTACAGGTCTTACACTTGAAATTGATAACGGTGTATGGCAGATTGTTGATTTCCAACATGTAAAACCAGGTAAAGGTGCAGCTTTCGTTCGTACAAAAATTAAAAACGTACAGACTGGTGCAGTTGTAGAACGTACTTTTAACCCTAATGAAAAATTACCAGCAGCTCATGTAGAAACTAGAGCTATGCAGTATTTATATGAAGCAGATGGTATGTACACTTTCATGGATAATGAAACTTATGATCAGATTGAACTTACAAAAGATCAATTAGGTAGTGCATTAAACTTCTTAAAAGAAAACATGGATATTAGCTTACAGTCTTTCAAAGGCAATATCATTGGTATTACTTTACCAAACTCTGTAAATCTTGAAGTTGTTGAATGTGAACCAAGCGTTAAAGGTGATACTGCAACTGGTGCTACTAAAATGGCAAAAGTTGAAACTGGTTATGAAGTTCGTGTACCACTTTTCGTTAACGAAGGCGACGTATTAAGAATTGATACTCGTACTGGTAACTATATCGAACGTGCTTAATTAAATTAAAAAATAGGAATTGCATCTTTCTAATTTTAGAAAGGTGCAATTTTTATATTTTATTTTGATTTATAATTTTAAAATACTAGTTATTTTTTAATAACTTCTTAATGAAGCTGTTAGTTGTATATTTATGAATTTTTTGTTATAATTGATTTAATAATAAAAACTAAAACAATATAGACTGCTTTAGTTTCAAAGGAGGATTTAACATGGACGAAAAAAAAGGAATCAATAATGCATTAGGTACTATCCGCATTGCAGACGAAGTAGTAAGTATTATAGCAGGTCTTGCTGCTACAGAAGTTGAAGGCGTAGCAGGTATGAGTGGTGGTATCGCTGGTGGTATCGCAGAAATTTTAGGTCGTAAAAATTTCTCTAAAGGTGTAAAAGTTGAAGTTGGCGAAAAAGAAGCAGCTATTGATCTTTATATCATCGTAAAATACGGCGTACGTATTCCAGATATCGCATTAAATGTACAAGAAGCTGTAAAAGCAGCTATTGAAAATATGACAGGTCTTAGCACTGTTGAAGTTAATGTACATGTTCAAGGCGTTGGTTTCCCAGAAGATGTAAAAACTGAAGAAGTACGCGTTCGCTAAGTATAAGAAAGAGGAGTAGTATGAGCGTTATAAATCGTATCATCCTGTTCTTTTACGCTTTGGCATTTGGTGCAGTTTCTATTTTGACTATGGTATTATTCGCTAGATTTATTCCCGATGCTCAAATTTGGAATGAGTTTTTGTATTTATGTAGTCGCATGGAAACTGTAGTGGTTGCAGTAGTCATTTTTATTTGTAGTCTATATTTATTAATACAGAGTTTATCTACACATAGTAATGATGTATCAACAAATGAGGCTGTAATTGTGCAAGGGAAAATGGGAGAGGTTAATATCTCCTTAACAGCACTAAAAGATATGGCTGATAAGATTGCCCGTTCTATTACAGGGGTCCGTGATGTTAAAGTAAGATTGAAAATGACTAAGGCACCAACCAAAGATAAAACTTTAATACCTAATTTCAAGCTAAAATTAATTGTTGGTGAAGAAAGCAATATTGTATTAATTAGTGATGAAATAAAACAACAACTCGATATATATTTAAATAAATATATCGGTATTGAAAAGGCTAAAATTGATATCAATGTAGAAAGCATATCTAATAATTCTACTAACAACAAAAAGCGCGTTGTATGAAGTTTTAGCTGAGGTGCACAATGAAAGAATATATTTTAAATTTTATCAAATATCAATTACATGAACATTGTGGTAGAACTATTGGTGTTATTTTAGGATTTATAATTTCTTTAGCTATACTTATATTTGGTTTATTCACTACTTTATTTGTAATAGTTTGTATGGGAATAGGTCTTTATGTAGGTAATTTAATAGATAAAGATGATGAGTTTTCAGATAATATCTTATATAAAATCCAAAAAATCTTACCACCTTATTCACGTCGTTGGTAAAAGGAGCTAGTTTTTTATATGAGTCGCAGACAAGCGAGAGAAATCGCATTACAGTCATTATTTCAATTAGATTTTAATGAATGTGAAGTAGATAGTGCTATTGAAAATGTATTATCACATAAAAAACTTCATGAAGCTGATTGTGATTTTGTAAGAATATTAGTTAGTGGTACTAGAGAAAATTTAGAGTCTATTGATAAAATGATAGCGGAAAAGTCTAAAGACTGGAAAATCGAACGTATGTCAGGTATTGACAGAAATATCGTTCGTCTAGCTATATTTGAAATGAAATTCAGTTCAGATAAACTGGTGCCTAATATAGCAATCAATGAAGCTGTCGAATTAGCCAAAAAATTCGGTACAGATGATTCTGCCCGTTTTGTTAATGGTATTTTGGGCTCAATGATTAAATAACAATGTTTATTTGCCAGGCTAGTTACAGCCTGGCATTTTTATTTATATGAGGATATAATGGCAGGAAAAATTTACACAGTAAGTCAATTAAATAAATATTTACGACAACAATTTGATGATGATATTATTTTGCAAAATATCATGTTAAAGGGAGAAATATCTAATTTTAAAGTCCATTCTTCTGGACATTGTTATTTTACTTTAAAAGATAATTTAGCTAGTATAAAATGTGTAGCATTTCGTTTTAATGCTATGAAGTTTCGTTTTGCTCCGCAAAATGGAATGAAGGTAATTGCAAGTGGATATATTTCAATTTATGAAAAAGATGGCTTATATCAGTTATATGTGCAAAGTTTAGCACCTGAAGGCATAGGTGAACTTGCATTAGCTTTTGAACAATTAAAAAATAAATTGAATGATAAAGGTTTATTTGATAGTAAATATAAAAAACAATTACCTTTTTATCCTAAACGTATAGGTGTTGTAACATCAAGAATGGGAGCAGTTATTAAAGATATTTGCCATGTAGCCAAAAGAAGAAATCCTTTGGTGAAGATCCTTTTATATTCTGTTTTGGTACAAGGCGAAAACGCAAGTAAAGAAATTGTTCAAGGAATAGAATTTTTTAATAAAAAATGTCCAGTTGATGTGATTATCATTGGACGAGGTGGTGGCTCTCTTGAAGATTTATGGGCGTTTAATGAAGAAAATGTAATTCGTGCGATATTTGCTTCAAAAATTCCTATAATTTCAGCAGTAGGTCATGAAACAGATTATACTTTATCTGATTTAGTAAGTGATGTAAGAGCAGCAACACCTTCTCAAGCAGCAGAATTAGCTGTTGTAGAAAAAGATGCATTAGTAAATTATATTGAAAGTTTAAAAAGAGATTGTAGATATAAAGCATATAATCTTTTTTCAATCAAAGAAAATAAATTTAATTTATTATGGAAACATAGTATTTTTAGCGATAAAGAACGTTTATTGCAAAGTAGACAACAAGAATTAGATTTTTTAAATGAGCGTTTAAATAAAGTAGTAACTGATAAATATGTGAATAAATTTCATCAAATGGAAGTTATTGCCGAAAAATTAAAAGTATTAAATCCTCTAAATGTATTACAAAGAGGTTTTAGTATCGTAAAACAAGATGATAAATATATAAAAAATATAAAAGATATAGATATGGATAAATCACTAAATATCGAGCTTAGTGATGGTACTGTTGAAACTAAAATTGTACAAATAAAAGAAAAATGAGGTTTTTCTCATGGCTAGAAAAAAATTAACTTTTGAAAATGCTATGGAAACTTTAGAAGAAATTGTAAATCAATTAGAAGCTGGAGATATTCCATTAAATGAATTAATAGATAAATATAATGAAGGTATGAAATTATCAGCTTTCTGTTTAGATGAATTAAATAGAGCGAAAGATGCTATATATGCAGAAGTTGATGTAAAAGATAATAAAATAATTGAAAAGAAATTAGATATAGAAGGTGATTATTAAATGATGAAATCTTACATGCAAAGAAAAATGGATTTAATAAATCAGCAATTAAATGAGATTTATACAGAAAATATGGCACTCAATAAAGATTTAGCTAAAGCTATGAATTATAGTTTAATGGCTGGTGGAAAAAGACTTCGGCCTATTTTAATAATGGCTGCAGCTGATGCTTTAGGTGTTGATGGTGAAAAATTCTTGAGATTATCAACATCAATAGAGTTTATTCATACGTATTCTTTAATACATGATGATTTGCCAGCAATGGATAATGATGATTATCGCAGAGGAAAACTTACTAATCATAAAGTTTTTGGTGAAGCTTTAGCCATTTTAGCAGGTGATGCGCTGCTCACTATGGCATTTGAAATAATTGCCACTGATAAAAATGTAGATGCAGAAACTAAAGTAAAAATTATCACTGAAATGAGCAAGGCTGCTGGTGCAGAAGGTATGGTCGGCGGTCAAGTAATAGATATGCAATCAGAAAATAAAAAAATAGATATACAGACTTTAAAACAAATGCATGCTGCCAAAACAGGTGCATTATTTTGTGCTGCTATTCGTTCTGGTGCTATCTTGGCTGGTGCTGATGAAAAACAATTAGCTAATTTGACAGAATATGCTCGTCAATTTGGATTGGCTTTTCAAATTACTGATGATATTTTAGATGTCGTTGGTGATGAAAAAACTATAGGAAAGCCTGTAGGTAGTGATGAAAAAAATCATAAATCCACATATGTTACTTTGGGTTCATTAGAAAGTGCAAAAGCTTTAGCGCAAGAAGCTGTGGATAAAGCAAAAGCGTCTTTAGTAGATTTTGGCGAGAATGCTGAATTTTTAAGAGCTTTAGTAGATTATTTAATTACTAGAAATAAATAAACTAAAGAAAGAGTGTTATATATGAATATTTTAGAGCAAATACATTCTCCGGCAGAGCTAAAATATTTATCTGAAACTCAGTTAGAAATTGTAGCCACGCAAATTAGAGAATTAATTATAAAAACAGTAGCTCAAAATGGCGGTCATTTAGCTCCTTGTTTAGGAACAGTAGAACTTACTTTAGCTTTGCATAAAGTCTTTTCTTGTCCACGAGATAAATTTGTTTGGGACGTTGGTCATCAGGCATATGCACATAAAATTTTAACTGGCAGATTAGAAAAATTTTCTACATTGCGACAAAAAGATGGCATAACAGGTTTTCCAAATCGTTTTGAAAGTGAATATGATGCATTTGGTGTAGGTCATGCTAGCACATCAATTTCAGCGGCATTAGGTATGGCAGTTGCTCGTGATTTAGACAATGAAGATTATAATGTAATTGCTATTATTGGTGATGGCGCTCTGACTGGTGGCGAAGCATTTGAAGGCTTGAATAATGCAGGAATGTCTAAGCGTAAACTAATAGTCATTTTAAATGATAATGAAATGTCTATTTCACAAAATGTAGGTGCGTTATCAGAGTATTTGTCACTTATTCGCATTGATGAAAAGTATAAACGTGCCAAAAAAGATATTCAGCGTATTTTGGGTAATATACCCAAAATAGGTGGTTCTGTTTTAAAAACAGCTAATTATGTAAAAGATGGTGTAAAAAATGCCATTGTTCCTGGTGGTATTTTTGAAGCTTTAGGTTTTAATTATATCGGAGCATTAAATGGTCATAGTTTAACTGATTTGATAAATGTTTTTGAAAAGGTTAAAGCAAATATTGATGGTCCAGTACTCATTCATGTACAGACTAAAAAAGGTCATGGCTATTTACCAGCAGAAAATAATCCATCTAAATTCCATGGTATTGGTAAATTTGATGTATTGACAGGACTATCTATAGCTTCTAATAGCATTGTACCTACGTATACTGCTGTTTTTAGTAGAGCATTGATAGATTTAGCCGCCAAAAATAAAAATATAACAGCGATTACAGCAGCTATGCCATCAGGCACAGGTTTACAAAAATTTGCTGATGTTTACCCTAAGAGATTTTTTGATGTAGGTATCGCAGAAGAACATGCTGTAACATTTGCTGGCGGTCAAGCTTGTATCGGTAAACGTCCATTTGTAGCATTATATTCAACTTTTGCTCAACGTGCTTATGATCAGGTTATCCATGATATATGTTTACAAAAATTACCAGTAGTATTTTGTTTAGATAGAGCAGGGCTTGTTGGTGAAGATGGCCCAACTCATCATGGTGTATTTGATATAGCATATATGCGTCAAATACCAAATATGGTAGTTATGGCACCAAAAGATGAAAATGAACTTCGTCAAATGGTATTTAGTGCAGTGGAATATAATTGTCCATGTAGCATACGTTATCCACGAGGAAACGCTTGTGGTGTTCCAATTGAAGAAGATGTAGAGATTTTACCTTTAGGCAAAGGCGAAATTTTACAAGATAAGGAAAATGCTACAGTAGCAATAATAGCTGTTGGTTCAATGGTAAAAGAAGCTATGGTAGCTAGTGAAAAATTATCATTAGAAAATATAAATTGTAGCGTTATTAATGCTCGCTTTATAAAACCATTAGATGAAGAATTAATTTTAAATATAGTTAAAAAAGTAAAATACGTAGTAACAATTGAAGAAGGTATATTAGCTGGCGGTTTTGGCAGTGCTATTTTAGAATTATTAAATCAAAATAAAATATATAAACCAGTAATTCGCATGGGTATACCAGATGAATTTATAGAGCAAGGTACACGCAATGAATTATTGAAAGAATGTAAATTAACAAGTGAAGATATAATACAAACAATAAAAGATTTTGAAGAATAGAAATAGGTGTGAAGTTAATGGCAAAAAAACGTTTAGATGTGATGTTAACAGAACAAAATTTAGTATCTAGTCGAGAACGTGCAAAAACAACTATAATGGCAGGCTTAGTATTAGTTAATGGTCAAAAAATAGATAAACCGGGAACTATGGTAAAAGAAGATGCTGTTATCCGTGTTTTAGGTGATAGCATAGGATATGTAAGCCGTGGAGGTTTGAAATTAGCAAAAGCCATCAAAGAATTTAAATTAGATTTAACAGATTTAGTTGTAGCAGATATTGGCGCTTCAACTGGTGGTTTTACAGATTGTTCTTTGAAAAATGGAGCAAAAAAAGTTTTTGCTATAGATGTAGGTTATGGACAATTAGCATGGTCATTGCGTACAGATGAACGTGTAGTGAATATGGAAAGAACAAACATTCGCTATGTTACACCAGAAGATATTGGTGAACCTATAAACTTTGCTTCTATCGACGTAGCTTTTATCTCTTTAGATAAAGTTTTACCTGTAGCTAAAACTTTACTTAGCGATGATGGTAAAATAGTTGCTTTAATAAAACCTCAATTTGAAGCAGGAAAAGATAAAGTAGGTAAAAAAGGCGTAGTTCGTGAAGCTAGTGTACATGAAGAAGTAATCAAAAAAATCGTAGATTTAAGTACACAATTAGAATTTGTACCTAGAGAATTGACATATTCTCCAGTAAAAGGGCCAGAAGGAAATATTGAATATTTAATTTTATTAGATTTAGATAAACAACATCAAAGTAATATTGATGACAATTTGATAAAAGATATTGTACAAAAAGCACATGCACAATTAGATAAATAGGGGGACAATATTTAATGAGAATAGCTATTTATCCTAATGTAACTAAATCAGGAGCTGGGGAGATTTTAGAAAGAGTAATAAAATTTGCTAATCAATATAATATTGAATTATTATTACCGCCAAAAGAAGGTAAATTTTTCTATCATGAAGAATTAATCAATCGAAACATTGAAAAAGAATATATTGATATGGCGATTAGCATCGGTGGAGATGGTACTTTATTAGGTCTTTGTAGAAGACTGGCTAAAAATGGTATACCTGTATGTGGTATTAATATTGGACATTTAGGATTTTTAGCAGATATTGAACCAGGAGAAATTGAAGCCAAACTGACAAAAATCATCAATAGACAATATAAAATAGAAGAGCGATTAATGTTGTCTGCATATATAAAAAGACAAGGAAAAATAAACTATATTGGCAGTGCTGTAAATGATGTAGTTGTAAGTAAATGCGGTGTATCACGTATGCTACATTTTGGTGTAGCTATCAATGATTATATGGTAACAAATTATAAAGCTGATGGATTGATAATATCGACTCCTACAGGTTCAACAGCATATTCTTTATCTGCTGGCGGGCCAATTGTAAATCCTAAAGTAAAAGGAATTATACTGACACCAATATGCCCACATTCTTGCTTCATTCGTCCTATGGTTATTGATGAAAGTGAAAAAGTCGCTTTGAATATCATCAATATCATTAGTATGACAAAGAGAAGTGTAAATTTAACATTAGATGGACAAGAAGGCGTTGATATTGAGCCAGATGATGAAATTATAATTGAAAAAGCGAATTTTCCAGCACAGATAGTTAGATTTGAAGATAAAAATTTCTATCAAACATTTATGAATAAACTCTGTTTATAATAGATAGATTTTTATTTTAAATTATAATAAAAGAGGAATTTTCCATGCAAAAGCTCAGTAACTCAATTCAGTTAGCACATTGCTTATTAAAAGATAGATTAAATGAAGCAAAAATAATAGTTGATGCTACAGCTGGAAATGGCAATGATACACTGTTTCTAGCTCAAAATGCCTTAAATAATGCTCAGATATATGCATTCGATATCCAAAAGGAAGCTATAGAAAATACAAAAGCTTTATTGATAAAAAATAAAGATAATATAAATTTACCACTAGAAAATATATCATTTATTCATGATTCACATGAAAATATTGATAACTATATACAGACAAAAATAGATATAGCTGTCTTTAATCTGGGATATTTACCAGGTGGAGATCATAAATTTACGACAAAAGACGATACAACATTAAAGACCATAGATAAAATATTAAACAATTTAAATATAAATGGTTATGTTGCAATTGTTATGTATCTAGGTCATGAAGAAGGCTTAAAAGAGTATCAGTCTATAAAACTATTTGTAAAGGATTTACCTAAAAAATCTTTTACAGTAGGTTGGTATAAAATGATAAATCATAATTTTAATGCTCCAGCATTATGTTGGATTGAGAAAGTTGGTGAATATGCATGAAAGCTACACGCCATGCAAGAATTAAGGAAATTATTGAACACTCCGTTATTGAAACACAAGAAGAATTAGCAAATGCTCTAAGAGAACAACATATAGTAGTAACACAAGCTACGGTTTCTCGTGATATTAAAGAGTTAATGCTAATAAAAGTTCCTACAGGTGATGGAAGATATCGTTATGCTTATCCTACAGATAAGGAATTGATGTATTCTAAAAATCGCTTATTAAATTTATTTAGAGATTCTGTAGTTGGTTTGAACTTCAGTGAAAATATCATTGTAGTAAAAACTCTTCCTGGTGCAGCTAATGCAGTAGCTTCTACTTTAGATTATGCTAAATGGCCTGAAATCATAGGTACAGTAGCAGGTGATGATAATATTTTTATAGTAGTAAAACCTATATCTGCTGTAGAAGATATAATGAAAAGATTACAGGATATGCTTAATTAATTCGGGGGATATTCATGTTAAAAACACTATCAATTTGGAAGTTTGCTTTGATTGAGCATGTACAAATAGATTTTGATAAAGGTCTTAATATACTTACTGGTGAAACAGGTGCTGGTAAATCTATTTTATTAGGTGCCTTAGGTATGGTTATTGGACGAAGAACAAATATTGATGCTATTCGCAGTGGTTGTGAATTTATGCGAGTAGAAGCTGTTTTTACTTTGGATAACAATTTAGTCAAAGATTTTTTAACTAAATATAATATCTTAGTTGAAGATGATGATTTAATCATAACTAGACAAGTAAATATAAATGGTAAAAATAGCGTACAGATTAATAATTGTCATACGACAATGGCTATTTTACGCCAACTAGGTGAGTTATTAGTAGATATACATGGTCAACATGCTAATCAGGCATTACTAAAACCTATAAAGCAATTATCACTTATTGATATGTATGATGGCGATGCTATTCAAAAGCAAAAAGAAGCATATTTAGAAAAATATTATCAGTGGTTACAAATAAAACAAAAATTAGCTGATAGTAAAATAAATACACAAGAAATGGCTCAACGATTAGATATGCTGAAATGGCAAATTAATGAGATTGAAAATGCCAAATTGACTTTAGATGAAGATGAAAAATTAGAATCTGAAATAAAAGTCTTAGCTAATGCAGAGAAGATATCATTATTGACACAAGATGCATATAAATTGCTTTATGAAGGTGAAAATGGTAAATTTGCTATTTTAAGTTCATTGAGTCAAGTGCGCAAGGATTTAGAAAACTTAGCTCAATATGATGAAAATATGGCTAAAGTCCATCAAATATTAGATGAAGCTTATTTCCAAATACAAGATAGTGCAGATGAAATCCGCAATTATGGTGAAAGTATAGATTATAATCCTCAAAAGTTAGATATGATGCAATCTCGATTGAATGATATCGACAAGCTAAAAAGAAAATATGGCAATACTATTGAGGAAATATTGAATTATTTAGCTAAAGCAAAAGAGGAATTGACCTATATTGAAAATTATGATGATAATCTTGCCAAACTAGAACAGGAATTATCTTTATTAGCAAAAGATGTATCCCAAGAAGCCTTAATTTTGCATGAATTACGTCAAAAAAGTGCCAAAGCTTTAGAAATGGCAATCATGAAAGAATTAGCTTCTTTATCTATGGCTGATGCGAAACTCGTCATAAATTTAACCTTGAATGATGATTTCACTGAAAATGGAGCAGATGATGTGGAAATTTTATTTTCTGCTAATTTAGGCGAAGATTTAAAATCCTTAGCTAAAATTGTTTCAGGTGGGGAATTGTCTCGTATTGCTTTAGCTTTAAAAACTATTACCGCAAAAAAAGATGATATTGATTTGATGGTATTTGATGAGGTGGATACAGGTGTTGGCGGTAAAACAGCTCAAATGATGGCTGAAAAAATTGCTCGCATTGCCCTATATAGACAAGTTATATGTATCACTCATTTACCACAGATTGCAGCGATGGCAGATGCTCATTTTTATATCAGTAAAGAGACTAAAAATAATAAAACCTTTACTACTATTGATGAAATTAATTATGATGCTAAACTCGCTGAAATTGCTAGAATGTCATCTGGCATAGATTTAACACAAGCTTCACTTGAAAATGCTGAAGAAATGTTGACTAATGCTAGAAAGCGAAAAGAATTATTACATTTTGATGAATAAATTCAGAGAAGGTGATTTTAAATGATTAAATTTAAATATTATGGACATGCTTGTTTCTTGCTTGAAACAGATAATGAAAAATTATTATTTGATCCATTTTTGACAGGAAATCCAGTAGCCAGTATTTCTGCTGATGAAGTAAAATGTGATTATATTTTATTGACTCATGCTCATGGAGACCATTATGGAGATGCTACACAGATTGCACAAAAAACAGGTGCAAAAGTTATTTCCACTCCAGAAGTTTTGACAAAATTACCAAGTGATTATGAAAATGTTCATGGTATGAATTTAGGTGGTTCTTTTACTTTCCCATTTGGTATAGTAACTATGGTTCCTGCATTGCATAGTGCAGGCGTAGAAGGTGGAATACCTTGCGGTTTTGTAATTAAATTCAATGATGATACTGTAGTTTATTTTGCTGGTGATACAGCTTTATTTAGCGATATGGCTCTTATCGGCGAAAAACAACAAATTGATTATGCTATTTTACCAATTGGCAGTAATTATACTATGGACGCTAAAGATGCAGCTAAAGCTGTTCAATTATTGAATGCAAAGCATGCTATTCCTGTTCACTATAATACATGGCCTGTTATTGCTGAAAATCCTGAAGCTTTTAAATCCTATGCAGAAAGTATTTCACATGCTAGTGTAGATATCGTGCCTGTTGGTTCATCTTTGGATTTAGTAAAATAAGATGGAAAAATTTAAATTAATCGTTATTTTAGGGCCAACTGCTGTAGGTAAAACAAATCTTAGCATAGCTTTAGCTCAAAAGTTATCCACAGAAATAATCTCTGGCGATAGTATGTTAGTATATAAGGGTTTTGATATAGGTACGGCTAAACCTACATTAGAAGAAATGAAGGGAATAGAACATCATATCATTGATATTTTAGAGCCTTGGGAAAATTTTAATGTAAGTGATTTTCATGATAAGGTTAAACCTTTAATTGAACAGATAAATAATGAAGGGAAAATTCCTATTTTAGCTGGCGGTACAGGCTTATATGTAAAATCCTTGCTTGAAGGCTATATTTTTAACGAAACTTCTGGCGATGTTGAATATAGGAAGCATTTAGAAAAACTAGCAAGCGAACACGGCAAAGAATATGTTTATAAAATGTTACAAGAAGTAGATCCACAGACGGCTCAAAGATTGCATATTAATAATTTCAATCGCATTATTCGTGCTTTAGAAGTATATCATTTAGGTAAAGAGCAGATTTCACAAAAAAATCATTATGAATTGACTGGTGAATTAATTTATGATGCCTATATTGTAGGCTTGAACCGCAGTCGTCAAAATCTATATGATAGAATTAATCAACGCGTTGATATTATGATGAACTGTGGATTTGTAGATGAAGTGAAATCTCTACTACAAAATGGTGCGAAGATTGATTGGCAATCCATGAAAGGAATTGGCTATCGAGAAATCGCTAGTTATTTAAATGGAGATATTGATTTAGATACTGCTGTTTATGAAATGAAAAAAGCTACTCGTCATTTTGCTAAACGACAGTTTACATGGTATAAGAAAATGCCATATATTTCTTGGTATGATGTAGAGCAATTAAACGAAGATGAATTGTTAACTACTGTATTGAATGACTGCAAGGCACATTTTAATATCTTATAATAATTGACATATAATTTTATTATTGAGATAATAAAAGCACTATAAATAAACTAATTAAATTAGTTAAGAAAAGAATTATATTTTAATTGGAGGACCCTTAAGATGCCAAACAAAACAATAAATTTACAAGATGTTTTTTTAAATCAAGTGAGAAAAGAAAATGTAGGAGTTATTATCCATTTAACAAATGGCTTCCAATTACGTGGAAATGTAAAAGGTTTTGATAATTTCACAGTTATTTTGGATTCTGCTGGAAAACAGATGATGGTTTATAAACATGCTATTTCTACTATTAGCCCTTTACAGCCATTGAAAAATTCTTTTCAAGATAATAAAAGAACAGAAACTGTTAGCGAATAATAATGATTTTATTAAATAAAAAAGCTCTTATTAACTTTGATTATAAGGTTAATAAGAGCTTTTTCTATTTATTGGTTAATTCAAAATAAGATTTGATGTATTTATTTGGTGTTGTATTTTTGTATTTACGGAATGTTTTTATAAAGTAAGATAAATCATTAAATCCACAACTATAAGCTATATCAGTGATGGATTGGTCTTTATCACTGATTAATTTACTGCAAGCACATTCAATTCGATAATAATTTAAATAGGCAATAGGTGTTTTATTAGTCATACTTTGGAAAAATCGGCAAAAATACTTCGGTGATAATCCAGAAGTATTAGCTAAATCTTCTAAAGTTAATGGTTGACTATATGAAGTTTCAATAAGATGAAATACCTTTTTCAATTTATGAATGTTTTTCTGATTACTACTTATAAAATTTGTAAAAGATTTCGTATAGAGATTGTGTTTTAAAACTAAACCAAAGAAATTAAATAAACAGCCAAGTACGATAAATTCATATCCACTGGATTTTGTCTTCAATGCATCAAATATAGTCCATATGGTGCGGTGAATATCGGTATATTCATTATTAAAATAACTATTGATAATTAAATGATGTTCAAAAAATTTTTGAAGAATATTTTTATCGCCTACATTTGTTTCAAATAATTTCTTATCAAATACCATACATTCATATATAGTATTTTCTAAAAAAGCTTTTCCTCCATGAACACAACCATCTGTGATAAAAATTATATCTCCGGCACTAGCTGTATATTCATTTTCATCTATAGAAATTACAATTTTTCCTTCTAATACACGAATAATCTCATATTGAATATGCCAATGATATGGCATGTTATAGCGTGGATGATGATTAGTTACATAATGATATTCTACAGGAAATGAAAAATTACCACGTTCTCTTTGTTCATTATAACTATCATGTTTCATAACTATTCTCCTAATAAATAAGATTTTATAGTACTATTATACTTATATTTCTAAAAATGTAAAGTTTCATACAATTTTTAAAAAGTGAATATTATTATATTTTTAGTGATAATATAACAAGCATTATTAATATTTAGTTGCTATAATTTAATCATCAAGTGAATAACAAACAAAAAGACATATACAAAATAAAAAAGATTTCTTAGGAGGAATTTTACAATGGCAACAAACAGATTAATTGGAGATTATCCTGTAATTGGTATCCGCCCTACAATTGACGGACGTAGAGGCGTTTTAAAAGTTAGAGAATCTTTAGAAGAACAAACTATGGGCATGGCAAAAGCTGCTGCTAAATTATTTACAGAAAACCTCAAATATTCTAACGGTGAACCTGTAAAAGTAGTTATCGCTGATACAACAATCGGTCGTGTACCTGAAGCTGCTGCTTGCGCTGAAAAATTTAAAAAAGAAGGCGTAGATATTACTTTAACAGTAACTCCTTGCTGGTGCTATGGTTCTGAAACAATGGATATGGATCCAAAAACAATCAAAGGTGTTTGGGGTTTCAATGGTACTGAACGTCCTGGCGCTGTATATCTTGCTTCCGTACTTGCAAGCCATGCACAAAAAGGTCTTCCAGCTTTCGGTATTTATGGACATGATGTTCAAAATGCAGATGCTACAGATATCCCAGAAGATGTTCAAGAAAAACTTTTAAGATTTGGTCGTGCAGCTGTAGCTGTTGCTACAATGAGAGGTAAATCCTACTTACAGATTGGTTCCATTACAATGGGTATTGCAGGCTCCATCATCAGCCCAGAATTCTTTGAAGAATACCTCGGCATGAGAGTTGAATCTGTAGACGAAGTTGAAATTATCCGTCGTATGACAGAAGGTATTTATGACCATGCAGAATTTGAAAAAGCTTTAAAATGGACTAAAGAAAACTGCAAACAAGGTTTCGATAAAAACCCAGATTTCTGCCGTAAAACTGACGCTGAAAAAGAAGAAGCTTGGGAATTTGTTGTAAAAATGATGTGTATCATTAAAGACCTTTACAATGGTAACAAAAACTTACCAGAAGGTTGCGAAGAAGAACAATTAGGTCATAATGCAATCGCTGGTGGTTTCCAAGGTCAAAGACAATGGACAGACTTCTATCCAAACTGCGACTTCCCAGAAGCAATGATGAACTCTTCCTTCGACTGGAATGGTGCAAGAGAACCATATGTACTTGCTACAGAAAATGATACATTAAACGGCGTAGGTATGCTCTTTGGTAAATTATTAACAAATACTGCACAGATCTTCGCTGACGTTAGAACATACTGGAGCCCTGAAGCAGTTAAACAGGCTACTGGTTATGAATTAGAAGGCGTTGCTAAAGAATCCAAAGGATTTATTCACTTAATCAACTCCGGTGCTGCTTGTATCGATGCTTGTGGTGAAGCAAAAGATGAAAATGGTAATGGCGTAATTAAACCATTCTGGGAAATGACTGAAAAAGACCAAAAAGCTTGCCTCGATGCAACTGAATGGTGCCCTGCTGATAATGGTTATTTCAGAGGTGGCGGATTTAGCTCCCGTTTCTTAACAAATAGCGAAATGCCTGTAACTATGGTTCGTTTAAATCTTGTAAAAGGCTTAGGTCCTGTATTACAGATTGCAGAAGGTTGGACTGTAAAATTACCAGATGAAGTATCTGATAAACTCTGGAAACGTACTGACTACACTTGGCCTTGCACTTGGTTTGCTCCACGTTTAACTGGTGAAGGTGCATTCAAATCTGCTTATGATGTAATGAATAACTGGGGTGCAAATCACGGTGCTATCAGCTATGGTCATATCGGTGCAGACCTCATTACATTATGCTCTATGCTCAGAATTCCTGTATGCATGCATAACGTTCCTGAAGATAAAATCTTCCGTCCTGCTGCTTGGAATGCTTTTGGTATGGATAAAGAAGGTCAAGACTATAGAGCTTGCAAAAACTATGGTCCTTTATATAAATAATTAGAATATAATATAGATTAATTGGAGGAGCTTATTATTATGGCTTACGAAGAAATAAAAGAACAGATATGCGATATTTGTCATAAAATGTGGCAATTAGGTTGGGTTGCTGCTAATGATGGTAATATAACAGTAAAATTAGATGATGGCACTTTCCTTGCTACACCAACAGGAATTAGCAAAAGTTTCATCACTCCTGAAAAATTAGTACGTATTAATGCAGAAGGCGAAATTTTAGAAGCTAATGAAGGATATAGACCATCTTCTGAAATCAAAATGCATTTACGTTGCTATGCTGACCGTGAAGATGTAGGTGCAGTGCTTCACGCACATCCCCCAACAGCTACTGGCTTTGCTGTAGCTCATGTACCTTTAGATAGATATGATATGATTGAAACAGTAGTAGCATTAGGTTCTATTCCTATCACCCCTTATGGAACACCTTCTACTTACGAGGTACCTGAAGCTATTGCACCTTACATTCAAGAACATGATGCTGTATTATTAGAAAATCACGGTGCATTGACTGTTGGTTCTAATTTGGTGGAAGCTTATTACAAAATGGAAACATTAGAATTATTTGCTAAAATCAACTTAAATGCTTATCTTTTAGGTGGACCAAAAGAAATTTCTCGTGAAAATATTGATAAACTCATCAACTTACGCAGCTACTATGGCGTAAAAGGTAGACACCCAGGTTATAAACATTATAAAGAAGACTAATTATTTACGAACAGCCCAATATATCATTGGGCTGTTTTTTTATTTAAATTAAAACTAAAGATATATATAATTGTTGTTTATATTTATGATTTTGTTAGTTTATTTTGTTTTATGATTTTATATAAAATTTTCAAATTATTTATTAAAAGTGAATATTGTGCTATTTTTAGTGATAATATAACAAGATTTAATACCTACGTGTTGATATAATAAGGTTAAAAGTTAACAGTGAGGAGTGAAAACATGAAAAAAGATGTTAAGGTTTTAGCCTTAGATTTTGGAGCTTCTAGTGGTAGAGCTATCATTGGTAGTTTTGATGGTGAAAAAATTTCTTTGAAAGAAATTCATCGCTTCACAAATGATCCTGTGATTTTATTAGATACTATGTACTGGGACGTATTAAGATTATTTCATGATATAAAGATTGGTTTGATTAAAGCAAAACAAGAAGGTGAAATAAAAAGCCTAGGTATAGATACATGGGGCGTGGATTTTGGTCTTTTAAATAAAGATGGCAAACTTTTAGAAAATCCTGTTCATTATAGAGATGCTAGAACAAAAGGTATGATGGAAAAAGTTTTTGCTAAATTGGATAAAGATACTGTTTATAGCATTACAGGTAACCAGTTTATGGAATTAAATACTCTTTTCCAATTGATGGCATTGAAAGAAAATCAACCTGAATTATTGCAAAAAGCTGAAACTTTATTATTAATGCCGGATTTATTAAATTATTTCTTATCTAATGAAAAATGTACGGAATATACAATAGCATCCACAACTCAATTATTAGATGCTAAAAACAAAACTTGGTCTTCAGAAATTATTGAAAATTTGGATTTACCGAAAAATATATTCACTAAAATTGTTCAACCAGGAACAAAAATTGGTAAATTGAGCAAACAAATCAGCGAAGAATTAGGAATAAATGAAATAGATGTAATTGCTGTAGCAGGACATGATACTCAATCAGCTATGGTAGCAGTACCAACTCAAGAAGATGACTTCATATTCTTATCTTGTGGTACATGGTCCTTATTAGGTACAGAATTAAAAACACCTATAATCAACGAAACTTCCGCAAGTTTGAATATTACTAATGAAGGCGGAGCAGATAATAAAACTTCCTTCTTAAAAAATATCATTGGCTTATGGCTCATTCAAGAAAGTCGTCGTCAATGGATTAGAGAAGGTAAAGAATATGGCTTCGGTGAACTCGAACAGATGGCTAGTAAAGTAGGCATGATAAATTCCTTCATTGATACAGATAGTGAAGAATTTATTCCAGCAGGTAATATTCCAAAACGAATTCAAGAATATTGCAAGCGCACAGGTCAATACGTTCCTCAAAATGAAGCAGAAATCGTTCGTTGTATCGATCAGAGCTTAGCTGTTAAATACAGATTTGCTTTAGAACAGATTGAAATGGCTACTGGCAAAAAATATGATACATTAAACATCATTGGTGGCGGTATTCAAAGTAAATTATTATGTCAATTAACAGCTGATGTTTGTGGTAGAAAAGTAGTAGCAGGCCCTGTAGAAGCTACAGTAATGGGAAATATTGCACTTCAGTTAATGGCGTTAGGTGAAATAAAAGATATTAAAGAAGCACGCAAAATAATTGCTAATTCTGAAAATGTTACTGTTTATGAACCTCAAAAAGATGAAAATTGGGACGAAATATATAAAAATGTTAAGGAGAGTCTATTATGTTAAAAAATATTCCTAAAATATTATCACCTGAATTATTAAAAGTACTTTGTGAAATGGGTCATAGCGATAGAATTGTTATCGCCGATGGAAATTTCCCAGCAGAGTCCATGGGTAAAAATGCAATAGTAATCAGATGTGATGGACATGGTGTTCCTGAATTATTAGATGCAATTTTAAAAGTTTTCCCATTAGATATTTATGTTGATAAACCTGTTAATCTCATGGAAGTAATGCCTGGTGATACAGTAGAAACTCCTATTTGGGATACTTATAAAGAAATCGTAGCTAAACATGATGAACGTGGAGCAAATGCTATCGGCAATATTGAAAGATTTGCTTTCTACGAAGAAGCTAAAACAGCTTATGCTATTATCGCTACAAGTGAAAAAGCTCTTTATGCTAATATCATGTTGCAAAAAGGTGTTGTAGTAGATTAATTATGTGATTTTTGTTCGTGTATAAATATTTAAGAGAGGTTTTATCATGGAAAATAATGCAAATACATTAAGTGAAAAAAATGTTGCAAATAATAGCAGCAGTATACCAGTAGTTCCTGCCCAATATAGAATTTATTTCTTCTTACTAGTATCTTGTTTTGCTCTTTGGGGCTTATTAAACAATATGACAGATAACTTAGTTCCTTCATTTGCTAAAATCTTTATGATTAAAGCAGTTGACTCTTCTTTAGTACAAGTTGCTTTCTATGGTGCATATGCTGTACTCGCTATGCCAGCAGCATTTATCATTAAAAAATATTCCTATCGTGTTGGTGTTTTAGTAGGTCTTGGTTTCTATATGATAGGTGCATTTGGTTATATCCCAGCTGCTATTTTGCAAAGTTATAATTTATTCTTAGTATCAATCTTTATCTTAGCTGGTGGTTTATCCGTATTAGAAACAACATGTAATCCATTCGTATTATCTTTAGGTGCACAAGAAACAAGCGTTCGCAGATTGAATTTCGCTCAAGCATTCAACCCTGTAGGTTCAATGGCTGGCTTATTCTTAGCAAAATATATTATCTTAGCAAACTTGAATCCTGCTGATTTAGATGATAGACTAGCTATGTCCCCTGCTGAACTTTCCGCTATCAGAGATACAGAACTTTTCTGGGTATGTGTTCCTTATGTTGGCTTAATCTTAATTGCATTCATCATTTGGGTTATCTTCTTTAGAAGTAAATTAAATGATAAAGATGGTCGTGTAGCAATGACTGTTCCTCAAGCATTTGGTAAATTATTACAAAATCCTCGTTACTATTGGGGCGTTATCACTCAGTTCTTCTATGTAGGTGTACAAATCGCAGTTTGGACATGGACTATTAAATATATCATGGCTACAAAAAATATCATTGAAGCTGACGCTGTTAACTACTATATTTACGCAATGGTATTATTTATCGCTTGCAGATGGCTCTGCACATATTTAATGAAATACTTTGTTCCTGCAAAAATGATGGCAATTTTCGCTTTAGGCGGTATCTTATGTTGCCTTGGTACAATTTATTTACCAACATCTGTATCTGTATATTGCTTAATTGCAATTTCTGGTTGCATGAGCTTAATGTTCCCAACAATTTATGGTATTGCTCTTCGTGGTCTCGGTGCTGAAGTAAAATTCGGTGCAGCAGGTTTAATCATGGCTATCTTAGGTGGTGCAATAATCACTCCTATCATGGGCTGGTTAGTTGACTCTAGTGCATTAAGCTTCATGGTTAGTGGTTTCTCCGCAGCAGAAGCAGCTATTAGAACAGCATTCTATTTACCTGTAGTATGTTTTGCAGTTGTTTTAGGATATTCTTTAGCTTTCCGCAAAACAAATGATTAATTAATAAATAATTTTGAAAGAGGGTCTTTTTGTGAAAAATAATGTTATAGCAATCAGTCGTCAATATGGTAGTGGCGGTCGTGAACTCGCAAATATTTTAGCTGAAAAATTAGGTTATAAATTATATGATAGACAAATCGTGCATATGGCTGCTGCTCAATTAGGTATTAGTGGCATGAGTGAAAGTCAATTAAAAGAATTTGAAGATAATGTGCCACCACTTTCTCTTAAATTCATGCCATTTTACATTTTTGGTATGAGCGGTGCTAAACCAATGAACCATAAAATGTTTGAACAAGAATCTGAAATTATTCGCCGTTTAGCTAAAGATGGTAATTGCATTATTCTTGGTAGATGTGCAGATGCTGTTTTACAAGGCAATGAAAATGTATGTTCTGTGTTTGTTTGTGCAAATGATGAATATCGTGAAGAACGCGGTAGAACAGTATATGATGGAAAATCTGTTATTGAATTAAATCAAGAAGATGCTAAAAGAGCTGAGTATTATGCTTATTATACAGGCAAAGAATGGGGAAATCCTAAAAATTATGATTTAAGTGTTAATACTAGCCATAAATCCCTTGAAGATATTGCAGATGTAATTATTGAATATATCAATAAAAAATAAATCCCTCAATAAAGAAAAAAGATAGACAGAAGATTTTCTGTCTATCTTTTTTTATTTAGATAAAAAATAAAGCTTCTACAAAAGCGGTCAGTAGAAGCAAGTATTTTAGGGATTAATGTAGTTTGTTACTATTATATTTTTATATTTATCTAGTTTAATTATATAGGGATAAATATTATTTTGTCAATATATAATTAAGTTAGATGAGAATATTTTTTATTAATAATGAATTGTCAATCCAAGTGCGACAATTCTACTTGCTAGGGCAAGTAATAATTACATTAACTATGAATACTAATGATAAAGGTCTTAGAATTAGTGCTGATATTATTGATACTAATAATGGTACAGATGTATATAAACTTATTAAACGTGGTGATGTAAACAAGATGAGTTTTGCTTTTACTGTAAAAAGTGAACGAACTGAAGTTGATAAAGAAAATAAGATTTATACACGTACAATAACTGCTTTTGATAAAATTTATGATGTGGCGGTTATAGATTTTCCAGCATATGACGGAACATCTATACAGGCACGAAGTAAAGAATATTGACCTAAAAAAAGATTTACAAAAAAAGCAAAGAAGAAAAAGATTATTGCTTATGACGTATTTATAAAAGGGTTTTGTGTTTTATATTGCAAAAATCACAAGATATGCTATACTAAATATAGAAACAGTGAAGTTCATTATAATGCACAAAACCCTTAGGAAGTGGTAGTTCCTAAGGGTTTTTACATTATTACGCTAATGCTGGAGCGTTAGGATAGTTACTCAAAAAAGTGCTTATCTATCCATTTGTAAATGAAATAAGAGATTACATTTACCATAATAAGCACAACAATATCAGTGAAGTTCATTATATGCACCTCCTCTCTGTTACCAGATTGGAGTTGAGTAACGAAAATAGTATAACATAAATTTATTAGTTAAGCACCTAAGAAGGTGCTTTTTTGTACCCATTTTTAAGATATTTAGAAAGGAAAATACAATGAATAAACGATTAGAAGAAATTTTACAAAGAAAAGAAGAAATTCGTTCTTTATTAGCTGATGAAACAAATAAAAATTTAAATTTTGATGAACTTGAAAAAGAAGTTAGAGACTTAACGAAGAAGAAAAAGAAATCTCTACAACTACTAGTGAATGGGTAAGAGCTAGAAATACAGGATTCCTAGCTCTTATAGATAGTGCTAATAATAAAATTCTTGATGAAATTGAAAAATCTATAAAAAAATAACTTATTACTACAAAGTAATAAGTTATGCGGTGCCATTTTAGTGTCATATAAGTGCCATAAAAAATATATTAATACATTAATAAAAAATAATCAATTTATATAATGTGTGTAATATTAAGCATTTTTATTTAATGAAAATAAAATATATAAATTAAATATCTTCCTTCTCTATTCTAAAGACGTTTATGGTATCTACGTCTGGGCAACAAAATACAGCTGTGCCTTTTGGTTGATTAGGTATAGAACCACCATATCTTAAGATATCAATATAAGGAAATGCTACATGCATCGCCATAGGGCATAATTCGCCACGTTGTGTATCAAAATCAAAACTATCACCTATCTTATGACCGCGATGACAACCGCAAGGTCCTTTTCTATCGATTAATGTTATTTTTATTTTAGGGCGTTTTGCCATAATAATCACCTCATAAATATTTTATCATATTTGTTTATTATATAAAATATTACCTCTATTTTTATATAGGTATATCCTATATAATACATAAATTTATTATATATTTAAAATCAATAATAATTAAATTTTAATAACTGTTATTTAAACATCATTTTTATGTTTTAGATAAATATATTAATTAAATAATTATTATTAATAAGTTAAAAATAAAATATACAGAAAATTGAATATATTATTAACGGATTTTATTTGTTATTATTTACTAATTATATAAATTGATGATATAATTAAATTAACTTCCTATTTCATAAAAAATAGGAAGTTAATTTAAAGGAAAAGCTTATTTTTGAAAAAATAAATTTATCATATATAAAAATTTTATTTAAAATCGATTTTAAGAGGTTTTATTTTATTTTACATGGATTTATATTAAAACGAAAAATAAAACGCTCAAAACTGCTATAATTATAATAAATAATTTTTATAAATATTTAAAATTAATAAATTATAAATATAAAATAGATAACTATATAAAGATAATAATTTATATATAATAAAAATTATTTTAAATCAATATTCATTATTATTTATATTAAATAGGTAAATTAATATATAATAGATAATTTTGTTTTATTTTAAAATAGGAGTGAGATTTTTGGCAAATTTAATAAAAATAGATGACAATGATTTTTTAGTAAAAGATTATTTACGACAAGAAGAGATAAATGAAAATACTTTATTATTGAATTATAAAACTTTATTGAAAAGATATCTTTCTCAAGGTGAACCATCAGAAGACACTTTAAGAAGTTATTGTTCTGCCATTGATAGTTATATAAAATGGTGTTTGACAAATAAAGTGCATCCATTAAAGATAACAGAATATCAATTTATGTATTATCGAGATTTTTTAATAAAAATGAATATGAAAAAAGGTAGTATTAAGGTAAAGTTAAATGCGATAAAACAATTCTATAATATTGCTGTAAAATTAAAATTAATAGAAAATAGCCCTGCTAAAGATGTAGGTGTAAAAATACATGAAGCAAGTGAAATCTCTCCTATGAAATTTCTTACATTAGAACAACTACGAGATTTATTAAATATTATACCTGATTACGATGAAAAACATATTGAATATTTAAGAGATAAAATCATCATTATGCTTATGGCATTAGAAGGATTGAGAACAGTGGAAGTTCATCGCATGTCTGTTAATGATATAAATTGGGAGATGAAGACAATATATATTCATGGTAAAGGGCATAATGATTTTATTTATCCTCGTGATGATGTTTTAATTTTATTACAAGCATATTTAAAAATACGACCATTTGATTTTGCTTTTATTGATGAATTTGGAGAGCCAGTATTTACAACTTTGACTAATCAAGTAAAAGGAAAAAGAATGGATAGACGAGGTATTCGCTATAATGTGGATAAATGGCTGACTAAAGCAGGATTAAAAAAAGAAGGTATAAGTTGTCATATACTCCGCCATACATGTGGCACTCTACTTTATAAAGATACAAAAGATTTACAAATAGTAAAGCAAGTTTTGCGTCATAGCAATGTTAATATAACTAGTAAATATGCTCACATCTATAATAAAATGGATAAACGTTATACTACTGGCATTAATTTAAATGAAAATATAAATAACGAAGATAAAAAAAAGGCACACAAATAAATGTGTGCCTTTTTTATTTTCATTAATTTGTTATTAATTTATCTGCCAAACAACTTATTTAAAAGACCTTGTTCTTTGAATTCTGTGCTAAAGAATTTAGTTGCACTATCCAATCGCATAATCACTTTATCGCCGACCACATCTGCTTCCAATTCAGGTGGAAGTGATTCAGCAATGCGCATAGGAGTCATCTTACCTACAGAAGATAAGCTTTTATCTTCAAAGATTAATTGATTATTTTTCTTGTTAACTTCAAAGAAATCACGATTTAGACGATACTGTCTTTGGAAGAATTTAATCATGATTTCATTTACAGCTCTACTATCAAAATAATCTTTCATGGTTAGAGGTCTCATATAGCTTGGAATATCTAAGCCACATTCTTTAAAGATAGATATTATTACTTCAGAGCTTATATTATATAAATCTATACTACTAGAACCTAAATCATTAATTTGACTTAAATACAAATTAATATGAGGAATGATTTTTGCTAGATATTCGCTATAGAAATTATTTCTCATTTTTTGAATTAATTCAGAGCATGGACTTTTTTGTTGACGTGTAAATTCGTTGTTCCAACTAGCGTTTACATGGAAAACGACCATACGTTTAGTAAGCTCATTTTTTAAGCTATTTAAATCTTTATTAGCTGTGAGTAAAATAGCTGAATAATAATTTAAATTTTCTGGCTTAGTTTCGCGAATGATGCGTTCTTCTTGTTTAATGATATTTCCACTGTTATTAGTAAATTGAGTTTGAGTGATATCATCAATTAATATAGGTAAACCTTTTATATCACAAAGAAGTGAATCAATGCGTGTTTTCGTGAAGTTATTTTGACCAAAAGCTTTATATAAAGCAGAATCAGTCATCATTTTCATTAATAAAGAAGCATAGATTGTTTTTCCAGCATTTGATTGACCACATAATAAAGCTACTATCGGATATGTAAATACTTCATCAGTTACAGTAGCTTCTCTAATTGTAGTACGCACACGTGCTAAAAATGGAGATAAAAAGCACCATGACATCAATTTAAAATACTCAAATTTTAAAGGTTCAATATTTTTAGCTGGTACTGCAGTATTAAATCCTTCCATATATTGTAAATAAGTTTCAGCATCACGTTTTGCATCGCCACGATAAGGGCGGAAATTAAATTCGCGTTCATTATAAAAAGCACGATTGCGTTCTGGTTCAATAACTAATTGTGGCATAAATTTTTCAAATTTAGCACGGCGAACTTGAATATTTTCTAATGTTTTACGTCTAATAGTATCTATCTTATCATTTGTGATTTTAGCCTGTCCTTTACGGTCTGCCTTAGGAATATCTACAAAATCTTTCGCTAAACGCTCGATATCTGAGATATATTCTGCTGTTTTTACGATAGTTGTCTTGCTAACTACTGGATAGATATGTTCGCTATCTTGTTTAGCTTTATGCAAAATAGGTAAATTTTCGAGCATTTGAGTATCTTCATACGTTATTTCCCATGCATTTTCATTTACTATTTCGCTATTATTCTGTTTAAAATCATTATATATATTCATATAATAATTGAAAGCATTTTCATCATCAAAATAAACTAAAGCTTGATTGCGATCACTATTAGCTGGTAATTGGTCAAGATTATTACTGCCTAAAATTACTCTAGTTGCTCCTGTCTGTGTATTTTTCAAGCAAAATAATTTTTCAGGATATAATGGCGCATCTGCCAAATATATATTTAAATTACCTTGAGCATATTTTTCTTTAAAATTAGTATAATGTTCTGTTTTATATAATTCTTGCAAAGTATTTCTTTGCATAGCGAATGTATTTTCTAAAGTAGATGGTACAAGTGCAAGGTTGCCAAAAATAATCTCTACTTTAGTGAATAATTCTAAAAGATTAGCTAAAAAATCTATATTAGTAGCTATATTTATAGTATATAATTCATTAAATCCCTCAAATAAATCCAAATATGATATGTTTTCTGGTGCACAAAATTGAGCTTTTACAACATTTACAGTATGTTGTTTAGTCTTACGGTGTGCCATTAAAAAATTCCTCCTAAAAATTTAACATAAAAATAATCCATTATAAATAAGTCCAAATTAGAAATAAATCCTTATATTTTAAGGCTTTATAAAAACTAATTTTTATTGTATCATAAGCAACTACAAATTTCAAAGTGTAGTAAATAAGATACTTTTTAGTTTTATTTTTTTGCAATTAATTGAGAAATATTCTCTAAAACACTTGAAAATACATTTCAATACAATTAATATATTATATTGGAGAAATTTTCTACTAGACTTATAGTTAACTCAAGATGCTATACTATAGATACACTACTTAGGGAAGGAAAAATTATATGAATAGACGTGATTTTATAATTAAAGGATTAAAATTAGGTGGAGCATTACTTGCAGGAGCAAATATTTCCACTTTTTTAAATTCTATAGCAAATATTAATAATAATGTAGCTAAAGCAGCTGATTATACATTATATGCTTCTGATTTACCAATTGTTGAAAATTATTTCAATTTTACTTCTTTATCTACTAGACCTAGAACTTCACAAATCATAGTTCATCATTCTGCTATTGGCGGAAATGATGATATCACAGCTGCAGATATCCATCGCATTCACCTGCAAAATGGTTGGTCTGGTATAGGTTATCATATGTTTATTCGCAAAAGTGGTTTAATTGAAACAGGCAGACCATTAGAAGATATTGGTGCACATACTTATCAACATAATAATAGTAGTATTGGTATTTGTCTATCTGGTAATTTTAATGATGAAATGCCTACAGATATGCAAATTGCTTCTGCAAGTAAATTGATTGGTTTATTATGCCAAATGTATAGTTTAAGTCCAAATGAAAATACAGTATTTGGTCATCGTGATTTTAATGCCACTGCTTGTCCTGGTGAAAATCTATATGCAGATTTATATCATCTCCGCCATATGGCTAGTAATTTCATTTGATAATTAAAAATTAAAGGAGAACACAATATAATGAGAGCTTTACCTAAATCAGGGGAAATATGGGTTCACTTCAAAGGTGAAGATAAAAAATATTTGATTATTACCGTAGCTACACATACAGAAACTCATAAACAATTCGTAGTTTATAAAGCTTTATATGGTGATTTTAAAGATTATATTAGACCTTTAGATATGTTTATGAGTGAAGTTGACCGCCAAAAATACCCTGATGTTTCCCCAAAATATCGTTTTGAAAAATTAATTTAACAAAAAAATCCTATCTCTAAGAAATCACTTAAAGATAGGATTTTTTTATTTATTGAAATTAATTCTAGTATCTAATTTAGGAATGATATTACCATCATCAATGATATTATATTCTAAGTCTGAGCTTTCAATTATAGACTTTAAAAAATTATGAACTTCTAATCTTTCATTGATAATTTCTTGTAAATTCATAATCAAAGATAAATCTATACCATCATTTAATACATAATTAGATAATGCCCTCTGAAAAATATCTATCTCGATATTTATACCTGATTGACGAAGCTCCGCAAATTTTTGTGCTACCTCTGTAGTCGCTAATTCTTGCAATTCCTGTTGATAAAAATAATTAGTAACACTGATAGCTACATTACCTATTAAATGACCGATAATAGGTATATTTTCTTCTGACCATATAGCTACATTAGAAGCTGTATCAAAATAGCCTTTATATTTTTCAATTACAGGTCTAGTAGCTTCAATATAATCAATCAACTCTTGTCTATGCTGTGAATCCTTCAATAATTCTAGTAAATCATCCCTTATAGCAGCATTTTCGGGATTTAAAAAGCCAGTAATCGTACTGATTGCCAAATTACTAGTATCTGTAGGCGCTGCTTTAGCAGGAGTTGGCACTAAACATAAACAACATATTAAAAGTACTAGCAAAGATAGCTTTTTTAATATTAGCATACGAATCAAATCCTCCTAAATTTTCTTAAAGAGAAATATTTACTTTGATTAAAGTGTACTTTAGAAATATAGTTTTGTCTAGTGTCTAATTCATAAAATATTCTATACGTATAAATAATCTGCCATAACTGGCTGTAAGCCGTTATGAATTAAATCATGATATACTTCGTCTACAGAACGAGTGTCGGCAATTTCAAATTGAGCATCGCCTTTATCTTCGCTTTCTTGGCTATGTTCACCGATGGCGGTACTTACACCAGCGGAAATTTTTGTAGTAGCGATATTTACGAGATTATCACGAACTCTAGCACATTCTCTAGTAGATATAGTGATACTAGCAGATGGCATAAATAAACGATAAGCACATACAACTTGTAAAAGCTGTGCTTCATGTACATCTTTAGGATTGATTTTATCATTATTGATAATTGGACGAAGGCGAGGGCAAGAAAATGCAATCTCTGCATGTGGATATTTTTGTTGTAAATAATATGCATGCATACCTGTAGCCAAAGCGTCTTTTCTAAAATCATCTAAGCCTAAAAGTGCAGCAAAACCAACACCTCTCATACCGCCACGAATTGCTCTTTCTTGGGCATAGAAACGATAAGGGAAAATACGTTTATGTCCAGCTAAATGAAGTGTTTCATATTTATCACTATTATATGTTTCTTGGAATACAGTTACATAATCCGCACCACATTTTTGTAGATAAGCATATTCATCTGTATTCAATGGATAGATTTCAAGTCCAATAACACGGAAATATTTTTTAGCTATTTTACAAGCTTCACCTATATATTCTATGCTGGATTGCTTGCGACTTTCACCTGTTAAAATCAAGATTTCCTGCAATCCAGATTTAGCAATTTCCTGCATTTCTTTATTGATTTCATCATAATTCAATTTAGCACGTTTAATTTTATTATGACAATTAAAACCACAATAGATACAATAATTTTCACAGTAATTAGCAATATATATTGGTGTGAACATATAGATAGAATTGCCAAAAAATCTCTTAGTAGTTTTCTGTGCTTTTTGTGCTATCTGTTCAAGAAAAGGAAGTGCTGCTGGAGATAATAAAGCTCTAAAATCTTCTGGTGTAATATGGTCATGACTAAGTGCAGTTTGTACATCTTGGGCTGTATATTTATCATAATCATAACTATCCATATCAGCTATAACCTTATCTAAAATATCACTTGGTATAACTTCCATATCTGGTAAATATGCCATATGGTCAATACGTTCTTTTTTTAATTCAGCTCTTACTTCATCATTAATAATACTTTCATTAATATGATTATCTTTATTCATTCATCTTACCTCACAATTATTACTGATTAAATTAATAATTAATCTTGTAAAAATCCTGTCAATGGAGAAGATGCACTTGCTCCTTGTGCTTTTACACGACCTAATTTTGCTTCATAAGCAAGGCGTCCTGCTTCAATAGCATAATTAAAAGCTTTTGCCATGCGAACGACATCACCTGCTGTTGCTATAGCAGTATTAGCCATAATAGCAGTAGCACCCATTTCCATAGCTTCACAAGCTTGAGAAGGTCTACCAATACCAGCATCTACAATAATTGGTAAGTCGATTTCATCTATGAGAATTTGAATAAATTCTTTTGTACATAAACCTTTATTAGAGCCGATGGGAGCCCCAAGAGGCATTACACAACTAGCACCAGCATTTACTAAATCTCTAGCTACATTTAAATCTGGATACATATAAGGCATAACAGTGAAACCTTCTTTAGCTAAAACTTCAGTAGCTTTGATAGTTTCATAATTATCAGGTAAAAGATATTTACTATCGCGCATAATTTCAATTTTTACTAAATCACTGCCACAAAATTCTTTAGATAAACGAGCTATGCGAATGGCTTCATCAGCATTTCTAGCTCCAGAAGTATTAGGAAGCAGTGCTATATCTTTAGGAATGTAATCTAAAATATTAGCCATACCGCCATTATTTACACGACGAAGTGCTAAAGTTACGATTTCAGCTTTTGCTTCATTGATTGCTGCTTGAATTAATTCTAAAGAATATTTACCAGAACCTAAAATAAATCTTGAATTGAATTGATGTTTTCCTAATTGCCACATAATATGATACCTTCTTTATAAATTATTTTCTAAAATCAATTGAGTGATTAAATTTGCTTGATGACCAGCACAAATAGCTACTCTAGGAGCCATTAAACTATTTTCATTGGATAATGCAGTTTTTTCATCACCACAGATATAAAATTTGCCCATCACCTTACGAGTATGAATTTCATTGCTATGACCAAAACCCGCCATACCACTTCCAGAAATGATATATTTTTCAGGGAAAAGCTCTAATACCTTATTTACTAACATCGCCTTATTTTCAGGAACGTCAAAAGCTTCACAGATGATATCTTCATCTTTAAACAATGAAAAAATATTATCTTCTGTTACCTTTATACAATCAGTAACGATATTTAAATAAGGATTTATCATTTGTAATTGCTCGGCTAGAGCTTGCGTTTTGTATTCATTTAGATGTGAGATGAAATAATGTTGTCTATTGAGATTGCTGATATCTACTTTGTCAAAATCAATTAAATGTAAATGACCTACACCTATTCTAGCTAGTGCCACAGCGATATTAGAGCCTAAACCACCAAGACCGGCTATAGCAACTTTAGCATTATTTAATTTTTCTTGGTTGACTATGCCATGGCGGTCATTTAAAGTTTGATAAATTAATTCTTTTGCCAAAATATCTGCCATTATCAGCCACCACCAACAAAAGTTACGATTTCTAATTTATCATTAGGATTTAAAATAGTTTGTGCATATTTTGCTTTTGGGACTATTTGACCATTTAACTCTATAGCTATCTTATCTAAAGGATAATTATTTTCTTGCAAATAAGTAACTAAATCCATAGGCAAAGATATTTCTTGATTTTGTCCATTAACTATTATCAAAATAAAACCTCCTCATTTTTTATCTTTTGAAAAATTTTATTAAAAAAGGAGTCCACAAAAAGATACACCCGCGGTGGTGCACCCCTTCATGAACTCCTGTTCAATCACATGGTCAACTCTATGTGATTTTAAAAATTAATATATAGATGTGTGTTAAAATAAAAAAGAGATGACAAAATGCCATCTCTTCTAATTGCAAATACATCATAATTATTATCCTACGTTGGCATTATCCAAATCAGGTTATAGGTCGAAGTTCACAACTTCCTCTCAGCCAGTTTACTAGCTCCCTGTTATTAATTTATATATACAATATAATTTATAAATTATCATTTGTCAATAAGTTTAATTATTTTTCTTGAACAACTCACTGACAAGTAAAGAACCTAATATCAAAATCGCTCCAATCCATTGAGAAATACTCATCGGCTCAGCTAAAAGAACTGTGGATAAAATAATCGCAGTTACTGGGTCTAAATAGCTAAAAATAGCAACTTTTTGTGCTGGTAATTCTTGTAGTGAAGAAAAATATAATAAATACGCTATACCTGTATGTATAATGCCTAATATAGACAAAGATAATAACGAAAAACCACTCATGCTCCATGAATTTCCCTGATAGATTACATAAGGCAATAAAATTATTGAAGCTAATAATAATTGAGCAATACTGCTATCAATGGCAGAAATATCTTTGAAAAATTTATTTGCTAAGACTACAATCGCATAAAATAATGCAGCAGATATTCCATACAGTACACCGATAAAATCATTCACACCAGATTGATTGTCATTGAATATGCCAGCGACTAATGCCATACCTAATAAAGATAAAATTACACAGATGATTTTAAATAGCGATAAACTTTCTTTCAATATAAATGGAGATAATAATACTACAAAAGTAGGTGCTAAATAATATGTAAGTGTCGCTGTAGCTATCGTTGTATAATTATATGCTTGAAATAAAAAAATCCAGTTAAAACCTATAGCTACACCAGATATTAATAAATAGCGTAAATTTTTTATTAAAACATTTCGATTTATTTTTTTGTGCAAACATACCATAGCGATAAATAAAATAAAAGCACCTACAAAACCACGCACTAGGGCTATTTGCGAACTTGCAAGTTCGATATTGCGCACAAATAAACCGATACTACCAAAAATAAGCATAGCCGTAATATTTTTTAAAGTTGCATTCATGAAAATCATTCACATCTCTTTCTATATTTATCTAGTCAATAATTATTGTTTATAATATAGCATAAAAACAATATACGTACTAGCTTAAAATTTGTTATAATTGATTTATATTTTATAATTCTAATGAAAGTACGGTGATATGATGATAAAAGCTATTTTCTTTGATATTGATGGTACATTAGTTAGCTTTAAAACACATAAAATTCCTGAATCTACAATACAAGCTTTACATACTTTAAAAGCAAAAGGAATAAAATTATTTATCGCAACTGGTCGTCCGCCATATGACTTGAAATTTTTAATTGATGAATTTGGCGATTTATTCACTGGTTATATTACTTTTAATGGTCAATATTGTTATGATAGTACAGGGAAAATCTTACACGAAGAATATTTAAATCGTGAAGATTTAATCCAATTTACAAATTACATCAAAGATAAAGATATCGCTTGTGGTTTTATGGAAATAGATTATTTTTATTTTAATCTCTATAATGACCGCTTAGCAAAATTAAAAGAAACTTTAGGAGATACTGCACCTGATAGAGCATTTGATGATGTAAGTCGTGTATCCAATCATAAAACATATCAATTGAATATTTTCCTAAATGAAGATGAAGAACAAGAAGTCTTACCATATTTGCCAAATTGCAAAGCTGTTCGTTGGTGCCCATATTTTACAGATATTATTCCTAAAGATGGCGGTAAAGGCACAGGCATCAAAAAAGTTTTAGCTTACTACGGCATAGATATCAATGAAGCCATGGCTTTTGGTGATGGTGGAAACGATGTGGAAATGCTTGAAGCTGTAAAATATGGCATAGCTATGGGAAATGCTAATGATAATTTAAAACAGATAGCAGATTTTATCACTTTAGATGTAGATAATGATGGCGTAGCCTATGCTTTAAAACAATATAACGTATTATAAAAATAAACCTACTATAAATTAACTTATTTAAAAGTAATCTATAGTAGGTTTTCTTTAATTAAAATATTTCTTTAACGACGGTAAATACAAAATGAGAATGATTGACTCTAATAAATACGTTAAATTATATGTCAGCCATATACCATCATTACCTAGATAAGACATCAATATTTTTTGGCAGATATAGAAAAATATCACAGCGACAAACATCATATTTCTGATAGAAGCTGTATTGCCAATACCTGTATACATACCATATAAAAGCAATCCTACACAGGCACATATAGGATGTAAAATTAGATAGATGCTATAATCGTTAGCATAATTAGCCACAACTGCCAAATCAGTCATCATATTTATAAAATACGATTTAGTAATATACATAATCACTGAAATAAAAATTATAAATACAGCTAAACATCTTAAGCTTATCTTTAATACTGAATTTAATAAATTTATATCTTTGTATCCCTTTGCTTTTCCTGAAAATACACTCACACCATTTGCCATACCATCAATAAAGTAAACCACAATAAAAATAATTTCTAAGATAATAGCATTACTAGCTAGTGTAACTGTTCCCATGCTTGCCCCAGCTATGGCAAATAAATTATTTATCGTCAATAAACAAACAGTGCGAAACATTAAATCCACATTTACCTTCATCATGGCTAAAAAAGGCTGTAAAGTTTTTAAACTTTGAATGTATTCATTGCGAATAGTTAAGTTCCCTCGTTTATAAATAGCAATAAAACCTACCATACAACCATATATTTGAGCAATCAAAGAAGCATAGGCTACACCTTGAATATTCATATCCATGATAAATACAAATACGATAGATAAGACGATATTCAACACATTCATAGATATTTGCATAAACATAGTATAGCGAATTATCATCTGCCCCATGAGCCAGCCTAGCGTTACATAATTGATTAAAACAAATGGCGCTCCCCATATAATGATATCACAATAATTTTTCATCAATTCAACAACTTGGCTTTCAGGCTTCATGAGCAATGTATAATATTTGAAAATCCATGGATAAATGATTAAAAATATCAAACTTATTACTATAGCTATAAGTAGTGGTCTAGCTAAAGCTAAAAATTTATCTTTGGCGGATTCACTGCCTAAAGCTTGAGCGGAAAAACTTGTAGTAGATACTCTCAAAAATCCGAATAACCAATATATATTGTTAAATAAAATTACTCCCAAAGAAACAGCAGCTATATAAAAAGCTTCTGACATATGTCCCATAACAGCAGTATTTACAGCTCCTAATAGAGGCTGTGTAGTTGTGGATAACATAAAGGGAATAGTTACTTTTAGATATTCTTTATAAGTTAATTGTGATAGCATAAAATCTCCTAATTATATTTTATTTAAAAACGATATTCTAAACGACCAAACCAACGTGTTTTTGTTTTATCATTTTCAATATCATTACCATTAAAATATGAAACTTCACCCATTAAATTTTTAGCAAATATATATCTAGCCCCTAATTCATAACCTTGTTCGCCTGTGAAGCTATTAGTATATGTTGGTAAAAATGTAGCTAGTTCTCCAATATTTTTATATGCAACCCATAATCCATACGTATTTGGTATAGTACGTTTTGCACCTTTATAATTTAATTGAAAAATATATGCTTGTTCTTGATCACTATTGCCTAAGTCATATTTATTAGCATCTAAATTAGATAAAGCATATACACCACCTAATTTAAAGTTATTATCCAATTTATATTCTCCTGCAACTTCAAGAATTTGCTGTATATCTTCAAGTTCTCCACTTCTTATATTGTGATAAGCAAGTCCTGTCATTAATTTATTTGAAATAGGCATTTCTGCTTGTAATCCTACATAATGCATAGCATCACTTTCTGGATAAGCTTGTTTACCATTATAATGCATTTTCCCATTAACATTGTCGTTATATGGTGAATCGAAATTACCTATCATTGCTGTATAAATATTTTTAGTATCTTTATCTGTATAAGCGTATTTTATACCTTTAATATAATCATCAAAAATCATACCATAGGCAATATCCATATTAGCAAAATCGGCATAATCTACTTTACCTAAAGAAATTGTTCCGCCAAACGCTGGTCCTTGTAGATAAAGCATACGATTATAAAAATGGGATTTATCAGCTCCCTTAGCTTTATAATTTTGTTCATAGTCTATACGATTTTTTATTTTCCAGCCATTATCAATATTTATAGTTGGTTCTAAACGTGTACGCCATAAAGATTTACGCGTTTCACCTTTTTTACCTGGTCGATTATCGTGGCGGACATCATAACGACTTAATCCTTTAATAGTAATTATATCTTGTTTCTCTTTATTAATAATACTTTTTTGTTGCTCTTCTACAATTTTATTATTCGTTTCATCTATATTTTTCGTATCTGTTTTTGCATAGGCAATTCCTGTAGATATTGTCATAGATAAAATAGTAGCAACTAATAATTTAGTTATTAACTTTTTTCGCATAATTGTTGAAAACTCCTTAATAATTATAATCAAAATCAATAAATTTTCAAGAAAAAAACACCTATAAAAAATATTTTTCTTATAGGTGTTTTAGGAGGGATATATTATCCTAGAAAATTAAACTAGGTGGCAAGCAACATAATGATTAGCTGAAAGCTCTTTTAATACAGGTTTTTCTTGCGTACAAATATCTTTACAATATTTACAGCGATTTTGAAATGGACAACCTTTTGGCAAATCTAAAGGACTTGGGATATCACCAGAAAGAGTTTCTATATTTTTATTTTGTTTATTATCTAGAGAAAAAACTGCCTTCAATAATGCTTTAGTATATGGGTGTTTTGCTTCTGTAAGTTTATTTCCGTCAATTTTTTCAACGATATTACCCAAATACATTACAGCTATACGATGACTAAATAGACTAACCAAAGCCAAATCATGACAAATAAAAATATAGGTGATATTTTTTTCTCGCTGTAATTTTACTAGTAATTCAATAATTTTAGCTTGAACAGATACATCAAGAGCAGAAGTGGCTTCATCACAAACAATAATTTCAGGCTCTAGGGCTAAAGCTCTGGCAATAGCTACACGTTGACGTTGACCGCCACTCATATTATTCGGATATCTATCTACAAAATCATCTGGCAGTTCTACTAATCGCAATAATTCTCGAGCTTTCTCTTTTATTTGTGATTTTTTTATTAAATTAAAATTTAATAGCGGTTCACAAATGATATTACCAATTTTCATTTTAGGATTAAACGCTGCTGTAGGGTCTTGAAAAACCATTTGAATATGACGACAATTTTGACGACGTTTTTCTCCTGTTAATTTAGTAATATCTTGATTATGAAAAATAACTTCACCAGAAGTTGGTGCGTGCATATTCATAATAGTTTTTACCAGTGTAGATTTACCACAACCAGATTCGCCAACAATGCCTACTGTTTCTCCAGCATTAATATTAAGACTAACATCATCACAAGCTGTTAAAAATCTATTATTACTAGCTGGAAACTTTTTAGTTATATTTTTTACCTGCATAATAACTTTAGACATAGCGCTGTCCTCCTATTTGTGGAACTGAAGCAAGTAAAGTTTTAGTATATTCTGCCTGTGGTGAATTAATTATATCTTCGGCTTTACCATATTCTACAACTTTGCCTTGTTTCATTACCATAATTTTATCTGACATATAAGCCGCCACACCGATATTATGAGTTACTACAATCATTGCTGTACCACAACTGCGAGGAATCTCCATTAATTCTTTGACTATTTGTGCTTGAGTGGTAACATCTAAAGCTGAAGTAGGTTCATCAGCAAGCAATAACTCTGGTCTAAAAATAATAGCCATAGCAATACCAACACGCTGACGCATACCACCAGATAATTCAAATGGATATGATTTCATGATATTTTCAGGATTAGGCAAATTCATACGAGTAAGCATTTCTACAGCAAAAGAATATGCTTCTTCATCTGTAACATTATCATGAACTTGTAGATATTCTATAAATTGTTTACCAATAGTTTGAATAGGATTTAACATATTGCCACTATCTTGGAAAATCATAGAAATATTTTTTCCTCGAATGGCTAACCAGTCTCGAACACTGTATTTTAATAAATCATGATTTTCAAAGAAAATTTTTCCATTAGTAATCTTTCCACTATTAGGTAAACTACCTAATATAGCTCTTATTACTGTGGTTTTTCCACTACCAGACTCTCCAACTATGGTCAAAATTTCTCCTCTATCCAAAGAAAAATTAATATCTTTAACTGTAGCTTCTATATTTTTGCTATATTGAATAGTTAAATTAGATACATCAAGTAACATTAATTTACCCCTTTTATGCTTTAGCTGGTTTTATTTTATTAGTAAGCCAATAATAATCCGATGGATACATAACTACACCCTCTAAGCCTTTGGTGCTGATAATATTAGTCTGTGGATAACCTAAGAATAATGCAGCACCGTCATCTAACAAAATTTGTTGCGCTTCAATAATTAATTGACGACGTTTTTCTTTATCAAATTCGACAGATAATTGATTTAAAATCTCATCATATTCACGATTACTATATCCAGAACCATTTTGTGGATTATCTCCATTTACATTAGTTTTCCAATACCAACTTAAATAAATTTCAGGGTCTCCAGTATTAGCAGTTGTAATATTAGAAATGAGTAAATCATAATCGCCATCAATACCCATTTTATCAATAAGGTTATAATCTACACTTTTTATATTTATATTAATTCCTACTTTTTTAGCATCAGCTTGTACAGCTTCAGCGTATAAAGGAAGCTCTGCACGGCTATTATACACGACAAAATCAAGACTTAAGTCCTTGCCATCTTTATCTAAAATACCATCTCCATTACTATCAGTCCAACCAGCTTCGGCTAATAATTGCTTAGCTCTTTCTGGATTATATGCATTTGGGTCTGTCAATTCATCAAAGCCATAGTCCATAGATGGCGGTATTGGCGCTTTACCTGGAATAAATGTACCTTTCAATAATACATTATTATAATTTTCTCGATCACAAGCAGAAATCAAGGCAGCACGAACTTTTGGATCACCTAAAATACCTTTTTGATTGATACGGGCAAGTACTGTACGTAATGAAGAAATTTCATCGATATAGAATTTATCATTATTTCTAAATAAATCTATATCTCCAGCTGCGATATTTACAGCAAAATTAACTTCACCAGATTGAAGTGCCATAGCACGAGTATTAGGATCATCAATAGATGGTATTTCTACACGTTCAAAAGGAACTTCGCCGTCCCAATAATATTCATTTCTCACCATTACAGCCTTTTCTTTTACAAAAGACTCTACTTTATATGGACCAGTACAAATTGGACCTTCTTTGGCAAAATCTCTACCTTGTTTCTCTGCACTAACATCTACAATAATAAATAATGGGTCAGCCAAAAATCCAGGCATATTAGGTTGAGGTTTGCTTGTTGTGATTATTAAATTTTGACCATCAGCCTTCATTTCTGTGTATTCAAAGAAAGTTTTGGCTCGAGTATTTTTAGTAAAAGCACGTTCAATAGATTTTTTTACAGCTTCAGCTGTTACTAGATTGCCATTAGAAAATTTCACATTATCACGGATTTTAAAAGTCCATGTTAAATGATCATCGCTAATAGACCAACTTTCCGCAAGCCATGGCTGAACATTCATTTTTTCATCAAATTTTGCCAAACATTCACCAATAGCATAACGCATTACAACCCAGCCAAAATAATTCTGTGTTGGCTCTAAAGTATCTGCAAAATTTGTAACTCCAAATTTCAAAGTAGTTTTATCTACTGTATTTTCAGAGCTACAACCAGCTATTATACCTGCGGTCAATATACCACATAGACTTAAACTAATAGCCTTCCATAATTTTTTCATTCTAAAACTTTTCATATTCAACCTCTTTTCTTATCAATAAAATCTATCAATCTTGTCTAGGGTCTAAGATATCACGTAAACTATCTCCCCAAAGATTAAATATAGCTACTACTATAAAAATAGCTAACCCTGGATAAATCATCAGCCATGGGGCAGTTTGTATATATTGTCGACCTTCATTGAGCATTAATCCCCATTCTGGTGTAGGTGGTTGAGCACCAAAACCTAAAAAAGATAGACCTGCTATTTCCATCATCATAGTCCCAATATCCATTGCACCTGTTATTACAATCATTGGCAATATATTTGGTAATATGTGGCGCCATAAAATATTAATAGTTGTTGTACCATTTACTTTAGCAGCTATGATAAAATCATTATTACGTAATCTTATGACTAAACTACGAACTAAACGAGCATATTTTGCCCAACTTACTATTACTAAAGCAAAAATTGTATTTATAATACTTCCACCTAAAATACCAGCAATAGCAATTGCTAAAATTACACCTGGGAAAGACAACATAATATCAGCTAAACGCATCAATACAATTTCTACTTTACCACCAAAATAACCTGATAAAATGCCAACTAAAGAACCAATAGTCGCCGTTAATATAACTAAACAAATAGTCATAAATAATGAAGTTTGTGTACCATAAATTATTCTGGAAAAGGTATCTCTACCTAATTTATCAGTACCTAAAATATGTTCACCGCTTGGCATCTGCAATACATTGGTCATATTCGATTCATAAGGGTCATGTGTAGCAATAATAGGTGCTAATATAGCAATTAGAATTACTAAAAAAACCAAAAATGTATATACAGAAAATAATTTATTATTCTTTATAAATTTAATCATCTTGAATCTCCTTTTTTCAGCCTAGGATCAAGATATGTATACGATAAATCTACTAAAAAATTAATTACTGTATACACAATAGAAATCCATAAAACAAATCCTTCGATTAATGGATAATCACGCATAGTAATAGCATACACTGCCATTCTCCCCATACCTGGCCAAGCAAAAACTGTTTCAATAACAGCAACACCACCTAATAACCAACCAATGGACATACCTAACAAAGTTATTAAAGGTAAAATTGCATTAGGCAAAATATGTTTCCATAAAATAGCTTTTTCAGACAATCCTCTAGCTCTAGCACCTATTACATAATCTTGATGTAATTCATCTAAAATAACAGTACGCACTTGCCTAGTATATTTTGCCGATTGATAGATAGCTAAAGTAAGTGCTGGTAACACTAATCCACTTGGTGTTACACTAGCAGTAGCTATAGGAAATAATCCCAATTTTAAGCCAAAAATATATAATAAAATCAATCCTACCCAAAAACTTGGCATAGATACACCAATAAAAGAAAAGATTCTCACTAAAAAGTCAGGAATTCTATTGCGATGTGTAGCGGAAAAAATTCCCAAAGGAATGGAAATAATTATAATTAAAATAATTGTAGTCAAAGCTAATAAAACAGTCCCTGCAAAACCTTCCATTAACTTATCTATTACAGGTTTTTTTCCTGAATAAGAAATTCCCATATCGCCTTGTGCTACACCTAAAAGCCAATTGCCATATTGTACAAGAAATGGATCATTAAGTCCCATTTCTTCACGAGTTTGCTCTATTATTTCTTGAGAAACAATAGTATCTGAAGCCTCTAAAACCATGGCTGCTGGATCACCAGGTGATAAATAAGTTAAACAAAATGTTAAAAAACTAACACCAATTAATGTAATTACTAATTGAATTAAACGATTTATTAATCGTTTCAAATTAAAACAACCTCCTTATTTTTTTCATTATTATAGATTAAAAAGCTCCTCTCCTTTCTTCCGTTAAGGCAAACAAAAAAAGTCTGCCTTTGCTAGCAGACTTTTAAGAGAAACATACAATTATAAATATAAGAAAAAAAGCCTAATTCTTATAGAATTAGGCAGTATTATACAATATTTATATCTGTATAAATCGCCTTCCCATCGCTCGCAGGTAATAACAGTGATTATTAAATAGGCAGTTCTCCTGGCTTAGAGTCATAGCTATTCACGCCTTCCCAAGAAAATGATTTATTCTCAGTGACATAATTGTGAAATCGCTCGTCTTTACAGTGGCGGGACCGCTCCGGCTTATACCGAATTCCCTATTAAGTCTGTATAGACACCTATTCTATCTATATTTTATTACTTATGTTTTATGTTATCATTAGTGATAATCTTTGTCAATTATCTTATAATAAATTTCATTAATTTTATTATTACTAAAAACTTTATATAAGATATATAGTTTTTGTAAAGCTGTTAACTTATTGGCGGATTGATAAAAATATTTAAAAATTATAGCCACAAAAAATCTATTTAAAATAGACTTTTGTATATTATTTTTCTCATAGCTTATTGTTTTTATAGATGATATAATTATGAATATAAAATTTATAATTGTTATCAATATTATAATATAAAGAGAGGGATTTTCATGTATGAAGATTTAATTGAAGAAAAAGTTTCTTCCGAAGATATTTTTGATGGGGTATTACTTCATGTAAAGCGTGATTATGTAAAATTACCAAATGGTAATAAAGCTGTTCGTGAATGGATAAAACATCAAGGTGCTTCTGCTGTTATTCCTGTATTGCCAAATGGTAATATTATTTTAGTGCGTCAATATCGTTATCCTATCGGCAAAGTAACTTTAGAAATTCCTGCTGGCAAATTAGATAGTGTAGATGAAGACCCATTAATTTGTGCTAAACGTGAATTATCTGAAGAAACAGGTTATACTGCTAATAAATACACACAAATTCATAAATTAGCTACTACTGTTGGTTTTTCTAATGAATGGATTTATATTTATTTAGCACAAGATTTAGTAAAAGGTAAACAACATACTGATGATGATGAATTTATAAATCTAGTAGAAATGCCACTAAGCGAAGCTGTCGATTTAGTTAATAAAGGTGAAATTTTTGATGCTAAATCTGTTGTTGCTATTTTAATGGCAGAAAAATTGTGCAAACAATAATTTATTTATATTTGTTATTTAAAAATTTAGGAGGTATTTAATGTTTGGTTTTGGTCCAGATATGATTTATGCAATCCCAGGTTTATTGATTGCATTGACTGTTCATGAATATGCTCATGCTAAGGTTGCTGATAATTTAGGAGATTTCACTCCTCGTATGAATGGCAGATTAACTTTAAATCCTGTAGCTCATATTGACCCTATTGGATTGATTATGTTATTTTTTGCTCAAATAGGTTGGGCAAAGCCTGTACCAATTAATTTAAATAATTTTGATGATTGGCGTAAAGGTGAAATGCAAGTTTCCTTAGCAGGTCCATTAGCTAATTTAATCACAGCTTTTGTAGCCTCAATATTTTTTGCTCTTTGTTTTAAATATAGTTTTGCTCCTCATTGGCTTGTTATGGTATTACAATTAATTATTATTTATAATGTAAATTTCGCTATTTTTAATTTAGTACCTATTCCACCACTTGATGGTTCTAAAATCTTATCTTCTCTATTACCAGGTAGATTAGCTTATAAATATCAATCATCTGTAATTAATCGTTATAGCTTTTTTATTCTAATCGCTCTTGTTTTTACTGGAATATTGGGTTTTATTATTCACCCTATCAGTAACTTTATTATAAGCATTTTAAATCTTATTATCTCTATTATTATTTAATGAGTTTTTTATGCAACAAGAACAATATAAGGTACATTTAGAATCCTTTGAAGGGCCATTAGATTTATTATTGCATTTAATTGAAAAAAATCGTATTGATATTTATGATATTCCTATTGCTCTATTGACGGAACAATATATGGATTATCTTGCTAAATTTAAAAAGTTTAATATTGAAGTAGCTAGTGAGTTTTTAGTCATGGCAGCTACATTATTACAAATCAAATCCAAAATTTTATTACCTGATACCAAGGTAGAAGAAATAAATGAAGATGATACTGATGAAGTTGACCCACGAAAAGAATTAGTCGAACGATTATTAGAATATCGTCGTTATAAAGAAGTCAGCAGTATTTTAGGTGAAATGGCAGATGAAGCTGGCAAAAGATTTTTTCGTGAAGCTTCTAATCTACCGACAAAACATTTGCCACCTAAAGGGCTTGATGTAAAACTTTTGTGGCAAGCATTTCAAAATGTGCTAGAAAGCCAAATTGAAAACGAACCTCTTGTAGCCAATGTTGCTCGAGAAAAATATACTATTGAAGATAAAATCATCTCTTTATTGGCTTTGCTTAAACAACATGGCGGAAATATTTGTTTTAACACTGTATTTCAATATAGTGAGCATAAGATTTCTAAATCTGAGTTAATCACCACTTTTTTAGCTATGTTAGAATTAATTAAAATAAAGAGAATAACTGTATATCAGACAAGTATATTTTCACCTATTTATTTAAAAATCAATGATGAAATCGAATCTTCTGATAACGATATCATTGTTGATAATACTGAAAGTAATTAAAGATTGTTAATAGATGATTTTTTTGATAAAAATTCATGAAAATAGACGCTTATAAGCGTCTATTTTTTTATTTCTCCCCTCGAAAATAATATTTTATTTATTAATTATAATAAAATATTATTTCTTAATTTATTTTTAATCTAAATATCATTTGTTATTATTGAGTCTAAGTTGTATAATATAAATAATATATATATTTATATTAATATTATTCAAATTAATAATCCTATATATTAATTAAAATAATATAATATAAAACTTAGCGATAACTAAGTAAAGGAGAATATTTTATGATTATCAAGCCAAGAGTAAAAGATTTTATCTGTTTAACTTCTCACCCTGAAGGCTGTAAAGAAAATGTACGCCGTCAAATCGAATATGTAAAAAGTCAGCCAAAGGTTGAACTTGGTAAACGTGTATTAGTATTAGGTGCTTCTACAGGTTATGGCTTAGCATCTCGTATTTGTGCAACATACGCGAGCGGTGCTTCTACAATTGGAGTTATTTTTGATAAACCAGCGCATGGTAAAAGAACTGCAACTGCTGGTTGGTATAATACAGCTGCTTTTGAAGAATTTGCAAAAAATGATGGCTATTATGCTAAAACAATAAATGGTGATGCTTTCTCTCAAGCTATTAAAGAAAAAACTATTGAACTTATAAAAAAAGATTTAGGCAAAATTGATATGGTCGTTTATTCCTTAGCTGCCCCTCGTCGTACAACAGATGATGGAACTATGTATTCTTCCGTATTAAAAACTGTTGATGAACCTTTCACTGCTAAAACTTTAAATTTAAAAACAAATGAATTAACTGAAGCTACTTTACCTCCTGCTACTCCTGAAGAAGTAGAAGCTACTATTAAAGTTATGGGTGGCGAAGATTGGGCTGATTGGATGCATGCTTTAAAAGCTGCTGATGTTTTAACTGAAAATGCTTGCACTGTAGCATATTCTTATATTGGTTCTAAGATTACATACCCAATATATTATGAAGGTACTATCGGTGCTGCTAAACAACATCTTTACAAAACAGCTGATGCTTTACGTCAAGAAGGTTTTAATGCTATTATCTCTGTAAATAAAGCTTTAGTTACACAGTCTAGTTCTGCTATTCCTATTGTTCCTTTATATGTGGCGGTTATGTATCGTGTAATGAAAGATAAAAATGTTCATGAAGGTACTATCGAACAAATGTATCGTTTATGGCATGAATACCTCTCTCAACCACAACCAAAAGTAGATGATGAACACCGTATTCGCATTGATGATTTAGAAATGAGAGACGATGTACAAAATACTATTTTTGAATACTGGGATAAAGTAACTACTGAAAACTTAACTCAATATGCTGATGTAGATGGTTATTGGAATGACTTCTACAATCTCTTTGGCTTTGGTTTTGATAATGTAGATTATGATGCTGATGTAAATCCAGAAGTAAATCTTGATTTAGTTGAATAATACAAACTCAAACAAATTTATATATTTTTTAGAGTAGAGAGTCTTCTCTACTCTATTTTTTTTGATAAAAAGTTTCCACTAATGATAAAAGCAGTAATGTATTTAAACATTACTGCTTTTTGTTAATTCTAAAGGATTTTCACCATATTTATTTGGACCATTTGTTCCTTTAGCCAGAATCAAATACAAAATAAAAATGAAATAACCAAAAGGGAAAACGATAGGAAATATTATCCACCAACCACTAAAATTCAAATCGTGCAAACGTCGTATCATCAAAAAATTAAGTGGTAAAAATAATATTATTAAGATTAAAGAAGCTACTAAAATAAGTAAAATAGGAATTACTTCTATTTGTGATAAAACATTTAAATCATTTACATTTTCGCCTAAAATAGCAATAGATAATGCACTAGCTAAACCTAATAAAGTAATAATCCCTATAAAAGCCAATGATATGACAATCAAAAAGATTATATAATAAATAAATGGCTTTCGATTTAATCTACCTTCTGTAGAGAAATATTTTTCTTCTAAATTCATAAAAAACTCCTTATAAATCCAAACTTAAAGGGTCTTTTCCATATTTATTATCACCATCAGTCCCTTTTATTAAACATAAATAAGCAAAAAATAGCATATTTATCAATGGAATTACACATAAAATTATCCATACAGCCGATTTATCTAAATCATGCAAACGTTTAATTCCTAAAAATAAACTAGGTAATAATGCTAATTCAATCAATGTAGATACTATACTTACACTAATATCAACTACTGTCCCATCTGTCGTACTGATAATCACTAAAAACGTTGGTATTATCAAAAATAGACAAAATAAGATAAAACATACTGCATATAAGATAAATATTTTACGATTTATGCGACCTTTTGTAGATAAAAATCGTTCTTCTAGAGATGCATTTTTCATTTTATTTTTATCTCCTTGAATTTTATTTTACTTATATTATAAAATAAAAATTCATTATTTAATAGTTTTTGCAATAAAAAAAGCATAGTATGACGCTATGCTTGTATATTTTATCTATTTTTTCATGCGCTATAAGCTTTTTTAGTAACTAAATTAGCCAATTTATTAATATAATAATTAGTAAAACGAACTTCAATATCACGAGTAAATTGAGCTAAAATATTATTATCTTTTAAAATGCCTTCATGATAATCTATAACCAATTGTAAATCTTGATTTAAATCTATTTTCTGACCATACATATCATAAGCAAAAATCTGTGTATTAATAATTTCAATAATGAAATCAACTCCAACACCTAAATCATTATTGCAAATTGTTTGCCATTCATTTGCATCAAATTCTCTAGCTAAAAGATTTCTTTCATATACTAAATAATCTTTATGGTTATATCTATATTTTTTCATTACTAATGACATTATGCCCAACTCCTTAAACAGTAATTATCTATAATCAATATCTTTGTTTCATATTTTCAAATTGATTATATTATATATTATAGATATAACAAATACTATATGATAAATGCAAAAAACATTGCAAAAAATGCTCTAAAATTTTATCGTTGATAAAAATTTTTTTGCCAAAAAGCGTAAGATAAAGTATAGTATAATTTATGAAAAGAGGGATAGCTATGGAATATCAAAAAAAAGGCTATTTAACATCTTATTTTAAATTATTTCATCTCAAAGATGTCCAAAAAATAGAAATCAAAGCACATTATCACGAATTTGATAAAATAATTTTATTCTTAAGTGGTAAAGTTAAATATAATATTGAAGGACAAACTTATCAATTATTTCCCTATGATATTGTTTTTGTACCTCATAATTGTATTCATTATCCTACTATTAGCGATACAGCAACATATGAACGTATTGTCCTTTATATTGACCCTAATTATCTAAAAAATAAAATAGATACTACAGATAAATTAGATTTTTGTTTTAATTATACTCAAGAACATAATTCATATGTTATGAATTTAGACAATATCAATGAAAATGATATCTTGAAACAAATCCAAATTTTAGAAAACTCCTTTAATGATAAAGGTTTTGCACATAAGTTATACAGTAATCTAAAATTCTTAGAGTTCATGATTTTAATAAATAGAGCCATTATCAATGATAATAAAAATTTGACTATTCATCATAAAGTTTCCTATGATAAAACTATTAATTCTGTTATTGATTATATAAATGAACATTTATTTACAGAATTAAATATTGATTATCTAGCTAATCATTTTTTTGTAAGTAAATACTATCTAATGCGAAAATTTAAATTAAAAACGGGCTACAGTATTCATCAATATATATTAAATAAACGATTAATAGTGGCTAAAGAAAAGATTAAATCTGGAATAGCTTTAACTCAAATATGCTTTGACTGTGGCTTTAAAGACTATTCTACTTTTTCAAGAACCTTTAAACAAATTTTTAAACAAACACCAAGAGAATTCAAAAAAGCTCTTAATGAAAAAACTGATATATATAAAGAGGCTAAACAATATGAATAATATCTTAGAACTTCCTCAACTAATAGCAAAATTTAGTTATGAATTACCTAAAAATCAAACAGTGCTAATAAGTGGAGGTAATCCACCTGATGTACAGTGGTTAAAATCCATCTGTGAAAATAAAAATATTTTTTGTGCTGACCATGGTATAGATATATGTAAAGAAGCTGATATCAAACCACTTCAATTAATTGGTGATGGTGATAGTGCTACTTCTGAAGCATGGCAATGGGCTGTAGATAATGATGTTACTATAACAAAAGTTCCTACAAAAAAAGATGTTACTGATACGCAATTAGCACTTCAGATAATTGATGATAAATATCCAGCTTCAACTGTCATTTTAACAGGTGCATGGGGCGGACGTTTTGACCATGCTTTTAGCACTATATTTAGTTTTAATGGCATGTTAAATAAAAATTTTTGTGGTTGTATTGCTGATGAAAAAGAAATTTTATTCTTTTTACATAATGAAGAACATCTAACCCTAAATCTCAAACAAACACCAAAAGCCATCTCACTACTTCCTTTAGGTGGCACTTGTAGCGGTGTTAGCATCAATGGTGTATATTGGCCACTTGACCAAGTCATGCTCAATAATAATTTACCTTATGCTGTAAGTAATGAAGTAAATAATAAAGAAAATACCATCTGGATATCCCAAAAACAAGGTATATTAGGTGTATATCTATACTTTGAATAAAAATTATATTAATAGAAAAGCAAGATATATTACTTAGTATCTTGCTTTTTTTACTCAAAAAACATATGGTTCTTTACCAGAAAAATCAGCTATTGTGCCATGAGGATTTTCTAGATAAAATACTTTAAAAATAGGATTATCAGCTGTTTTATATTGACTTTTAATAATAGGATTATTCATATAAGCTTCTTTTATTTCCTTATTTTCTTCAAAAACAACTTTTCCATTTAAACGAAGCCATGCATATTGAGGAGAAGCAATAGATATTTCAATATATGGATTTTTTTGCATATCTTTATAAACATCTTTAGTATTATTTGTACTAAATCAAAGTTTATTATCTTTTGCTAAAACAAACATAAATGGTCTACATTTTGCTTTGCCGTCTCTACCAACTGTGGCAAGATATTGTACAGGATTTTGTTGTAAAAATTCAATTACTTTTTTCATTATAAAGACCTCCTAGAAAATTTTCATTTCTTATTTTTATAAAACCTATTTTATACTTGCGATATATAGCTGTAAAGTAAGCACTTTTTTGTTATTTAGTTACCTCTAAGTAACAATTATATAAACTATAGGATTTTTTATAGATAAAAATTTTTAAATTTAATTCATAAATTGACTTTCTTAATTTTCATTTATATAATAAATAATAATTTATCTAGAAATGGTGAACATATTATGCTAAAAACAAAAAAATTACCCCAATGTCCTGTAGAAACAACACTTATGTTAATAGGTGATAAATGGAAAGTATTAATTTTACGTGATTTGGCTTCGGGAACAAAAAGATTTGGTGAATTAAAAAAATCTCTAGGAAATATTTCTCAAAAAGTGTTAACAACTCAATTAAGAGATATGGAAAAAAACGGTCTTATTTATCGAACAGTATATGCTGAAGTTCCTCCGCGTGTTGAATACACTTTAACCGAAACAGGTATTAGTTTAAAACCTATTCTAGAAGCAATGAAAATTTGGGGCGAAGCTTATCAAATGAAACTATCTCAATAAAAAAAGCGTTATAATCTGATGTGCACCCAAAATATTGGACATATTAATTAGGCTACTAATTGAGACTTAGTTCTGTATTCTACAGGACTAAGTCCTTTTAGTTTTATCTTTATCCGTTTTGTATTATAATATTTTATATAAGATTTTAACTCTTTTATAAAATCTTCAACGGATTTGAATTTTTTTAAATAGAATAATTCGCTTTTTAGTAAACCAAAGAAATTTTCTATTACGGCATTATCTAAGCAATTGCCTTTTCGGCTCATGCTTTGGATAATGCCTTTTTCTTTTAATAATTGAACTGCACCCCAAAAGTTGGACAAAAAACAACTTTTGGGGTGCAGTTCAGATTATAACGCTTTTTTTATTTAATTTTCTTCAGCAACTACATCACGTCTTAAAATTGTATATGGCACAACAGGTTTATCCATTTTCATAGTAATAATCTGTTGTGGATGTGGTGCTACTTCTATGGAAATACCTTCATCATTAAACATTTCTGTAATAGTTTGTTTAAATAAAGGTGCATCAGGCTGGAAGAATTCTATTTCTTGTCCAACTGTTAAATGATTACGTTGCTGTATAGTAGCAATTTTAGTTTCTTCATCATAATCAAGTACTAAGCCTACAAAATCAGATGTATGTTCATAAGATGTTGTGTTGTAAATTTGATCATCACAAGAAGTTTTATGATAAGAGAAACCACTTGTATATTCACGATGAGAAACTTTATTTAATTCATCTATCCATTCTTGTTTAATCGTGAATTCTTCTGGATTTTCAAAATAACTATCGATAGCATGACGGTATGCACTTACTACACTAGCTACATAATGAATAGATTTCATGCGACCTTCAATTTTTAAGCTATCTACACCACATTCGATGATATCTTTTAGATAAGGAAGCAGACACATATCTTTAGAATTAAAGAAATATGTTCCATTTTCATCTTCAGTTACAGGGAAAAATTGACCAGGACGTTTTTCTTCAGTTAAATTATATTTCCAACGGCAAGGTTGAGTACATGCTCCACGATTAGAATCTCTACCTGTTAAATAATTGCTAATTAAGCAACGACCAGAATAAGAAATACACATTGCACCATGTACAAACATTTCTAATTCCACATCAGTTTTTTCGCGAATTTCTTTTATTTCAGCAAAAGAAAGTTCACGAGCTAATACAACGCGTTCTGCTCCTAAATCTTGCCATGCTTTAACAGCTCTCCAGTTTGTATTATTAGCCTGTGTACTGATATGAACTTCAAGATTTGGCACTTCATTTTTAATGAGCATGAATAAACCGATATCAGATACTAAAACAGCATCAACACCAACCTCTACCAATTCTTGTAGATATGGTAAAATTTCATTTATATCATTATTATGTGGAAAAATATTTGCTGTTACATAAACTTTTCTACCACGTTCATGGGCAAACTTAACGCCTTCAATCATTTCTTCTTTAGAAAAATTACCGCCATAAGCACGAAGCCCAAAGCGTTTTCCACCAAGATATACAGCATCTGCTCCATATAAAATAGCCATTTTTAATTTTTCTAAATTTCCTGCTGGTGCTAATAATTCAGGTTTTTTTATTGTATTTTGCATTGTTCCTCCAAATAATTAATTAGTTTTCAATCTTTTAGTTAAAGCCAAACCATCGCCATTTTCAAAAATCTCTGTTGTAAATTTATCTGTATCACTTACCATAGCAATATATTCACGCAATCTTTTTACAATCGTCTTATATCGGCGAGGTGGCTTTTCTTCACTCATTACATAACCGCGAAATAATACATTATCAGCTAAAATAATGCCATCATCAGCTAATAATGGTAATACTTTCTGCAAATAATCAGGATATTGTCCTTTCGCTGCATCGATAAAAACCATATCAAATTTATAATTTTTATCTAGTTTTTCTATATTTTTAGCGGCATCACCTAAAATAATTTTAATCTGTTCTCTATATGCAGATTGATTTATAAAATCTTGAGCCTGTTTTGCGCGTTCTTCATCTAATTCCAAAGAAATAATCTTTGCATTTTCTGCACCATAATAAGTAGTTAATAATGCAGAATAACCTATCGCAGTACCAATTTCCAAAACTCTTTGTGGCTTATATTTTTTTATTATCTCAATAAAAACCTTTCTGCCATTTTCATTGATAATTGGTACTTTATTTTCTTTCGCAAAATCTTCCATTTGCTTAAATAAAGCTTCCACGTTTTAATTCCTCTTACTTATTATTTATTCACCATATATTTCTTCAATAACTTTTAAATGTTCATCATACGTTACACTATAATGATTATGACCTTCACTATCTGCAACAAAATACAAATAATCTGTAGTTGCTGGATATAACACAGCCTCAATAGAAGCAAGACCTGGATTTCCAATTGGTCCTGGAGTCAATCCTTCATGTTGATACGTATTATATGGAGAATCTAGTTTTGTATCTTCAATGCTAAATTCTTCCTTATGTTCATCTAAAGCATATTGAATAGTCGCATCAGATTGTAACATCATATGATTTTCTAGTCGTTTGAAAAACACATCAGCGATAATTGGTCTATCTTCTGCAAATTTAGCTTCTTTTTCCACCAAAGATGCCATAGTTACCAATTCAAAAATAGATAAATTTTCCTCTTTAGCACGTTCACGCATTTCACTATTTAACCTATGGTCAAAATTATCTACCATGATTTGCATGATTTGTTTTGCACCATAAGACCTATCAATATCGTAAGTATCAGGAAATAAAAAACCCTCTACAGCATATTTGATATCCTTATTTTCTGTAGCTTCCTTCATATAATCATATGGAGTATAATCTTTTGCTACTTTGCAAAATTCCTCTTTTGTAGTCAAATTTTCTTTTTCTAATAAATTAGCAATATCTTCTACAGTGAAGCCTTCTGGAATAGTTATTCTGACTACTTGATTTTCTGACCCTTGAACCAATCTATCAAGAACAGAATTTATATTCATACCCACACGAAAATAATAAATACCCTCTTTAAATTGAGTATCCTTACCTTCCAAACGAGCTAAAATGCGAAAACCAAGACCATTGTTTATTATAGCATGTTCTTGCAAATTTTGAGCAATTTCTTCTGTAGACATGCCACTTTCTATTTTTATAGAAATATTATCTCCATGTCCTTCATCATCGCCGATGAAAAATAAATTATATCCGCCTAAAAATATCAATACTACAGCCAAGCCAATTCTAACTTGATATTTAGTAGTAGTTAATATAGATTTTATCTTTTCCCACATAAATAATTAATCACCATCTCACTTAGCTATATTTAATATTTTTGACGTTCTTTCAATGCACGTTCAACATCACGTTTGGCAGCTTTTTCTGCTAAAGCTTGACGTTTATCATAATTTTTCTTACCAGTAGCAAGACCTAAAGCCACTTTTGCTCTACCTTTGCTAAAATAAACTTTTAATGGTACTAATGTAAAACCTTTTTCTTTGATTTTACTGGATAATTTCACTATTTCTATTTTATGCATAAGTAATTTTCTAGCACGAAGTGGATCATGATTGAAAATATTGCCCTGTTCATAAGGACTGATATGCATATTATCCAAAAAGATTTCATTATTTTTGATTTTAGCAAAACTATCTTTTAAATTAGCTTTACCTGCACGAAGAGATTTAACTTCTGTACCTACTAAAACAATCCCAGCTTCATATGTTTCATGAATAAAATAATCATGACGAGCCTTTCTATTTTCACAAACAATTTTTACACTTGCATTTTTCTTTCCCATAAAATCAACCTTACTTATTGTCTAAAATATTTATTTTTTACGGCGTTTGCCTTTTGAAACTCTATCACGCACACGTTCTTTGGTGCCACTTTTTTTACGAGTTTTCTTCGTATAAATTTTATCATAAAAAGCACTTTTCTTGTTATCTTTTTTCTTACCTTCTATTTTTGCAATAGATTTCTTTCTTTTTTCCTCTATTTTTTTATGCTCTTTATCTTTACGTTTTTTGCGTTTATATTTATCCGCTTGCTTTTTGCTTGCTTTATTTTCTTTAGAAAAATTTTCCTTAATCTTTAAATCTTTTTTCACATTATTATTGATTTCTGTAAAAAATGGTTTAGCGATTATATCATCTTCAAAAACAAGTGGCATCTTACCATTATCTTTTAAAATAAAATCAATAGAACGTTCTTTGATACTTGCTCTTGTCAAAATAACAGTTACTTCATCACCTAAACGATATCTGAAATTAGTCATTTCGCCAACGAGTGCGTATTCTTTCTCCACATATTCATAATAATCATTTACCATAGTAGATACATGAACTAAACCTTCTACGCCATTATCTAATTCTACAAAAATACCAAAAGCAGTAACACCACTGATAATACCATGGAATTCATTACCCAAGAAACGAGCCATATATTCAATTTCTTTAATTAAAGTCGTCTCACGTTCTGCTTCTGTAGCCACACGCTCTTGTTTAGATGTATGTGTAGCCACTTCAGGTAATCTTGATTTCAATTTTTCTTGACGTTCTGCTGTCATTTTTCCATTTAATTGTTCTTTTAATAAACGATGAACGATTAAATCTGGATAACGTCTAATTGGTGAAGTAAAATGCGTATAGTATTTAGCAGCTAAGCCAAAATGCCCTAAATTTTCTGCTTTATATTTAGCTTGTTGCATACTGCGCAAAGCTACAGCAGAAATAATTTTTTCTTCTGGCTTTCCTTTTATAGAATTTAATACTTCTTGAACAGCTCTAGGTTCAATTTCACCTTCAGTATTGCGATTTAAATGCAAATTAAAATTAGCCAATAATTCATTTAAGGCAAACATTTTATCTTCTACAGGCTCTTCATGCACACGATAAATAAAAGGTAATTCTTTTTTAGCCATATATTCAGCTACAGTTTCATTCGCCACTAACATACATTCTTCAATGATAGATTCACCCAAACCATGCTCACGTTTTACAAGACCTACAGCTTGACCTTTAGCATTTAATTTTACTTTAACTTCAGGAATATCAAAATCTATAGAACCACGCATTTGACGTCGTTTATTTAAAACTTTATATACTGCTTCTAAATTATGCAACAATGGCAAAATATCTTGATTGTCCTCAATCATTTGCACATCTTTTTCCACTAAGATGCGATTTACTAATTTATACGTTAATCGACGATATACATGAATAACTGTAGGGAAAATATCGTATTTAATAACAGAGCCATTTGCGTCAATTTCCATCTCTGCACACATGGAAAGTCTATCTTCGCCAGCATTTAAACTACAGATACCATTGGATAATTCTACAGGCAACATAGGAATAACTCTATCTGCTAAATATACACTTGTACCGCGATTATATGCCTCTTTATCTAAAGGTGAAAAAGCTTTTACATAATAACTAACATCAGCAATATACACACCTAAGAAAAAATTTCCATTTGGCAATTTTTCTGCATAAACACCATCATCTAAATCTTTGGCATCTTCACCATCAATAGTTACTATTTGTAAATGGCGTCTGTCTTTGCGTTTATTGCATTCTGCCTTACTAGGTACTTGCTCAATCTGTTTAGCTTCTTCTTGTACATCTACAGGAAATTGCTCTGATAAATCATATTGACGCATTACTGATAAAATATCTACACCAGGTGCACCTATTTTCCCAAGAACTTCTATAATTTTCCCTTCTGGACTATGATTTTTTGTCGGCCATTTAGTGATTTCAGCAACTACTTTCATGCCTACTTTTGCCCCATTAAAATTGCGACCTTCAATAAAAATATCTTGATTTAAACGGCTATCATCGGGCACTACGAAACCAAAAGTTCTACTGCTTTCAAATGTACCTACAACTTTATTATTAGCACGTTCTAATATACGAATAACTTCGCCTTCACGCTTAGTAAAACTACTTCTTTCAGTAGTAATGCGTACTAAAACCTTATCATTATTCATCGCTGAATTTAACATACCAGCAGGAATGAAAATATCATCAACTTTAGCTTTACCTTCTTCTAGCCCATTATCTGGAATAACAAAACCAAATCCTTTAGCTGTAATACTCATTTTCCCTATAACCAAATTCATATGTTTTGGTAAACCAAATAGACCGCTTCGATTTTGAATTAATAGATTTTTTCGCTCTAATTCTTCCATCACAGAGGGTAATTGCTTTATCTCATCTGCTTCTAAAGCCAAAGCATATAATAAATCTTCCGGACTCATCGGTCTTTTAGCTTTAGTTTGCATATATTCCATTATTTTTTCTTGTAAACTCATAAATTTATCCTCTATCTAATCTCTAAATAATTTATTTCAAAAATTTCTCTATTTTATTAAATAATTTATCATGTTCAATATCTAAAGTAACTAAATGACCTGAAAAATTCAATTTAAATAATTGTTTATCCTTGCTACCAATATGGTCATAAATATATTGACCACTTTCTTCTTTTACTGTATGGTCATTTTTACTTTGAACAATCAAAATTGGTTTTGAAATTTCTGGTAGAATTTCTTTTGTTTTGGCTATTATCTCTAATAATTGATGCACACAGACAAGTGGCATTTTATTATAAGATACATTGTATCTCTTAGCTAGTTCAGGTAATTCTCGTCTATTTTTACGCTGATATCGTCCCACTGATTTTTCAAGTGGTGGTAAAAATCTTAAATTGCGTTCATTAGCTATATATACAGGAGCAGACATTGAAATTATTTTTTTCACAGGAAAATCCCTGCCAATTCGCATAGCTAATAAACCGCCCATAGATAGACCAATTACAGATATTTCACTGCAAATGCCACGCAATAAATGATATCCATCACATGCACTATGATACCATTCATGCCAATTAGTATTAGCCATTTCTTCTACAGTTGTACCATGACCAGCCAAGCGCACACCTAATACAGTATAACCTTGTCTGTATAAATAATTTCCTAATAATATCATTTCAGAAGGCGAGCCTGTAAATCCATGTATCAATAATACACCCTTTGAACCTCCAGGTAACAAAAATGGCTCTGCACCACTAGTAATCATAAAAATACCTCCTAAATTTTAAAATATTATTATAAATGACTTATTAAATAAAATATTACACTATTTGATAAAAAAAAATCTCTATCTACTTTAAATTAATTCAAATAGATAGAGAATAGTTTTTTATGCTACCATTTTAGCTATGATTAAAGTAATTATCATAAACAGTACAGCAAAAAACACAGTGAAACGGGCCATTAATGCGTCCATACCGCGAGCACTGCTACTAAAAGCCGTTTCATTTTGTCCTGATAAACTTCCCATGCCAGCAGTCTTACCTTCTTGCATAAGCACAGAAGCAATCAAGCCAATTGCTACTAACGCATCTATAATCATCAAAATAGTCAATAACATATTTATCCTCCCCACAAACTTAAACCTGCTAGTACTATAATAGCATATCTATATCTTTGATTACAAGTTATAAATTCGCTAGAATAAAGCCCTATAAAATCAGACCATATCTTTATATAAATAGATTTTCTAATGTCTTCTATAAAATATTACATAATATTTTGTGGTTTTCCCTCAATCCATTTTGCAATGTTTTCTAAAGCTATAATAGCTCTTTTCTGCATAGCTTCTTGCGTATCAAATCCAATATGTGGAGATAACACAACATTTTTAGCAGTCAACAATGGGTTTTCTGCTCCAATAGGTGGTTCTGTATCAAAAACATCAACGCTAGCACCAGCAATTTTCCCCTTATTTAAAGCATCAGCTAAAGCTTGAGTATCGATAACTTTTCCTCTAGCTGTATTGATTAAAATAGCATTTTTCTTCATCAAAGCAATTTTTTCTGCATTTATCATAGATGTAGTTTCTTTTGTAAGTGGCATATGCAGTGAAATAATATCGCATTCTTTCAAAATAGTATCCATATCCACAAATTCAAATTCACTATTTTCAGGAATATGTCTGCGATAACAATATACTTCACAACCAAAAGCTTTAGCTAATTTTGCTACTTTTAAGCCAATAGCACCTGCTCCAATAATACCAAATTTTTTACGACAAAGTTCTAATCCGCGAAGACCATTACTTGTTTCATGATTTTTTGTAGCCATACCACACTCAGCTAATTTTCTATATAGGCTTATACACATACCGATTACAAGCTCGCTAACAGCTTCATTTGCATATCCTGAACAATTAGAAACTAATATATTATGTTCATGACAATAATCCATATCTACATGGTCTACACCAGTAAAAGCAACAGAGAGCATTTTTAAATTACTACATGCTTTTAAAACATTTTCTCTATATGGTTTATTAGCTATTATCACTGCATCAGCATCTTTACAGCGTTTGATTTTTTCTTCATCGCTATCTGCTAAAGAATTATAATATTTGATTTCTACATCTTGAGGTAAAATATCTTTTGCTAATTCATTCAATGTTTTTTCATCTATACCTATCGTTTCCGCTATAACTAATTTTAAACTCATAAATCCACTTCCTAACCATAAATTTATCCACTATAAAAATTTATTCGCTATTAAATAATAAATACCTGCAAATTAAATTCTAGCCAAATATATTTATATATCCTATAATTACATCAAATAAAAATTTTAGAAGGTGCTTTTATGGAATTTCGTTTATTAAAATATTTTTTAATGGTAGCTCGCGAAGAAAATATAACAAAAGCAGCTAATTTGTTGCATATTACACAGCCCACTTTATCTAGACAACTTATCCAATTAGAAGAAGAACTTGGAGTAACTTTATTTCAACGAAGTAAGCATCGTATTATTTTAACTGAAGATGGTATGTTATTGCGTCGTCGAGCCAATGAAATAATTTCTTTGATGGAAAAAACACAACAAGAGCTGACAAAAGAATGCGATGATTTAGTTGGAGAAATTTCTATAGGTTGTGGTGAAACTCAAAATATGTCATATTTATCTCAAAAAATAAAAGAATTCCATAAAGTTCATCCATTAGTAAAATTCCATATTCATAGTACTACTGCAGATGAAATTAAAGAACGCATAGAAAATGGTCTTTTAGATATGGGATTAGTAACTGAACCAGTTGATATTAGTAAATATAATTTCTTTCGTTTACCGCAAAAAGAGCAATGGGGCATTTTAGTCCATGAAAAACATAGATTGGCTCAAAAAACATTTATCACACCTGACGATTTAATCAATGAACCACTAATCATTGCTAAACGTACAGCAGTACAAAATGAATTAATTAATTGGTTTAATAATTCTTCAGAAAAATTAAACATTGTAGCAACGTATAATCTAATTTTAAATGCTGCCAATATGGTAAAACATCAAATTGGTGTAGCCCTTTGTTTTAATCTTAATTTTGATAACTTGTATCAAGATTTACGCTTCATACCATTATTTCCTGAAATAAAAACAGGAGCAGTTCTCATTTGGAAGAAAAATCATATATATTCACAAACTATGTCTCATTTTATCAAAAGTATTAAAAATGCTTAAAAAGCATTATTTATTATGAAATATAAGTATTAGTCATAATTAAACAAATATATTACAATGTAGGTGTTCAAAGAAATAGAATACCTACTTTTTTATTTTGCAAAATAAAATGCTCATTATTAAATTTAATTAAAACGAAATAAGGAAGTATTAAGATGACAATTGATGAAGCAAGCAAACTTTATAACATTCCCCTAGAAATTTTGCATGAATATGAAAAATGGGGTTTATGTAATGCAGTAAAAAAAGTCATGGGTTCATGGCAATATGATGATAGTGATTTAGAAAATCTAAATTTAATCATGACCTTACATGATATAGGTTTTAGCATTGAAGAAATTGAAAATTACATGCGTCTATTGCTCGATAAAAATAATCATAGTGATAAATTACAATTATATAGTTTAAATAAAAAACGCAATGAACTTCTTGATGAAATCCATTTCCGTGAAAAACAATTAGAACGCTTAAATTATCTTCGTTACAAAATCGAACATAAATATACTAAATAATAAAAAAATTATTGACTTAGAGGTAAAATATATATCTTGATAAATAAGGCTATAACGATAGTTTTGTTTACTACCAGTTAGTTACTCATCAGTTTTTTATAGAATATATGAAAATATTTATTTTTAAAATTATTTCAAACTAATGATAAAAAATATGATAGTTAAATTTAGTATGATAAAATAATGTTTTGCTTTTCTTTGGCACATTTTAGCAATATAAAATGTGCGAAAATCAACAAAAAAATAGTCGTTAAATAAGAGGTGATTAGATGAAAAAGAAAAGACTTATATTTGCCTACCATGATTTTCTGAAACAAGGTAAATACAATTCAGCTCATACAGTTTTACAACTGTTGATAAGAAAAAATATTGTTTTAGGACTGGGTAATGATGATTTTGAGGTTGAAAAACTAGCTTACAAAATAGGGCTTACAGTATCTTATGGTTATAGATATAACAGTATGTACATTTACTTATAGGAGTGATTGAAATGAAAAAATTTATTATTTGTAAAGGTTTTATGGCAATTATTAATTTTGACGCAAATAGTGATATAAGTTTTGAACAATCTAATTTATACTTATCACATGATATTAGCAGATTTATAACATCAGATAAGGTATTTCAAAAAATTGCAAATTGTATTGGCTCTTTTTTAAAAGGCGATTGGGGCTGTATACATAGAGATGATATACAATTAAACAATGAAGCTTTAAAAACAGGCGACAGGATTTTAGGAGCATATCTGATAGATAAAACAAAAATATGGATTATCGCTGACGCCTGTAATGAACCTAAAAAACGAATTATTACTGTACTATTTCCAAGTGAATACTGAGTGATAGAAGGATTTTCCTTCTATCACCAAATGAAAGGATAATGAAATGCTAAATATAAACGAATTAGATAGTGATATAACCAAAATAAAAGATATCTCTCGTGTTGAGCGAATGATAAAAATGGAAAATGAAGTCTTTGAGGATATGTATAGGTTCATGCTCTACGATAATAGTCAGCCTAACAAGGAAAATAACAATGTTGTTAAGGCATATCTTACATCACAGATTAAAGCGTTAAATCATCTTGAGAAATTGTTGAATAAACATAAACCTGCTTTTGATGAGTTAGAGAAATTTAGACAGGTAGAGAAAAAGAAAGATGATAAAGATAAAGAACAAAAATCGGCTGAAAGTATTAAATCTAAGAAAAATGATGAAATGAATTTATTTGAAGAAAATGAAACGGAGTGTGTGAAATGAAAGTTTACGGTGTAGGGAGATTAACACGAGATATTGATGTTATATATAGTGCAGGTGGTGTATGTGTAGCAAAATTCGGGCTTGCGGAAAACATTTATAACGGAAAAACCCAAAAAAGCACAGCCCAATTTTATAATATAGTGGTATTTAATAAATTAGCTGAGAGAATTGGTAATCTGAATTTAGGAAAAGGCGATAAAATCCAAATAGAAGGTTATTTGCAAATTCAAGACTATGTAAACAAAAAAGGCGACAAAGGAAAATATACCCAGATTGTATTGAGTGGTTTTGAATTATGTACTACCAAAAAGCAGGATACCGAAAATAAATAATATATAAAAAGTGTAAGAGGGCGTATTGCCTTCTTATACTATAAAGAGAGGATTATTTTATCATGAAAAATATTTTTAGTGTTAAAATCGGTTCAGAAGGCTATTATTCCACCTATAAAGAAGATGGTACAACGTTTATGTTCATAAATAAGAATATTGTCTACTGTGCAAAATGTAATTGTAGATTTATGTTTGATTTTTATTATTCCTATAGCAGTATCTCTCAAATAAGTTGTCCTAAATGTGGCAGAAGGTATTATAATAAAGAGATTGCTTATAGCAATGTTTACAATAGCCATTTACCCTATAAAACGGAAATTAAAATTATTGAATATAAAACAAAGTTGCAACTAAAGATAAACTATAAAGCAGCAAGTTTAAATGATAAAGATTTGTATGCTAAACTTTATGATGTTAAAGAAATTTATACTTTTGATATATTAAACAGCTCATCTTTATGGGAAAAACATCTAAATAGCAATGGACAACTAACCCATGAACAGCAAGATATAGGATATCTGACAGATTATGAAAACTTACAAGAGAAAACGGCATTATGGTTTTTTACTATCAATCATATTACCAAAAAAAAGATACCTCTCAGTAGTATTTTAAAAATCCTGCGTCAGAAAATTAATCAAAAGGAACAGCAAATACACGGTTTTTCTAAAAGAAGTATGTATATAGCAAATGTTTCGCAAAAACATCGTCTTTTTGCCAATATACTAAATCTAGCACACAAAATCAGATTTTGGGATAGTCATAATGTATCTTATAATGATAGTTTTCCAGAATTAAAGAAAGCCTTTATTGATACGGTTATAAAACAAAATTTTGAAAAACAAGCATTCAGGATGATGAAAGAAAAACATCTGACATATCATCAGGCGATTTTTTCTGCTTTATCTTTGCCTTATAGAAAAAATATTTTGAACTGTTTTTCTTATTATAATTTATATTTTCTACTGCCGATATATTCCATAAAAGATACTAATATTGCTGATACGATGCTTAATCTTTATGATAAGTACCTACACAAAGACCCGTATATGGCTTGGAATACAATTATTAATAACTATACCGAACAATTGCGTAAAACGTGCGAGTTCATAAATGTCTTTTATCTAAAATTCTATCAAAATATGAAGCTTACCGATATTTTAAAGAAAAACTATAAATTGATAGATATTATGAACTTATGGCATACAGCCAATAATGATACAAAAAGCAGGTTTAAACAAGAAAAAGTAAGATTTAAAGATTTACATGATTGGCTCGCTGTAAATGTTGCCAAACAGCCAGAGCAGGAAATTGTTTTTAATTTACCTAAAAATATATTAAATAGATTTAATTTATATATGATGAATAGCAGATTTAAAAGTACCTGCATAAATAAGTACAGTCATTTAAAGTATGTTGCTCAAAATCTTAGAAATTGTTCTGCTGGATATAAAGATAGAATATCGGAGAAGTTACAGCTTGTTGTAATAAGTGATAATGTGGGAAAACCGAAAATTCTATTGGAAATAAAAGAAAATGCTATTGTTCAAGCAAAACTTTTTAATAATATATCTGTAAAAAATGATATTGTACTAAATAAACTGGTTTTAGAATTTGCTAAGGAAACAAAACTTTATGTAGCGACAACAGATATAGAACAAATAAATAATATAGCAGAAGCTATAGCTTAACATTTTAAACAAAAGAAATTCGATTAAGTCAACAACTAAATAAATAATAAGATAAAATAATATCAGCAGATTATAACTTAGTTTATAATCTGCTATTTTTTATTTATATATTAAGCTAAAAAATCGTCATATGATACAAGAATAAATCTTTCGGATCAATGATAAAATAAATTTTTATCGCTTTTCTATTCGCACTGTAATGTCATTCATTCAAAAAAAGGCAAGGGTGAAATGTATAGCTTCGCTACCCTTGCTTTTTTCCTTTCTGTCATTATCTAAAGACGTGCGAAAAGCGAAAAAAAATAGTCGCAAGGGAAATATAAACAAAGTGAGGTTTTTATCATGAACAAAGTAATATTAGCTGGAAGACTTACCAAGGATACTGAAGTGAGATACACTCAAACAGGAAAATCAGTAGCACGTTTTATTTTGGCTGTAAATCGTAGAGTTAGCAAAGATAAGGAAAAACAATAAGCAGATTTTATTCCAATTATTGTATGGAATAAATTAGCTGAAGTATGTAGTAAATACTTAACAAAAGGAAGTCAAATATTAGTTAAAGGACATTTACAAATTAGAGATTATGTGGCTCAAGATGGCAAAAAGCATTATATTGCTGAGGTCATTGCTCAAGAACTTGAATTTATGGGGTCGAAAGTTGCAACAGGAAATGAACAACTTCAAAATCAAGAACAAAATATAAGTCAAGAGGAAATCACTAAAGATAATGCACCAGATGAAGAAATACCTTTTTAATTAGTAACTGAAATAAAAAAAGCCGTGCTAGCTAGTTCTAGCACGACTTTATAAGGAGTATAAAAAATGAGCATGATTTTATATATAAAAGGCAATAATCAAGAAAAAGTATATAGTTTTAAACTTGATAGAAGAAATGTGAATAGTTATTTTCACAAAGCATTGAAATTTTTATATCAAAATAATGGAATTGTTTTTGTAAAATATAAAAAACAACATACTGTAAAACTTGTTTGTTTAGCTGAAGGTTATACCATTAGTATTACTGGAAATGATTGAAATACACAGGAATTACAAGAATAAGTAATCTGCATTTACTTATTTTTATAATTCCTCGTCTTCATCTAAAAGTCCATGGTCTCTTAAATCTTGAATATAAGCATCTTGTTCTTCTTTACTCAAGGAATTAAACCATTCATCAAATTTTTCAGCATCTTCAATTTCTTCATCAGACATAATCGCTCCACCAGAGCCATCTTCAAAGATAACATATTCGTCATCTTGATATACTACTTTTTTACTTTTTGTCATTGATTATCACCTCTTAAACATAGTTACATACCAACAATCTTTCCTAAAAGATTAGTTTGATTTATAGCAATTATATCATCAATTATTTGTTTTGTTAATACTGTACCAGCAGGGTATGTCTTATTATTGACAGTAAGTTGTTCTTTTATTTTTCTATTTAAATATAATCTATAATTCAAGTCATTGTCATCAATATTTTTTTCATTGTTAGTATTTTGGTTTGTACTTTGGGTTACTGTAGTTTTTTGTATGGGTTCATTTTGCTTGGTTGTGGTATTATTTATTTTTTTAGTGGATATTACTTCAGTATTATCAATATTTTTCATAATTGTATAATCTTTAGCAAAAATATTGATATCTTTAACATTAACGGTTTTCTCGTAAATTATTTTGCAGTTTAAGATATTGCCTTGTTCATCAATAGTATATTCTGTTACTGTTCCGCATTTTTTACCACCACTAAGGCAAATTGTGTTTAAGATATTAATTCTATCTTGCAAGATTTTTTCAAGGTCTAGGTTGAAATCTTTGTACGAGATAATATCTTTTGATGACATAACTAAAATATTATCTTCATTGATTGAGGAAATTTTTTCAAAAGGAATTACACGTAAGGCTTTATAAAAAAGTTTATCCTTAGTTATACCCAGAGCTATTACTTTTTTATTTTCGCCATCAATGATAATATCACTGACTGTACCAAGTTCAATTCCTTCTGTAATACTCATTACTGATTTTAATAATTGTTTGCTTTCATATGTAGTCATTTGAACAACTTCTTTCTTTTTGTATTTGTAGAGCTATTAGGCAATCCATTTTTATCAAACATGATATTTTTACATTTTGGGTAATTATCACAACCCCAAAAGATTTTATTATCCTTACTGATATTCTTTTTCATATATCCTTTTCTACATTTATTACAATGAATTAATACAGGTTTATCATCTTTATCTGAAAAAATTCCCTTTTTGCATTTACTATCTTCAGCAGTAGAAAAGTTTTTACATATCCAATATTTAAGATTGGTCTTTTTAGAAATAACTGGTCGCAATATACTATGACAATATGGACATTTTGGCATATCTATATCAAGTTTTAAAGTTTTAGTTTGCTTGATAGCTTCGTTAATGATTTTTATTTGCCCACCTAAAAATTTTTGTACATCACCCGTACCTTCAGCAATTTTACTAAGTTCATTTTCCCATATAGCCGTTATGTCTGGCGTTTTTAGAAAATGTGGTAATATTTTATAAATACTTTCTCCGTATTTAGTAGGAATAAGATTTTGTTTATCTTTTGCTATAAAATTCTTGTCTAGTAACTTTTCAATGATTGACGCTCTAGTAGCTTCAGTACCAATGCCAGATACATTTTTTAATATTGCTTTCACTTCAGGGGCTTTGACAAATTTATCAATTTTTTTCATAGCTTCAAGAAGTGTAGCTGGTGTAAATCTTTTTGGTGGTTTAGTTATTCCTTCAGTAATATTTGAATTAATAAATATTACTTTATCATCTTTATGACATATAGGAAGAATATTTTCTTCATCATTATGGTTTGCTTTATATAATTTTTTCCAGCCTAAATCTAAAATAGTTTTACCTGTAGCAGTAAAGATATAATCGTTACAATTAATTTTGATATCAGTTTTGTTGTAGATATGAGCAGGATAAAATTGAGCAATATAACAAGTGGATATTAGTTTATAAATATTTTTTTCTGTTTCAGATAAATTGTTTATATCACATTGTTTAGCTGTTGGAATAATTGCATGATGAGCTGTTATCTTTTTATCATTCCATGCTTTACTTTTTAGTTTAGGATTAGCTTCTTGTATTAATGTTTTAAAATTATCATCAATATTAGAAAGTGTATTTAAAATTTCTGTAGCATTATCAAATTGATTTTCAGGAAGATAACTACAGTCTGAACGTGGATAAGTAGTTAGTTTCTTTTCATAAAGTGATTGCACAGTATCCAGTACTAATTTGGGTTCATAATTATATTTCTTACCTGCTACAAGTTGTAATTCAGATAAAGAATAAGGTAAAAGTGGGTATTCTGTTTTCTTCTCTACAGTATAATCTGAAATAATAGCTAAAGGATTTTTCTTGAGCTTATTTTCAATATCTTCGATTAAGGTTTTATCAATTACATAATCATTTTCTTTTATTTCGTCAGGAACTTTCAACTTAGTTTGTATCTCATCTTTATTACTTTTAAATATAGCAGTCAGTGAATAATACTTAGTAGCATTAAATTGTCTGATTTCATTTTCTCTTTGAACTACCAATGAAAAAGTCGGTGTCATAACTCTACCAATATTAATGCTAGTGGTTAAGCCATTATCTTTGCCTATTAGTGTATAAGCTCTAGTTAAGTTAATCCCAATTAACCAATCTGCTCGTGTTCTAGCTTCCGCAGAGATATATAAATTATCAAATACACTATCATCTTTTAGATTATCTAGTGCATATAAAATAGATTTTTCATCAAGAGCGTTTAATAAAATTCGCTTAACAGGTTTTGTATTATTAAGATGAATTAAAGTTTCACGAATTAAGAGTTCACCTTCACGGTCTGGGTCGCCAGCGTGAATTATTTCATCGGTATTTTCTATTAATTTTTTAATAACATTAAACTGTTTGACACAATCATCTTTTATTTTGCGTTGCCAGTTTTGCGGAATTATGGGCAAGGTATCAAATGACCATTTTTCATATTGAGGATCAAGTTCACTTGCAGATTTTAATTCTAATATATGTCCAAACTGCCAAGTGACTACATCATTTCCAACACTTATAAAGCCATCCGAACGTTCTAATAATTTATTATTTTTATTAGCTAAAACTTTAGCAATCTCCATTCCCATGGAAGGTTTTTCAGCTATGAATAATCTCATTTGAATCGTCCTTTCTATTGTTTTCTATAGTCAGAGTATCTAAAGAATTATCTTCTTGTATCAAAGTATTTTCTTTTTCTTGTTCGATAATTGTTTCAGCAAGTTTATCGACATTTAATCTATTGATATCTACTTTATTATTTTTTAATGTCATCGCTAATTGTTGTAAGTTTAAAATTTCTTTTTGTTCTTTTAATTCTGATATATTTTTATCTACTTCTTGTTTTTCAATTTTTTTCTTGCTTAATATTTTTTGTAGTCTATTAATTGAGTTAATAATTTCATCTCGTTTATTTTGCAACGCATTAATTTTTATATCACATTTCTGATATTTAGTTTTGATATCTTCGCTTAAATTCATAGAAAGCATACATCCTCGTTTTCTTTTAATCTAAAAAATCGACTATTAATATATCTTCAACTTCGCCCATGTCTATATAATATGCCTATAAATCAGATACGTAAATACAAACGCACGCAAACACCTTTAAACGCACGCAAACGCCTACACAAAATAGTAATAAAAATTGGTACAATAAAAACAAGCAGATATCGAATGTTCACTTTACCATTTATTTCATAAATGGACCTAAAATTTTATTAACAACTAATTTTGCCATTCGCAAGCTCATTGAACTAAAGTTATTAGAAAGGAGGTTTTATTCGTGGCTTTTTATCATTGCTCTATTAAGACACCAAAATCTGGAAAAGGAAAAATTATTCCTGGAAAAAAGCATGCCGATTATATTAATCGTGAAGGCGACTATAAAAATTTTGATAATAAACAAAAAATAGCAGCATCTCATGCAGAATATATTAATCGTCAAAATGATTTTTCTAAAGAAAATTTTATTAAACGACATGGTAGATGTGTATATAAAGCTAATAAACTTCCTAAATGGGCAAATGGCAGTGCTTCTAACTTTTTTGAAGCTTCTGATTTATATGGACGTGCAAATGGTTTATCCTATCGTGAGTTTGAATTGGCGTTGCAAGAAGAACTTACTTTGGAACAAAATATAGAAATTGTAAATACTATACTAAATAACTATGAATATTTTCAAGATAAATATTATACTGTAGCCGTTCATGATAAACAAGCAGCTTTAGATGATGGTAAACAACAAATTCATTGTCATATCATGGTTTCTGACAAAATTATTGATGAAATTGAAAAAAGTAATGAACGACCACCAGAACAATTTTTTAAAACTTATTGTCGTGTGAATACAAATAAAGGTGGAGCCAAAGTAGATAGATATTTTTCTAAAGATAGCTTTGGAAAAAATTTAACTCATTTTAGAAAATATTATTGTGATGTAACTAATGCTATCTTTAGAAAATATGGCATAGATAAGACTATCGACTACAAAAGTTTAAAAATGCAACGTGAAGAAGCTTTACGCAATGGCGATTATGTAAAAGCTGAAATTTTAAATAGACCAGCAGAAAAATATATAGGAACAGTTGCTTCTTATGATAAAAATAATCCTAAGGTAAGAAATCTTTTGCAATGTAGAAGACTTAATTCTATACATGAACAACTTCTTTTAGCAGCTGAAGAAGTGGAAAAACAGATAAAAGATTATACTTTTATAAATCAAATAAACAAGAGTATACTTGATGCTGATAAAGTTATTAATGAAAAAATAAACATTGATCCATTTAACTTCGTCCAATTTTCCAGCATCAAAAATGATATTTTATTTTTAATAGAACAAGTTCATATAAAAAGTAAAGATGTATTAACTTATGATATGGCTAAAGAATTAGCTAAATATGAATTAATGACTAAAGATGAAAAAGCTTTAACTAATAAATTATTTAACTTTAGTCAAAAATCAATGGAGTTACAAAATAAAATAGCTAGTACAGATAATATTGCAGCTAAACAAGAATTAAATATTGAATTAGAAAAAGCTAATAAAGCTATTAGTAATTTAAAAGTTCAACTTCGTCCTGCAAATAAAAAATTTACTCAGCCTTATTGGAAAGCTCAAGTTACTAAAAAAGTTAATCATTTATTAAAAGAAAATGCTCCAGCTAAAGAACAATTAGAACTATTACAAACACAGCTTAATAATAAAACTGTTCAACTTAGAAAATTTATCGTAGCTAATGTTAAAAATTTACCAGAAGCTTATTCTGCTAAAGATGTAAAAGTCATCATAGATAATCTAATTGATAATGTAAAAAATAATATTACAATAAAGCAACAAGAATATAAATCTTTATCAGCAAGAGTTATTTCACCACAACGAGCAAGGGAAATGGCATATAATGTTGCCACTAATCATAAATATAAAGAACTTAAAGAAGCAAAGCGACTTGTTGCTAAAGAAAAAATTAATTTGGAACAAGAAGCCAAACCATTAATCAATCAGTTAGAATATGTTCAAAAATTTGATGATAGTTATTCATTAAACCAAGTTAAACAACAACTTCAACCATATATAACAAAATATCACGAACTAAATGTTAAAGAGCAAGATGTTTTTACTAAGTTTAATGAGCTTGAAGTTTTTATCAATGCTCCAGAACAGCAAGAAAAAATTAATAGTATTATCGAGGGTATTTTAACTAAGAATAGTCCTATAAAATATCAGTGCGATAGCTTAAGAGGTCAAATTTCATCCTTAAAAATAGAGCTTAAAGAATTAAAAAATTTATCCGTTGGTGTTAATAATCAAGTTCGTTTAGATAAAAATACAAACTTCAAATATTCCATTAAATTACAGACAGGGACTACTTCTGTAGCTAATATTTCTGGTGGTAGTATAAGTAGTTCTGATACGATTAAACTGTTAGCTCAAGCATTTAATGGTGTTGAAGGAGCAATTCCTTTAGTTGCTAAAATAGATGAGCAAACTGATGAAGTCTTAGATTATAAACATTTAAATATTGTAGATAAACGAGCCAAAAGAAGTAATGCTATATTAAAAGAATTTTCTTAAGCTTAGTTTATTAATTTTGAAAAGGAGTTTTGTATTATGAATGAAATGGCAGAAATAGGACTATATTTAGCTTTATTTATGACAATAATGGTTATTTTGATAGGTGTTAATTTATATAGATATACTAAAGAACGTAGGTTTAAAAATAAAGCTTCATATATGCTTAGAATGATTGATACTTCATTAGATTATTATGCTAATTGTCATATTGTTGATGGTATTAAAACATATCCTGAAAGTCTTAACGACATACGGGAAGAATTAGTAAAACACAGCTTTAACTTTTATTCAGAGTTTTGTATACAAAAAGATTTTATGTTAGTATATGTTCCTACAAAAATAAATAATAAAATAGCGCAATATACATTAGCTATAATAAACACTAATTGTCAAATTTTCTATAGTAATCGAAGCACTGGTGGTGAAAATGAAATTATAAAATTTATCTCTAAAGAAGATAATAATAATTTGAAAAGATACGATGCTATTTCCAAATATTTTATAAATAGAAGAATCTTTCTGTTTTTTTATATGCTTTTTATAGCTATATTCTTTTTTATGATTTATAGCAATGTATTAATTAGCAATGAAATATATTTGATAGCTTGTTTATTATTAGTTAATCTATTATTAAGTTTTTTTTACTTTGTGTATAAAGACCTTTTTTGTAATGAAATCTTAGCTAATGAAGTAAGTCTATTTATTTCTTTCAATCAAATTAAAACAAAAGCTTCTACTAAGTAATGAATATCAAGAGGTGTTTTTTTTGTTAAAAAATATATTTGCAAAAAATTTAATAGACTTATTAAAATCGAAAAATATGACAAATCAAGATTTAGCAAATTATTTAAATGTTACTCGTCAATCAGTGTCACGATTTACAAAAGGAAATATACTTCCTTCTACTTTTGGTTATAAAAATATATGATGAACATTATTATGAATTTCGTTTAAATGTTGATTTATTAGTTATGGCTGCTAGTAAATTGATATTATTAGAAGAAAAATATATTAATTCTAACCAAGAATTAAGTTTAATAAAAAAGGAAAGCTTTTTATAAGCTTTCCTTTTTTATTAAATATTTTTATTAGCTTCGTCTTAGCCTTCTTTGTTGTAATTTTTTCCAAATATTTCTACATGTACAACAAATATCTTTATCAATATTTAATAACTCCACAAGAATTTTATTATCCACTAAATCTAATACTTTTTCAATATTATCGTTATTTCTGATAAGATTATCGATCTCTTTTAGAAGTTTTTTTCTAAATATAGGATTAATGTATTCAATTTTAGGAAGTAAGATATTACTCATTTCGCCTGGAAGAATTTCAAGAACACCACCGCCGTAACTTCTACCACAAATTTCAGTAAATGCAAAAGAAATACTATTATAATAAGAAAGTAAAACATTTTCTGGCTCTACATCATCATTAAATTTTATTCTGTGCATAGTATCTGTTGACACTGAATCACAAGCATTTAGCACAAATTTTGGATAAAGATTACTTCTTCGTAGAAAAAAAGCATCTGGAATCCAAACAGAAGGAACAATATACCATCTATCACGAATTGAGCATTTATAACCTTTATGCTCATTATTACTTTCACCAGCTAAAATATAATTTTTGTATTCTTGAGGATAGTTCTCATATGGAATGTTAGGAAAATAAACTAAACGAGCAGATTTACCTGTAGTTTTATTTAAATTCCAATCCTCCTTAGTAAAATAAATTCCACGTGTATGAGAACTACGTCCAATTAAAGGTAATGTTGCATTTTTTAGTTTATAATGATTTGTTGTTTCTTCTGTGATAGAAAAATAATTATTATTTCCTGTTGTAATTCCTACATTAATACGTCCATATTCAGAAAATCTGGCAAAACGATTATCTAATTTTAATTGTTGAATTAGTTTTATTTCACGATTATTAATAAAGTATTTTGTCCATTTTTCTTTGACGTGTTGCACTGGTTGAAAATCATTGGCATCTAATTTTAAAGTATCAAATTCATTTAAGTTATCCATTTCAATAATACGGATACCATTTTCAGTATTTCCTTTTTCCCCTATAAAGACAATGATTTCTTGCTCAATATTAGGAAAAACAAGTTGCTTGAATGTGATGAGTGTAATCTTAGATAAATGATTTGTTAAATAAAGGCGAAGATCTTCCGCATAAGCCACTTGTAGAATTTCAGCAGGAATTACAAATGCAATTTTTCCCTTTTTTGATAGTAATTGTACACATGATACCATAAATGCTACCCAAACATTAATTAACTTATTAGATTTCATTCCATGTGAAGTTAATATCTGAGCTTGGCAATCTCTTTGACTTTTCTTTAAGTACTGATAACGAATATAAGGAGGATTTCCTATAATTAAATCATAAGTTTTTTTATTTAAATTCTCTTTATAAAAATCAAAGAAATCTTGATTTAACACTTTTACTTGTGATATATCTTTATATTTTTCAGATACTTTCATGGCTTCTGATGTTTCGATTTCAACTGCTTCGAGTTCATTAATATTATTAAGTAATCCAATATTTTTCAAACTATCTAAAAAAACACCATCTCCACAACTAGGTTCTAATACTGTTTTTATGTTTTTAGATGCAAAAAACTGTACCATAGCATTTGCTAATTTATTTGGTGTATAATATGCACCTCTTATTTTTTGTTTTGAACTGTTCTCTTTAAGTTTCATTAAATTAACCTCACTAAAATTCAAGACGATAAACTCTTTCAATTAAGTCTTGAATTTTTTTTATAAGAATAGTCTTTTCATCTTGTAATATTGTAGTAACATGTTTCGATGGATTATGCTTAAGTTCTGCATTTATACTATAAATTTTACGACTAGCAACAACTACATTATCATGAATTTCTTTTTGTTTTTTATTACTAAAATCTAATTCTACAAATGGTAAAGTTGAGAGTGTAAAAGTGCCTCTTGCTGTGAAACCATTTTCAAAATCACTTCCAATGATTTTTAGGATTTTTTCAGTAATTGGATTTGATAACCATGCTTGGATATATTCTAAAGCATAAGGACTATTCTTCTTTTTAGAAACTGCACAATATCCAGCAGTTCCACCAGAGGCAATCAAAATATCATTAGTATCTAAAATATACATTGGTTCTTTACTCAATATCCCTACAATCAACTTAGGTGTATTAATAAAAGATGTTAACGCTTGTGTTCTTCCATACTGATACCAAGTGTTAGCATTAGCGTGTGGAACATCTCTAACACCCTTATTAGATACACATTTTGGAACCAAGCGGTCGTAACAATCTTCTAAATATGCAAATGTTCCTGGAAAATATGTTTTCATATACTCAATATCAAATAATTGCCCCTGTTGGTCATAAGGAAAAATAATCTGTTTATCAGTTGTTAAAATACTATATGTGTTTAATCCCTTTTCTATTTTTTTTGTAGGCTTAAAATATGGACGTAGGATTTTCCGTTCAATTTGATAGTGTTTTTCATTTCGACAAATTTCAACTGTAACATCATTTTCCTTTATAATTTCATTTGTTGAAAACCAATAGATAGGAACAGGTCGTTCGGCACTGGTTTGAATTCCATTAAAAATTTCAACATATTTTGTAATTGGAACAGAAACCTGATCTAGATGTTGAAGCATTGTTAAAAATTTAAAATCAGTTGTAAGTCTCCAGGGAAGTTTATTTAAAATAGAAAAATCAAATTCTACAGAATTAATCTTTTCACCAAGCCACAATTTATTAACAGAATCTACACATGTATAATAAAAATTTTTTTGTGGAGTTTTAGATAAAAGAAGAATAGAGCTATAGATCGTTTTATCTTCAAATAATTGTATATCACCAAAGTCATCTAGATTTATTAAATATTGACCTTGTGCAATTAAGTCTCGTAACTTTTCTCCTGCTTTAATTTTAAAAAATTTGTTTGGCACAATGTAGCAAATATAACCTGAATATTTTATCTTTCTTATTGCCTGTTCGATAAAAATAAAATATTTATCAAATTGTTGATATGATGTTTTATATTTTTTTTATAAATTTCAAATTCACTAGTAGGAAGAAGAGCGTGCATTTCCTCTGTACTAACATAAGGAGGATTACCAATTATTACATCAAAACCTTCTCCATTATTAATTTTTCCCCAATTAAATGGAACAAGTTCAAATCTTTGTTTATCTACTCCAGTGATTCCTTTTAATTCTCTTTCACTAACCAAAGCATTTCCAAAAAAAATATTTGTATTCAGATTTGGTAAAATAGGAATAATCTCTTCAACAGAAGGCGTGGTTTCATTTTCAATCAATTTAATAAGAAGCGAAAATTTTGCTACTTCTACTGCATGAATATCAATATCAATGCCATAAATACAAGAACATAAAAGTGCTTTCTTTTCCTTTAAAGGTAATTTATACAAATTAACACCGATTTCCTCTAAATGATTTTGTTGTCCATTATTTAAATACCATTGAATACAATAATTTTGCAAATATGAAAAAGCTTCTTCAAGGAACACTCCTGAACCACAGGCAATATCAGCAATTTTAAGCTTTAATAACTCTTTAGGTGTTTTATTTTCACAAACTTTACTTAATGTTTTTTCAATCATATATTTAACAATTTCTGTAGGAGTTGTTACTACAGAACGATTAAGGCATTCTTTTTTTTGTTTTAAACCGATAGTTTTATTTTCTAATAAAACTAATTGTTCTGTTAAAAATAATTCATAAATTTTACCTAATAAATGAGGCTCAATAATATTAAAAAGATAAGGACTTTGAGGATAATATAATCCTTTAATTATATCTACAATGATATCACAAGAAAGATCAAAAATAATATCTTCTCCTGAAAATATTCCCGAATTATATCTTCGATCAGCATTTTTAAATAATTGTTCTAAGCTTTCTTGTAATTGAGTTTTATCTGTAATAGTTTCTTTTAATTTATGATACAAAGGTAAATTTTTATCCTCACAAATTCTAAGAAAAACAATTTGATTAATAAATTCTTGTACAACATCATTTAAAACTTCTAATGAAGAATATCGCCCACCTTTAGCATATAATTCATTACTCAATGCAATACGCCAACTATTAATTTGTGATAAAAATAATTCATCAACTTGTTTTGTTTGATTACTAGATTTTAGAATGTTTTCCTCTGTATATTGATCAAACATACCAGAATATACAGCATCTTTAGAAATCAAATTATGGATTTCTTCTAATTTATCTACATATTCAGTGTAATGATAAAGACGATACCGTGCAACCGTACAATTATCGTTTTCTTGTGGAAAATAACAAGTATCATATATTGCTAAAAACTCAAAATTAGTTAAAATTGCTATTTTATGTTTTGCATTCCAACCATATTTTCTTGTTTGAATAGCAGGTGTATTAATCTTAGTAATGTCAATTGCAGGTTTTTTAGCTTCAATAAAAAACTTTGCAACACCTCTAAGTGTCATAGTATAATCTGGACGATCTGAACAAGAAGAATAATTTTCAGCTATAACTTCTCTATATTGAGGAGCAACTCCATTTTCATTAGCTACATCCCAACCTAAAATTTTAAGTAAAGGGTCAATAAATTCTATACGACAAGAATGTTCATTATATCCTTTTTGTATATTTTTATAAAAATCTATATTTTTATGAAATTGTTCAACTAATTTTTGAAGTTTAATTTTACTGGTGTTATTTATCATTTAGCTTTACCTTTCGTTTGCTTTTAGTAGGCTTTTCTATATTATTTGGAATAATCCAAATTCTACTTAGTCGAGTAGCTCCAGGAATTCTATTATTTTTACATAATATTTGTATTTGACGTGGAGATACGCCCCATTTTTCAGAAGCTTCTTGTACTGTGATATAACCATTCATTTTCTAATACCTCATTAGATAAAATATAAAAAGTATTTAAATTATATTCGTTTAAACGAAATATGTCAATTTAGAATACAATGTTGTTTTAAGTAAAAAAGGAAAGCTTTATATAAGCTTTCCTTTTTATCATATTTCTTAACGAGTAGATGATTTGGGATGTTTCCAATAAAGTTTTTTACAATGTGGACTACAAAACTTTTTTCGTTTATCTTTTATACTTTTAATTGTTACCAATACACGACATTTTTCACAATGAAATTGTCTTAATATTGGCTCATTATCCTTTAGATTAGAAATTCTTTTTGGCTTATTATAATATATTTTTTTGTAATGTACTTTTCGACAATGGACACAACAATATATTTGATAACTAAAATTTGATTCAAAGATTTTTTGACAAACAGGACAGATTTTTTTCATAACTTAATTTCTTTAGATATAATACCTTGTTCTTTTAGCGTATTAAAATGGTCTTGCATTGTCATCATTCCAGGTGTTGATTTCATAATGTTTATAAGGCTTGTATAATCTTCATTTTTTATACAATTAATAGTAGCGTCATTGCGTAATAGGATTTCTAAACAAAGAACTTTATGCTCTTTAGTGGTAATTAATTTTTGTGCTATTATAGCTTGAAATGTATTAGCCAGTAAATTTTTTAGTTTAAGTTTTTCTTCATAGTTTGTTACTCTATCTAACGCATCAATAATATTGTCTGCATGCAGTGTTGTAATTACTAAATGACCAGATTCTGCGGCAAATAAAGCTACCTTTATATCTTCAAGTGTTCTAAGTTCTCCGATCATAATTACATTGGGATTTTCACGCATACTAGCTTTTATACCTTGAGCAAAACTCGTAATATTTTTACCTAAAAGAATTTGAGAAATAATAGATTTTTTATCTTCAAAAGTATATTCAATAGGATCTTCTATTGTTATTATGTGATAATTATACTTTTGATTAATCGCATCTATAATTGAGGCAATAGTAGTGGATTTTCCAGAACCAGTTGGACCAGATACTATAATCAATCCTGATTTTATATCTGTTAATAATTTAATAGATTCGGGTAGTCCTAAAACATCTAATGAAGGAATTTTATCTGGAAGTAATCTTATAGCTATAGCCATACCTTTAAAAGTTTTATAAAAATGACATCTGCAATTAATATTAATTATATTAATAAAAAAATCTAAATCATTATCTAAATCATCTATAGTGAGTTGTTGTTGAACTTTTTCTAAGAAAGATATCATTTGAGAATCTTTTATAAAGTTATCCTCTAACATTTCAATTTTTCCTAAACTATTTCTGATATAAGGATACATGTTTTCTCGTATAAATAAATCTGATGCTTTATGTTGATAAGCTTTTATGATTAATTTAGATATTTTATCTTTGACATCTGTGATACAGTTCATAATAATTTATCCTATCTAGTTAATTTTTGTGTTTGCTTTTTGATTTTCTTTAATTCATTTTGAATGAAGTTTCTTTTTTTAGTAATTGATTTTTTATTTTGTAATTCAGGAAAATTTCTTTTTAGAGCATCTTCAATGATTTTTACTTCTGAAGTATGTTTATTTTTAAGATTTTGACTTAAATATTCTTGTAGAGATAACTCTATTTTTCCTTGTCCTAAAGTATTCATGACTAAATTTTTAGCTTCTTCATTACTTATTTTGACAGGTGAAAATTTAGTGATTACAGGAATTATTTTATCTTGTTTAAAGCCTTTATTGATTAATTCTTTTATAACTTTACTTTCACTATCTTTATTCCATAAAATATTGTTGTTCATATTATCTACTATTACTTTTTTACAAGTTAGGATATATTCTTCAGCAATATTTTTTATAGCTACATCTTCGACTTTCATTTGAGCTAATTTTTCCATATTGAATAGCGTATGAGCATTTTTAAGCGTTAGATTTATTTCCTCAGTTGATGGTTTAAGTGGTGAATATTTGACCATAAGAGAGGCTATTTCTCCATCCGTATGACCTTTTTCTAATAACCTACTTGCTATGATTAAATCATTATTGGATTTTTGGTATAATTCTATTTCTGCTCTATTGGATAAAATTCTATTTTGCACCTGTAATTGTCTTAATTTACTGGCTTCTTTTAGATATAAATATTTAGGATCATTACTTAGTTTTGTCATAAATTCAGGGAAATTTCTGATGCGATTAAGACGAATGAATGAATCATAAGTCGTTTGTATTTTAATAAATATGGATTTTTGTATTGCTTCATTGTTGCCTTGATTTTCATTTACAGAATTTTTTATATCGTCTTTGGTGTATAAAGATTCTGTTGCTAAATTTTTAGTTGCTAATTGTTCTTCAATATCTTGTTTTGCTTGCTTAGGATTTAAGATATTTTGTATTTCTTCAGTTTCTAGTTGTAATGGAGAATATTTTTCTACAGCAGAGAATATTTCATCAGATTTAAAGTTTTTTTCTAGTAATGTCTGTATAATATTCTTTTCTAGATTTTTGTTTATAGCATCTTTATATGGAGTATTTTCAATATCGATATGAGCAATCATATCGTGATAGGTTTCAAGATAAGCTTTTTCTACAGGAGTATATGGTTTATCTTCTATTAATACATATTGTATAGCTTCAAGACGATGAGCATATTCTTCAAAAAAAGCTTCATCTTTTTGAGCTTCTTGTTGTTTCTTTATACATATTTCTTGTAGTTTCTCATCTTGCCAATTAGTAGGTGAATTTTCTTTTATAACTTTAAATATGTCTTCCTCATTAAAATCTTTATTTAATAAGGTTTTAGCTATTTTGTAATCTATTTGAGAAAATTCAATGTTTTGTAGATTATTCTTATAAATAGCTATGGCTTTTTGATATAGGGAAAAATAAGCATTTTCAATAGGGTTTAAATCATTGCTATTAGGATTATAATAGATAATTTGTTCTAGTTTTTGGGCAAATTTGGTGGCTTCTTTTTCGGTAAGAGGTTCATTAGTATTCAAGGCAATATTTTGAGAGTCTGGTTGAACATTATTTGTTTCTTGATTAATATTTTGTGGAATGTTTTCTCTAGCTTTAGCAATTTTTTGTGTATTATTTTGATGTAAGTCTTCACTATAAACATTTTCTGCTAATTCTTCTGCTGGTGGTTCAGATGCTAATAAACTAGCCCAATTATTATCTTGTTCATTCATGGTGTTCGCTCCTATAAATTCATTTTTAAATATTATCTAGATAAACTTTTATTTTGGCTTAACTTAGTTATATTTTTTAGTTCTTCAGTAGGCATATTTACTGGAGAATATTTTATTATTGCTTGCTTAATGTCAAATACATTTTTGCCTTTATTTTGCAATTCACTAACAATTTTTTTGTTGAAATCTTGTTGCCAAATATCATCATGTTCTTTTAATAAATTTTGAGCCATTTTTAAATATAGCTGTGTAGTAGATATGCCATTTTGTTTAGGTTTAAAATTTTTAATGATAGTTAATTTATTTGTATCTATTTTATTTTCATTATTAGATAATGTTTGCTCTTGTTTTAACCCTATCATATTAGTTTCAATATACTGCATAGCTTTTTCAGCTTCGCTTGCAGCTCTAAATAATTCATTAGGATCATCTTGAAATGCTTTTATCCAACTTTGTAAATAAGCTACGTGATTTTCATAATGGTTTTTATCAAAGTTAATATTATATTTTTGAGCTAAAAACATAGATGTAAGTTCAGCACGTAATTCTTCTTTGGCATATATAGTATTTCCAAAGCCATCATTTTCAATTAATGTTTTTCTATTAAGTCGATTTTTTGCTCCAGTGCTATGTGCTATTTCGTGAGCTACTGTTGCATAGAAGTTATTTAGAGTCTTAAATCTTTCTTTAGAAACTACATGAATTTCATCGTTACTGGGTGAATAGTAATTTTTACTATCTTGGTCATAATAAATTTTAGCTTCACTATGTTGTATCATATCTTCCATAGATTTAATGGTATCTTCATGATGAATCTTAAGAGGTATTTCTTTTTTTATACCTTCAACCTGAGAAGCATTAAATACTACATAATTTTTTACTATTGGATAATCTAATTTAACATAGGCAGGTACTTTTTTACCTGTTTCTTCATCAATTACATATACTTGTTCTTTTTTCTTAGTATTAGGATTTATTTCCATAATAGGTTTAGCATATTGCCAATATTCTATGTGAATTCCTTTTGCACCCTTTTGTATTTTTGCAACTAATTCTTGGGCTTGTTTAAAGGTAGTCCATCGACTATCTTCAAATCCAAAATGTTTAGCAGCTAGAATTAATCTAATATTATTAATACCATTATAATATTGGTCTTTCCCTTGCAAAGATTTTAAAAGATTTCGAGGTCGTTTACTAATATAACCGCTATCCCAAAAGAATAGTTTACCAGATTGTATATCTTTAATAACTTGTTGTACTAATTCATTTCTTTGTTGTTGAATCTTTTCTGGAAGTGCCATTATTATTCACCTATTTCTTGTTCGTCATTTAAAATTTCTTCTATTTCTTCTTCAGTAAGTACATCATCATCAGTTGAACCACCATATGTTTTAAATTCTTTAAAACTTTCAGCTATTTTTCTTAATTTTTCATCCATTATTATTACCTACCTTTTTATTGAGTTCGTTTTCAAATTTTTCAAGTGATTATTTATAATTTGTCTCTTCTTTATATCTGGTAAATCTTTTATTTCTTTAAATTTATAAGCTATACATAAATCCTTTAGCTCTTTTTCAGAGAGTTTTCCTTGTTTTACATGATAAGCAATAAATTCTTCCAAGTTTTTAGCTCTGTAAATAGATTGTTGATTTATGTATTTCATTAAACTATAAGCGTCATTTGACATAAATACTAAATAATTAGGAAATTTAGCAATTAATGCTCCTATTTGTTTATTTTCTAAAAGCGTCATGCTAGGTTTATAGGGCAATTTTAATCCTAAGCAAATTTGCATACGACAAAGTTCAATCCTAAATCGATCTTTTATATATCTAATATTTTTAGAATCTACCCCATATCCTTCCATGCCTTTTTGATTAACTCTTCCTGGTTTAGTAGCAGCTTTTACTAAATGACGTAAAAGTTCGCTGTAATATTCTCGTTCGTCGTTAAATCTATCTTTTGTAGGCATATGAATTTCATCTTTTTTTATAGAATAAAAACCTATATTATTATGAGAATCTTCAATGATTTTCATATTCATGTTATAGGCTATATTTTTGATATATTCTATAGCATCAATTTCATTTTCTGGATAAAAGAATTGATGTTTTCCCTGTAACATTTGTTCGCTAAATATATTATTTTCGTAAGTGTGCCAATTATTTGTTTTATTTTTATAAAATTTAGTATAAGTTTTATTATTAGGTGATTGTTCTTTTGCATAACCCATATCATATTTAGAGTAGTTTTCTAAAGCTATAGATTTAGAACCTTTTTTGATGTAATAGCCTTTATTTTGAGCGTCTTTATAGGTGATATATCTAAGTGGAATAAATTTATCTTCAGGTTTTTTATAAGACAGTAATTGTGTTAGATTATAACCATAGAATTTTCTACCTGTTCCTAAATCATAAGGTAGTCTAATATCTATGTCTTTTTGTGGATCAAATGGCTGTTGCCAAAAAGCTTTTCCTTCAAACATTTGTTCATAACATCTATAAGCAGTATCACCTCTTAATGTATTCTGTTTATTAGTTTCAAGTTTTTTTATTTTTGTATAAACTTTTTTCATTATTAATACCTTCTTATTTAAAATCAACAAATCCTATAGCTTTAGGTTTTGTATAATTTTCTTTATAGTAATCTGAGGGATTATATGGATCTTCAACTTGCATATTTAATATATTTTGTGTAGTGATTTTTTCTCGTAAAGTACTATCTTCAGTATCTTTTAGCTTAGCTATTTTTAATACTGTTAGCTCATAAATAAGCTGCTGACGATATTTTTCTTCAATATATCTTAAAGTGTCAATTTCTGAATTTTTTTCTTGAGCCTGCATAGTTGTCTCAATACTATTTAAGGATTGGATAGTTTTTAATAGAGCTTGTTTTCTTTCGTCATAACTATTTAAGTCATTTTTAGCATAACTAAGTGTTGTAGCATAAATCTTATTTAGGTAGTTATATTTATCTTTAAGAGAGATATTTTTTTGCTTATAAGGATTACTAGCTATAATGGTTGAACTGTTATATAACATATTATCTATATCTTGCAAATTTATATCTTCAGTGTAATTTATTCTATCTTGTATATCGCTAAATAATACAGGGATATCTTCGTTAGTATCATTAGAGTGTTTTAAATCATTGCTTTTGGTATCAAAAAGTGTAATGTTTTGTAGCATATCTATATATGTTTTTATTGTAGAAATAATATCTTTTTTACTATTAATTACATCATGTACTTTATATCCTTGAGCTGCTAAATCTTTTAGAGCAAAAGGGCTAGGAGCAGAATCTGGAATAGATACACTTGTTGGGGAATAATAATTAGGTGGGTCAAATGGTTTTGTTATGCCAGGAATACCTGCAAAAGCAATCGATATACTTAGTAATAATATGGTTAATATTGTTAGTAAAAAACGAATAATTTTCATCTAATTGCTGTCCTTTCTTTAAAATCTAAATCCTGATGAACCAAACATATTTTTTATAGCTTTAGATACTTTTCCTCCGACAAACGTCATGATTAAGATATAAGCAAATATTTCTAAGGCTTTTATTACATCAAATGTTGGTGCTGGTGCTACTTGTCCTGCTCGACGAAAGACATCATCAGCATAAGCATCACCACTGCCTATGTTGCCTTCTCCACCATGCCATGCTTCAGCTACAGCACGCCAATTACCATATTGTTGGTAATATTGAAGCATTTTAAATCTAGCAACGGCATCTTGTCTATCAGGACTCCATGCAGGTTGCATGGTATTTGTATGTGGTGTCCAGCTATAATCTGGAGGTAAATTTGCTTCAGCTACCCAAGCATTCCAATTTTCAAAATTAATTTGATATGCTCCGTATCCATAGCCATCATCAGAATATACAAAATAATCATTTGTAGACTCTTTATCTTTAATAGCTGACATAAAGATAGTTATTGCTTCAACACCTGCATTTTCTAGATTTACTGCTCCTCGATTAGAAGTAGTCATCATATCGCCAAAGTTAAATGCTGTTAACTGAACAGAGATTAAGCTGGCAAAAACTATATATCATGCCATATTAAAACCTAAAGAAATTAAACTATTTATGCTATTTCCAGCAAATGACATATGTTTTGTTTGTCTTAATGTGCCGTAAATTAAGTCAAAAATAGCAAAGATAGAAATGATATAAAATTCAATGAAAGCTTTAGCAATCATGATGCCCATTAGGAAAAATAAGATAACAATAGCTATACCTAAGATAAATACAAAGATTATTGCTGCAAGATTTGTATAAATAGCAAAAGCAGAATGAAATGTAGAAATATAATTAAAAAATGGAGCAGTTAGCTGTAGCCCTTTTTGTATTATCTGGGTAGGGTCTGTAACATTTTGTCCAGCAACTGTAGGGTCTACATTAATTATTTTAGAGCCTACAGTTACAAAGAAATTTTTTATTGTATTAATTACTATATTTCCCCAATTTTGAATTAAGTAATAAAAAAATGTATAAGAAATTAATTTTTTTATTAGAACTTTAATAGCATCATTTAGTACATAATTTTCTGAAATACTGATTATACAAAAAGTAAGAGTAATATCTATTAGCACTACAACTATAAATAGATTTAGTATATAAGGTTTTATATTTTGTATTCCTTCAGTAGATATGGTTGCTATTTTATCTATGATATCTTTTATAGGAAGTGCAATATCTGCTATTTTTGACCAATCGAAATTGAAAAAGTGAGCATCACTACCAATAAATGATTCTTCTACAGGCATAGTACCATCTAAAAGTGGTAATGGGTCTGTAACAATAGCTCCATTTACATGGAAGTTTATATCATTTAGATGTACTTCAAAATGTAAATGCCCTCCTGTACTATCTCCAACTGGCGAGATGATGCCTATAACATCACCTTGATATACTTCTTGACCTTCATGTAATCCTTGAATTAGACCCACATCGCCGTAAAGTGTTCCCATATTAAGCTTTGGATGCCATATTACAATAGCATTACCAAAACCATCTGCTGGACCATAATATCTTATAATGCCATCTGCTGCTGATTGAATAGGTGTTCCGTAATCATAACCGATATCTATACCAGCATGAAATCTTGTATTTCCAGTTATAGGGTGTACTCTATCACCAAAAGGTGAAGTGATTATCCCATCAGGTGCTGGATAAATAAATGGAGTTTGAGCAAAGACTACTATGGGTAAAAAAATGATAAATAAACATAAAGATAAGATAATTTTTATTTTCATTGATATGTCCTTTGACTTAGTTGATAATTCTATGGTAGCATGGAAGTGAATTTTAAAAGTATCGACTTTTGAAAAAATGAAAAAATTTTTAAATCCTTATGTATCAAGGGTTTGCTGACTTAAAGTAATTTTGTGTTCGATGAAAATGAGCAAAAAAAGCTGAACTTTTTGTCAGTAAATAAAAAAAACGTGTTCGAATCGAACACGTTAAAAAGTAGTTATATTTGATTTTTTATTTGTGTTTATGAATAATGTGGTCGAATCGAACACATTTAAGTGAGGAATAGATTATGAATAAATATATTTTAATGAATAAAAATATAGCATTAGCTCAAATTATATTATCTGATGATGGTAAAATTTATGATTTATTAGAAATATATAACATAAAAGCTTTTCCTGTAGGTATAATTTGTAATGATATAAAAATGTCTAATAAAGATATACAAAATAACTTAGCAGAGTGGTGGCAAGGTAGGGCAATTCCTGCTAGTAGACAGGGTCTTTTTTCAGTATTACAAGAATTTAATATTGAAAGAAGTTCTATTTTAGCCATGAAATGTTTTGGTCTTAGTTTATCTGACCAATATTGGATAAAACCGATTAATTCTAAGCTAACGTGGGATAAAATCAACTTTTTTAACAATAAGTTTTCTAATGATATTGGAGAAGCCTTTTTTAATCCTAATTTTGTAAAGGAAAGTAATGAAATAGATTTTATAACTCCAGATAATACATCTGATGGTTGGCTTAGAAAAAAATGGATAATCAAAAATGAAAAAAGATGTCTTATTAAAAGTGGTAGTGATCCTTATAGACAAGAACCTTTTAATGAAGTGATTGCATCACTTATAATGAAAAATTTAAATGTATATCCATATGTTAAGTATGATTTTTTTGTAGACGAAGGACAGGGTATCTGTTCTATATGTGATAATTTTATAACAGAAAATACTGAATTAATTTCAGGTTATGCCTTAGCAAAAACGTATATTAGAGATAAAAACACTTCTATTTATAATCATTATTTAGACATAGCAGACAAAAATAATATTTCTAATATTAAGGATTTTTTTGATAGTATGATTGTTTTAGATTATATTATTGCAAACACGGATAGACATCATAATAACTTTGGCTTTATTAGAGATGTTAATACTTTAGAGTATTTAAGCCCAGCACCTATATTTGATAGTGGTACGAGTCTTTGGCATAAATACAGTGTACTTTCAAATAAAATAGGTACTCCTGTAATAGCTCAGCCTTTTTATAATACACATGAAATGCAATTATCTTTAGTAAAAAATTGGGATAGGTTTGATTTTAGTAAATTAAGAAATATAACAGAAGAAATATACGATATATTAAATAAAAATCCATTAATTGATAAAAAAAGAAATAATATTATTTGTGCTGCTCTTAAAGAAAGGATACAATCTATTAAATTATATCAGGAAAGAATGGTAAATAAATATTCTATACCTTTACAAAGTGATGATACTGATATATTAACAAAATTTAAGCAGTTAAAATTTAATTTACAACCAGTATATTTTTATTATAAGAATAAATTTGTAGTTAATAATAAAATGAAATATAATCCTAGTATAGATAAAAAAATATTAAAGCAAGCATTAATAGATGGTTTTTCAAGGGAACAAGTAAAAAAAATTTTAATAAACAGTCCAAATATTAAAAGTGAACAAATGATAGATTTTATGTATCGTTCATTTAGTCATGATAAGGATTTAAAAAATATAATCCTTGAAAGAACTATACATTTATAAAATTATGTTCGAATCGAACAAAAATGATAAAATAACTTTTTATTACTTTTTTTATTTGCATCATAATGTCATTCTAAGAAGTTAAAAAAAGCTATAGCTATAAATCTACTGGCATTTGATTATTTGGAAGATGAGCAAGACTGGCATAATATCTATAACCTTTTAAATGTGAAATCACATAATAAACTTACAGACCATATAGAAATACATTTCTTAGAATTACCAAAATTTACTTTAAAGGACATGAGAAAAATAAGAACATCTGAGGCATGGCTTGCTTATTTTTCAGGAAGATATACTAAAAAAGAATTGGAGGAAATAGCAATGACAACTCCAGCAATTAAAGAAGCTGTAGAATTTGAAAATACTTTCTTACAGGATAAAATAGAACGTAGAGCATATGAACAAAGAGAAAAAGCAATAAGAGATTATTATTCTTATATGAGTGCATATAAAGAAGAAGGATTAGAGCAGGGCTTAAAACAAGGCTTACAACAAGGAAAATTAGAAGAAAAATTCAGAACAGCTACAAATTTATTAAAAATGGGATTTGATATTGAAACTATTTCTAAAGCTGTTGAATTAAGTAGAGAAAAGATACAAAAATTATCCGAGAAAAATGAGAGATAGAAGGTATATATGTATATGAAATATAAAAAATATTCTTATGAAGAATTTAAAAAGTTAACTACGGAAATCATCCTTACAGATGATTATGCAGATTATAATTACTATGCTGTATATTTACCTAATAGAAAAAAACCTGCAATATATTTTAAACATCCATATAACGGAAATTATTACCATATTGATGATTGTTTAGAAGTTATGGGAAATGACTTAAACCCATGTCATGATATTTATATTACTAATGTCTTGAATGAATTTAACAAAGAATAAATAAAAAGCATTTTGATGATTATACATCATAAAAAGTGAGATGATGTTAAAATGTGTTTGCCTAAAAAGACATTGATACAATATAAAAATGCTATTAAAGAAGTTAAACAGAAATTAAAAACTGTAGAATTAGAATGGCAAAACTTAGATGAAGCAGTAAAAAAAGATTTTGTAAATGTAGAATTGTACAAGTCTGATAAATTAAGTTATTATGATTGTCTGCTAAATGAAGCCTATAGCTCTGCCAGTAGTTTTTATCCAAACACGTATTTAGTAAGGCAATTAAGAAAATTGTTTGCAGGTATATAAATGGATACAGTGAAAAAGCAACGAATTAAGGAATTAGAAAAAGAATATTTAAGATTAAGCAAAAAAGAAGCTGAACTTATTAGACTGCAACAAAACTATTTAATAAATTACCCTGTAGAAATAAAAATTTTAAAAGAACCTTCTTGTAATGGTGATATAGCTAAGCATGAAATAAATTTAATAGATTTTAAGTGTAAAAAAGTTGTAGAAACAACAAACATTGCAGAACTAAACAATACAATACAGCAATTTTTACAAGAAAAAGGCAAAAAATTAGAAGAAAAAGGGTTATTACCAAAGCCAACGCCACCAATGTTTTATATAAATTATGCTAAAAAAACACTTACCATAAACTTTTATTACGAAAAACAGCAATAAAAAAATCCTGCTGCTGTTAAGATTCTTATTTTAGATTCTTAATAGCAACGGGATTTTTTATTATAATTTATTATTGTTATAAATGTGTTCGAATTAAACAAATTAATACATAAAATTTAGCTTTTTAGTGAAAAATTTTTGTGATATAATAACAGTCGCTGTTAATTCAGCAAAGAAGAGAAAACTTGATGTGTCAGACTCTCCTCATCAGAGGAGGTGGTAATATGACAAAATATGAAATAGTTATGTTAATATTAGCTATGATTAGTACGTTGTTTACCATTCTTAGCTATTTCAAATAAAAGCTAATTAATATTTAATTTTTTATGAGAAATAGAAAAGAGCTAGACAAGTCCAGCTCTTTCTATTTTACCAACTTATAGAAGAGGGCTGACGGTGCAAACATCAGTTTTCTCTTCTTTTTTATATTCTTATTATACTACATAGATTATGATTTTGCAAAATAAATATGTTCGATTCGAACAAATGAAAAGCAACTATTAGGTGCTTTAAATATATTTATATGTTATAATATTTTTCGTTGCCCTTCCTATACTGGTAACAGTTGGGAGGTGTTCATATTGAACCGTTTTTTAACCTTTTGTGAAGCAGTCATGGCAGGTATAATATCTTATTATATCTGCAAAGGGTTAGACTTGTTTCTAACGGCTTTTTGTGGTAACTAACCTAGCTTTAACGTTAGCTATATAACGTTAGAAGCATTGTGAAGGTGCGAACTTCATAATGCTTCGTTTTTTTATTTTTTAACAAAAACAAGACCCTATGAAGGTGCGAACTTCATAGGGTCTTATTTTGCTGTTCATATGAACCATATAACCTTTTGTATCTTCATTATAACATACTATATAGATTTTGCAAAATAAATGTGTTCGAATCGAACACATTTTCTATATAATATATAAAATTTAGCTTTTTAGTGAAAAATTTTTGTGATATAATAACAATCGCTGTTAATTCAGCAAAGAAGAGATAAATTGATGTGTCAGACTCTCCTCATCAGAGGAGGTGGTAATTATGACAGAATACGAATTAATGTCCCTTATAGTGGGAGTCGTAACTATGACATTTACCATTCTTATGTATTTTAAGAAGTAAATTTTTAAATTAATTACTTTATAAATAAAAAGAAGTCATGACATAACGTCTGACTTCTTTCTTAACCCATTCTGAGAAGAGGCTGACGGTTGCAACATCAGTTTTCTCTTCTTTTTTATACTCTTATTATACTACATAGATTATGATTTTGCAAAATAAATGTGTTCGATTCGAACACATTATTTGTTTACTTTGAAAGCTATTTCTTAATATAATGTTTAATTCGAACTAATTATTTTTTTAATTTATTTCCAAACATATCTTCTCCATATGTTTCTTTGAAAAAAAATGATTGTTGTTCACAGTATTTAGAAAACTCACCAAAAGACCCTAGACCTACGCTAGCTTGCTGTTTTTCTTCTGCAATTTCAGCAGGCGTTTTATGTGCCTCATGATATTCTTCACCAAAACAAGGACATTTCATAAATATATTTTTAAAGCAAGTCATTGGCTTAGTTATAAACATTATTGGATGAAATAGTATATAAAATGGTGCAATTATTATGAATACAACTACATCTAATAAAAGACGAAGTATATCACTAACTATAGCATAGACTATACAAAAAGCAAAGAATGAAATGAGTCCAATGCCAATATATTTTAAAACTCCTAATATATCCATGACAGTATCCATAATAACACCTTCTTATAAACTATTTTCTAATATAATTATACTCTTTTACTATAATAGTTTCAATCTTCATTATCATTGTTATAATTATTAGAGTTATTATCTATATCATTATCATGATTATTATGGTTATTATAAGAATAATTAGAATGTGAAATATTAGTATTTAGAGGTTTAGGCAATTCTCCTTTTGCTATTGCTCGTTCAGCATTTTCTAATTCATATTTATAATTATCTTTAGGACTTATAGCGTTTCTTAATTGCTTTCGAATATGAGCATTTTGAGCATTCTTCTCTTCATTTGGGTTGGTATTACTTTTCAAATTACCAGCTTTTTTTTCTGTTTGCATTGTAGCAATATTTATCCTTTTATTGCGAGCTTCTTGTTGAGCTTTATAGTACGAATCTAATAATCCATTTTGTACGCCCATTTTAGCTAGGTTTTTTGCTGTTCCTAGTGTTCCTTTGCCATAGTTTAAAGCTGTTTTTCCTGCTCCTTTGAGGTCTCCTCTTCCTGCTTGCATTCCTATGCTTTTCATATTAGATAAAAAGCCTGCTGCTCCTCTAGCGGAATTTCCTCCTGGCATTCTTGAAGCTACGTCCCAAGCACCTTTCATTCTCATAGCTTTAGTAGGCATTGCTTTTAATTGATTGGATAAATCATTACCATTTAAAGCTGGTTGTCCAGAAGATATTGCTTGTGCTAAGTTTGGTAGCTTATAGACAAGCATACACATTATACCAAGTGAAAAGGCAAGTTGCATAAAGGTTAAGAAGTTTTTCTGTAAATCAAGTGATTCTCCACCTGAAACAAAATTTTCTACAGCACTTGTTAGCATTGGTTCAAGTATCGCTGTTACAAAAGCTACAATACTTACTTTGGTGGCATAATGTATAAGTGAACTTATAGCTCTTTCAAATAAAAATTTTGTTGGTTTAAACATTCCTATAGACATGGTTAACATAGTAAATATAGCCATTACCCAAAATTCTACTCTTACTACCATTATTTGAGCTGAAATTACTAATATGCAGGCTACAATTACTAAAAATATCACTACAGCTAATATTAGAGCAAATGGGCTTGTGGTAAAGGATATTTGAGAAAAACTATTCCATGTATTTTCAATAATTTTAAAGGCATTGCCCATTATATCATCAGGCATAAGTATGCTATTTTCGCCACCACCTGCGATATAGCCTATTCTTTCAAAACTAGCAAAAACAGCATGAGCAATTCCCATACCTAAAATCCAATTTGTTATTAAAAATAGATACATTGCCATTTTTAAGGCGTTAGATATCATGTATTTTATGATATCGTCTTCTATTTTTAGCATTAAGGTTATTGCTACATCAATAGCCCAAGCACAAGCGAGAATTTTCACACAAATGGGATATAAAAATTCAGCACCTTTTTGACATTTATAGATAAAACTCATCATCATTTGTCCTAAAAAATTAGCAGAGTTGGGGTCGGGTTTAGGTTCGGCAATGCTGATAAAAGAGCTATCTGGAACAATGAACATATATCCAAAATATATTCCTAAATTGATAATTACTGTCATAGATAAAATCATACGTAAAAAAGTAGTAGTGGTAGCAGATAATTCTCCAAATGCTAGCATTCCAGCAGAGCCAACTATTAGGCAAGTCACAATTATTCTAGGTACTTTATCGGTTAAGATAGCTCCATCAGTATCTAATGAACCATTATCATAAGTACCAATAAATTTTTCAAATATATCGTCCCAAGCAAGTTCTGGTGTTTGAGCAAAGCAGATAGATGAAAGTAATAATAATATTCCTATAGTCAGTAGTATAATCTTTGTTTTTTTCATAATCCATAACCTACTAATTTTTTATAGTCTTCAATATTTTGTTGTTTGTTCATTTCTATATCAGATAAAACTTTTTGTGAGTTGTTTTTTACATCTATTGCCATATTTTCATTTATCTTCATACCTGCTTGTTTTTGAGCATTTTCTTGTAATTGTTCGGTAACTGTAACAGATAAAAGAGTAGATAATAAAGCGTTTGTTTTTGCTGTTTCCATAGTATTTTGACTAGCTATTTGTCCGCTTGCCTGCATGGCTTCTTTTGTTCCTTGTGCTTTAGATAGATTTTGCAGGGAAGTTTCTAATTGATTAATGCTATTTTCTACTTCTTGTTGACGTCTACCTATAGATAAAGCAGAATAATAGGTTTCATCAGCTACATGGTAAAGTTTTTTTATATTTTGTGTATATGAATTTAAATCTACTGGTTTAGTATAACCACCTGTATAAATATCTATGCCCATTCGTTCACTTAAAATACTATCTATAGAAGTATCTTTATCTAATGTACCTATTTGAGAGTCTAAGTCGTTCATAAGATTTTTATATTCTTTATCTAATCCTGTATAATGAGCGATTAGGGCTTTAGGATCCATAGATGTTAAATCTTGTATCATCAGTGATACTTGTTTAGCTGTATTTATAGCATTTGTATAGGTATTTATAGCTGTTTTAGCATTCTCAGCTATATTTTTTATATCTTCTACATAGATAGCAGCTGTAGCTGTTTGTTTAGGTACAGTTAAACAAAATCCTACTGCTATTCCCATAAAAATAGTTGGTATTAGATATCTTTTTTTCATTTGTATCATAACGTATCACCTCTAAACAGTATAATTAATAATTTACCTAGTGGAATTATTAATCCACTTACTATTACATATATAAAAACCATACACACTTGTATCATAAGTATCGCAAATATTATTCCTACAAATCTTTCAAAAGCATAGTTTGATTTAATAAGAGTTTTTATGAGTATTGAGATATTCATTATCATGGATGCTGGAAAAGGATATCTAATTATTAAAAAATGTTTAAACCATGAAATAATGCTATCATAGCTTCTAATATTATTGATAATGTCAATCATTGAATCTATAAATAAGCAAAATAAAATTAGAAAAAATATTAGCATATCTATAACTAATAAAAATTCTACTTCTCTAGCTATACTTTTGCCAAAAATAATGGAAATTATAACTGAAGCAATAACCAAGGATAGACAATTTCTTTTTATTTTAGAACTAATAATAGAGATTTTATCTAACATAAAAGCCTCTTTTCTATCTATAGCTATTTAATCGATTGAATATATCTGAAATGCTATAGATATATTCAATCGTTTCTTTATATGGTGGTACTCCATTATATTCATAAATGGCATTTGCTCCAGCATTGTAGGCAGCTAAGGCATAAGTTATATTATATTGTCCAGCATACGTAAAATTATCTATTTGTGTACGCAGATAACTTGCACCACCTAGGATATTTTCTAAAGGGTTATATGGATCAACACCTATCATACTAGCAGTACCTGGCATTAGTTGAGCGATTCCAATAGCTCCAGCACCTGACATGGCATTTAGATTAAAATGAGATTCTTGCTCAAGTAGTGCTGTAAGTAATAGTGGATCAAGGCTATAGGTACTGCTAGCATAAAGTATAGCGTTGGTTATCCAGTCTGTTTGCTCTTGATTATACATGGATACTTCAGAATAAATTATATTGTAGTAATTGTTCTCTTGATTCTCTTGAGCATGCACTATAGGTGTGATGAAAAAAGATGTAATTAGCAATATATTTATGATGAATTTCTGCAATTAATTAGCCTCCTGTTCATTAGTTAAGGTTAAGGTATGTGCTAAATTATGTTTTTGAACTTTAGTATCATTTAATGTATTTGTAAGTTTATTTAAAATTATTTCTATTTGTTGACCATATTTTGAAATATTTTCATTGGATATATTAGTTAAATTAGGAGATTGACTGGCAACTACATCTAAGGTATCTTTTAATTTAAAGCCTGCTTTTATAATATTAGCTGCAATTATAGTATCTGCTATCATATCAAAAGGAAGGTCTATATTTTCTTTATAATCGCTGTAGTATTTGCTATATAAGTTATTAATATCTTTATCTACTAGAGTTTTCTTGGCAAATTCTCGTCTTTTTTCTAATTCTATAGTTAGTTTTTGTTGAGCATTATATATAATCGCTTTATTTATATAACTTAAAGATGAATGATTAGGTTCTACTGCATGAGGTGAATATTTAGTGAGAGTAAGAGCAATATCTTCTTTTTTGATGTCTTTGTATAGCATATACATAGCTGCATTGATTTCCATATCTTGATTGAATAAATTAGTTTTTTGATATAGTTCTTTCATATGCGTTTTGTACATATTTTCGACAGTAGGTCTGTTATTTTTAGTATCTAAGACATTTATAATATTTAACTGCCGAGTATTTATTTTTTTAGCAATACTTGTAATATATTCGGCATATTTAAAGTTTTCTAAAGCGTCTTTATTATTTCTAGTGCTTTGTTCTTCAGCGATGATATTTTTAATATCATTTTCTTCAACACCTTTTTTGATAAAGCTAAGAGCTGCTCGATAGTCGCATTTTATATATTCGTAATCAGTATCTATGTGATTGATAGTAGCATCGTTTATAGCTACTTCTAATTGATAATCTTCTTTAAGTTCTTTTTTTTGTTCTTCTTGCGTTTTGTCATAATGAAATACTTCAGCTAATTTTTTAGCTGCTTTTTCAATTACAAGTTTGGGATAATCTTGAGGAATTTCTGGAAGTTGCATTCTGGCTGAAGTTTCTCTTATGATATGAGCAAGTTCATTTTTATTAATACCAGGATATCTGTTTAGTAGTTTTATACTAGCATCAATATCTATATATTCATCAGATAGATTGAGTTTTGTATTAGGATAAGAAAGTATCCGCTCTTTAATAGCATCTTTATATACATCTTTAAGTGAAATATGCTTATTATTTATTTCATCAAGAGTCATGTTACAGAGTTTATCTGGACAGATAAACTCTGCTATTTCTCTTTCTGCTTTAATATTATTTTGGGCAGACTTCACTATATAATATGCTGTTTTATCTTTGGATGAATAAATTTTTTCATTAAAAATTTTTACTACATATTCAGGATAACAACCTTCTAAAATCATTTCTTTTGCAAGTAAACAATATGCTAAGTTATCAGGATTTTGAGGCAAGTTTTGTGTCTTCTGTTTAAAAATATCATATACTTTTTTCAAATGATTTTGAGCTTTGACTATATCTTCACTGGCTAAATTAACAATAGTATCCGCATAGTTTTTCTTTCTACCTATTTCACGAACTACTGGAGAAAATGCTTTTATTACGTTTAATACTTCAGTATTATCTGCTCCTTCAGATAAAAGACGTTTTATAATCTGTTTTTCCCCTAATGGAGTGAGGCTTTTCGTTAAAGTATTTTTTAGATATTCATTTAGATATTTTATATATTTTTCTTTAGTATTTTGTGGCTTAATTATGTTGGTATTAGTTAATTGATGGTATAAGTGTGTATGTTCTTTTACAAAGTTTATAATAGCATTGGTGTATTCTGGTTGTTTGGCATGGGAATTTTGAGTGTATTTAGCAAGTAATTCCTCTATGGTAGATAAGTCATAGTTCTTCTCATAATACATAGAAAAAGCTATTTTGGCATCGTAATATAGATTTAACTTAAAATTAGTGTGTCGCAATTTGAAATTATTAAGTTCAATCATATATGTTTCTTTGGCTTTATTTATATCAGTTATTTTTTTAATGTAATTTATATTGAGTTTACTAAAATATGTTAATTTTTCAGATAAACTTATATCAATATCTTTTAAAAGAGGTGTATTTTCTGTAATGATATTTTTTATATCGATCAATTTATAACCTTTTTTTGTAAAATCTGCATTATTTTTGTTTCTTTTTGTACATAAAAATCAAAAATTCGTGGCATGTATTTTTGTTTATAATCATTGTAATCTCTAGTAGTAGGTTTAGTTTCGGAAGGTTGTATATCATGCTCAAAAGAATCTATATATTTTTTTATTGCTATAAAAGATTTTCCCTGGCAAAGGCTACTATTATCTCTAATGGATTTTTTTACTTCATCTAGTGGTATATTATTTTTTAGCATAGCTTTCATTATGCTAGAGTCTAATTTTTTTAGTAGATACAATCTTTCATCTTCAAAGGTAGCCCACTGATTTAAATAGTCTTTAAGTAAAGTCATAATTATCTACTCCTTTATATTTTTGCCATTCATCATTGAATTCTTCTCTTGGATAATTTTTTAGTATTTCATCACATTTATTTTGGTCAGCTTTATTTATGCCTACATAAGCTAAGGCAAATTTGCCAAGTGATAAATCATAAAGTCGTGAGCCTTTGACGGAGGTGTAATAATAATCTCTTGTTGCTATTGCTTGAGCAATGATTTGAATTTGTCTATCATTAAGACCAAAACTCTTATATAATTTTTTATTAGCTTCTTCTATAGCTGTGGGATTAGCTAAAAAGATTTTGGATTGACAAGCGTCTAATACAGTGTGAAAAATATTAGAATTTGTAACATCAACCAAAGATTGAGTGGCAAAGATAACGGATACATTCATTTTTCTAAGTACTTTTAACCATTCTCGGATTTTTTGCGAAAATGCTTCATTGTCTAAGAAAACCCATGCTTCATCTAAGATAATAATACTAGGTGAGCCATCTAAAACTTCCTCTAAACGATGAAAAATATATAATAGTGTTGGTGCTATTATAGTTTTCATTTGCATTAGTTTTTCCATTTCAAAGGTTTGAAAATCTGTAAAAGATAGACTATCTTTATTAGCATCAAAAATTTTATATGAGCCATTTATGGTTAGCTGCTTAAAAGTTTCTATAAGTGTTTCATCAGTAAGAGAAGAAACAAATGTACTCATGGTTAGTTGCTCTTTAGGGTAGGTAGTAGCTATTAAAGTAAGTGTAGACCAAATAGTATCTTTTATATTAGGGGTTACAACTACATTTTCTTGCACTAAGAAGGAACAAAGCCACTCTAAAGCCCATGAGCGTTCTTTTTCATTTTGTATATTACTAAGTGGTTGAAATGCTACATCATTATTTCCTAAATCAAAGAAATTGCCACCAACGCCCAGTGTTAAAATTCTTGAAGAAGCCCCTTTATCAAAGATAAATACTTTAGCATTTTTATATTTTCTAAATTGAGCAGCTATCATACAAAGATGAACAGATTTACCACTGCCTGGTGGACCAATTAAAATTGTATGGCCAACATCTTTAACATGGATATTTAGACGAAATAATGTATTCCCTTTGGTTTTAGTGTATAAAAGCGAAGGTGCATTTAAATGGTAGTTTTTTTCATCACCTGCCCAAACATCAGTAATCGGAGCTAAATGTATTAAATTACCTGTATTTATTAAATAACGACGAGGATTGTTATACACATTTCCTGGAACAGAAGAAAGCCAAGCTTCTACAGCGTTTAAATCTTCGCTTTTATATTTAAGTCCCAAGGTAGAAAAAATATCTCCAATAGTATCTATATAATCTTCAGCAAGTTCTTCATTTTTATCTGTTATGATAATCATAGTTGTATAAAAACCATAGTTTATCTCACCTTTTTCAATGGATATTCGAGCATTTTCTACTTCATTGACTTTTTCTACAGCATTAGCATCAAAGTCATCATCTGCCCTTTCCACGTGGAAAGCTTCTCGTACATAAGTCCAATAACTTTTTAAATTACCTCGCCAATCTCGAGAACGAGAGGACAACTCACTTAAAGCATCGCTTTTAGATAAAAAATAAAATCTAGTTACAAAGCGATAAGAGAAATTTAGATACGTAAGCTCATCAAAAAAACCAAAATGCGTTTCGCTTGGAAAAGATAGTGGCGTAATAACTCTTAGATGCTGCTCCCCTAACATAGGCTTTAAACTAGCATTAAGTGAGCAATCGTAAAGTAAATTATCTAGGTGTATAGGATTTTTAACTAAAGCAATATTATTATCTTTAATTTTTTGATTTTCTCTATCTGGTAAGTGAATATTCATTTTATTAGTTGATACACAACTGTGAAGATATGTTGCCAGCTCGTCAGGAGTGAGCATTTTAACTAACGGTAATTTCAATTGAATAAACATTCGATATATTTTATCGATATTAGCTTTAAATATGGATAAATAATTGTTTAAATCCTTTAGCTTAGTTTTAGTTTCTAAGACAAAAGATTTAATTTTTTGCTCACTATCTGTTGGTGGCATATAATAAACTGTTAAAAAATATCTTGATTCAAAATTTTTATGCAGATTTTTAAATTGATATCGTCGTTCTAAATCTATTTTTTTAGTTACTTCATCAGGAAAATAGTTTTTCGTAGGGTAATCTAAAGAGGGTGTTCGTTGCATTTCAAAATAAAATATAAAACCTGTATCAAGTGTCATAAATAGACTATTTAGCTGGCTGGTTAAAATAGCGAGTATTTCTTCAACAGAGCTATCTAAATCTGGTCCGCGATATTCTATCGTTGCCATAAGTGAACCATCTTTATTAATAACTATACCTATATCTTCATAGCGAATTATTTTCCCTAAATTCATTTGTGTATATAATGGATTTTTCTTAATACGTAAACGTTTTAAATTGTACATAGTAATCTTCCTCAAATAAAAAATATATCTTTACTTTCATCTATTTCCATAAGTGGAGATACTAGATTAGAGCGAAACATTCCCGAAATAGTGCTATACCAAATATCACCCATATTGGATTTATCTATTACGGTGGGTACTCCATAGTGATTTAAAAATTTAGTAACATTTGTTATATCTTCAACTAATTTTTGTATATCCTTGTTATAAATAACTAATATGTTATTGTAGTAAGCACAAAGAGAATTATCTTCATAGGTTAATACTTTTAAAAATTCTTTATGGCTTTTGCTCCAATTTTTAGTATATCTTTGAATTTCTTTTTGTTTATCCTTATCTGATAGAAAAATTAAGCGTTTATTGTAACGAAATTGTATATTGTTATGCTCAAGATAAAGGATAAGGCTTTTAGTTAAAAATTCTGGATATCCTAGTAATTTCACACATTGAAGATAATATTCATCGATCACTAAATATTCTTTAAGATATTTTTTATAACTGTGATTTTTAGTTAATTTGTAATCTAAATAAATAGGATTATTCATCATAGAAATGGTTTTATCTATGGTAATAATTTTGTATAAACTGTTAATTAATGTTGTATTTTTAAGTGAACATAGACGAAAATTATGTTCTATTTCCAAGATAAATTCACTAAATTTTTCTATAGATGAATTTATTTTTTTTAAATCTGCATTATAAAGTAGTGGATTATAGACAATGTATAAAGTTTTTTGTTTATCTACATAATCTATCCATAGAGAAATATTAGATACTGCTATTTGTTTTAAAATAGCAGTATCTATATCTTCGTAAATAAAAGCACATAATAGTGAGCCATCTTTATTTCTAATAATGTTATCTTTAACTAAATATAGCCATGGCAAATAACTTGCTAAAATATTAGTTTTTTCATCGTATCTTTTAAACAAGTACATATTTACCTCACACATCATAAAATTTTTTCTTGTGTAAAAATTTAAGTAAACAAATAAAAAATCTATCATCAAATTTATTCACATAAATGCTGAAGAAATGAATTATAAGATTGAATGGTATTATCCATAAAGTATTAAACATAGTCCAAATAATAAGTGCTAATACTGCATTTAATAAGACTATTTCTTTTGGACCACCAAGTAGTGTGGCTCTTTCGGTTAATGCTTTAAATACAGGAATGGTGTATTTCATTAAAAACACGCTCCAGAAGAGCCATCTAAGAAGAAATATGCTACTATACTACCAGCAAAACAAGCAGCTATAGCACCTAAAAATAATTTAGATATTTTTCCTGTAATCTGTGATTCCCCCATAGCGATGGTAAAACCTGCTAAAACAGTAGCAATTAAAATAAATACTTTAGGCAAATTATCTACAATTATAGTTTTCAGTTTATTAATAGGTTCATCGAATGGCGAGGATGTATTCATCGCAAAATCCGAAGCAAACGCTGTTTGATTCATAGCTATAATTCCTAAAAATGTTAACTGTAAGATAAATAATTTATTTTCCATAATGAATTTAATAATTTTTTGCATGATAAAATCTCCTTTAAGCTAATTTTTCTGTTATATATTCTTCTTTTTTCTTGTCGTAAGTAATAACTTTGCGTATCTCTTCTATTATTCTACCTGTTGGCGTTTTTTGATATAAATTATTACATTTATAGCATCTGCAATAATTGAAGGTTGCACCTTATCTGTACCAAAGCCTACCAAGGTTTCGATTCTTGTTAGAGTGTGAAATGCACTATTAGAATGTACAGTAGAGATACCACCTTTGTGTCCCGTTGACCAGGCATTTATAAGTGTAAATGCTTCACTACCTCTAACTTCGCCTAAGATAATTCTATCTGGGCGAGAACGAAGTGTTGCTCTTAATAAATCTTCCATAGATGTAGTTTTAGTAGAAATTAAAGCAAGCTTATTTTTAGCATCACATTTTAATTCTTTGGTATCTTCAATAATTATTACTCTGTTATTTAATTTTGCTATTTCAAAAAGTAAGGCATTTACTAAAGTTGTTTTTCCACTACCTGTACCACCTGCTACTATGATATTTTTTTTATCATAAATAGTTTGTATAATAATTTCTTGCTGATATTTAGTCATGGTTTTGTTTTGTACATAATCATCAAGGTTAAAGATTTTTTTGGCGTGTTTTCTAATACAAAAGCTTGAATTTTTAACTATATCTGGCGATAAAAATCCTTGAAAACGCATATTTAAAATCTCGGCTTCAAGAAGTGGATTATCCTTATTGCAAATCTTATGTGAGTGGTTTGCAATTTGTACAATAATATTACTTACGATATCATTTGTGAGGATTTTCCCTGTATAGACAAGTCCCTTAGAAAATGTATCTATCCATATTTTAGAGTCATCATTTACCATAATTTCACAGACATCATCATTTACCAAATAAGGCTTTATGTCTTTAAAAAGAAAATCTAATCTTTCATTAAATCTAGTATTATCTTTCATCAGCTAGCCTCTAATTCATCATAAATAGCAGCTAATTCATCAAGTTCTTGTTGATATCTAGCTATTTTTTCTTGAGTTTCATCTATAGATAGAGTGCAATTATCTAAATAAAAATTTAGTTCTTCAACATTTGTAATTCCTAAATCATGTAAATATGAAAGCATTTTTATATCTACTTCAGAAGAAGATTTCCTTTGGATAAGTTTTCTTCTAATAATTGTTTTTTCAGATTTTGTTGTAGGTTTTGGTTCATTTGTTGAAGTTTCAGTAGATGTTTGTTCAGTTACTACATTTACTTGGTTAGTTTTATTATCTTCAGCTTTTGAATTTATTTCTTTAGTTTCACTTTCTTCATCAGATTTTGCATGTTCTATCTCTGTATTTTTAGTTTCATCATTATTGTTATTAACAGTTTCTGTATAGTTATCTTTAGCTTGATTAATGTCATCATCTTCAAAGGTATCTGTAAATGTAGCTTCATTTTCTGTTGTTTTAGTTGTATTTTGTTTAGTTATTAAATCACCCATTCCTGGTATTTGTTCATCAGTTTTAGTTTCTAACATATTCATATTATCCTCACTTTCATTTTGTATAGGTTCTAATTCTTCAATTTGTTGTATATCTTCTATAGCTGTTACAGGGATTTCTTCAGCTGAAGTAATAGATGTCTTGGTTTTAGGTTTTTGCAGTTCATTTATACTGTCTTTGACCACAAAATTGGGCTGTGATATTTTTTCTGGTTGCTGTTTTTTCTTAGCTAATAAGATTTTTATTTTATTTTTGATTGTTAATATATACAAACTGATAACGCTTAATTTACTATTAATTTTTTTAGTATTCTTTTTTAGCGTTATGTTATTGCTTAATGAATTTAATTTTCCTTTTTCTACAGCTTTGGGTAATAACTTAGTATAACTATCCACGATAGTACAATAATCTGATTTTAAAAGTGGTGGGTACTTAGGATTAAGTACATTGTTATCTTCTTTTTGCCATATAGATACCCTATTTAAAAAGAAAGGGATTTTGTAATATAAAAGCTTTTTAGCCAAAATAGGGCGTTTACCATTGATAAAAACAATCTCTTGACTTTCAGGAAGATTTAATACTTCATCGACTGTCATTAAATCTCTAGCAGCAGATTGCCATGATTTGTTTTTCTTTAATAAATTATTGGTTTCAGATTTAGAGGTTACGGTTATAGTTTCTTTACCCAACATGTTTGATATTACTTTTGGTGTATTATCATCGTTGGGCGTGTAAAATACCCTTACGGCACAGTTCGAGATAATCGAGGTGTCTTTGCCATAGATGCTGTATAGCTGACTTAAATTCTGAATAATGATTAAAGAACGAAGTTGATAGCCTGCCATAGTAGCTATAGCCATTTCAAATTGGTCAATTTTACCTATTTGAGGGAACTCATCTAATAATAGTAGGCATTTATGCTTTTTTCGTTCAGTTAAATTTTTCATATTGCGTCGTAAAAAGAAATCTAGCATCAAGCGAAATATTGGTTGTAAAATTGCTCTATCTGCTGATGAAGCTACAAGGTACAGTGATACAGCTTTTTCATAGTTCATTACATCATCAAGTTTAAAATCACTTACAGCCGTATTTTTAGAAATTACAGGGTCTTGATAAAGCTGAAATCCTGTAGCTGCTGTAGATAATACAGAAGACTGTTCTTCTTCGGCTCGAGATGCCATTTTATAAGCTCCAGAGGCAACTCTTGGGTGAGTTAATAAAAAACAATAAGGTTTCATTTCAAAATCTAGATTTTGATAATCATCTTTAAAATATGCTTTAATTTCACTAAAATTTAAGAACTTGCTGTAATCGTTATAATATGAGTTTTTATCTAAATCATCTTCTGAAATATTTAAAATATCAGAGCGTATTTTTCTGAGTTTTAGACTATCAGTTTCTTCAGTTTCTAAAAAACTATCATTAAAAGCATTAATTTCTACATAATCTCCATAAATTTTTTGAAAGATATTATCATCTGAAAATGCTTCTTCTGGTGTGATATGCTGATAATACATCATTTCAGTTATAGCCTCATCGAAAGACCGTGATGATGAAGAAATAAATCTAGTTACATCTCCCATATTAGGTACAGGTTTATGTTCTTTATCATGGACATATAATAAGTGCATAATAACAGCTTCAATTAATGCTGATGCTGTGAGTACCCAGTGCTTGCTTTTAGGGTCATTTGCCATTTTTCCTGTAGGGTCTGCTATCATATTGGCTATGGTCATAACATCAGCGTATTCCCTATCTGTTCTATACTGGACTTCAGCAATAGGATTCCAACGAGCAGTTATTCCCTTTGTATCTAAAGGATTAAAATTTAGTACTTTTTGCTTTAAACCTTTGCGTCTAAAGCTAGCTGTGTAATCCCAGTTTTCACCATCTTTGATATCTAGAACAAAAACGGATTCTTTCCATGTTAATAGTGTAGGAATAATAACGCCTACACCTTTTCCTGTACGAGTAGGGGCAACAAGAAGTGTATGAGATTTTTCATTGATGTCATATTGCAGCAGATATGTTTGTTTATAGATTAAGTTTTTTGTATAAGTAAAAGGATTAATTCCTAAAATTACACCTTCTTTAGCTTTGAAATGGGCTTTTTTTATATCTCTTTTACCTCCCCAAGTGGCTGAGCCATGAGAGGTATTTGGAGATTTTCGCCTTATGATAAATAGTGATATACTCATACCTAGTAATATACAAATATAGATGCTGTTTTCAGCGTTATGAATAATTGTAGGAATTATATCTGAAGCGTGTATATACCAGATAATAAACATCCATGGTTTATATAAAACAATATTATTTGTAATTTGAAACCCTTGTCCTAAAGCACTATCATATTCGCAGTGATAAGCTACTTGTTGAGTAGCTACAAATATTCCTATAAAGGTAAATAAAACGGTTATTGATAGAAAGGTTATAAATCTATTAATTGGATTTTGCATAACAAACCTCCATTAAAAAACCAGATTAGTAATTGTCATGATATTAATTGATGTTCCTGGATTAACAGTTATTTCTGGCTCGATATTCATTTGCTTTTCAAATAGCTTAGATGCTGTATTTATAAGACTTGTAGCTGCTCCTTGAGCTGCTAAATCGCCACTATTTCTCCAGCCATATTCACTGTAATTATTACCAGTAGCTATGTTTCCTAAAGCTCCAATAGCACTAGCTAATATACCAGCTCCTATTTGTTTTCCCGTGTGATTATTGACATCTCCTTTTATACCTGCATAACCTTGAGCATCTACTGATTTAAACATATTTTCAACATTATAGGTATCTCCATTAGGAAAAATAAGTGTATTCCAAGATATATCTACTCTTGATTGTCCTTGCTTAATGGCACTTTCATATTGACCTATAATTTTGCTACCAGCAGGAATTAATAAATTATTTCCATATAAAGAGTCATAGATATTATTATTAATTTGAGCCATTATTTGCCCACCGATTTGACTGTTAATGCCTGATAAAAGAGTAGCATTGATTAAGGTTCCTGCTAAAATAGTATTTTCGTTTATATTATTAACTTGAGGATAGGAAAATGTATTATTAGTAGGATTTTCAGTAGTTACTGTTTCACTTGTATTTTCATCTTGGTTATCTTGGTTAAATGACATAAATTTTATAGCTGCTGCAAATATATTTTTTTCATCTTGTTTTTGTTCATTATTTGTATTTGATGAATTTATAGAAGTAGTATTGGCTGTATTAGATGTTTGTTGCTTAGGTATATAACTAGGAGGCTGGCTTTGTAATATTGGTACAGGTCTTGAATAGTGAACTTCATTATTATTTTCTGGATAATAATTAGTATTATTACTTGAATTAGTTGCTGGTCTTTTTTGTACATATTGAGCTTGATTTTGATTATTAATATTTTTATTTGGTTGTTGTTCGTGTTTAGCTAGAGAATCATAATTATCTGGAATTGTATCTACGCTACCTGTTTTGGCTACATTATAATCATTTTGAGTATCTGCAACTTCAACCTTGGGTTTATTTTCTTTTTTCTCATCGGAAGAATCATCTGAACTAAAAATAAATACGGTTACAGCTACAGTCATAAAGAATAAAAATAATCCTATAACTACTTTTTTATTAACAGTTGATGTTTGTGTAGTGGTTTGTAGATTATCTATGTCTTCTTCATCTTTTTTCAGTGCTTCACCTAAGGTTTCAGCAGACTGATTATCTTTTATATTGTTTGTTAAATAAGTTGTGTCTTTATGACGAACCTTGTCTAATATATTCATATCAATCTTTCCTTGTAATAGTTACTTCTTCATTAGCTGATTTTAAAATGGCTTCATCAAATATCGTTTCTACAATAAAAGTATTATTAGAAGTTTTATAGTTGGCTAAGATTAATTTTTTATCTTTGTCTTTAATAAATAAAACAGGTAATGTATCTAATTCTTTAAATTTAATATATGTTTTTCGTTTATCATTAAATACAGCTGTTGGCATAAAATCTATATTTTTATTGCCTTTAATTTTGTAATTAAAATTTATATTTTCTGGCTTAATATTATCTTTTTCAATATAGGCATTATCCATAGATTGTTTTATTTGTTTTTGAATGTCATCTTCATTTCCATAACTCCAGCTAACCATAGGGTTAAACCAATCGCCAGAAGATAGCGGGATTTCTGTACTATATCTTGGACCATTTTCATCATCTTTATAAATTTTTATACTTGCTACTTTAAAAATATTTCCGTTATCATCTTCTGTTTCATTTTCTATTTCATAAGTATAAAACCAATCATCATCACTATCATTACCAGTTATTTCACTTAATTTTGTTTTTGTTGTTACTTCTTCTGCATCTGTACCTTCAAGTTTTATTTTTTCAGATACTATATCAGAATATGCTTGTGCTTGTGTTGCTGTCTTAGCTGCTGTTAAAGTTGTAAAGCTATTTCCCCACAAATTCATAAAGCTATTAGCTATAATTATAAACATAATTGAAGCAAGTATCGCTGATATTAACATACTTGCAGGTCTTTTTCTATATCTATGCATTGTACCCTCCTATGATAAAGGCAGATTAGATTTCCTAATCTGCCTTATATTTTTTACTTTTTTATTATTTTATCACCATGAAATTACTACTTCACTATCAAGTCCACCAATAGATACGGCATTAGAAGTTGAGATACTACCGCTACCATCAGGGCTTGTTTCAATAACATAATCTCCGCCCCATGGGTCTTTCAAATCAGCATCTTCTGGCAAAATATTTTCATGTGCTATACCATCTAAAGATTCTTCTGCTGTAAGTCCTGTTTTTAAATCTTCTGCGGTAATGTTTTCACCCGGATTAACACATAACATTTGATAAGCTGTTACGGCAGTTTTTAAGGTATCCATTTCTTGCTTAGCAGTAGTTACTCTTGCTTGATTAATTAGAAATGGCAAACCAAAAAATAACACACCTATTAAAAATAACACAACTACCATGTAAACAATTAATTCCATAATAGAAAAAGCTTTTCTTTGTGTTTTATTTGTAATTGCACCTAATTTGTAATTCAATGTTGTTATCATGTTGAAAGTCTCCTTTATTTTTATTTTAGTGTTTTATTATTTTATTTACCTATTATGCCGATAGCCCCATTTTTAAATTCATTATTACTAAATATTCCTTTGTTATCACTTCCTTTAGAATAAATGACAAATCCAGTTTCATCACCACCTGTTTTCAGTGTTTCATATACAAAATCTTTATCCCAAGCATCTTTTTCAATTTTATTTAACCATGGGCCAAAATGTGAAGCATCATTGCCGTCAACATCTTTATTGCCTTTTTTAGTAAGTTCAGTTAGATTATCTGGATATTCTCCTATTTCAAATCTGTATTGACTTACAGCAGTAGCATAATTTGCTACGGTAGATTTTGTATCTGCTATTTTGGAAGTAGTTAGATATTCATTTGCACCATAAAGGGCTATACCTGTAAGCATAACAACAGCACATGTATATATAACTAAAGTTATTAGATTAAATGCAGGTCTCCTCATACGATTAACCTCATCCCTATTCCTTGAGCACTTTGTGTTAATGTAAAGATTGGAATGTAAATAGAAACATATATTGTTATCACTACTATACAGGCAATACCCATCATTGGAGTAGAGATTTTTTCTGGTAAAGTTATAAGTTTAGCTAAAAGTTGTTCTTTGTAGTCTTCAGAAAGCTCATCTAAAGCTGCTGAAGCTATACCTGTTTGCACAATAGAACGAATAACAAATATAAAATCTTTATCTAATAACTTATAATGTTTATCTACTTCTTCAACAGCATCTAAGAGAGTATAAGCATTATTTACTTTTTCAGCTATATCTAATAATTCATCTCTATATCTGCTATTATCTATTGCCATAGCTGTATATCTTAAAGCATCATATGTTCTTATACCATTTTTAAGCAAAATAGCAAGTATTTTGCAGATGTAATAATGTGTAGTTAGTTTTAAAATATCTTTGTAAATTGGTGTTTTTAAAAGTAATATATCGATTTTTTCTTTGTATTTTTTTATTATTACTTTATATAGAAAAACAAAACCTATAACTATAAAAGGCAATAACCAAATATAATAAATAGCAAAATCACCAAAATTTAATAATAGTTTAGTTATAAATGGTAAATCAGCGTTTAAATTATCAAATACGCCTTTCATTCTACCTAACATATAGATTGCTACTATCATCAGAACGATCAAACCAGCAAACATTATTTTAACGGTGAATAAATTGGATTTTATTTTTCGTGCTATATCTGTTTTTTGCTTTAGATAATATACAATCTCATCTAAAATAGCAGTCATATTGGTTGTTTCACCTATTTTTATCATTTCTGCAATGAAATTTGGTACAATTTTTTGTTTAACTATTGCTTCAGATAAACTTCGTCCTGAATTTAATTCAGCAATTACATTTTTTAGATAAGGCTTCATTATCTCATGATTAGATTCTAAGTATTCTTCTAATGCTTTATCCATAGGAATACCTGCCTTTTGATAACGCCTTAATACTCTAAAAAACTTTAATAAATCAATATCATTTGGCACTGTACGTTTTTTGATGTGCAAAAATATTAGTATAGAGTTTACTATTTCATAAATTATTTGTTTAAATAGTAATTCGTCCATATATCCTCCTATAAATTATTAATGAGATTATTGATAGCATCTTTATTACCAATTTGATTATAAAGTTCAATTAGACTAGTTTTTCCTGCTACTACATAATCTAAACCTTTCTCCCACATAGAAATAAATTTATTTTTCTTTAAGGCTTCTTTAATTTCTTTCATTGAACTTGTATGATACAAGATGTCTTTTAAATCATCATTAAATAAAACATATTCAACAATAGCTATTCGATTAATATAGCCAGTATGATTACAATGAGGACAATTATTTCTTTGTTCTACAGTTCCTACTTGTTTTAAATCTATTGTTGAAAGTCGATTATATTCTTCTTCAGATAATAAAATTTTGTCCGATTCAGATAATTTGTATTCTCTTTGACAATGAGGACAAAGTATACCAATAAGTCTTTGAGAACTGATTAAATTTACTTGGTTTAACAAAGATACTTTAGACACGCCTAAATCAAGAAGCCTTGAAATTGCCGTTATACAGTCATTAGCATGTAGTGTCGTAAATACCTGATGTCCTGTTGCTCCAGCTTGAATTACAGTTTCAGCGTCTGTTTTATTTCTGATTTCATTGTAGAGAATAATTTCTGGGTCTTGTCTTAAAATTACCTGTAATGCTTTTTGTGAACTAAAGTTAGTAGCATTGTCTTCTGTTTCGTGGATCTGAACCTGACAGTAATTAGGATTATATATTTCTACAGGGTCTTCAATAGTTACTACTATTTTTTCATAATCTGCATTTTTTACTACTTCACCAATTTGAGCATGAAGTGTGGTGGTTTTACCGCTTCCTGTAGGTCCTGTTATAATAAACAATCCTGTTGGGCAAATTTTAAGTTGATTTTTGATAATATCAATATCTTTAGATAGATAACCTATATCATATAAAGTCTTTTGCTTACTCAAAAATTGCTGAAGGCGAAGTACTACTTTTTCCATACCAGATACCATAGGCATGGTAGAAATACGCACATCAACATCATTTCCTAATTTATCTTTTGTTAGAAAAGAGCCTTTATTTGGCATATTTTTTCTAAGCATATCGGAACTAGCTGAAGTATCTAAGCGTTTAATTGCCATAGATATTCTAGGTATTTCATTTTCTGTAAAATCATAATCTGCACTATGATTTACGTTCTTACCATTTATACGATATAAAATTTTTATAGAATAGCAATTATTAAATTTATAAGGTAAAAAATGTATATCTGACGCTCCAAATTCTATGGCATCAGCTATGATATTTTTGACTTTATTTAAGATAGGAGCATTATCTTCTATATTTTCTTGTACTTCATGAGCCATACTTTGAGTATTTAAGTCTACTTTGTAGTAGTATTTTAGAGCTTCTTTTAGATTGTAATTGTCAGTTAAAACTAATTTAATTGTTGCATTTAACCTTGTAGAAAAAATATCTTCAATTTCATCTTGCTCAAGCAATGCATCTTCATTACAAACAATATATAAAGTTTGATGTTCTTCATCGTAATTAAAGGGAAGAATCTTATATTTTTGAGCAATGTTTTTATCTACTAAAGCGACAATATTTGCAGGTATATTTAATTTTACAAGTGAGGCATCTATATATTTACCTTTAGCTATCATCTTTTGTTTTAGTGATTCATCTGTAATAAATTCCATTAATTCACCTTCTTTAAGTTTTGTTGATTTTCTTGATTATCTGTAGTTGAAGTTAATTCATTTAATACTTGGTTTTCTTTTTTTATCTGTGGTAATAGATTTTCAGGTATATCATCGTTGATAATATATGGCGTTATGGTGATGAATACTTCTGTGTTAGATTTATTTTTCGTATGATATTCAAATAATTTGCCTAAAAGAGGGAGTTTTCTTAAAAGTGGAATACCAGATATTGTATCAAAGTCTTCTTTACTCATAAGTCCACCAATAACAAATGTTTGACCAGATTTTAAATGAGCAATGGTGTTTGCTTCACGACTTGCAATCTGTGGAGCTTGCATACCACCTTGCTCTATATATTTTGTAATATTTTTTATCTGTGTATCGATATCTAGACTCACTATTCCAGAAGCTTTATCTATAGTAGGTTTAATATTTAAGGTACTGCCTATATCTTGGTAATCAAAAGTAATATTAGTAGAACCATCTGCTGTATTTTGCTGAGGAATTGGCACGCTATCGCCCATAAAAAGTTTTGCTTCATGTCCATTTTCTGTTAAAATAACAGGTCTACTCATTACTTTTCCCTTAGATATTGCTTCATTAAGCTGACTAGTTACACCAAAAGTTAATTTTGTTCCCCAATTCTGATGTGATATAGGGTCATCAACATTGTGCATGTAACTTGGCATTGTATAGTTAAAGCCAACATCTAAATCTTTAGTGTGAGATGTTTCGATTAATTGTGCTACAATCAAGCATTGACTTACTGGTTTATCTATGGATTTTATAAGCCTTCCTGCCTGAGTTAATTCGTAGCTATTTCCTGTAACGGTAATTGTAGAATATTGGTCATTAGCCACTATATTTGCTTCATCGATACCTAGTCCTTTAAGCTCGTTTATTAATTTTTCTTTGTCTGCATATCTTACATTAAAACGCTCAGAACTTAGCATAGTATCTTCATCTTTAGAAATCCTATAAGTCCCATTAGAGTTAGACCAATTTAAGTTATAGGTAGCTGTTAAATAAGATACTACTTCATCTAAAGTTACATTTTTAAGTGTGGCATATACCTTAACGTTATTTAAGTCATCACTATCTACTACTAAGATATTGCTTCCAGAAATTTTTCCTAGTAAATAAAATACGCTGGCAAGGGGGGCTCCTTGCCAATCAAAATTATATTTAGGACCATCATATACAGGTTCATCTTCTAGCGTTACAATATCATTTTCTGTGGGAATATATTTATAATCTGTAGGAATTCCCTCGCCATATATATTTAGTGGTGTTGGTGTTTCATTAATAGTGGTTATTTCTACATTTGTATTTTTAGCATTATCCTTATTTTCGGCATATTTATTAAGTACATCTTCAGCTGTTAGTTTAGGTTTAAGTGGTTCTTTTTTGAATTGAGCTGCAAATGCTTGTGCTTCTTGACTTGGATTTGCATGAGCAAATGAAGTTAAAGTTATACTTAAGGGAATAGTAAGCATAATTGTCTTATTTAAAATTTTTTGCATAAATTATCCCGTCCTTATTGTGCTATATTATAAGATATTTGATTACCATTACTGAAAGTAATACCATTATTATTTATCTTAGATATAGTATTACCATGTAAAGTATCACCTTCTTTTACCACTTGACCGTCTACAATAGCAATATTTTCTCCATATTCATTAGAAGAAATTCCTTGAATTTGAGATGTTGGTGTTGTATTTATAGCTGGGACTTGTGGTAAATTGTTTTGATTAAATGAAGGAATTGGTGGTAAATTACCATTTTGATTGTAATTAGGTATAGCAGGTAAATTAGTATTTTGAATTTTATTTTTGACCATTTTTTCTGGATTATTTGCTAGATAAATAGGACTATCTTTATTGACAAAAGGATTTTCTAAGCTAGCTAAATCTATATAGTTATTATTATTTGCTTGTTTATTTTTAGCTATTGCATTGGTATTTATATTAGGCTTAGTTGTAGTGTTTTTTTTATTATTATTACTATCATAATTAAAGAAAAATAATGTTGCTGTAACACTACCTATAAATACTAATAAAGTAAGAGAAATAATAACTTTTAGTTTTGGCTTGGTTTTAATCGTAAGATTATTCACTAATTCGTCATCATAGCTTATATCTTTATTTTTTTTAGGTTTCAGTTGATTATTTTTAAAAAAGCTTTTCATTTTGTCCTCCTATTTTATGTAAATTCTATATACCATATCGACCTTTACATTATTAGTTTGATTAGTATTTATTTTATCTTTAGATTTAGTGTTATTAGTTTCATCACTAGAGATTTGTATTTTTTCTATGGTTATTAGGGCATCACTTGTGTTAGTAAAATTTGTAACTACAGTTATAGCTTTTGACCAATCTCCTACAAAAGAGATATCATATTCTCTAAAGGATATTTTTGTATCTTTTTTATTCGTTTTTTTAGCTTCTTTTTCTGAGAACTTTTCTAAAAGTAATTGATTTTTAGCTAGATTATTTAAAATTTCTGTTTGTACAGTATCTAATTGCTCTTTATCTACAGGTCTATATGTTTCTTCATTTATTTTAATAGCTAAATTATTGTATTCATCTATCGTTTTTTGCATATTAGTCATATTAGCTTTAGTAATGTTTGCCTCCTGGTAACTCACACTCAACTCAAAAAATAAACCTAATATGATTAAAAACACAATAGAAGTTATACCTATATATTTAAAAGCTCCTTTAATTTTAGATAATTCTTTGATTTTCATTTATTCATCTTTCTCCTTTTTTATATTTTTATTCTTTTTAGGAGTATTTTTAATTACTTTTAATATAGAGATTTCAGCAGAATTAATTCCATCAACAGTATTATCTATCTTAGTTAACATTATGTTTTTAAATCTATCGCTATTTAAATTAGAACTAAATTCTTGTATTTTCATTGGTTCATTAGCTACTAAATCTATTTTTATCCAATCATTATTTTTATCATCCTGACTATTATTAATGGAAAGTTTTGTAAAGCCTAAAGTATTATTGTCTGGCTTATTAGCTAAAATATCACTTAAGATTGGTTGTATAGGTTCTGTTTGTTTTTTTAAGCTTTGAATAATACTATCTTCTTTTTTTAGAGTTATTATCTGCTTATTAGCATAATCAAAATCAGATTGTAATTGTTCTGGTATAGTAATAGTGCTTAGATAATATAAAAATACAGATTGTACACCAATAATAAATGTAAATATAAGCATTGCTATTTTACTTGCTTTTTTTATATTTTGCTCTAATTCAATAAGTTTAGTGCTTTCCTTTACCTTTTCAGGTATAATATTGGCTGAATTGATTTTGACATATTTTAGTCTAGCTGGTTCAAGTTCTTGTAGTAAACTACCAATACCTATATAGTAAGTATCAATTTCTGTTTGATTATATTTTTTTATTGTTAGATTAGAATTTGGTCGCATTTTATAAATACGAGCGTTTTCATCAGTAGAAGCAAAAGTTAATTTTGAAATATTTTCCTTGGTAGAAAGGATATGAATATCTGCATTACCTGTTATGGCTTTGAATTTATTTTTAGCTACAGCATTTGCTTGAAGCAGTGCATCAGATAACAATATTTGACTATTTTGGTTTTTAAGGTTATCTAAGATATATTCTTTGGCTAAATTCATCTTAAATAAACCCGCTATTGGCGAATACATAATTATATTTGCACTATGTTTATATATTTCAAAAATGTAGGCTTCTTGCTCAAATGTATTTTTATATCTAATAGCACAAAAACTTAATGGTTCTATAGATTTAATCAATAGATTTACATTTTTACTAGCTTGTAATAGGGTATCAATATATGTTTTTTCAATGCTATATACTGTTTTCCATGAAAAGGCGGCACTTTTTAGATTAAAAGGCAAACTATAATAATATTTATCGGTGTCTATATTATTAGTTTGTAAAAATTTATCTATATCTTTTTGTTTTTCACTATTTGTTGGATAGTAAAAATAATTAATATTAAATACTGCATCAGGTAAAATAAAATATATATCTGTTTTACATTTAGTTAGTGATACTATTTCATCGAAATACATAGTTAGTGAATTTACATCTTTATTTATATAAGCTTCATATATGGATTTATATGAAATTAGTGACTTTATTTCTAATTTATTTTTTATTTTTTTTCCTACGACAATTTGTGTAGTATCTTCAAAAATGGTAATGGCAAGCATAAAATCCTCCTTAATCTTCACTTTGTTGTAAAATATATAGTAAATTTACTGCTCTAAGTGAAGCTGTAACCATTTTATTGGCTTTAATAGCTTTAATTTTTCGTATTTTGGTATTTTTTATAATATCAATAATAAAACTTATACCTACACTATCTATAAGGTTAGTATCTGAAAAATCCATTATTACTTCAGTACAACCATTACTAATAGCTTCTTTAAAGTCGTCTGTAAGTTCTAAATATATGGGAAGTGTCATATCTCCTTTAACTTTTATAATTGCTATAGTATTATTCATTATTATATATTTCATATTTATCCCTCATTTTGTGTTCGATTCGAACACATTTTTTAGTTTTATAAAAATTGCAGTGATGTCATCTTTTTTATTTTGTATATTATCTAATGTCAATAAATCAGACAGACCATCTGTACAAAATACTATTTCCTCTGCATTACTTACATCTAAAACTTCTTCTTGGTAATTATCCGTACTAAAGCCTAATAAATTGCTACAAAGTTCAATTTCTTTATACTCTAATTTATCTTTTAATAATATGTTAGGGAATGTAATATAGCTTTTTATTTTGTATATCTAGTTTAAAAATAATAGCCACTACATAAGCACTAGTGTCTGAATCGGTGTCCATTTGAAATAGTATTTCTTCGTTAATATTATTCATAACTTCAATTAATGATTTAAAAACTTTCTTGTCATAAAATCTAAACGCATAATTGAAAATAGTCTTTATCTTTGCTGTTTGCCTCCAAGCAATTAAATCATGACCTGTACAATCAAATAGATAGCCATATAAAAATTTATTATCTTCATCTAGCCAATAATTGAATAAATCTCCAGATAGATTTAAATAAGGGCTATAAATGTAGTTGACAGATAAAGTCTCATTTTCGATTTCGATGAAATTCGGTAATGTCTCAGCTTGGTTTATTTGTGCTTTTTTTACAGTTTCTTCTAACGTAGTGTTAAAACCTAATTTGAAATTATTAAAAAAAGTGGCAATTTGTAATGTAAATAAGTCTTTATCTATTGGTGTAGCTATAAAATAATTGATGTTTAAATCTTTAAGTTTAGTATTATTTATATTTTGTTTAGATAAAAACATAAATATTGTTAAATCTTTATATGAAATACTATTCTTAACCATTAGCTCTTTTATAATTTGACAAAAAACTATGCCGTTTATTTTGTCTAAGTCATCATCAATGAATAAGACTGATGGTTTTAATGTATTATATAAGCTTAATCCTGTTATGGGGTTGTCTGTTGTAAGTATTTGATGGTTATTTCCTATTTGTGATATCAATATTTTTTTTATGATATCTTTTTCCTTTGTGATAATTAATATATCCATATACTTTATATTTCCAAAACACCAATATCTAATTTATTTAGTAATTTTTTATTGGATAGTTTTCTTATTTTATAAGGAAGATATACCACCAAATGTACTGTTTGCATATCAGGCTCTAAGATTACACGGTCACAAGATTGGAGCATTAACCATATTCCCCTACCAGAAAATTTATCTTGTATAATTTCATGCCAACAAGCATTATTATTTTTAGTTAATTTAAATAAATTATCCTTTATCATCTTTGCTTTGGTTTTATAAGTATCTGCTTTTATAGACACAATTAAACTTTTATTTATATATTTTATTGTTATATCTATTTTTGCTCTATCATAAGACTTTTTATTATATCTACAAGCATTACAAATAGCTTCTGTTATAGCTACCATAAAAAATGCAGCTTTCTCGTTATCCTTAAAATACATATAAAAGAAATCAAATAGCACTTGATGAGGATAATTTTGATAGCCAATAAAATTAAATTTATATTCCATTTTGCACCTATTTACTTTGTGTATTATTACTGTTATTATTTTGTAATTCTTCTAAATATGCCTGTATTTCATTAAAAATACTTTCATCACTAGGTAGTGAAATACTTACATTGTCATCATAATTAGATACTACATAAGGCATAGTTAAATTATTATAATAATCCCGTAAAGTCTTAGCTAAAGCTATATCACCTATCTTAGTTGCTTCATCTATTTGTATTAATAATTCTTGCTTTAACACATCATTGCTATTTAACGCATTTTCAGCCATAAAATTATATCCTTGAATTTCATTGTCTAAGATATTCTCTGTATAATCTTGGCTGTTAAATTCATTGATAGCTATATTGACTTCACTATCATTAGTAGCAGCTTCACTACTATTAATTAAGTATGAATTTACAGCTACTAGACCTATTAAAATAAGTTCTTTTTTCAAATCAATCACTTTCCTGTAAATATTATTAATGGTATAACTTTGTTTTTAATATTTTTTATGGGAACTTCTCCAAAATATCTACCATCATAAGAATTTTTATTATTTAATCCGATAGGGAGAAAATAACCCTTATTAACATGATGTTTTCCATATTGAGGAATAATACTTCTACCTAGAGAATCTCTAGTAGATATATCGCCTACATATTCATCGTTAACATGAATAGCTTTATCATCTACATAATAGGTATCACCTTCTAAAGCTTGTATTTGTTTTAGTAAATAAGTATTTTTGTCTATATACTCTCTTTGTATCATAAATTGTTTTATTGTTACTGGTACTTCAAATAAAACCATGTCGCCTTTTTGATAATCTGCTTGAAAAATTTTAGGAATGACAAAATATATTCCACAAGGTACAGATGGTGATAAATTTATAGTGAAAGGAGTATATTCAAAGAAATTGAATACCAATAATAAAAAAAGAAGTAATATACAAATCAAGTTTGCTTTAAATTTGCCCATAAATCTATTCTAATATAAAAGTGGATTTTAAAAGTATCGACTTTTGAAAAAATGAAAAAAATTTTTTATCCTTATGTATCAAGGGATTGCGGGTTTAAAATGGTTTTGTGTTCGATGAAAGTGGACAAAAAAAGATGAACTTTTTGTCAGTAACTAAAAAATGTGTTCGATTCGAACACATTTTTTTAGTAATTATATTTAATTTTTAGAATGTACTTTTAACCAAATTGTGTTCGATTCGAACACAAAATAAATATAGTAAATGATAAAAATAATCCTGCGGATTAATTTTAAAACAATGATAAAATAACTTTTTGTCGCTTTTCTGCTCGCACTATAATGCCATTCATTCCAAAAAGCAAGGGTAAAATGAATAGCTTCGCTACCCTTGTTTTTTTCCCTTCTGCCATTATCTAAAGACGTGCGAAAAGCAACAAAAAAATAGTCGCAAGATAGAAAGGAAGATAGTTGTGATTAGAGTTAATAAAAATATTGCAAGAAATCAATATAATCAAGGAAAAATTATAAGATTAATTCCTGCTAAATTAAATTTTGATACAAAAGTTTTTCAAGATGTTTATTTGGGAAAATATGCAACTACAGATTTTGATGAATTAGTAGATATATTCAAATTTGTATATTGTAAAGGGAAAAGGGGATATTATCCTAATTTTTACATTGAAAGGATTTAGTTTAGTTATAAGATTAGATATGATAAGCATTTAGCTTATCATATCTATAAACAATAAATAATGATATAATAAATAAGAGGTGCAGACAATGAAAAGAAGAACACTAAACAGATTGAATGATTATTTCTTTAAAAGGTTAATGGGAGATGATAAAAGAAGTGATTTAACTCTAAGATTTTTAAATCTTATATTAAATAGAACAGAAGAAAATGCGTTTAAAAAAGTTGAATTTTTAAATCCTGAATATAATCCATTAACGAAAGACGGTAAACTTGCAATATTAGATATTAAAGCAAGTGTTGATGATAAAGCGTTTGTAAATATCGAACTACAGGTATCAAGACAAAATTATATGCCAAAACGTTCAATGTTTTATATATCTAGAATGTTTTCAGAACAAATGGTAAAAGGTCAAGATTATGAAACATTAAAGCCTGTAATTGGTATAAATTTATTGGATTTTAGCCTATTTGATGATATTGATACCTGGCATAATGTAGCAAGATTTAAATTAGATAATACAGATAAAATATTAACAGATTGTATTACCATGCACTTTTTAGAACTTCCTAAATTAAAATATAGCGATATTAAAAAAGTGAAAAGATTGGAAGCATGGGGAGCATATTTTTCTGGTAGATGTAGTAAGGAAGAGTTGGAGGTGCTACTGATGAATGAGCCGTTATTACAAAAAGCAGTATCCTTTGAAAGAGCATTTTTAAATGATGATAAAATGTATAGAGAATATCAGCAAAGAGAAGATGCTATTCGAGAAGAAACAACTAAATTCAATAGAGTTAAACGAGAAGCTAAAGCTGAAGAAAAATTAGAAACTGCAATCAAATTTTTAAAATTAGGTGTAGATGTAAATACAGTTGCTAGTGGAACAGGATTAAGTTTAGATAAAGTAATAGAGATTAATCGTCAACTAAATAAATAAAATTTTATAAAAGAGTAGGTTGTATAGATATGCAATCTACTCTTTTATCTTTTATAATGACAAATGTGTTCGATTCGAACACATTTAATCAGCTAAATCTAAAACTTTAGCTATGACCTTTTGTCTAAATGAATAAAGTATCTTTTTTATTTTATGCAGAGGAATATGATATTTTTCAGCGACTAGATTAAAATTAATGAATGGATTTTGCTTTTTATAAAATATTATTTGTTGTTCTAATTCATTCATCGAATTTATTTCTTTAAGAATTATATCATTTATTTTTAGCAATAATTTTTCTTTTTTATAGAGATTTTTTAGATAATCATAGCTAGTATCTACATATATATTATTTCTTAGTAAAAAAGAAATTTCTTCTCTAAGTTTATATCTTAAAGAAGAAAGCATATTTAAAAGTATCATAAACATTTCATAGTTTAATTTTTCCATAAATAATTGTTTTATGTCGCAAAATATTATATTCATCAGTAAATCAGTCATTTTTCTATTAATTTTTATTATGCCTGATTTACTGATATTTAGTCGTAATGAAATTTTAGCTAAAGTGTATCCTTGCTCATACTTAAGTTTTAAAACCGCTTGATATTTAGCTGGCATTCTTTGTAAAAATTGATCAATTAAATTAAAATCAAGGCATAAGCATAATTGCCTATACCTTATCTTGTAAATCAAAGGATTTTTCTTGTGTGTTTGTATATATTCTTTTTGTTTAGTATTTATTATATTATAAGTATTTGTATCAAAAAATAAAGTTAATCTATCTTTCAATATTTCCTCTTTAATTAACATATATTACCTTTTTATTACCTTATATGTGTTTTTAATTTTAATATTAATTCATGAATATCTTTTGATGAAGATGTAATATTTTCTAAAAATTGCTTTAATGTTTTTATGTTACTTAATTCATCAATATAATTACTAAATTTATTTTTAGTTTTCTTTATCTGTAACAATAATTCTAATCGTTCAATTTCTAATAATTTATTTACAGTACTTTTAATAATATAGTATTTATTATAATTTATTTCTTTATCCTGTAAAATAACATTCAATTTATCTATTTCTATTAGATATTTATCTTTTAATTTTATTATAATCATGTCAATTACCTCTAATCATTTAATCATTGAAAAAATTTTTGTCAATCTTAAAAAATCTACATATTTTTATTATATTTGACTCTCTTGGTGTCATTTTTCCTTTTTCCCATTTACGAATAGTAGATGGATTTACTAATAATATATCTGCAAATTCTTCTCTGGTTAAGAGTTTTTGTTCTCTTAACCATTTTATTTTTTCGCCTATATTATTCATAATAAATCTTTCAATTGTTTTGTCGAAGATTCCAAAACATCAATTAAATCAAGTAAATTTTGCCTATTTTTTCTGCTATATTTGCAAGTATTAAACTCAAAAGCTATAGCTTTACACTTACTACCTAAATATACTTTACAGCTAGTGACCATATTTTCTAAGTCACTAAAATTTCCTTCAGATACTAATTTTCTTAAGTTTTCATTCTCTTTTCGTAGTGCTTTTACTGTTGTTTTTAACTGATTATAGTCTTTTGGTGGAACAATTTCCTTAACTTTTATTACTTTTTCTTCCATCTTAGTCCTCCTCTTAAGTTTACCTACCTAAAGTTTTTCAAACATATGGTAAATTTTTAAAGTAGATATTAATACTTCTACTTTATTAAATTTTTTATTTTTGTCATAACCATAAATAAAGGCATGACCTTTATCATTTTGATAAAAACCAGACCCTTTTACATAGATACACTTATTAGTTTTACTAATTGCTTTAGCTCTAAATATCACCCTCTCTATCATTTTCATGAATATATCCTCTTTCTATTTTAATATCTAAATCTTTTTGACAATTAACTATTAGTTTGTTCAAGTAATCCATAACTGCTAATATATTTAATCCCTGTTCATCATCATTTATTGTGTCTAGTTGCTTATCTAGTTCATTTTTCTTATTATTTAGGATACTTAAACAAGTTTCTATAGCATTTATTTCTATATCTTCATTATTATTTTTAATATTATTAATATCATTTTTGATTTCACTATTTTTTATAGTATCTACATTTTCTTGAACCTTTGTAACTACTTTTTCTTTTTCTATATCTTGATTAGTTAATTTATTATCTTTTTCATTTTTAGATGTTTCTTTTTGTTTAGGAGTATAATCTTTTGCTAAATCATTTGCATTATATCCCTCTTTAATAGATTTTTTTAAATTTCTAAGCTCCATAGTAGATATATCATTTTTTTGTTTAATTATCTCTAAAGCTTTATGTTGTTCCTCTTCATTTAATCCTCTAAGTTCAGCAGCTTTAGAAAAAGTAAGTGTAGAATTTTCATCTTGAATAGCTTCTTTTATCTCGGGACAAAACTTTTTGTAGTCCCAATATCTTTGTAATTCGGCTTCAGAAATACCTATTCTATCAGCAATATTCTTTCTAAAGCGTCCTTTTTCATTTTGGACTTCTTTGGATAATATTTCTGTTAATATAGTTATTTCATTAAATCTGGTTTTAAAATCTTTTTCCCTTTGGGTATTTCTACCAATAATAGCCATTTTTTCATCATCAAGACTTTTGATAGTGTCGTTTATGAAATATGGTACTTTTTTAGAAGATAATTTGCCTTCATTAAAAGCTTGTAACGTTGCTAATTGTCTTCTATGACCAGAGATAATTATAAGCTTATCATTCTTTTTGATAACTTCTATAGGGTTTTTTACACCTCCACTTCTAATGATTTCAGCTTTTAAATCATCAATGTTTAGTTTTCCATAAATGATTTCATTTTCTGGATTTACTTCTAGTTCGTCGGCGTTTATATAATCACAAACCAGTCTTAAGGATTGTTTAGTATTTGCCGATGAAAATACTTTTGCCATATTTATATTTTTTATTGCCATGAAAACACCTCATTATGTTGAGATGAAAAATTGTCCGAATCGGACAACTTTTCTATTTGATTTTTATTCATCATATAATAATTCATCTACAAATTTATTCATTTGTCTTGCAAATAATGAACGTGGAGATGATTCAATCATACTTTTTCTCAAGTTTATAGCTTCAAATAAACGTTTGTTTGAAGCATAATTATTAACCAAATTTATATTTGTTTTGAAAAATTTATATTTAGATTGAGATTTACTATAGGTATTTGTAATATATTTGTTCATCAATGCTCCTCGTAAAATAAAATTATTTTGTGGATCATGTTCATTATAGCTTTCATCATATAACTGTCTATCCTTTAAGACATTTTGAAATTGTATATCCATTTCATTTACGCCATTATTTGCATAATCATCTGGATTTGTTATGATAATTACTTGGTTAGTAGCAATTAATGCATTATATACTGTGAAATTAATATCTGGAGCATTATCTATTATGCAGAAATCATATTTATCTTCTACAGGTTTTAAAGCATTTTTCAAAATAAACGTTTTATCTTCGGTATTGATTTCTGTATGCTTCATATTAAGTGGTAATAGAGTCATATTACTAGGTAATATATCTATAAAGCCTTCTTGCATTCTTCTAGCTGGATAAATTGCTTTTTGTATATCTAAATCATGATTTAAAAATACATCAGCTAATGTTATTTCTTTATCTTTAGCATTAAAGAAATAACTTGCATTTCCTTGTTTATCATTATCAATAAATAAAACTTTTGCTCCAGCACTTGCTAATATATATGCTGTATTTGTGGAAATAGTAGTTTTTCCTACTCCACCTTTTAAATTTATAAAACTGTATGTTATCATGTTAAAACTTCTTTCTATATTTATAAAAATATGCTAAAATAATAACAAATATTATTATTTTAGTATTAGTGGTTAATCATAAGAAAGTCATGAATTTTTGTTCATGGCTTTTTTATTTTTTATAGCTTTTATGCAGTCTTTAGACCATAGGCAATTATAATTATCACAAACTTTGGTTGCATAACAAGCTTGATTACCTTCATAGGATTGAATGGTATGAATCAATACTTCTTTGGTGGCTTTGATTGGCAAAGTAAATCCTTTTTCCTCAGCAAATGTTCTAATTTCTTTGATTGTCATAAAAATACCTCACTTTTAGTTGTCCGATTCGGACAAAATTTATATTTGACAACAAAAAATTGTAATATACGATTTCAATTCTTTATTTTTCTTATTCTCTAAGATGTTTATAATTTGACTAATTACTGTATTTTTGTTAAGCGATTGTATCGCTCCCTTTTATGTTTAAAATGGTATTTCTTCATCTTCTGGTACTTCACTACCAAAACTTTGAGCTTGTGTAGAAAGTGGTTTATTTTCTGTAGTTACGGCTGTAGGTTTTGCTCCCATAAACTCAAGTTCTTGAGCGATAACTTCTGTAACATAGCGTTTACTTCCATCTTGAGCCTCGTAGTTGCGAACTTGCATACGACCTTCAATTAGAACCTGACTGCCCTTAAATAAATGTTTACTACATACTTCAGCTAATTTATCCCAAACAACGATTGGAATAAAATCTGCTGTTTGTTCTTGATTATGACTAAACCTACGGTTCACAGCTAAAGTAAAGTTTGCCACCGCTTTTCCTGTCTGTGTATAACGTAGTTCTGGATCACGCACAAGGCGTCCTGATAATATTACTTTGTTCATGAATTAAGGTCCTCACTTTTATAATTTTTTTTTGTAATAAAATTACAGTTGATATCATATATTTTTACCGTAAAATTAATGATTTTTCCTTGTTCACTAATAACAGGGATATATTCGATTAAATGGTCTGTATCTTTGTTATATATATACATATCGCCATTTATAGTAACTAAATTTTCTTTGTCTAATTGATTAATATCTGTAGGATAAGTGTTATTTTTTTGATAATACTCAGTTATATTTTGTTTTGAAAAATTAAAATCTAAATAACTCTCATATATATCAATAATAGATGAATAAAATATATAAACAATTAAACAAATTATTATACATTTACCTAGAAAACAAATAAAAAAACATACAAGATCATCTTCTTCAGATATAAAATTTAGTATAATTCTTTTAATTTTATTCATAAAAATTTCCTCATTTTGGATACTTTTTCCATTATAATAAACCTTGTTTTCTTAATTTCTCTTTGTATTTTCCATAACTCATATTATGTTTATCGGCGTCTTCCTTAATTTTATTCAATAATGCCATTCTTTCTTCAACTTCCTGTTGTCTCTTTTTTGCTGCCAATGAATAGTAGTTTGGATTAGGATTAATACGATTTGTCATAGTAAAAACCTCACTTATAAATCTTCTTCTTTTATACCCGCATAATCGCATAACTTTTTAGGCGATATGTGATAGGTATAAGTTGTTTTACCTGGCATCTGCATAGCTATTCCAAATGGTAAGATATTTCTTTGTAGTCCGATTCGAACAAATTGCTGTGATTTACCTAATATTTCTGCTGCACGTTTTACAGTCACTTTTGCTTTTTTACACATATAATCTACTCTCCTTATTAATCTTTTGCTAAGTCTTGAAATCTTACGTATTCTTTATGGAAATATACTGGAATAGTTCCTGTTGGTCCATTTCTATTTTTAGCTATAATTACATCAGTTATATTTTTATTTTCAGTTTCAGGATTGTAATAATCTTCACGATAGAGAAACATTACAATATCAGCATCTTGCTCCAATGAACCAGATTCGCGTAAATCACTCAACATAGGTTTTTTTACTTGTCTTGATTCTACACTACGAGATAATTGTGATAAAGCAATTATAGGAATATCTAATTCTTTAGCAAGAATTTTCAAGCTTCTAGATATTTCAGATATCTCTAGATTTCTATTCTCACGACGAGTACCTTCTAGTAGTTGAAGATAATCTATTATAATAAGCTTAATATCATTTTCTCGTTTTAATTTTCTTGCTATTGAGCGCAAACTCATTAAATTCGATATTTCATCGTTTATTATTAGTTTTGATTGGGAGAGTTTGTTGGATACTTTTATTAATTTTTGTGTATGTGCATCATCTAAATTTCCTGATTTTAAATTAAACAGAGGAATTAATCCATAACTAGAAAAAATTCTATGAATTAATTGATTAGATGACATTTCTAATGAAAAAAATGCTACAGGTGTATCTTTTTTTATGGATAGATAACTAGCTATATTTAAAGCAAATGCTGTTTTTCCCATACTTGGTCGAGCAGCTAAAATCATAAAATCAGAATTTTTTAAACCCTGTAAAAAACTATCTAGATCCTGTAAACCCGTTTCTAATCCTAACAATTCTCCTTTATAATTAATAATATTTTCAATATCTACATATGCGTTTAAAGTTTGTTCTTTAATATTATTTACTTTGGTTGTAACAAGTTTTTTTGTTAATTTAGATAGTAGTTGTTCAGCTTTATCTAAAACCGTTTCTGGAGTATCTATACTCTCACTATCGTAGCCCATATTTTCCATATATTCCGCAATATGAACTATATTTCTAAGCATAGATTTTTCTTTTACAATATTTATATAGTGCTTCAAATTAGCTGTAGATGGCACTTTATTAGCTAAAGATGTTATAAAAGCTATACCACCAACTTCTTCAAGTTTACTAATATGTGTTAGGTAATCTGTTAATGTAATAATATCTATAGCTTTTTTTGTGGTATTTAGGTCAAGCATTACTTTAAATATCGTTCTATGACTTTTTCTATAAAAATCTTCAATATCTAATAATTCAGAAACTCCATATATTGTTTCTTGATTTATTAAAATAGACCCTAAAACAGCTTCTTCTGCTTCAATGTTTTTAGGAATTTCTCTTTTTATCATTGTATACACTCCTTTCTTGGTATATACTTATATTAGAACTATTTTTATTTATGCTCGTTTTGATTATTTATCAAAACGGGCTTTTTTTATTCTCTTTACTAAATCAAGATTAAACTTAATATCTAACTCCATGAATAAATTCAAAGAAATATTGTCTCTTTCTATCATGGCATCTATAGATTGTAAGAGAATTTTTTTGTCTGATTCAGATAAATCTTTATTACTATTCTTATTAAAAAGTAATTCAGGGAGTTTATTCATTGCTTCATCAGCCTTTTTATCATAGATTTTTAACTCTAAAAGGCGAGCTTGGATATGTCTATCCGTCTTACGATATCTAAACAGTCTATTTAAGCCTGTTGCCTGCATAGCCATGCTTGCTGCTGCTATAAAATTGTTTTCAGCAAATTTTCTCATTTTCTTTGCAGGCAAAGTCCTTTTGCCATGTAATGCCTGATATATTGCACTTATAGAGCAATTTAACTCTAAAGCTACAGCTTTAGGTGGCTTATTAATCGACATAATAGCCAGTTGTATCATATCAGGTAAATCGTTAATAAGATTAGGTTCAATCATAAAATACTGCTCCTATTTGTGTAAATAATACACATTTTTTATACCAAAAATAGTGCTATATTAATTTTAATCTATTTCATTTTCTAACAATTTTAGCTGTTTTTCTAATTGCTTTTGAGATTTATTATTATTTTCTTCGTGTTTTTCGTTGGATAAATTTTTATATTCTTGTGTTTTTAAGGGATAATTTCTATCACAGGCTACAAAAAGCCATGCAGATATATTTTCTATCTTAATACCTCGTTTTATCTCTATCTCTAAATTTTTTAATTGCTTAAAAATTAAATCATCATCAAATTTCTTTTGAAATATTCTTAATGTGTTTTCATCAATACTATATTTCTTAAAAAGATTTAATATTTTATTTAAAATATTTTCTTCTTGATTTTTAATGATAATCTCATCTTCAAGTTCAGGTGAGTCTACATTATGCTGTTCTAATTTTGGTATTCTATCCGTTCGTGGTTTTTTCTCTACCATTTTTACATCTGGTAAAATTTTTAATAACAAATCCTTATATACACTATTTGTTTTCCGATCAGCTCGTATTGTGTTATGTAAAAGCCAATCATTCACATAGACCACTTTATTTTCAGGATCTAACATTGTTATAAAATTTTTATATATTAACAAATTTAAATCATCATCAGCTCCTTTTGTTAATCTTAGAACTGTACCTGCTTCTACAACACCATCATCATCTGCGTGTAATATCAGATAAGTATATAAATCTCTTGCAGATACAGACATTTTTAAAAATCTTTCACTATCGTAGATTAATTTGCTGACCATTCGTCTTGTTTTCAAATAAAAACACCTCACCTCACTTTGATTTTGTCAAACACTAAAATACTAATTTGGCAATTAAACCAAATGCTTTAGTGTCTACAATTTGTTAACTATTTAAGCTAGCTTATTATATTAATTTAGTTTATATTAGCTTTAGCTTAGCTTGTGCCGTCCCATAAAAGTGCAACTATTTGTTAACTTTTTATAAAGCTATCTTATGGGACAGTCCCATTAAAAATTAAGAATAGTTTTCAGTAAAATTAATTCATCTGTAGTGGGTTCTAAACCATTTTCTATAGCAATATATCTTTCTTTATTAATTTGCGTAAGTGTGCAAATATCATTGACTGAGAGTTCTTTTAATTGTCTATTTTTCTTTAAATTAGTATAGAAATTATTATTAATACCAACAGAAATATTACTTGTATCATTTTCTAATAACTTATACCATTCATCTTTAAAATTTAAACAATTAGCTATTTTTTTTGCAATTTCAGGAGAAGGTCTACGTAATCCATTTTCTATACTGTTGTAGTACTGTCTGCTAATACCAACTAAGTTAGCTATATCTGATTGAGAAAAATTAGTATTTAATCTCTTCTGAATCAAATATGTCCTTTTCATACTTCTTTTCAAATTGAAATACTCCTTTCTTTATCTTTCTATATGCTACATTTTGTTGACAAAAACATAATATCATAAACATTAACACATGTCAACAATTTGTATACAAAAAGATAAATGTAAACTATTTGTTGCTAAAGTTTTTTTGTAATCAAATAGTTGCTATAATTTAAATTGATGTAAACTATTTGTTGCTAAATAAAAAAGGATTTGATTATTTATGAATAATATGAAAAAAATAAGAGAATCATTACAGTTAACCCAAGTTAAGGTAGCTAATGATTTGAAACTCAGTAGGCAAGTATATAACTTTTATGAAAATGGAAAAAGAAATCCAGATATGCAAACTTTAATAAAAATAGCTGATTATTATGGTGTGAGTATTGATTATCTATTAGGTAGAACAAATGTTATAAAACCAGAAAATATTGATGAAGATGATTTATTATCTAAAATAAATACAGCTGATTCAGAAACTAAAGCTTCAGTAGAACAATTTTTAAATTATTTACTTTATGAAAAAGAACGTAAAAATAAAGAAAAAAATGACAATAATGCAAAAAAAAATACAGACAACGAGATAGCAATTTAAAAATTTTTATCTCCGTCTGTACATGAATGGATTAGAAAACATTATTTCGAGTTATTTAGGGATGAAGAAGATGATTAGATATACTTCAGATAGAAAATATGCAAATGTAATAAAAGACTTAAATAGAAAATATAATGAAAGATTTTTCAATCTTAATAATAGAAATGTTGCAGGTTATGATGTTGCTAATAAAGTATGGTTTTTTGATGAGAATATTGTAGATTATAATGATTATTTAAGATATGCAAGATTTACTCCTGAACAATTAAAATACTTAAGACATTTTTCTACAAATTTAACAAACTTATTTCAAGAAATAGATTCTAAAATTGATTTTCAAAACTTTAATACTAGATATAAATTTGAAGGTGATGTTTATTCTGTATACAAGTCAGATACTACTACTGTTATATATTTGACTGATTCTGTAAAAGGAACAGAAAAACTAAGAGTAGTATATTATAAGCCATTTCATGATGATTTAGAAAATACTAGAATTTTAGTAACAGGTAGTTTATCTATATATAAAGGACATGGAGAAATTCAATTATTGGCTGATGCAATCTATGTTACAAGAAAAAAAACCAAGTATCAGCAACAAATTGATACCTGGTACGATGAAATTTATAAAATGGATATATCACCAGAATATAAGCAATATTCTTTTTCGAATATTCGATATATGGGAGTTATTTCCAATAATAAAACAGGAAAAGGATATCATGATTTTAAATCAATACTAAAAAATACAAATTATATAATAAAAGAACGTTTTACAACACTTACTGCGGAGAATATTGCTAAAGAAATAAAAGAGCTTTATGAAACGGAATCTGTTGATTGTATTTGTATTATTCGTGGTGGTGGAAATAAATACGATTTATTGGATTTCAACAATCCTTTATTAATAAAAACTATGTATGATTCAGGTTTGTTTATTTTTACAGCAATCGGTCATACCAGTGATAATCTAATTTGTAATAAATTTGCTAACTATAATGCTAGTACACCAACTGCATTAGCGATGCACTTTAAAAGATTACAATATGCTGAAGTAAATAAACAAAAAGAAAATGAATTATTATTAGCAAAGAATGATAATAATAAATTACAAGAAATAATCCAAACTTTACATTTAGAAAATGAGAGATTAAAAAGAAAAATTAATGACCTTATTGATGAAAATGAAAACTTAAATGAACAATTAAAGAAATCTAAAAAAGGGTTCTTTAGTAAGTTATTTGGTTGATATTACTTAAGTTGATTAATATAATTTATTCTTTATTTCGTGCATAAAAAAAGACAAGCTTTTCGCTTGTCCTTATGTAATAAAATTAATCAAATAAATTCTAAAATAATAAAAGGTGGAATTTATTATGAAATTACCAAATGGATATGGTTCTGTATCCAAACTTTCTGGCAAACGACGCAAACCTTGGATTGTTAAAGTTACAAAAGGTTGGACTGATGATGGAAAACAAATACGTATCGTTCTAGGAACATTTAAAACAAAAAGTGAAGGATTAATAGCTTTAGCAGATTATAATAAGCAACCATATGATATAATAAAACAAAAATATACATTAGAAAATTTATATAATATGTTAGTCGAACAAAGAATCAAAGAGAATAAAAAACTTACCTCTTATTATACTTCTGCATATAAACAATGTTCAAAATTGCATCAAATGCAATTTAAAGATATCCAAACCGCACATATTCAGGAAATAATTGATAATTTAAATCGTAGTTATTCAAGTAAAAAAGCTATAAAAAATCTATTCAGTTTATTATATCAATATGCTATGTCTTTTAATTTAGTAGATAGAAATTATGCTAAATTTCTAAGATTACCAACAGAAACAAAAAGTGAATTACACAAACCATTTACTGAAGAAGAATTACAAATTTTATGGAAAAATAGTGATAATTATGTTGCTACAATAGCTTTAGTTTTAATATATACAGGATTACGACCTAGTGAATTATTAGATATTAAAAGAGATAATGTTTTTTTAGATAAAAGGTATATGATTGGTGGAGCAAAAACAAGTATGGGAACAAATAGACGTATTCCTATAGCAAAGAAAATTTATCCTTTTATAAAAAATTTCTATGATATATCTGTTAATTATAATAGTCCTTATTTACTTGCAGTTAATTTATGCAAAAAAAAATTACCATACACTACTTTAACTTATAGATGGCATAAATCAGATATTTCTGCTATAAAGAACCACCTACCACATGATGGACGACATACATGCAATACTTTGCTAGATAATGCAGATGTTAAAGAAAACATAAAAAATCTAATATTAGGGCATGTAGGAAAAACTATAAATGAAAAAGTTTATACTCATAAAACAACAGAACAACTAATAGAAGCAATCGATTCAATATAAAATAAAGTTCTAAAATTATATCAGTTTATTATATATATTAAAAATAGATATAATATATTCTATAAATATATATAATTAAAAATATATGTACAGCTATCAGTATATAGTATTTTATTAAATTCAACATAAATGGTATAATAAATAATTAAATTAATATATATTTTTTAAGAAAGTTAATATCTTATTGAAGATTTTTTAGAGGTGAAATTAATGCATGATTTAACAGAAATATTAATAAAACAATATAGAGGGTTAATTAATTTAGAACTAAAAAATCTAAATAAAATAAATATATTTGTAGGACCTAATAATTGTGGAAAAACTTCTATTTTAGAAGCAATATCTCTCGGTATTCCTTATAGTAGAAGTAATAATAAGAATTTATTGGATGTATTAATATCCAGATATCATGGAGTAAATTTAGAAGCATTTCAATCCATTTTTCCATTAGAAACTCCAAAAAAGAATGAAATAAATGTTTTATTGACTTTAAATGAAACAGAAGAAAAATCAATAGAAACAAAAATTACGAGCAAAGAAAATATGAATATAGATAATTTAGGTAGAAGTAGTAACTTGTTTAATTTAAATTTTATGTATACTACTTATATAAAGAAAACAGAAAATGATATAATCTCGAAAAACGATTTAGTCTCTTTAGAATTAAAAGAAAATGAAAATGGATATTCTGTTAGCTGGAAAAAACAAAATACTAATAAAAATAAAATAATAATACCATATAGTTATTTATCATTCTCCCGTTTTGATATAGCTGAACGATTACTAGATAATATTGATGTTTTATTAGAAAAAAATCAAAGAAAAGATTTAATAGAAGCTTTACAAATTTTTGACAATAGTATTAAAAATTTTGAAGTTATTGGTAAAAATAGAATTATAAAGTTATTTAGTACAAAATTTGATAAACCTCTAAGTTTGTATGATTATGGAAATGGAATGTATAAAGCTTTTTTTATTATAACAGCAACGCTTTTAAGTAAAAATGGTATTTTATTAATAGATGAGATAGAAGCTGGAATCCATACCAAAGCATTAACTCGCTTTATGACAAAATTATTATCAGTATGTAAAATAAATAATGTGCAATTATTTATGACAACGCATAGTTTGGAAGCTATTGATACCATTTTATATGATTGCCAATATGATAATTGTATAGATGATATAGCAATATATCATATTAAAAATACAGAAAAAAAGACAGATGTAAAACGATATAATGGTGAAAAGATGAAACGACTTCGTGATAATATAGGTTTTGATGTAAGGTGATTATATGAAATATTATGCTATAATTGTTGAAGGAAGAACAGATAGTGCATTAATTGAAGCTATGTTAGAAAAAGAATTTGGATTTAAAGCATATACAAATAAAAAGGATTTACCAGATATATTTGTACAAATGATGGGAAAATATCCACAACAAACAGGGGAGTTAAAACCTACTGGTTTTCCATTATTTTATCATACAGAAAAAATAGGAATAACTATTCGAATAGCAAATGGCAATACTAAAATTGCTGCTACTCTAGAAGGATTAATAAATATAATAGAAAACTGTGATATTCTTGAAGATTTCAAAGGATTTATTATCATAACAGACAAAGATAATAAATCACAGGAAAAAATTATAACTGAACTAAATGAGCAATTTAATAAATTAGATTTAAATTTTTCTTCTGAAAAAAATAGTATAACAAATGAGAGTAATATTAATATACATCTTTGGTTATATGTTATTCCTCAAAATGGACAAGGAGCTATAGAAAAATTACTACTTAGTTGTGCAGAAGAAATATGTGAAGATAATATATATTCTTTATCTAAAGAAGTTAGAAATAAGTTAAATGAAAATTGTTTTAATACGATTAGACAAAGTTGGGGAACAAAACAGGTACAAAATTTTTATGCAGATAAAGTACAGTTCGGTATAATATCTACAATATTAAAACCAGATAAAACAATAGCTATGACAATTAGAGATAAAATTATAAAAAAAGATTCCTTAACAAAGTTACAAAAAATAGAAGAATATCATTTACTATATGAATTTTTAAAAAATAGAATAATTATATAGATGATAAAAAATTTATGAGTATAAATAAATGTATTCCTCTAATAAAAGATTCTTATTTTATAATCTATATTCATAAAATAACAGAAACCATTAATTAAATATAAAGCTATAATAAAAAAACCACTATGATTTTAATAGTGGTTTTTGTTATATTAACTCATTTTTATATTAGAAATTATACAAAATAATTTTAATAATATATTATCAATTTGTTACCTATATGTTGCCTATCTGATGACTACCATCTATTATTCTGTGAGTTTTATAGTTTTTTTAGAGATTTTTTTTCAAAGAAAAAGCTATATTTCGTGATTTTTTTACTATATATATTAATTTATACTTGACTTAGAGTTAGCTACAAGGATTAAGATTAAATTATAAACCGAGGTACTTACAAATGGATAAACTTACATTAAACAACCAAGTAACAATACCACTTACAGGATTAGGTGTTTATCAAATAAACAATCTTGACGAATGTGAACATACTGTATTAAATGCTTTAAAAATAGGTTATCGTTTAATAGATACAGATGCTTGTTATGGCAACGAAAAAGCCGTTGGCAAGGCAATCAAAAAAAGTCAAATTCCTCGTGAAGATATTTTTATATCGTCTAAAGTTTGGATACAAGATGCTGGTTACCAAAAAACAAAACAATCATTTGCTAGAACATTAGAAAATTTACAAACAGATTATTTAGATTTATATCTTATTCATATGCCTTTTGGTGATTACCATGGCAGTTGGCAAGCTATGGAAGAATTATATGCTTCTGGAAAAATAAAAGCTATTGGCGTTTGCAATTTTCTACCAGATAGATTAGTTGATTTAATTTTAACTCATAATATTATACCAGCAATTAATCAAATAGAACTCCATTTACTTTGTCAACAACAAGAATTATTAAAACTCATGAAAAAATATGATATAAAACCTATGGCATGGGCTCCATTTATTGAAGGTAAAGAAAAAATTTTTGAAAATCCTCTATTGATTTCTTTAGCTAAAAAATATAACAAAACTACAGCACAGATTATTTTGAAATGGCTAAGACAAAATAATATCATCAGTATTCCAAAATCTACAAATTATACACATCTTCAAGAAAATATACAACTAAATAATTTTACTTTAACAGCAGAAGAATTAGATACTCTTACTCAATTAGATAAAAAACATAGCATTATTCTTGACTTACACGATATAAATGAAGTTTATCGCTTGCACAATATTAAATTTATCCAATAATCAAAGGAGGCATAGCCATGCAATATAGATATTTAGGTAAAGATAAATTAAAAGTATCTGCTTTGGGCTTAGGTTGTATGGGATTTACTCAAAGTTATCCGCCATATCTTCCTGAAAATGAAGCTATCTTCGTGTTACAGCAAGCCGTTGATTTAGGTATTAACTTTTTTGATACAGCTGAAGTATATGGCCCATATACAAATGAAGAATTATTAGGCAAAGCATTAAAACCATATCGTTCCCAAATTATTCTCGCTACAAAATTCGGTTTTGATTTAGCTCATAAAATGGATAATGCTAATAGACCAGTGGCGCTTTCTAGTAAACCTAAAGATATTCGCAATGCACTTGAAGACTCTTTGAAACGATTGCAAACAGATTACATTGATTTATATTATCAACATCGTGTTGACCCACAAACTCCGATTGAAGAAGTAGCAGAAACTATGAAAGATTTAATCAAAGAAGGAAAGATTTTACATTGGGGATTATCAGAAGCTAGTGTAAAGACTATCCGTAAAGCTCATGCTATCTGCCCTGTAACTGCTGTACAAAGTGAATATTCCATGTGGTATCGTGAAGTTGAACAAGAATTATTACCTACTCTTGAAGAACTTAATATCGGCTTTGTTCCTTTCAGTCCTTTAGGTAAAGCTATTTTAACAGGACGATTTAATAAAGATACTCATTTTGCTAAAGATGATTTTCGCAGTCAAATACCTCGTTTCAATAGCGAAAATTTAAATCACAATTATATTTTAATCGAATATGTACAAAAATTAGCACAAGAAAAACAAGTTTTACCTGCACAAATTGCTCTTGGTTGGCTTTTAGCTCAAAAACCTTGGATAGTACCTATTCCTGGAACTAAAAAAGTTTCTCGACTAAAGGAAAATATCAATAGTATAAATGTAACATTCTCTGCTGAAGAATTATCCATGATTAACAAACATTTAAATTCAATCAATCTTCAAGGTGCAAGATATCCTCAATCACAAGAAAATTTAATAGATAAATAAATTTATATTAAAAAATTTTATAAAAGAAGGTATTTATATATCTAATACATTAATAGTTTATTATTCTCATTCTGGTAATACACGCAAAATGGCAAAAATTATTGCCGAACAACTTCATGCTGACTGTTTAGAAATTATTCCACAAAAACCTTATCCCCAAGCCTATAATGCAGTTGTCAATCAAGCTAAACATGAAATTTCTCAAAACTATCAACCTGACATCAAAGATATTCAAATAGATTTAAATAAATATTCCACTATTTTTATTGGCTCACCTAATTGGTGGAGTACTATTGCACCACCTATACTCACTTTCATTATGCAAAATCAAAATCATTTAATAAATAAAGAAGTCATTCCATTCTGTACTCATGGTGGAGGTGGCTTCGGTCATATCCCTCAAGATATAAAAAAATTATGTTCTCAATCAAAAATTCTCACAGGATTAGCTTCTTATGATAGCACTGCTTCAAATACAGATATTCATAAATGGTTAACTAAAATAAATATTTTATAATCATTTTAATTGAATTATCACTTGAATTCTAAGAAAGGAGTAGCTTATGACTTTAAAATTTAAATCAAAAATCGTCTTAGATATCATCATGTTCATACTATTATTATTATGTATGTCATATTCATTAATAGGCACAAAGTGGCATGAATATTTAGGCATTATCCTTTGCATAGGATTTATAATTCATTGTATATTACAAAAAAATTACTTTGCCAAGATAATATCTTTAAAATACACACTTTATAATTCGTTTATTTTAATAATTAATCTACTCACTTTCTTAACTATGTTTGGATTAATTATCAGTAGTCTTATATTTTTAGATTATATCCCACTATTTCTAAAAACCTCTTTTCCCAATTTAATCAATTTTGCTCGTACATTGCATCTACTGTCAGCTTATTGGGGTTTTATTTTAATATCTATGCATCTAGGATTACATTGGCAAATTTTTTATAATCTAATAACTAAATATACAAAAAATAAATTATCTTATTTGCTAAATTCTAAATTAATATTATGGATAATTTTTCTCTATGGATTAAATAACTTTATACATTATGATTTAATTTCATATATGTTGTTACAAAATAATTTTGTATATTTTAATCCATCTCAATCTTTACTATCATTTTTTGTGGATTACTTATCTATCGTAGCTACTTTCATAATTTTATCTAACTATTTACGAAAAAGCTTTCTAAATCTTCAAACAAAAGATTGTATTTTATCACATATTTTATATAAATTAGATAAAAAATAAACATACAGAAGGTTATTATCATGAAAAAAATCTTTCTACTGCTAAGTTTATTATTAATGACCTTTTCTCTAACAGCTTGCAATGCTCAAGTAGAACCAACTCAAGATAATACTACAACTAATACTAATGTAAAAACAACAACTGAAACTACATCGTCATCAACTTTAACACAAACTAAAATTATAAAATTAACAACTACTAATAATCAAACTATTGAAATCGAATTAAATAATAGTCCAGCTGCTAATGATTTATATAATCAATTACCACTATCCATAGATTTAGAGGATTATAGTACAAATGAAAAAATATTCTATCCACCTAATAAATTAAATACAGAAAGCACACCTAAAGCCACACCTAAAATCGGAACTTTAGCTTATTATGAGCCATGGGGAGATGTTGTTATTTTCTATGATGATTTCCATGCTAACAACGATTTATATGAATTAGGCCATGTTATTTCTGGTGAAGATATAGTATCCGAGCTATCAGGTATAGTAACTATTGAAACTATGCCTAATCAATGAGGTTATTTATCATGAACCGTAGAGATTTTATCAAATTAAGTGGCTCAGGTTTATTGACTCTATTTTTGAGTGGTTGTGGATTATCTGCATTGACAAATAAACCTGAAACAACAGCTAATGCTAATGATCATATAGGAGAAAATAAAATGAAAATTGTAGTTATTACAGGTAGTCCTCATAAAGCAGGAACTTCAGCTTTATTAGCTGATAAATTTATCGAAGGAGCAACAAGTGCTGGACATGAAGTCTTTCGTTTTAATTCTGCATTTGAAGATATTCATCCTTGCCAAGGTTGCGACCATTGTGGCATGAATGGGCCTTGTATTCAAAACGATGCTATTGAACAAACACTTATGCCAAAATTAATTGGTGCGGATTTAATTGTTTTAATTACACCTCTTTATTATTATGGTATGTCTGCCCAAATAAAAACTGTTGTTGATAGATTTTATTCACGTACAGGCTCCTTGCATCGTAAAAAATCAATTTTAATGGCAACTGCTTATAATAGTGCTGATTGGACTATGGAAGCTTTAGTTCACCATTATGAAACGCTAGTGCGTTATATGGAATGGCAAGATATCGGCAAAGTCTTAGCCATTGGTTGTGGCTCTCGTCCTATCATTGAACGTACAGAATTTCCTAATCAAGCATATCAAATAGGCTACAACCTTTAATAAAATTCATTTAAAAGTGAGGGATATTTATGAAATACTTATTATCTATATTGACCTTTTGTAGTGTTTTATTCTTAGGCATAAGTTCTAGTTTTGCTAATTATCAAGCTGGTTCTTTGACAGCAAAACAGCAAGCTATCATTCCTATTGCTTCTTATACAGCTACTGGAGATTTAAATAATTTAAAAACAGCTGTAAATGAAGGCTTAGATAATGGATTAACTATCAACGAAACAAAAGAAATAATGGTTCATCTCTATGCTTATTGTGGTTTTCCTCGTGCCTTAAATGGTCTTGCTACTGTAGATGAAGTTTTATCCGAACGACAAAGCAAAAATATTCATGATACTATGGGCAATGATGCAACACCATTACCAGCAAATACAGATATTTTAGCTCTAGGTACTAGAGTTCAAACTCAATTAGCAGGAGCACCAGTAAATATTGCTAGTTCTTCTGGCATTGATTATATGTTAAAAGCACATCTTTTCGGTGATTTATTTGCTCGCGATATCTTGACTTATCTAGAACGTGAAATTGCTACAATCTCCGCTTTAGCAAGTATGAACGGAACAGAGAGTCAACTTTTATCCCATTTAAATATCGGTATCAATGCAGGACTTAGCAAAACTCAATTACAAGATATAATCAATACTTTAGATGCAAAAGTTAATACACAATTAGCTCAACATGCTCAAGAAAACCTAAATAACTATCTTGCCTCTTCTAAATAAAATATCATATAAAAAAGATACACCTTAAAAGTTATTTTCATTAACCTTTGAGGTGTATTTTTTATGTTATAATAATTAATTATATACAAATAGAAAATATGTTAGAAAAATATTATATAACTAAAGAAGAAATTTAAGGAAAATAATAATTATGAATATAAATAATGATAAACTAATAAATATTGTTACAGATTATTTATTAGAAGACAGATATACACAAGCTATTTTAATAGATGGCAAATGGGGTACAGGAAAAACTTTCTTTGTAAAAGAAAAGCTTATACCTACCTTAAAAAATGATAGTTCTCTAAAATATACTAATATATATTATCTATCGCTGTATGATATAAAAGACCTTAACGAACTAACTAACAAAATATATTTAACTCTATTTGAAAATTTCTTTAAAAATAAATTTGGAGAAAAACGAGGAAAAAATATAACTAATAAATTAAATTTATTTTCAAAAGCAATAAATATAGGATTAAACGCACTTAATAATTCAAATATTTTAGGATTTAACATAACTAAAGATGATTTACCTAAATTTGAAGATCTTATAGATTTAAAAAATATCTCATTATTCTTAGATGATGTCGAACGATGTAAAATAGATATTAATGAATTACTTAGCTTCATAAATACATTAACTGAACAAAATAATATAAAAGTTGTTCTTATTGCTAATGAAGAAGAGATAAATTATACCCAATTTTATAATAATCTTCCTGAAAAATATATGTTAACACTAAACGAAAAAATAGACTTTAACAAATTATCTACTGATAATAATCAAAAAAAGAACAATTAGATAAAGAGCAATTAATAGATCGTGTACATTATTTATTTTCTATTAAAGACCTTTATACCAAAACAAAAGAAAAAACTATTATGATAACTATAAAGTATAATCCTAATTTTGAAGATTTATACGACACTATAGTTGAAAAATATTGTCGAAATAAACAACTACAAAAAAGATTATTAAAATATAAATCTACTATATTAAATATATTTAAACAAAAAAAACATACAAATATTCGTACACTTATTTTTGGTATCATATCTATTGAGAAACTATATCCTATATTATCTTCAATATCTTATACACCTAAAAAATATCTTAATAAAGAAATTTATAATTGTTTAAAATCTACTTTTATCTTAGCTATTAAAATAAAATCAAAACATATTAATAATCTCAATTATGACGATATTACTGACAATCAATATATTGATAATAGTTTTATTTCTAAATTTATGCTATATCATCATCTTGATAAAGATAAAATAAAAAAAGAAAAGATTTTATTTATATAATAAAACATTGAAAAATGATTTATATCCCATCCAAGAATACCCTTCTATAATAGAAAAATTAGTAAAATTAAAAAATATAGGTTTTTCTATAGACTTAGAAAAATATCAAACTTGTATGATTAATAAAATAAATAATGAAATGGATATATCTTTCAATATATTAGAAAAATTTAATGAAAATACTCGTATATATAATATTATATCTAATACTTATACAGAAAACTTAAAACAAAGTATATTAAATAAATTAACTTATGTACCACAATCATTTTTTACAGATAAATGGGACAATAAAATAATTACGTATTTTAAAGAACATAAAGATGATTTTTACTTATCTAGAGGTTTTTTATCACATCTAGATATAGATATGATTATACAAAAATTAATAAAAGCTGATAAAAACGAAGTATCTAATTTTAGTACAATACTATATATTTTTTACCATATAGACAATGCCAATGAATATTTTACCAATGACTTAGATAGTATAAATTACTTATTAAATAAATTACGTAAAAATACAAGTGGTTTTTATATGTTTAATAATTCTCTTAGTTTACTAAAAAAACAAGAAATTGATTATCTTATTAATAATCTTGAATCTTATAAAAATAAATTATCTTCTTCAAAGAATTAAATCTATTTTTTATATCCTAATATAGTATAAAATTAAACTAAATAATTATACAAAAACCTACTAACAATTTAATAATTTAAAAATATACATCGTTTTAAAATGGTAACAAATGCCCTTTTTGAGCTATTTCATACTAAGTTCATACACTTTAACACATAGAGCCAAAAAGTCAATGAAAACGCACTTCCGAGGGTTGTTAACATTACTGCTCCAGCAGTCAAATTACCGTCGTGTCCCATATTCCTCGCCATGATATAGCAGCTTACAGTTGTAGCTGAACCCAACATAATCAATGCTGCGACCAATTTACTTTCTGTAAAGCCTAAATAAATAGCAAATGGCATAAATAACACTACAAATACAACTAATTTCATAACACTACAAACAATAATAGGCTTTATATTTTGACTAAATCCTTGAAACTTAAATGCTGCTCCCATAGCCATAAGCCCCATAGGTGTAGCCAAAACAGCAAGCAAAGATACAGTCTTATGTACAATCACTGGAGTTGGAATTTTCAAAAGTGACCAAATAACGCCCACTACTATACCTAATATAATAGGATTAGTAATAATACCTTTAATAGTTTTTTTCATCAAGGCAAAAGTTAAACTACTTTGACCAGGTTTCAATAAGGCCAATACAACAACCGCCATCACATTATACAAAGGCACCGTACCTATTATCATCAAAGACGCCATACCATAATCACCATAAATATTTTGTACAAAAGCCATACCGATTATAGCAGCACTACTGCGATATGCAGCCTGCACAAATTCACCTTGAGAAACATTTTTTCTAAAAGGTATAGAAATAAAAAAAGAAATCAATATACTAAGCAAAGTTGCCCCAAAACAGTATAAAACATATGTAGTATCCCAAGCTTCATAAAAATTAGCTGAGCCAATATCTTCAAATAATAATGCAGGCAAAGCCACCACAAATACAAATTTATTCATTTTTGTAATAAAAGCTTCATCAAATAATCCTATTTTACGAAAAATCATACCCAATACCATCATCAAAAAGACTGGTATAGTCGCATTCAAGCTAAAAATCAAATTATCCATAAAAATCCTTCCTCATCAAAATTAATAAGTATTTTTTATTATAGCACAAAATTTTATTCACTAATAATATTTATAAAACTTATTTTCCTATTCAATAATTATAGTTGATACATATATAAAAAAAGAGTAAAATCTAATAAGTGAATTTTTTAACTTAAGAGGTGTTCTCGTGATTAATACATTAGATAAAATAGAACAAAAGATTTTAAATAATGAGCGTCTAACAAAAGAAGATGGGTTGGCTCTTTTTGCTTCCAATGACCTTGCTCGCATAGGTTATCTTGCAGATTTAGTACGTAAACGTATCAGCGGAGATTACGTTTATTACAATGTAAATTGTCATTTAAATTTAACTAATATTTGCACAGCTCTTTGTGATTTTTGTGCTTTCGGTTGTGAAGCTACAGATAAAAAAGCGTATGCTATGACTATGGAGCAAATTTATAATAAAGTAGCCAATGCTTGCAAAGATCCAAATATGAAAAATCTTCATATTGTAAGTGGATTACATCCTGATTGGCCTTTTTCTTATTATGTAGATATCATTAAAATGCTCAAAAAAGAATTTCCTCAACTTCATTTAAAAGGTTTTACTGGCGTGGAAATCACTCATTTTGCTAAGATTTCTGGAAAATCCATTCGTGAAGTATTACAAGAATTAAAAGATGCAGGCATTGAAGCTATGCCAGGTGGTGGAGCTGAAATTTTAAATGACCGAATTCGTCAGAAACTCTGCCCTAATAAAGCTACAGCTCAAGAATGGTTAGAAGTTTCTCGCACTGCTCATCAGCTTGGTATCAAGACAAACGCTTCCATGCTCTATGGTCATATTGAAACTATTGAAGAACGTGTCAACCATTTAATCACACTTCGCAATCTTCAAGATGAAACAGGTGGCATTCAGACATTTATTTGCTTCCCATTCCACCCTGCCAATACAAAATTAGGTAAAACTGTTCATCGCACTAATGTTTGGGACGATTTAAAAACTATGGCTATCTGTAGATTAATGCTTGATAATATTCATAATATCAAAGCATATTGGGTAATGCTCACTTTACCTATCGCTCAATTAGCTTTAGGCTTTGGTGCAAATGATGTAGACGGCACTATCAGCGAAGAAAAAATTATGCACGATGCTGGAGCAAATTCACCAAAAGCACTCACTCGTGATAATTTAATCAATTTAATTAAACAAACAGGCAGAATACCTGCTGAATGTGATTGCAATTTCAATATAATCAGAACATATTAAGCTAATTATTTTGTAAAGGATTTTTATTTATGAATATCAATCAACAAGCTATAACAAAAGCTCAAAATGGAGAGCGTTTATCTTTTGATGAAGCACTATATCTATACAAACACGCTGATATTTTAGACTTAGCTACATGGGCAAGAAAAGCCAAAGAACGTCATAGCCAAAAAGAAGTCTATTATAATATCAACCGCCATATAAATTTATCCAATATCTGCACTGCTAATTGCCCTCTATGTGCTTTCTCTTGCGAAGATGGTGATAAACGAGGTTTTGTCTTAACTAAAGAAGATGTTGAAACTAAAATCAAAGATACTATCGCTCATGTCAAAGGATTAACAGAAATACACATTGTAAGCTCTCTACATCCTACTAATGATTTTAATTACTATATAGAAATCATCAAATCCATAAAAAAACTTTTACCTAACGTGCATATTCAAGCTTTTACACCTGTGGAAATAGTTCATTTTGCCAAGATTTCTCAAAAAAGCATTTACGAAGTCTTAACTATTTTACAACAAGCAGGTCTTGATTCTCTCCCAGGTGGTGGAGCTGAAATTTTAAATGATGAAATCCGTGCTAAAATCTGCCCAAATAAAGCCAATACACAAGAATGGATTGAAACTATAAAAACAGCTCATAAACTTGGTATGAAAACTAATGCTTCTGAACTCTATGGTCATATTGAAACTATAGAACAAAGATTACAGCATTTATTCACACTTAGAGAAATTCAAGATGAAACACATGGTTTCCAAGCTTTTATTTCATTCCCATTTCATCCGCAAAATACTCAATTAGACAATATAAAACCTATTACATCTTATGAAAGCTTGCGTTTTATCGCTATTTCTCGACTCGTATTGGATAACATTCCTCATATCAAAGCCTTTTGGATGATGCTCACCTTGCCTATCGCTCAATTAGCCCTTGCTTTTGGTGCTGATGATTTAGATGGTACAGTTGAAGAAGAACAAATCATTCATGCTGCTGGTGCTAAAACAGGTCAGAAAATGACTACTACACAATTGCAAAAAATCATCACCGAAACAGGCTATACACCTGTTCAACGTGATTCTTTATATCGAAAAATAAAATAAATTAGAGGTATGATTAATGAACAGACTTTCTGATAAAGAAGCTATTGACCTTTTAAAACATGGTGATATTTTAGAATTAGGTCAACAAGCAAATAAAATCCGCCAAGAAAAACATCCTGGCAACACTGTTACCTTCATTGTAGACCGCAATATTAACTACACTAATGTTTGCCTCAATGAATGTCGTTTCTGTGCTTTTTTCCGTCGCGAAAATCGCAAAGACGCTTATTTATTGCCCATAGAAACTATTTTACAAAAAGTAAAGGAAACTCAAGAAGCTGGTGGTACGCAAGTCATGTTACAAGGAGGACTACACCCTTCTTTACCTTTTGAATATTACCTAAATATGATTAATACCATTAAAACAGCCTTTCCTGATATTGTAATCCATTCTTTTTCTCCTGCGGAAATACTTCATTTTTCCAAGATAGCTAATAAATCTATCAAAGAAACTCTACAAGATTTACGTTCTGCTGGTCTTGCTTCACTTCCAGGTGGTGGAGCTGAAATCTTAGTTGACCGCGTGCGTAAAATTGTAAGCCCTAAAAAAATCATGACAGATGATTGGCTAAAAGTAATGGAAACTGCTCACTCTATCGGCATGGAAAGTACAGCTACTATGGTTTTAGGACTCGGCGAAACTATTGAAGAACGCATTGAACATATGCGACGTGTCCGCGACCTTCAAGATAAAACAGGTGGCTTCAGAGCTTTCATCATGTGGACTTTCCAACCTGGAAATACTCAATTAGGTGGCAATAAATTATCCTCATGGGAATATCTAAAAACTCTAGCCGTATCTAGACTCTATTTTGATAATATCTCTCATATTCAAGGCTCTTGGGTTACACAAGGTCAACAAATTGGACAAATAACATTAGCCTTTGGTGCTGATGATTTAGGTAGTATCATGCTTGAAGAAAATGTCGTTCGTGCAGCCGGTACTGCTTATCAAATGTCCATTGACAAAATGGTAAATACAATCGAAAAAGCTGATTTTAAAGCAGCTCAACGTGATACAGAATATAATATCATTCGTCGATTTTAATAAAATTTAATTAAGGAGATTTTTTATGAATACACAAAACATTCCTCAAGCCGATTTTGCCATTATCGGTGGTTCTGGCACATTATCCAGCAATTTTCCATTAGGTGCTAAATGTGATGATGTAAAAATAATTCAAGACCGCATGGTTTTTGATACACCTTATGGCAAAACTACTGAACTTCGCTTATTTGAAATAGCAGGTACACGCGTTTTAACTTGTAAAATGCATGGTTGGAGAAGTGGTGTCAATCGTGCTGATGCTTCCCGCCAATTATTCTGGACTTTCCGCGAAGCCGGTGTAAAACGCATTTTCTCTGAAGGTGGCGTAGGTACTATCAATAAATTATTAGATACTAGAGATTTTCTCATTCCTGATGATTATCTTGATATGTCCGTTCGCAAAGATGTTGGACTTGAAGGCAAATATTTACTTGTTATGCGTGATGCACTTTGCCCTCAAATGCGTGAAGAATTAATCAAAAATACACATAAGCATTTCAGCGGTAGAATTTTTACACGTGGCACTTATGCTAATACAGACGGTCGCCATTTTGAAAGCCCTGCGGAAATCGCTATGTTAAATGGTCATGCAGATATCGTAGGTCAATCCATCTGCCCTGAAGTATATCTCGCTCGTGAAATTGGAGCTTGTTATGCTGGTCTTTATTATGTAGTAAATTATGGCGAAGGTATCAAACCATGGTCTCATCAAGTATTAGAAGATATCTTCTATGATGATGCACCTATGATCAGCAAAATTCTTTTAGATACAATTCGTTCTTTAGCCCAACAAGATAGAAATTGCGAATGTTTATCTTTACGTAAAGAAACTTTATTAAAAGGCATTTATGACGATTAAGATATAAAAATAAGACGTATACATTTATTTGTATACGTCTTTTATATTGCTTTTACTATTTACTTTTATCAATACATTCTAAAAGTCTGTTTATTATTATCCCAATCTACTTTTACATAGCAATCATCAACTTTTTTACCTTCCGCCATAGATTTTCCTTCAGGAACTTCTAAATGAAAACAATTGATGATGAGTTTTCCATTTACAATTTTATTATCCATATTATAATACTTATCTGGATTTATACCAAAACTCTTTAGATTATCCATAGAAATAAATACAGTCCACTTGTCATCTTTTTTGCCTACTAGCCAATAACCTTCTAATTTTGCATGAGCCCCTGCTGTACATTTTACTTCATAGAAAAGTTTATCGGAATTTGCCAATTTTATCTCTTTTATACTTAAATCTGGTACTAATACATCTGTATAAAAATTCATTAAAACTTGATTTTTATCATCTAGCATAACTGAGCAATTATTACCTACATTTTTAAAAGATATCTTAGCTACTTCCTTATCGCCTAATATAAATTTATCATTTTGAGTATATTCTAAATTAACAATATCCTCTACTGGTTGTTTAACATCTTCTTTAACTGCATTATTTTTATCTTCACTTGCAGTATTTTCTTTATTTTGCTCTACCGTTACATTTTGCTCAACTTGTTTTGTATCTTTATGAGCAAAATAACTATACGCACCAAAAGAAACCAACCCTAGTAATAAAATTACAGCGATAAAAATACCTATATACTTATATTTTGTATAATTCTTTTCAGTATCTACATTTTGACTGATATTGTTACTTATTGTTTTTTCACTTTGCTTCATTTGCTCATTATTATCTTGGCTATCTTGCTTAATTTGATTTCCACATTTAGAACAAAATTTTTCATTATCATTTATCTGGTTACCACAATTAGGACAAAAAATAATAATCATCTCCCTTTGTTACACTTACTATGATAAAGTATAACAAAATAGATGAAAATTAACAGAAACATATAGGAAAGTTAATCTTTTCTCATAAATTAAATTAGATATCATCTTATTTTTACTTTATTTCTCACATAACTTGCATAGCTTCTACCTATATTATATAATAAATTTGTAACCAAGATTATATATTAATATAAATACGTATTCTCAAGGGGCGCTTTTCTTAGCGTCTTTTTTAGTTTACTAAATGCAAAGGAGATTTTATGAACGCTCGTGAAGTTGCTTTAAATATTTTAAATGAAGTATATACTCAACAAGCTTATGCTAATATATCCCTATCACGCCATTTGCAAAAAAATCAATTATCCGACCAAGACCGCCGTTTCATCACTGAATTGGTTTATGGTACAGTAAAAGCAGGCGATACTCTACTTTGGATTTTAAAAAAATTTGTAAATAGACCTTTAAATAAAATTGAACCAACAATTATTAATATATTGCGATTAGGTATTTATCAAATTGTATTCATGGACAAAATTCCTGAATCAGCAGCTTGCAATGAAGCTGTAAATCTTGCTAAAAAATATTCTAATCAAGGTTCTGCAAAATTTGTAAATGGCGTTTTGCGTAACTTAATCCGCCAACCAGAAAAATACGCTATGCCTACAGGCAATAAAGCTAGTGAATTAGCTATCAGAGAACAACACCCTCTTTGGCTAGTAAAAAAATTCATTCATACTTTTGGTAGTGAAGCTGCTATCAAGCTTTGTCAATTCAATAATACTAATGCTCCACTTGTATTGCGTACCAATACTTTAAAAACAACACGACAAGAATTAATCACAGAGCTTATAAATGCAGGTTGTGAAGTTATTCCTTCCAAATTAGCACCAGAAGGAATTATTTGTAAAACACACACTTCTTTAAATCAACTAGCACCATTACAAAATGGTTTTGCCCAAGTGCAAGATGAAAGTTCTATGCTTGTAGCTCATGTAGTTGATCCTAAACCTAATGAATTTATCATTGATACATGTAGTGCCCCTGGTGGTAAAACTACACATATGGCTACTTTGATGCAAAATAAAGGAAAAATCATAGCTTGTGATATCTACGAACATAAATTAAAACTAATTCAAGATAATGCTAATAGATTAGGTATCAACATCATTGAGCCTAAATTATTAGATGCTCGTGAAATCGGCAATCAATATAAAAATCAAGCAGATAAAGTATTAGTTGATGCACCATGTTCTGGAATGGGCGTACTTCGCCGTAAACCTGACTCCCGCTGGAACAAAACAGCAGAAATCTTTGAAAAATTACCACCTCTTCAATTAGCTATCTTAGAGTCAGCTGCTCGGGCTGTAAAACCTCAAGGTGTATTAGTCTATAGTACTTGTACAATCATGCCACAAGAAAATATAGAAATCATTAATCAATTTTTAGCTAAACATCCAGATTTTGTTTTAGAAGATATCCGCAAATATTTACCATTTAAAACAAAAAGCAAAGAGAAAACATTACAATTAATGCCATATAAAGATAATACAGATGGCTTCTTTATAGCTCGTATGTACAAAAAAGTATAAAAATCTTAAATTATTATTTATATTTATTTTAGAAGGGAATTTATAATGACCAATATTTTTGGCTTAAATTTAACTGAACTTACTTCACTAATCACAGATTTAAACCTACCAAAATTTAGAGCAAAACAAATTATTGAGTGGCTCTATCAAAAACATGCTACATCTTTTAATGAAATGACCAATCTTTCTAAAGATTTACGTGAAAAATTGGCACAAGAATTTACTATTGAACGTGCAAAATCTTGTGATAGACTAGACTCCAGTGATGGCAAAACAACTAAATTTTTATTAGAATTTGGCGATGGTATCGGTGTAGAAACAGTTTTAATGCGTCAACCTTATGGCAATAGTATCTGTGTTTCTTCTCAAGCAGGTTGTAATATGGGCTGTAGTTTCTGTGCTTCTACGCTTCACGGCATGGCTAGAAACTTATCCACAGGTGAAATTTTAGCTCAAGCAATGTTCATTCAAGAATTATTAAATCAAACAGGCGAACAAATCAATAATATAGTAATCATGGGTTCTGGTGAGCCTATGCTCAATTATGATAATGTATTAAACTTCATTCGTTTAGTACATGAGCCTTATTGCTTAAATTTAGGTTATCGCAATATCACAATTTCCACATCTGGTATCGTGCCGGGAATAAATAAATTAGCTCAAGAAAATCTACCTATTACCTTATCAATTTCCTTACATGCACCGAATAATGAATTGCGTACAGAGCTAATGCCTATAAACAAACGCTATCCTATTGAAGAAGTAATTAAAGCTGCTGTAAATTATGCTAATACTACTAAAAGACGCATAACTTATGAATATATCTTAATTGATAAATACAATGATAACATGACTGAAGCAGTAGAATTATGTAAACTCTTAAAAAATCAATTAGCATTAGCTAATGTGAACTTAATCCCTATCAATCCAGTCAAAGAGCGTAATTACAATCGTCCTTCTTTAGCTAGAATAAAAGCTTTCGCTAAGTATTTAAATGACCATCATCTCACAGCTACCATTCGTCAAGAAATGGGCACAGATATTCAAGCAGCATGTGGTCAATTGCGTAATAAACATTTAGCAAAATAAAAACTCTAGGAGTTGAATTTTTATGTTTTTTTCACGTATGGAAAATTTTCTTGAAAAAAATATTGAAGGTTTTTTTAATCGTAAATTCTCAAGTAATCTACAGATGGCAGAAATAGAAAAAATTATTGACCGTATTTTAATCCGTCAGAAAAAACGTGTAAATCGTGCTATTTTTGTTCCTGATAAATTTACAATTACTATGAGTGATGAAGATTTTAACCAATTAAATAATATAGAAACACAAAATCATTTAAAATTATTTCTCTATAAATCTGTCATTCAAAAAGATTATTTTATGGAAACATTACCAACTATCCATATTATAAAATCTCCTAAATTTAAATTAGGCGTTTGTGAAATAACAGCTAAATTTAATAGCGATAAAACTTCTGATACAGACAATGATAATGTAAATGATTTAGAACAAGGTACAATTATTGTCCCAAACCTTGATATAAAAGAAATAACTAATCCTTCACATAAACAACAAGCTCTAAATTTTGCTTCTTTAACTATTATTGAAGGACCAGATAAAGACTCTTATTTAGCTTTTGGTTGTAATCAAATTCATCTTGGCAGACGTGATAAAAATGAATTTCTTTTAACAGATGTAAATGTATCTAGACTTCATGCCTATATTACCTTTGAACATGGTAGACACATTCTTCGTGATGCTAATAGTTTAAATGGTACATTTGTTAATGATAGACCTATAACTAATTTCTGTTTATGCCCTGGAGATATTATTCAAATAGGAAATACTCGTATTGTTTATGACCTTATTTGATAGATTATTTAAATACAAAAAGAAGTGGTATTTATATGTACCACTTCTTTTTTATTTTATCAATATTAATGTTTTTGATTAAATGCATCAAATCCAGGATATACAGCAGATTGTTTTAAATCCTCTTCAATTCTCAATAATTGATTATATTTTGCTACGCGTTCACTTCTGCTAGGTGCTCCAGTTTTAATCTGACAAGTATTTAAAGCCACTGCTAAATCAGCTATAGTAGTATCTTCTGTTTCTCCAGAACGATGAGAAGTAACAGCAGTATAACCAGCTTTATGAGCCATTTTAATAGCTTCTAAAGTTTCAGAAATAGAGCCAATTTGATTTAACTTAATCAAAATAGAATTTCCTGCTCCTTCTTTTATACCACGAGATAATCTTTCTGTATTAGTTACAAATAAATCATCACCTACAAGCTGAACTTTATCGCCAATAGCATCTGTTAATTTTTTCCAACCTTCCCAATCTTCTTCATCAAGACCATCTTCTAAAGAAACAATTGGATATTTTTCCACTAACATTTTCCAATGAGCAATTAATTCATCAGTAGTAAATTTTTTACCAGATTTAGGCAAGACATATTCTCCTATTTTACTGCCTTTCCATTCACTAGCAGCTGCATCAATAGCAATCATAAAATCTTTACCAGGTTCATATCCTGCTATTTTTACTGCTTCTAAAATTACTTCAATAGTCTCCTCATCACTAGAAAGATTTGGAGCAAATCCACCTTCATCACCAACAGATGTTGCTAAGTTTCTGTCCTTCAATAATTTTTGTAAAGCATGGAAAACTTCACTACACCAACGAAGTGCTTCTCTAAAGCTTGAAGCACCTGCTGGCATAATCATGAACTCTTGAATATCTACTGTATTAGTTGCATGTGCACCACCATTTAAGATATTCATCATTGGTACAGGTAATCTATTGCCATTAATGCCACCAAAATAGCGATAAAGTGGAATACCTAAAGATTTACTAGCAGCTTGTGCACTAGCTATTGATACCGCTAAAATAGCATTTGCGCCTAGATTTGATTTATCTTTTGTACCATCAGCTTCTATCATAGCATTATCCACAGCATAAATATCAGAAGCATCTTTTCCTACTAAAGCATTATTAATGATAGTATTGATATTTTCTACAGCATTTAAAACACCTTTTCCATTATAACGTGTTTTATCTCCATCACGAAGTTCTAAAGCCTCAAATACGCCTGTAGATGCACCACTAGGAGCACAACCTCTACCAACTGTTCCATCTGCTAAAATTACTTCAGCTTCTACAGTTGGATTTCCTCTAGAGTCAATAATTTCTCTACCAATTACTTTTTCGATTTTTAATTTATTAAATATCATTTAAATATCTCCTTTGATAATATTTTAAGCAAATGATTTTTATTCTTAATTCATTTATATATTATCATAATTGATATGGATTATCAATATTTATTATAAATAAAAATCAACTTAATAATTAATAAAAAAAATAACCTTAGAGCATTTTTGCCCTAAGGTTATTTTAATCATTAACACATGTGTTTAAAATCTACTAAATCCGATTAGATAGTATGAACACGGATTGTGCTTGTGTTACCTTCACCGAATTTCATACCAGAAGTGATGATTGTTTTATCACCCTGTTTTACAATGCCCTGACGAACAGATGCAGCAGTAGCTGTTGCGATCATTTCATCAACATCGTCCCAAGCTTTACCTTCTACTGGAACAACGCCCCAACGAAGATTTAAGTGACGAGCTACACGATCATTTGGAGTATAAGCGATGATTGTAGCTTTTGGACGATATTTGGATACAACTTTAGAAGTGTAACCGCTTTCAGTTGGAGTGATGATAGCTTGTGCACTAAGTTCATAAGCCATCTGTACTGTAGCATGAGCGATAACGTCAGTTGTAGTAACATTGTGATGAGTGAAACCTTTGGATACGAAGATTTCTTTGTATTCAAGAGCTTGTTCTACACGTTTAGCAATAACGTTCATTGTAGAAACAGCTTCTAATGGATAATCACCATTAGCGGATTCACCAGAAAGCATGATAGCGTCTGCACCATCAAAGATAGCGTTAGCAACGTCAGAAGCTTCTGCACGAGTTGGACGTGGGTTAGAAGTCATAGTTTCAAGCATCTGAGTAGCTACGATAACTGGTTTGCCAAGTTTGTTACATTTTTTGATGATATCTTTCTGAATAAGTGGAACTTCTTCAGCTGGCATTTCAACACCAAGGTCACCACGAGCAACCATGATAGCGTCGGAAGCAGCGATGATAGCATCAATATTTTTAACAGCTTCAACACATTCGATTTTGGAAATGATTTCCATGTGTCCGCCATGTTCTTTAATAAGAGCACGGATAGCTTCAACGTCTTCAGCACGTTGGATGAAGGAAGCTGCTACGAAATCCATATCATGTTCAATACCGAAAATGATATCGTTTCTATCTTGTTCAGAAATAGCAGGAAGACCGAGGGATACACCAGGAGCTGCAGCACGTTTACGAGTGCTCATAGGACCATCATTTAAAATTGTGCAAACGATGTCTTTACCTACGATTTCGTCAACATGAAGACCTACAAGACCATCAGAAAGTAATAAAGTATTACCTGGTTTAACTTCTGTGTAAAGTTTTTTGTGATTGATGGAAACATGAGTTTCGTCACCTGGAATGTCATCATTAGTTAAAGTGAATTTATTACCTTTTTTAAGGTATACTTTACCTTCAGCAAAATCGCCAAGACGCATTTCAGGTCCTTTTGTATCAAGCATTAAAGATACAGTTTTACCCATTTTTTTGGAAACTTCTTTAACTTTATTAATACGTTCTTCATGTTCTGCATAGTCACCATGAGAGAAGTTGAAACGAGCAACGTTCATGCCGTTTTCAATAACGTTTTCTAAAAGTTCAGTACCATTGTCATAGTTAGGACCCATTGTGCAAACGATTTTTGTTTTCTTTAACATTTTTAAAATCCCCACCTAAATAATAATAATAAATAAATTTTATTTGCTCATTGCTTCTTCAATAGCTACTGCTACTGCTACGCTAGCGCCTACCATAGGGTTATTACCCATACCGATAAGACCCATCATTTCTACGTGAGCAGGAACAGAAGAAGAACCTGCAAACTGAGCATCAGAGTGCATACGACCCATAGTATCAGTCATACCATAGGAAGCAGGACCTGCTGCCATGTTATCTGGATGCAATGTTCTACCAGTACCGCCACCGGAAGCAACGGAGAAATATTTTTTACCCTTTTCGATACATTCTTTTTTGTAGCAACCAGCTACTGGATGTTGGAAACGGGTAGGATTAGTAGAGTTACCAGTGATAGAGATGTCAACATCTTCTTTGTGCATAATTGCAACGCCTTCTTGAACGCTATCTGCACCATAGCATTTGATAGCAGCACGAGGGCCGTTAGAATATGCAGTTTCATTAACTACACTAACTTCACCTGTAGCATAATCAAACTGAGTCTGAACATAAGTGAAGCCGTTGATACGAGAGATGATCTGAGCAGCATCTTTACCAAGACCATTTAAAATAACTTTTAATGGTTCTTTTCTTACTTTGTTTGCTTTTTCAGCAATTTTAATAGCACCTTCTGCAGCAGCAAAAGATTCATGACCAGCAAGGAAAGCAAAGCATTTTGCATCTTCACTTAAAAGCATGGATGCAAGATTACCATGACCTAAGCCAACTTTTCTGTTTTCAGCAACAGAACCTGGAATACAGAAAGCCTGTAAACCTTCACCAATAATTTTAGCAGCTTCTACAGCTTTTGTAGTACCTTTTTTAATAGCCATAGCTGCACCTACTGTGTAAGCCCAGCAAGCATTTTCAAAGCAGATTGGCTGTGTATCTTTAACGATTTTAGCTACATCTATGCCTTTATCATCACAGATTTTTTTAGCTTCTTCTAAAGAAGAGATACCATAGCTGTCTAAAGCTTTGTTAATTTTGTCAATACGACGTTCGTAACTTTCAAACAATGCCATTTATTTTCATTCCTTCCTATTTTCTTGTATTATTCTTTACGAGGATCTACGTATCTTGCAGCGTCAGCAAAACGTCCATAAGTACCTTTTGCTTTTTCTAAAGCTTCCTGTGCAGGAATACCTTTTTTAGTGATCATTTCCATCATTTTGCCGAGGTGAACGAATTCATAACCAATGATACGATCTTCTGCATCAAGAGCAATTCTTGTTACATAACCTTCAGCAAGTTCAAGATAACGAGGACCTTTTTCAAGTGTACCATACATAGTACCAACTTGGCTTCTTAAACCTTTACCAAGGTCTTCGAGGCCAGCACCGATAGGAAGACCACCTTCGGAGAATGCAGTCTGAGTTCTACCGTATACAATCTGGAGGAATAATTCTCTCATAGCAGTGTTAATAGCATCACAAACGAGGTCTGTGTTTAATGCTTCAAGAATAGTTTTACCAGGAAGAATTTCAGAAGCCATAGCTGCGGAATGAGTCATACCAGAGCAACCAATAGTTTCTACTAAAGCTTCTTGGATAACGCCTTCTTTAACATTAAGAGTTAGTTTACATGCACCCTGTTGAGGAGCACACCAGCCAACACCATGAGTTAAACCGCTGATATCTTTAATTTCTTTAGCCTGTACCCATTTGCCTTCTTCAGGAATTGGAGCTGGGCCATGTTTTTCAATGCCTTTTGCCACACATGTCATATTAGACACTTCTTGTGAATAGATCATCTTTGTTTCCTCTCCTTAATATATACATTTTATACACGATATACATTATATCATTATATGATATCATTATTCAAGTTTATGAAACTAAAACTTAAAATAACAATAGTTTTTCTTATTTCAATAATATAATCTTATGTTAAAACTTAATCTGCCAATAAGATAATATTAATCGATTAAAGCTTTTCCAGTCATTTCTGCTGGAACTTCAAGACCTGCTAATTTCAATAAAGTTGGAGCAATATCACATAAAGCACCATCTTTAACTTCTTTTACTTTATCAGAAACTACGATAAATGGTACAGGATTTGTAGTATGTGCTGTAAATGCTTCTTTAGTTTCTTCATCTAACATTTTTTCAGCATTACCATGGTCAGCTGTAATACATACAGTACCGCCAACTTGTTTTATTGCATCTACAAAGCGACCAACACAAGTATCTACAGTTTCTACAGCTTTTACAGCTGCTTCCATAACACCTGTATGACCAACCATATCACCATTAGCATAGTTTAAAATGATGAAATCATATTTTTTAGATAAAATAGCTTCTACAACTTTATCAGTAACTTCAATAGCACTCATTTCAGGTTGTAAATCGTAAGTAGCAACTTTTGGAGAAGGTACTAAGATACGATCTTCACCTTCATAAGGCTGTTCAATACCGCCGTTAAAGAAGAAAGTTACATGTGCATATTTTTCAGTTTCTGCAATACGAAGTTGAGTATAACCGAGTTTGCTTACATATTCACCTAAAGTATTTGTTAAAGACTCAGGTTTATAAGCAATTTCTACATTCATACCTTTTTCATATTGAGTCATTGTTGCAAATGTAATTTTCAAATCTTCATTGCGAGCAAAGCCATCAAAAGTAGTATCCACAAAAGCATGAGTAAGTTCACGTGCTCTATCAGGACGGAAGTTAAAGAAAATAGCTCCATCATTGCTTGTCATACCTGCATAGTTGCCAACAACAACAGGAACAACAAATTCATCAGTAGTATCTTCTTCATAAGAATTTTTAATTGCAAGTTCGCTAGAAGCTTGTTTTACACCTTCGCCTAAAGCGATAGCATTATAAGCTTTCTGAACACGATCCCAACGTTTATCACGGTCCATAGCATAATAACGACCAGAAATTGTAGCTATTTTACCAACGCCAATTTCTTTTAATTTAGCTTCAAGCTCAGCTAAATAATCAGCAGCACTAGATGGTGGTACATCACGTCCATCAAGGAAAGCATGAACGAAAACGTTTTCAACGCCTTCTTGTTTTGCAAGCTGTAAGAGTGCATAAAGATGACTATTATGGCTATGAACTCCGCCATCGGATAATAATCCCATTAAATGAAGCGCACCATTGTTTTTCTTAACAGCATTAATAACATCCAAAAATACAGGATTTTTGAAGAATGCGCCTTCACGTATAGCTTTTGTAATACGTGTTAATTCTTGATAAACGATACGACCAGCACCAATATTTGTATGACCAACTTCGGAATTTCCCATTTGTCCATCAGGAAGACCTACTGCTTCACCAGAGCAAGCAAGTTGAGCATGAGGATATTTTGCTGTTAAACCATCAATAACAGGTGTTTTACCTACATTAACAGCATTAGTTGTGCTTTGAGCATCGCCAACTCCCCAACCATCCATAATAATTAAAGCAACAGGAGCGTTAAGTTTTGACATTATTACACTACCTCAATCTATTAATTTTAAAATAGCATAGCACACACCAGTTAAAATCATTTTATAATTTACTATGATGTGTGCTTCCTGCATTACAGGCAATCCCCATGTGCCACACGGTTCATCAATAATAAAAATTATTTAAAGTTAACAATAGCACTGAAATCAGCAGCTTTTAAAGAAGCGCCACCAACTAAAGCACCATCAACGTTTGGTTTTTGCATTAAACCATCAATAGTAGCAGGTTTTACACTTCCGCCATATTGAATACGAACAGCATCGCTAGTAGCTTCATCAAACATAGCTTTAACAGTTTCACGAATGCAAGCGCAAACTTCTTCAGCTTGTTCAAATGTAGCAGTTTTACCAGTACCGATAGCCCAGATTGGTTCATAAGCAATAACAAGGCTAGCAACTTGCTGAGCAGTTAAACCTTCAAGTGCAGCTTTGATCTGACCACTAACGAAATCATTAGTTGTACCAGCTTCACGAGTTTCTAAAGTTTCACCACAGCAAATGATAGGAGTAATACCAGCAGCTAATGCAGCTTTTGCACGTTTATTTACATATTCATCAGTTTCACCAAACATTTCACGACGTTCGGAGTGACCGATTACAACATATTCAACGCCAAGTTCTGTGAGCATTTCAGCGGAAATTTCGCCAGTGAAAGCACCGCTTTTTTCCCAATGAACGTTCTGAGCACCAACATGAATGTTAGTACCTTTTACAGCTTCACAAACAGCAGCAAGAGCAGTAAATGTTGGGCATACAACGATATCTACAGCATTGTTATCTTTTACAAGTGGAGCTAATTCTTTTACAAGAGCAGTACCAGCAGCTACTGTATTGTTCATTTTCCAGTTACCAGCAATAATAGGTTTACGCATTATCAAATCAACCTCTTTATAATTTATTTTTATTATTTGTCAGCAATAGCTGCAATACCTGGCATTGGTTTACCTTCGAGGAATTCTAATGTAGCACCGCCACCAGTGGAAATGTGAGTAATTTTGTCGGAAAGACCAGTTTTCTTAAGAGCAGCAATGGAGTCACCGCCACCAACAATGCTGATACCAGTGGATTCAGCAACTGCATGAGCGATATCTTCAGTACCATGAGCGAATGCATCAAATTCGAATACACCCATAGGTCCATTCCATACGATTGTTTTTGCATTTTCTAAAGCTTCTTGGCATTCTTTGCTGAATTTATTGTCAAGAATCATCCAGTCAGCTGGAACTTCATCAACGGATACAGTTTTATGATTTGCATCTGCTGCAAATTTATCTGCAACAACAACTTCAGCAGGAAGGAATACTTTTACGCCTTTTTCTTCAGCTTTCGCAAGTAATTCTTTAGCAAGTGGTAATTTTTCTTCTTCGAATAAAGAAGAACCAATACCTTTACCTTGAGCAGCGAGGAATGTATTTGCCATACCGCCACCGATTACAACTGCATCAGCTTTTTCTAATAAGTTGGAAATAACACCGATTTTGTCAGAAACTTTTGCACCACCAATGATAGCAACGAAAGGACGTTCTGGATTGGATAATGCTTTACCAATGAACTGAATTTCTTTTTCAATTAAGAAACCGCCAACAACTTCTACATACTGAGCGATACCAGCGTTAGAAGCATGTGCTCTGTGAGATACACCAAATGCATCATCAACAGCAACATCTGCTAAAGAAGCAAGTTGTTTTGCAAATTCAGGATCATTTTTAGTTTCTTCATTGTGATAACGGAGGTTTTCAAGAAGTAATACTTCACCTGGTTTTAAATCAGCAGCAGCTTTACTTGCAGCTTCGCCAACACAATCTTCAGCATATTTAACTTCTTTACCTAAGAGTTCAGAAAGTCTAGCAACGATAGGTTTAACAGATAATTCAGGAACTCTCTGTCCTTTTGGACGACCAACATGGCAAGCAAGAATAATTGCTGCATTGTTTTCTAAAAGATAATTTAAAGTAGGTAATGTAGCACGAATACGTTTGTCATTAGTGATGTTTTGATTTTCGTCCATTGGTACGTTAAAGTCTACACGAATAAAGACTTTTTTACCGTTTACATCAATGTCTCTAATAGATTTCTTATTCATTAAATAAAACCCTCCGTAAATTCAAAATAGGACCGGCCTTTTTAAGACCGGTCCATAAAAGGCTGCACAAATCAAATTACTTAAGTTCAGCGAAGTATTTAATTGTACGAACCATCTGGCTAGTGTAGCTGTTTTCGTTATCATACCAAGAAACAACTTGTACTTGAGTGTTGCCATCTTCCATAGGAGCAACCATAGTCTGAGTTGCATCGAAGAGGGAACCAAATCTCATACCGATAACATCGCTGGATACGAGTTGTTCTTCAGTGTAACCGAAAGATTCAGTTGCAGCAGCTTTCATAGCAGCATTGATTTCATCAACAGTTACATGGCCTTTTACAACTGCTACTAAAATAGTAGTAGATCCTGTAGGGGTAGGAACGCGCTGTGCGGAGCCGATTAATTTACCGTTTAATTCAGGAATAACAAGACCGATAGCTTTTGCAGCACCAGTGGAGTTAGGAACGATATTAACAGCTGCAGCACGGGAACGACGTAAGTCACCTTTACGCTGAGGGCCATCAAGAGTCATCTGGTCACCAGTGTAAGCATGAACTGTAGTCATGATACCGCTCTGGATAGGAGCAAGTTTATTAAGAGCGTTAGCCATTGGAGCTAAGCAGTTAGTTGTACAAGAAGCAGCGGAAATAACTGTATCGCTAGCTTTTAAAGTTTCATGGTTTACATTGAAAACGATTGTAGGAAGATCGTTACCAGCAGGAGCGGAAATAACAACTTTTTTAGCACCAGCTTTGATATGAGCTTCTGCTTTAGCTTTGGAAGCAAAGAAACCTGTGCATTCTAAAACTACGTCTACATCAAGTTCGCCCCAAGGTAATTCTTCAGGATTTGGTTTAGCATAGATAGTGATTTCTTTACCATTTACAGTAATGGAGTTTTCACCAGCTTCAACGCTGTCAGCATATTCATATCTACCCTGAGTAGAATCGTATTTAAGAAGGTGAGCAAGCATTTTTGGGCTTGTTAAGTCGTTGATTGCAACAACTTCATAACCTTCTGCATCGAACATTTGTCTGAAAGCGAGACGACCAATACGGCCGAAACCATTAATAGCAACTTTAACTGCCATTTTAAAAATACCCCCTAAAAAGTAAAAAAAAATTTTTCCAGTTTACTGGAATAATATTTAACTAAAATATGTAAATACATACTCTAGCTTATAACAACTTAATTAGACCACTAGACGTATAATCATAAATTATCATTCAAATATATGTCTAAGTTTTTCACTAGGATTATAATACAATAAATTATATCAAATTGTCAATCTAAATCAGCAGTTTTTCCGTTATAAATTTATTATCCTATTAATAAAAATAATTTATCTAACAAAATCTTTACAAAATTTTTATAAAAATATATTTTCTTGTAAAGAAAAAAGAATTTTTCTCCAAGATGTATTTTTTATCTTCTATAGAGAAAAATTCTTTTTCAAAGTGTAAACCGTATATTAATTAAAATATATTACATTTTTATAAATGAATTATAAACCAAATTTTTCAGCAGTTTTTACTACAATAGCACATTCACAACGTTTTTTCTGTAATTCACAACCAAGTTCATATGGTTCATGGATATTGCCATGGAATAAGTCAGCATTAGCATGACAACCACCACTACAGAAGAATTTAGCCCAACAATCACGACATTTTTCTTTGCTTAATACATGAGTTTTTCTAAATTCTTTTGGAAGCTCTTTATTTTTTACGCCTTCAAATACATTTCCAAGCATGTAATTTTCTCTGCCTGCAAACTGATGGCAAGGATACATATTACCATCTGCAGCTACAGCATAATATTCATGACCAGCTCCACAACCACTCAAGCGTTTAGCAACACAAGGACCATGTTCTAAATCGATATTAAAGTGGAAGAAGAAGAAACCTTTACCTTCTTTTTTACGTTTTAAATAAATTTCTGTTAATTTATCATATTCAGCAAAGATTTTTGGTAAATCTTCTTTTGTAAATCCATATGGAGAATCTTTTAATACAACTGGCTCTACAGATAAAATATCAAAACCTTCATCAGCCATGCTGAGTACATCTTTAGAAAAGTCCATATTGCGATTAGTGAATGTACCACGTAAATAGTAATTATTGCCATCACGGGAATCAACTAATTTTTTAAAGTTTTTAACAACTTTATCATATGTGCCATGTCCACCAACATCAGGACGCATATAATCATGAACTTCTTTTCTACCATCAAGGCTTAATACCATGCTGATATTGTTGTCATTGAGCCATTTAATATTTTCATCATTTAATAAAACACCATTTGTAGTAAGTGTTAATTTAAATACTTTTCCTGTTTCTTTTTCTTTTTGACGTACATATTCTGTTACATATTTTACAACAGGCATATTAACAAGTGGTTCGCCACCGAAAAAGTCAATTTCGCAATGTTTACGTTTACCGCTATGTGCAATGATATAATCAACAGCAGCTTTACCAACTTCTTTTGTCATCAAACGACGGTCATGACCCATATCACCTGTACCAGCAAAACAATATTTACAACGTAAATTGCAATCTTCTGCTACAAGAAGGCACATGGATTTTACAAGACCTGTTTCGCCAAAATATGGAGGTACATCAATATCAGGAGCAAATAATTCTCCACGTTCCATTAATTCATGTAATTCTTCTAAAATTTCACGAAGGTCTTTTTCATCATATTTATCAGCCAAATTTTTAATTACTTCTTCATCATTTGTGCCATCAAAATAATCCATTACATCATAAACAGTTTTATCAATTAAATGTACAGTAGAGCTATTTACATCTAATAATATATACATTCCATTTTGATAAAACTTGTGTATTTTATTACTCATAGCCATTATTTAAAATTCACACCTCTAAAAATAAATATAATTTATAATTAAACTCAATATATAAATTTATAATCGAGTTATTTATTACCATAAATTTTAAACTTTTTAAAATCACTAAGAAAGGGACTGTCAATACAGCCCCCTACTTGAGAAATATTAGTGTTTTTCGCAAACCTGATTACCAACTGTGCAAGAAGTTTTGCAAGCAGACTGACAAGAAGCTTGGCATTCGCCACAACCGCCAGTTTTAATAGTAGCCTGAAGGTAAGGTTTGTTAACAGTTTTAATATGTTTCATACTTATCTCTCCTTTGCGATTTAATATATAATATTGTATATGTTTTTAATCAAATAAGCAAGTCTAGCAAAATATATAAAAAAACTACCTGAAAATCATCATCTTCAAGTAGTTTTTTCATCTTCTATTATTTTTCTGGTATTAAAATAATTTGTACTGGTAAATTTGATGCTCCTGGTGGTGTATATAAAAAGCTTAATTTATCACTATTATTATATGTTCCTAAATAAGCATAGTAATTAATATCTTTTTCATGTCCAAAAAATGGCAAATCATCTGGTGTAGAAATCATTTTATATTCACCATTTTCACCAACTTTTACTGCCATAGCACCAGCATAAACTCCACCTAAAGGCTTAAGATAAAAACTTGTCTTTCCTTTGCCTTCAAGCTTAGGCTCAAAATTATATACTATGCCATAATTACCAAAATTTTGTGTAACAGAATTATCGGTATTATCTTTACCATATTTATAAAGGTCTGTTTTATTATCACCTATATAAAAATACGCTTTTCCCATTTCTTCTGGATTATAAGCTCTTCTATTTGTTAAATAGCGTTCTTTTCCCTCATACGTTCCTCTTAAACGATGCTGGTCTTTTTCCAAAATAGGCGCATAATCTACATATCTTAATAAATTTTTATCAGTAGGTGCAATTACTACACTCACCTTTAATGGCTCTTGCGCATAAAAATCAAAAAGACCATATACTAAACCACCACTTGGCACAATACGTTCATCATCTTCTACGCGCAAAAAAGTTTTACTATATGGAGCAAGTTCTATTTCTCTAGTTTCATGACTATTAAAATATCTTTGCATAGTTACTTTTCCTACATAAAGATAATCTTCACTAGGGCCTGCTACAGCTTCTTTTGTTACTTTAACCACATTAGATTTATCAGACATATTCTGAATAACTACAGCTATTTTTTTATCTTCCTTCATTCCATTCAAGTGATAATACAATAATCGTGTATCACCTTTCACTGTATCTTGATATAAAATTCCATCTTGCTCCACAGTTTCAGGAGAATCAGAAAATAAAAGGGTAGTATCATCATCTTTTGTTTCCATAAATAATAATTTATCGGCTTCATATTTTTCTACATCTTTATCTTTATTTGCTAAAACTATTGTGTTTTTTAAATCTTTTTCATTATTATCTTGAGCTTGAGCTAATGTAAAATTACATATTGTTGCCAACGATAATATAAATGAAAAAATCTTATTTTTTTTCATAAACAAAAAATACCCCTATCCTTTATTAATGCTGATTAATTCCTAATCTATATAAAATTTTTGTCTTTAATATACGCCATTGAAAACCTATATAGCCAAAACGATAATTTGACACATTTGTTCGTTGTAATAAATATTTATCAGTCTTAAAAGTATTATATCCAGCATCACCTGTTACTGCTGCTAAATAATTATTATCCTTTAAACACTGAATACTTTCCTTTGTATAAACTCCATTAGGATAAGAGAAGAAATATATTGTTTTTAATCCATTCCATTCCATCAATAATTTAGATAATTTAATTTCATTATCCAAATTTTCTACTTCAGTCAATGGTAAATGATTTGCTGTATGACTGCCAATTTCAATATTATTATCCTGCATTTCTTTCAACTGTTGCCAACTAACATAATTTTCTTTACCAATATAATTAGTTGCCATAAACATAGTAGCTTTCATGCCCATTGCATTAATCATAGGCATCATATTAGTATAATTATCCTCATAGCCATCATCAAAAGTTATAATAATAGGATTTTCTGGCAATTCTTCACCATATTTTTCAGCACGAATAAAATCCATCATTGAAATTGTATGGTAATTATTTTCCTTAAAATAATCCAATTGTTCTTGAAATTGTTCCCTAGATAAAGAATAATCATCTGTATCTACAGTGTCATCATTGACACGATGATATTCAAAAATCATAACTCCCTTTGGTGGATAAATATATACTGAAGCAATCACTCCACCCATAAATATTACAAATAAAAGTATTATACTCAACGCTATTTTTTTTAAATTCATTCTTTTATACTATTGTCCTTCCTGATTTGCATTGCTAAAGCATCAATCTTACGCATGCGATGATTAATCGCAGAACGACTACAATTTAACAATTCCGCCAACTCGGTAAGCGAAGCCTCTGGATTATTTAAACGTAAATTAGCCGTTTGTTTTAATACTTTCGGTAACTCATCATATTCGTCATATTTTATCAATAAATTTATATTCTCAATTTGTTTCATAGCAGCATTAATCGTTCTTTGCAAATTAGCAGTTTCACAATTAACTAAACGATTAACCTGATTTCTAATTTCTTTTAAATTACGTGCAGATTCAAAAGCTTGCAATAAACTTTCCTCTACACCAATTAAAGCTAATAATTCTAAAATAGCTTCACTTTCTTTTAAATATACAATATATACATTTTTTCTATCTGTAAGCCCTACAGGTAAATATAATTCATGACACAAATCACGTATCAACTTTGCAAAAGTATAATTATCTGTTACAAATTCTAAATGATATTCACCTTCTGGTTTATTGACAGAACCACCACCTAAAAAAGCCCCTCTTAGATAAGCTATCTTACAACAATCATTTTGTAAAATATTGCGGTCAGTACCTGCATCTAATAAATTTTTTGCAGTCAAAAACCCTAATCTCTTCAAAATGCTACTAGCTTCTGGCGATGGTGTAGCTCTAACAGCATAATTATTGTGTTTTCGTAGACGACGAGAACGTCTAACTGTAACTTCTGTATGAATACCTTGTGGTACACTTGCTTTTAACAAAGTCAAAATTTTTCTGGCTACTGCCGCATTTTCAGTAACAAAATTTATACCAAAATCATGTTTGCTATTAAAAGAAATAGTGGCTCCCATACGTAGCAGTGCAGCTAATTCCGCTGTTTTGCAACATACTTGAGAGCCTATCACATGTACCAATTCATTCTTAACTTGACTTGCAAATGATGGCATCTAAAACCAACTTTCAAAATATATTATTCTATTTTAAACTCAATTTTCTTTTAATGTATGATATATTTTCATTACATTTTGTGCTAACTTCATCGAATCATGATGTATCATTTCTGAATCATCAATTATATCTGCTTTAAATAAACCAATACCTAAATCTTCTACAGCTTTTTCGTCAACAAGCACAGGATATTGACCTTTTTGCGCATAATATTCCTGCATTTCTGCGGAAATCTCTTTATTATTAACTAAAACATAATCAACTATACCTGCACCGCCATGTTCAATTAAAGCTTTTACATGCATAGAAGCTGTATAATCATCTGTCTCTCCTGGTTGAGTCATTACATTACAAATATAAATCTTTATAGCTTTACTTTTTTTGATTTCATCAGCAATATTATCCACTAATAAATTAGGAATTATACTTGTATATAAACTTCCTGGACCAAATACAATGACTTCAGCTTCTCTGATAGCTTTTATGGAAGAAGGCACTGGTTCTACATGGTGTGGAAAAATATGCACACGTTTTATGCGTTTATGCACTAACGGAATTTGAGACTCACCTTCTACAACAGTTCCATCTTCCATAGTTGCACTTAAACGAATTTTAGCTGTTGTCGCTGGGAAAACTCTCCCTTTTACAGCTAATACACGGCTTGACTCTTTTAAAGCTTGTTCAATATCGCCAGTAACTTCTGTCATTGCTGTGATAAATAAATTACCAAAGCTATGGCCAGCTAAATCACTATTTCCACTAAAACGATATTGAAATAACTTTTCCATCATTGGTTCTGTATCTGCTAAAGCTACTAAACAATTTCGCAAATCGCCTGGAGGCACAATATTAAACTCCTCACGAAGTCTACCAGAAGAACCGCCATCATCTGCTACAGTAACAATAGCAGTAGCATTTCTAGTTTCCTCTTTCATACCACGAAGAAGCACAGAAAGACCTGTACCGCCACCGACAACAGTAACATTTGGACCTTTATCCAATTTGCGATGTTCATAAATCATATCTACTAATCTTCCAGACTTATCAGGAACAAGCACTGTTATCAATGAACGAATGACCATTCTCGTAGCTAATAACATTATTATCAAGCCAAAGACGATTATAGCTATACCTACGATTGCAGTTATCATATAATCATATGAACCTGTCCATGTATACACAGCATAAAATAAAAATTCTTCAATACTATCTATATATTTATAATTGAATACTATGGCTAAGCCTAAACCTGTAAGCAGTGCACCAACAGCAAATAAACATAACCAACGCTTAAATCGCATTCCAGGATAAAGCCATTTTAATAAATGCATTTAATCCCCTACTTTCTTATTTTACTATGTTCAATTTGCTCTATGTTCTCTTACTTCATTTTTCATCAAATCACGATGTTCTAAATTTGCCACATAACCTTTTTCATTTAATAAATTATATAAATGATTAGCTATATATACAGAGCGATGCATACCACCTGTACAGCCCACAGCAATTACTAACTGACTTTTTTCTTCATTGATATATTGTGGTATTAAAAACTCTACTAAATCATCTAATTTCTTCTTAAATTCTTTAGTAACTTCATGTTTTTCTATATAAGCTGCTACTTCTGGAACAGTTCCACTCTTATAGCGAAGTTTTTCATCATAAAATGGATTAGGCAAAAATCTCACATCAAAAACTAAATCAGCATCTAAAGGCAAACCGAATTTAAACCCAAAAGATAAAATACTGATATTCATTTTTCCTGTATCATCAGTTTTAAACATCTTTGTAAGGCGTTCTTTCAATTCAGCGCGTTTTAAACAGCTAGTATCAATAATGAAATTAGCGCGTTTTTTTATTTTATCTAAAGCTTTACGTTCAAGTTCAATAGCATCACTAACTAAAACATTAGGGTCCATTGGATGACGTCTACGAGTTTCTTTATAACGACGAATAATTACTTCATCAGAAGCATCCATAAATAATAAATGATAATTTACTTTTTGTGCATCAATCTCATCTAAAACTTGATTAAATGTATCAAAAAAATCTTTACTACGTGTATCTACTACCAAGACAAATTTCTGCATATTTTCTGTAGAATTACTACATAAATCTACAAATTTTGGTATCAATACAGGAGGTAAATTATCAACACAAAAATAACCCAAATCTTCAAGATTACGACATGCTAATGTTTTCCCAGCTCCAGACATACCAGTAACAATTATCAAACGAAAATCTTTCATATCTAACACCTCTAATCTATAAACTAGGAACATTATCCATTCTTATATAATAATCGCTCAAATATCTTTTTTCAATACATATTTATAAATTGCTTCGGCAACGCCATCATGTTCACAATCGCCCACAACTACATCACCACAAGCCTTGACATCATCTTTAGCACTTCCCATAACAGCACTAAATCCAGCCACTTTCAACATAGGAACATCATTATTTGCATCACCTATAGCCATCACTTCATCTATACCCAAACCTAATTTTTCTGCCAAATGATGAAGACCACTTGCTTTACTTATATTAGGTGCCATTATTTCTACATAATTAAATTGAGATTTTGCAGCATGAGCTTGACCAGAAAATTTTTCATTAAAAAGCCTTGCCACTTCATCACTTTCTTCATTACTAGTAGTGATGACTAAAATTTTAGGAATTCTATCTACTAATTTATATACTTTTTCACCGATGGCATAACCTTTTATATTAATGCCTTCTTCATACCCTTTTGTCTTATCTGTATAAGCTTCATAATATAATTTATCATCTTGATAAGTTTGAAAATAATACTTCATTTCTTTACAATAATCATAAATTTCACTGACAATTTTGGGAGGTAAAAAACCTTCAAAATACACTTTTCCAGATACAGATTTTATTAAAGCACCATTATAAGTAATAATGGGCACATCTAATTCTAATTGTTCAGCAAATCTACGAGATGCCTCATACATTCTGCCTGTTGCAATTGTTGGTATAATACCTTCTTTTGCCATTTCCTTTATAGCTTGTTTATTAGCTGGAGATATTTCACCATTTTTATTTAATAATGTGCCATCTAAGTCTGTAGCAAATAATTTTATACTCACAAAAATCACACTCTTTTCTCATTAAGAATTTATTCAATTATATCATAAACTTACATAATTTATTTTTTATTTATCACCAAGATATACCATTCCCTGAAATGATATTATCTTCATTATCAGAACTAATTTGAACATTTAAAATCACAGGCATATTAGCTTCGCTTTCCATCCATGATTTCAATTTTATTACATCTTGGCTAGATAATTGTTCTTTTACATATACAATGACCATAAATTTTAAAGCGTTTACTTCACCTTTTTCATTGATATTATTAATTGTTCCACCTTCAATCTTATCAATCTGTGGAAATAAAATCTTTCCTTTTGTATTAAAAGCTTTTAAGATTGCTTGATTATCCGTTATTCTTTGATATGCTGGATAATATTGTACACTTAAATTTTGATATTTCATCAAATCACTATCTTTATTAGCCACATTCAAAACGCCATCACGTTGTTGAATACTACTATTTATCAATTTTTCAATATCTTGCTTTGAATAACCTTCATCATAAACATTTTGAATGATTTTCAAATTTAAATCTTTAAGCTGGCTATAATTTAATAAATCTTTTTTCAGTTTATCAATCTGTGTTTCTTCTAAAGTTTTGCCGATTAAAACTACTTCAAAAGTCTTACTATCTTCTCTTATATGATAAGCAACTACTTGTCTATCATCATAATTAAAATATTCATTTATATAGCTAGTAGCTTGTGCTTTTTCCACATTATCTCTTACACTTTGATAAGCTGTATATACACTAGGAATGATTGTTATAATACCGATAATTGCTAAATAAAATTTCTGTCTGCGCAACACTTGAATAGACACATATTGTTTTGCAGGAACTTTAATAAATTTTAAAACTATAAAAGTTGATAAACAAATAAACACACCATTTATACAAAATAAATATAAAGCGCCACTAAAGAATTTCAAAGAATGTGTAGCGATACCATATCCCGCAGTACAAAGTGGTGGCATCAAAGCTGTGGCAATGGCTACACCTGGAATTACATTACTTTTTTCTTTACGAGTTATACCTATTATCCCTGCAAGTCCACCAAATAATGCTATCAAAACGTCCCATATCGTAGGTTCTGTACGTGCCAATAACTCTGAAGAAGCCGTAGAAATTGGTGATATATAAAAATAAATAGTTGATGTTAAAATACAAAATCCTACTTGAAATAATAATTTTAAAAATGACTTACGCACATAAGCCGTATCATATGTAGCTATACCATAACCTATAGCCATAATAACGCCCATAAGTGGAGATATTAACATTGCCCCAATAATTACAGCTGTACTATTCATATTCAAACCGATAGAAGCAATAAACATAGCTAAAATTAAAATAGCCATATTCGTGCCCTTTAATAAAGCTCCACTTTCAATTCTCTCGGAAATTTCTTCCATTGATGCCCTATCTGCATTCAAATCGAATACATCTAATAATACTTTTTTCAAATAGTCCATAAATTATCACCCTTTCTCAAAATAAATTTTGTGACTTTTCTTTAATTATAAATAACTTCATAACAATAAGCAAAATATTACTTTTAAATTTTTACATAAAAATAAAGGATAGATAATTTTTATCTATCCTTCTATCAAAATAATTATTTTTTATTATTAGATTTCGTAAAAATCAATCTTAGCTTTTATTTCACCCATAGGCTCAAAGACAATTCCTGTTGCTTCTTGCGTAGGATAAATACGAGAACTGATTACATATTCTCCACCATTGATGAAAATTTCTAAAGAAGAATAATCACTGAATATCTGCAAAGAAATCTTTTCATCTTGTAAATTAACTTTTACTTCACGTTCACCAGTTACACCTTTACCAGATTTATCGCGATTTAATTTAAATATTTTACTATTTTTATCATAGCTAATAACTGTTTCTTCATTTTCAGAAACACGCAATTTTAAGTTAAAACCGTTTGCTTTTGTCAAATCAAAAACAGTATTTAATTCATAACAATCGCCATTTATTCCTTCTAAAATACAATTTTGAACTAAGTTTACATCATAATTCACATTATTTTTTCTTAATTTTTTCAACTCTGGTATTGGTAAACTATATACTTTATTGTTTTTCACTTCTAAAACACGAGGAATACTCATCATACCAGCCCAACCTTCTTCTTGTTCTGGCATCTCGCTTTCCCACATAGCAAGCCAACCAATCATTAAACAACGATTATTTTTTTCATCCTGCATTATTTGTGGAGCATAAAAATCAAAACCATAATCTAACATCTCAAAGTCATTTTCACGTTCAAAAATTCCTGTATTATAGTCCATTTTTCCCAAGAAATAACCTGATTGATGTAAATTTAAAAATTTATTACCTTCTGGCTCTACACCTTGCGGAGATAAAATCAATACTTCATAATTATCTATCTCTGCAAAATTAGGGCATTCCCACATAAAACCTAAATTTTCTTCTTCTGTAGACATAGCCATTACATTAACAAATTCCCAATTTAATAAATCCTTAGATTTATAAATTAATGCTTGTCCTGTTTTTTCTGTTGTTTGAGCCCCTACTACTTTGTAATACATATCATTATATTTCCAAACTTTAGGGTCTCTAAAATGTTCCTTAAGAATATTTAAATCTTCAGGAAAACTATCTATATTGATAATTGGATTGTTCTCCAATTTTTTAAAACTTATACCATCTTCACTGATTGCTACACATTGAGTTTGCAATTGTGCATCATCTTTATCATTTTCTTTATCCAAAACTACATGTCCTGTATAAAAAAGATATAAAGTATTATCTTTTTCTATTGCACTACCAGAAAAGCAACCATCTTTATCATATTCATCAGTTGGTGCAAGTGCTATCGGTTTTGTTTTCCAATTAACTAAATCCTTACTTGCTACATGTCCCCAATGCATAGGACCCCATTGGCTAGAATATGGATGATATTGATAAAATACATGATATTCACCATTAAAATAACAAAATCCATTAGGGTCATTAATCCAATTTGCAGGAGCACTAATATGATATTGTGGCTTCCAATAACTTTTTTTGGCAATTTTTGCCATTTTACTTTGATATTGTTCTGCTTTTGCTAAAGCTTCTAAATGTGTCAAAATCTCTCTCCTTATATTTCATGTTTATGAAATTAAAATTTCACAAGTATATATAAAACCCGTTTGATGGTTTTATATAATATCACCATCTTCAAAAAAATGCAACCATTTTTTATAAATTATATTAATAACTAAATATGCTTAAAATTTATATTATATATTATGAATGTTAAATAAATATTAAGATTTTATAAAAAAAAACTACTTAAAAAGTAGTTCTTTTAAATTTATTAATAATATATGATTAGAAATAAAATTCCATTTGTGCACGGAAGATATCTACATCTTGTCTACCTTCTGTACTTGTTGCATTTACTTGTGTACCTGTTGTGTAGAATACTTCTATTGTTGTATTTTCCATTGGTACATAGTCAAAGCCAAGTGTCCATCCTCTTACGTTTTCAGTATAGTCTACTGTTGCATCTATTGTTGAGAATGCACCTACATTTCTATAATTTGTGAAGATTGCAAAGGAACCTACATCACTTGGATTGTGTTGTTTATAGCGAAGTTCACTAAACCATCCATCATTTACTACTTCACTGCCAACACTATCTGTTACTCCATCTAAATCAGATTT
>OGZM01000072.1_pt1 | contig 129519 bp, 114 predicted proteins | sample 1576821 | NCBI WGS metagenome assembly OGZM01 (sample SAMEA3541491, study PRJEB24748) | human gut metagenome | biome: human gut; feature: human-associated habitat; material: faeces | place: China | collected 2012
AATGCCCGCGCTTGTGCGCGGGCATTGCCAGGGGAAGATGATGTAGCTGGGTTGAAATGAGCGCATGGCTGGGTCATTTACCGCAATTCGCGAAGCCCCCGGTCATCCAAAGGTTCAGATAGAGACTCTGCCCGCGCCACGCACCCATACGCGATCGTAGTCGCGGAGCATCAAGATTGCGAACGTCAGGCCGAGTGCGAGGGGAGCCGAAGCATCGTCCACGATTTCGATGCCATATGCGGTCCGGTTGAGGGCCCGACGTGCGTTGATGTGGGCGATTGCGCTGTTGTTTCGTACTATCGAGAACTCGTCCCCCATGAGGTTGCCGTCCACGCCGACGCCGCCGCCGTCGAACCGTATGACGTCTTTGTAGCCGTTGTCGATGCGGGTCTCGCGACGGAGTTGGATTCGGTCGAATCCCTCCATGCGTACTTGGAAGACGGGGTGCTGGAGAGCGTGTCTGCGTGTGATAGAGCCAACTTTGTACCCATGTTCATCCAAGATGTGGTAAAGGCTTCTGCTGAATAGCGTCGCGATGCGCACCAGGCGATACGCAAGCCCGTGTGAATCGGTGACATCGGCATCCTCGAATTTGCCGTGTGCGGGCCCGCCCGTCGAGCGAAGTTCGAAGAGGCCCAGCGTGGATGTATGGTTCCAGTCGGCGGCTTGCCGATTTCCAGGGTTGAACGTCTCTCCTGCAATGAGGAGGTGATTCTTGTCGCGTTCGAGCACCTGGGCCATCACCTGCTCATCGCCCTTCACAATTTCGTCGAGAGAGCGCCCGAAGAGCGCGCCCATCAGCACGAGGCTTTGAATGTCAGGTGTGGTATCGCCTCGTTCCCAGTTGCTTACGGTGTTTCTTGACACCCAGATGGCGTCGGCGAGATCGGCTTGCGACATCCCGAGCTGCTTGCGGCATAGTTTGATCTGTTCCGAGAGAATCATCTACGCTCCCTTCGTCGGATTCGAACATGTTTGTCCTTTTCCAAGTTCACCTTACCGCCGTAAGATGGTTTGTGCTGCCAAATCTCTTGTGCATTGCCTTTAGTTGAGCTTTTTCGTATTCAATTTTGAACTCGCGAAGTACAGCGGGCTTCCCGTGCGGCAAAAGCGCAGGTGAAGGTGCATCTTATGTTGGGGCTACTCGCCATTATCCGATTTGAATACGAAAAAGCTCAAGAAGCCAAGCCGACCTAGACGTGGAGGCTGGCTACGCGGGCAAAGGTGATGTCGAAGTCCGGGTGTTTCGATGAAAAGTCCTGCGTGGTTCGGAATGGGAAATGGCGGGCGCCCAAAATGGGTGCCCGCCGTCTTCATACTGTTAGGCTTTCCCGGTCAAAGGGTGCCGTCTCTACTGGATGGGGACCGTCAGATCGCCGACGGTGATGCTGGCTATGTCATCGACATCGCGGATCTGGTCGAAAAGGCGGGTCTTCTGCACGACGGTTTTGCCGTCCTCCCGCCAGGACCCGTAGCCGCTGCCGATTTCCTCGGTGGTGCCGTCGGTGAAGGTCACGCTGAAGTTGCCGTAGCCGGCACGGCTCTCGGAATTGGTCTCGAGGCCGGTGGGCTCGGAAGGCCCGTCCACGGCGTCGACCGTGTAGGTGATGGTCGCGCCGAGTGGGGATATTGCGAGCTCATCCACGACAGCGTTGTGGCCGTTCACGGTGAAGCTCTGCCCCGCGGGCAGGTCGACAGACAGGTCGTCGTAGTCGATCTTGAACGACATGTTCCAGTCACCGGTGGCGATGGTCTCAACCGGTAGGTCCCTCTGTCCGTCTGCGCTCGTGGGCATGTAGAGGAGCTTGATGGCGTCGAAGTGCAGCGTCTCGCCCGAGAGCGAGGCGTCGGTGCCGGTGAGGCTCATCATCTCCATGAGCTGGATGGCGTTGTCCGAGGGGTCTGCGTCGAAAGTGTAGGCGCCGCCGTGGCCGCCTTGCACGCCAAGGCGCAGAGCGGTCAGCGCGTTGATGTTGCCGCCTCCCTCGAGGAAGAGGTTGTAGTGCCCGTTCTCGTTCATCGTGAGCTCGTCGAACGCGGTCCCGTCATCCTTCTCGATGGTGTAGACCACCGCGTAGGCGTGGCGCATGCCGATGATGGCGTCGGCCGTGATAGTGATGCCGTTGCTCGTGCAGCTCGCGTCGATCGGTCGGCCGATGCGGTCGATGAGCTCGGTTTGCGCGGGGCCCGCGCCGAAGACCGCGGCGAGGGAGTCCGCCGCGCGGGCGAGCGTCCCCGTGGCGTACGCGGTGCCGCCGCCAACCGTGAGCAGGACGGCGATGCCGAGTGCCGCGGCGATGCGGTGCACCTTGGGACGGCGAGCAAAGGGGCGGGCCTGCCGACGACCCGTCGCGATGCGGGAGGGCTGATCGGTGCGGGCGACGGGGAGTTCCAGGATCTCGGCGGGAGCGGCTTCGCCGGTGTCCTCGGCTGAGGCGCTCGGCGCGGTCTCGTACGCGGTGGGGATTCCAATGGGGTCCGCGCTTGCCGCTTCGATGAGTCGCGCCGTCATGCGCGCCTTCTGCTCATCGGTAAAGGAGAGTTGGTCAAGGTCGGATCGATAGGAGGTGGAATCAAAGGTCGAGCTCATGTCGAACTCCTTCCAGGGCGGGGCGAAGCTTGGACCGGCCGCGACTGAGTCGCGTTGCCACGGCCGATTCGGATGCATGGACGATGGCGGCGATCTGTTTGATGGAATAGCCCTCGTAGTAGTGGAGGTAGATCGCCTCGCGGTATTCCAAGGGCAGCGCCATGACGCGCTCCAGGATGCCCTCCGCACGGGCCTCGAGCTCATGTTCCGTAGCTCGCGGCGGCGCGGTGGGCTCGGCGATCTCGTCGAGCGCCACGGTGTCGCGTCCGGTTTGGCGCCTCAGGAGATCCTTCGCGGCGTTGATGGCGACGCGGATGATCCAGGCGCGCTCGTGCTCGGCCGATTCGAAGCCCTTCGTGCGGCCGAGGGCTTTAAGAAGGACCTCTTGGCAGATGTCCTCGGCATCCTGCGTGTTGTGCAGATAGGTGTAGCTCACGCGGAGTATCGTGTCGGCATACGTCGCCACGAGTCGGTTCGCCTCTGCTTCGATCAGGCGGCTCGTCGGCTCGCCTGCCGTCTGCGGCGGCCGTTCGAGCGTTTCGCCTGCCCGTCGCGCGGCCGATGCACTCCAAGCTCCCATGTCCTCACCTCGCTTTCTCGGGTGGTTTCGATGTGCGAGGGACCGGTTTGCGATATCTCCCTCTATCAACAATACGTGAGTGCGTCGGAAAGTTGGCATAATTGGCTTGAACATTTGCCTTGCTGCCGTTTCGCGCAGGCCGACCCCTCCGCGCCCTTTACCGAACCTCCGCCATGGGTTGTTCTGCCCTGTGCTAGATTCGTCTGAATTATCGGCCCGGGGACGGACTGGGTTGCATCGACGTGAGCGAGGAAGCATGGGACGTTTCACCACCGCGAGGGACCGCAAACAGGGCGCCGTCGCCATCATCGGCTGCGTCTTCCTCTTCACCGCTTTCGGCGTCCTCGTCTACGGCCGCTTCGCCGCGAGCGTCGGGGCTTTCGCGCTGTACAACCGCGCGTCGGTCGGTGTCGGGTTCATCCTCTTCGGCATCTCCATGCTCTGCTTCACGCCCATGGTCTACCTGCAGCGCATGCACCGCAGGCGTATCGACCCTGCCGTTCTCGCCCGCGAGCTTAAGGGCATTCTGCTCGGCTTCCTCTGCTACGTGGTGCCGTTCTTCCTCGCCATGGGCGCGCTATCCTCGGCCGACACCACGGGGGTGTTCGGGCTCGCGCTCATGGTCGCCTTCGGCGCGATCCCCTTCGTCTACCGCCGCCATCGCAAAAAGGACCCCATCTCCTACAAACACACCGGGTCCGCCGCGATCGTGGCGTTCTGCGGCGTGTTCGCCGTCATCTCGATCGTCGGCGGCGCTTTCTCGTGCAGCGAGATGCTCGACGATCTCAACGGCGGCTGGAAGCAGGAGCGCTTCGCCTTCTACGAGGCCGAGATCAACAAGCCGCGCGGCCGCGGGGCGGCGCTGTCGCCCACCACGTTCGAGGTGTCGCTCTACAAGGACGGAGAGTCGGTGGCGAATCACCATGTGGATGCGCGCCTCAGCGTGAACGCCGCCGATTGGCCAGAGGTCGCGCTCGTCCTCGACGAGCCGATGGCCGAAGTCCGCTGGTATCCCAAGACCCGCACCCTCGTGGGGGCGAGCGACGTGGACGGCCCCGCCACCGCGGGCGACCCGATAGGGTAGGGGTGGCCATGGAGCATGTGACTAAGAGAGAGGCTCCTATGGCGGAGTCTCTTCACGCCCGGTTGACGCTCAGAAGTCGCTGTCCGGCGGGGCCGGTTATCGCTGCGCATCAACGGCGCCGTCGTCCGATCCGCTCGTCCGGGCGCCTGTACGGCCCCGGGGGCTGCGGGTGCGCCCTGCTCATGGCCCCGGTCATGGCGTTGAGCGTCGGCATCGCCCTGATGCTGATGGGCATGGCCGTCCTGGCGGTCGTCGCGCTCGTCGTCGCCATCGTGTTGACGGTGCGCGAGCTGCGTCGAGCGAGCGACGGTTCGCCCGCTCGCACCGGGATGATCGCACTCATCTCCGCGCTGTACCTGCTGAGCGTTCCGTATCTCGTATTCTTCGCGTGGTTCTGGTTCGTCGACTAGGGGATGGAGGGTCCCGTGATCCGTTTTTGTATCGCGCATATGGACGAAAGCGTTCGCCAAGGCATCGTTGCGGCGCGTTATACGGAGATGGAGCTGGAAGGCATTCGCTGCCAGTTGCGCCGACAGGTTGAGGAGCGCACAAAGGCGACGGCCGGCGTGCTGGCGCTCTTCGCCGCTTTCGACGCGATGCTGCTCATGACGAAGACGGCGCCCTTCGTGCTCGCGGCGATGCTCGTGGTCGAAGGTGTTGCCCTCTATGCCGCTTGGTACCTGCAGGCGGGCCGCCTGAAGAGCCAGTACAACGCGGCGCTTCGCCGTGGGTACCCCCGTCTCGAATGCATGAGGATGTGAGGGCTGGGTGCTTTGGGGAACGTTGCCCGTGCCGGTGGCGCAGCGATGCGGCGTGCACGGCGATGCGGCGCCCCGCGCGCCCGCGAATGATCACGGCGGCTTGAACGTCGCAGCTTGTAGGAGGAGATGACCGCCATGAGCAACCTTCCGACCGCGCCCGCCCGGACGCCGGAGCCCAACCGTATCGACAGCGTGTCTCCGACGGGGGATGGGCGCTCCGCGTACTGGGGCCTGGATGCGCAGGGGACCGTGGCCGCGTACCTCAAGCGGCTGCGCTCGATCAGCATGCAGCTCATCGTCGTGCTCCTTGCCAACCTGGTCGTGATGCTCTGGGCCGTCCGTCTCGAGCGCTATGTGCTCTATCTGGTTGCTCTCGCCCTGACGCTCGTGGCCGCCTTCGTGACCCGCCTGCGCAAGGTAAAGTTGTTCACCGGCCTTTCCGAGGTCGTCTCTCAGGATTGCGACCCCGCCCGTTATCGCGCGGCGCTCGATGCGCTCGCCGAGCGCGACCGCTTCGGCCGCTCCGCCAACACCATCGCCATCGAGCTCGCGTACTGCGACTACCTTGAGCTCGACAGCGCCGGCGCCCTGCGCCGCCTCGAGTCCGTCACCTTCAAGCGCGCGAGCAACCCGTGGTGGTTCCGAGCGATGCAGGTCGAGTTCATGGCGCGTTTGGACATGGGCGACAACGCGGGCGCTCGGGGCACGCTGGATCGGCTCTCGTCGTTTCGCAAGAACTTCAAGGAGGGCACGCGCGACCGCGGCTTCGCCGATGAGCAGCTGCTGGATTACGACCTGCTGCTTCGACGCCCCGCCGAGCGCGACGCCGCGGACGCCGCCCGCATGCACGAGCGCATGATGCTGGCAACCTGCCATCAGCAGCGTGCGAATTGGCAACTCTATCTCGCCGAATACGAGTTATTGCACGGATCCGCCGATGAGGCGGCACGTCTTGCGAACGACCCTGCCCTCGAGCCGCTCACGCCCCGCATGGAGCGCCTGCGCGCCGAGGTCCTGTCGGGGCTGGAGGTGAGCGGGTGATGGAATATGCCGTCTTCAGGCTCGCGATGCGATCCTTGGTCTTCCTCGTCGCGTTTGCCCTTTGCGTCTCGCACCTCGTGCGCAAAAGGGACTTCATCGACGCTGTCTTCCGGAGCCCGGACGAGGTGAGGAAGAGCTTCAGCGGCAGGAACGACGTCCTGTTCCTGAGGGTCTTGAACATCATCCCGATGGTCGTGGCGGTCGCTACGGTGGGCTTCCTCGTCGCCGCCCTCCTCGACGTGCCCCGGATTATCGACGGGGATTACCTCAGGATCGAGGGCGTCGCGGTCGGCCGCGCGCACGGCGGGGCGGACGTGCCGAGCGAGCGCCGGGGCATCTCGGTGCGCGACGGCGAGACCGGAGAGGTCGTCGACCTCACGGTGTTCTCCGGCTATGTCGACGAGGGTGAGAGGCTCGCGGTGGAGTACCTGCCGCACACGGGCTACGGCGCGATCTTCGAGCGGGGCTGACGGATATTTGATATGTTCGCTGACCGCATCGAAAGAGATGCTTGCGGAAGAAGCAGGCGGGTTTCCACTTGCTTCATGCCCGAATGCTCGCCGACCTCATGTTGGCAGGGGCTCGCAATCCGGTCTCAGATGCTTAGATCATATTGTTCATCTAATTAAAAAGCGCAGGTGAGCCGCTCGATAAGTATTTTTACGGACGATTTCCGCTCCATGTGCTATAACCATCTGCAACATCTCCGGGGATGCATGTATCGAAGGAGGGACAATGGAGGTCGGAAACCGGATTCGTCGCGAGCGGCAGCGCCTTGGGATTTCTCAAGAGGAACTTTCTCGCCGCGCATATGTATCGCGCCCAACGCTTTCGCATTGGGAAACGGGCAGGACGCTCCCTGACGCGCAATCCCTGCTGGTTCTTTCCGAGATATTCGGAACGAGCATTGATGAGCTCGTGAAAGGGGATGTTGCGGAAATGGAAGAGATGGTCGATCGCGAAGCGCGGGTGGCCATAGGTAGGACGCTCGCGCTTGCCTGCGTTGCCGTAGGTGCGGGAGTCTGTCTTGTCGCGGTCTCTTTTACCGCGCGCTATCTGGTGGGGTCCGTCGCATTTTACTCGATGACGCTTTTGGGCATGGTGATGGGCTTTACGGTGATTGCACGGGCGGGCGAGAGGGCCGTATCCGCTGCATCCGCCGCCGGGGTACTTGCCGAGTTGGCTGCGGGCAAGTGCGCCGCTGCGGATAAGGTCGTGCTTCGTGAGCGATTGGCCCATGAGATCGCGCGCGATGGCGTGCGCGACCCATACGCTCGCCTTGCATTGGGCGCAGCGTGTGCGGTAGATATCGCATGCATGCTCGTGTGGTTTGCGACACTTATCCGGCCTGGTTTATTTGCATGATGTCGCCGTGCCGCCGCACACGCATGCCTTGCGCTTGATCGGGGTCGCTATGATGGGCCTGGTTTATTTCGGAGGTCATTGGGGGCATCATCAATAGCCCCAGTCGACGACCTTCCATGGGGCGCCTTGCGAGGGCCTGGTCAGAACCCATTGCCAGCCCTCGTATCTGTCGTTCGGCGAGAAGCCCTCGTCAGCCGCCCGCCAGTCGGTCGTGAATTCGGATAGCACGACGATGCGGTCCCCAGTGCCCTTCTGCTTGTGCTCAGGAGTTTCGTCCAGATATTGAGCTTCAATCTCATCGTCATAGCGGAGTTCTTTGAGCGCGCAGCCCTTGAACCCCGATGCGAACTCCGACTCGATGGCGTCGAACGCGGCTTCGATGTCCTCTTTGGTGTAAAGGTCCGTTGCGTGTGCGATGTGCTTGGCTGATTGCACGTTCCCGCCAGATGGAAGGAGGAGTGCCATGAGGACGCCGAGGGCGACAAGTGCGCTTGCCGCTGCGATAAGGACTTTCTTCCTGTTCATGCACCCTCCTGTGAGCGATGGTTCGAAAGATTGGGCTTCGGGCTCAGTTGCACCTTGTGGCTAGATTATAGTTGGGCGAGGGGTTGGCTCGCGTTGATAGTCGCGCGAACTCGTTTGGAGTTTAATCCGCGGGGCTTTTGGATGCACGCGATTGAATCAAGTTGAATACAGGAGGCCCAGCGTATGCCGGAAATAACGAGAGATATCTACGTCGACGTGAACGCGCGTGCCATCGACGGGTGGAACGCAAAGGGTTGGGAGTGGGGTACGCCCTTGAGCCATGAGGAGTATCTCAAGGCTAGACAGGGCGAGTGGCGCATGCTGTTGACTCCCACCAAGCCCGTTCCGCCCGCATGGTATCCGAGCGACCTGTCTGGCCTGCGCGTGCTCGGGCTGGCAAGCGGCGGTGGTCAGCAGATGCCTATCTTTGCCGCCCTCGGGGCGCGATGCACCGTGTTCGATTACACGCCTAGTCAGCTGGAATCCGAGCGGATGGTCGCCGAGCGCGAGGGGTATGAGATCGAGATCGTTCGAGGCGACATGTCCCGTCCGCTTCCCTTTGCGGACGGGGAGTTCGACCTCATCTTCCATCCCGTCTCGAACTGTTACATAGAGGAGGTCAAGCCGCTTTGGCGCGAGTGCTATCGCATTCTGAAGCCTGGTGGTCGCCTGTTGGCGGGCATGGACAACGGCTTTGGATATGTGTTCGACTACCCAGCGGAGGAACGGGCGGTGTACAGCCTGCCGTTCAACCCGTTGAAGAATCCCGAGCACCTGGCGGCGCTCGATCCTGTTGAGGACGGCATTCTGTTCTCACATACGATGGAAGAGCAGATTCGCGGTCAGCTGCAAGCGGGTTTCCAGCTGATTGACTGTTATGAAGACACCTCTGGCAAGGGCCGCCTGCATGACCTGAACATCCCGACCTTCTGGGCGACCTACGCCGTGAAATCGCGTTAGGCGAATCGACCTAAACTGCTCTGGAAACTCATTGACAAGAACATATGTTCGATTATCATTAATTCAATGATGTTCGCGAGAGGGGATTGCGATGGCATTCGACTACAAGAAGGAATACAAGGAGTTCTACCTGCCGCCGAAGAAGCCGACGATCATCGAGGTCCCGGAGATGACGTTTTTGGCGGTTCGCGGCCACGGCGACCCCAACGAGGAGGGCGGGGCGTACAAGGACGCGCTCGAGGCGCTCTATGGCGTGGCGTACACCATCAAGATGTCCAAGAAGGGTGACCACCGCATCGAGGGATACTTCGACTTCGTGGTTCCGCCGCTGGAGGGCTTCTGGTGGCAGGACGGTGTGTTGGGCGTGGATTACGCTCACAAGGAGGATTTCAACTGGATCTCGGTCATTCGTGTTCCCGAGTTCGTGATGCGCGAGGACTTCGATTGGGCCGTTGCCGAGGCGACCGCCAAGAAGAAGCGCGACTTCTCGATGGTGGAGCTTCTCACCATCGAAGAGGGTCTCTGTGTCCAGTGTTTGCACGTGGGCGCTTATGACGACGAGCCGGTGACGGTTGAGGCCATGCGCGCGTTTGCCGAGGAAAACGGCTACATCGAGGATTTTAGTGACGAGCGCCTCCATCACGAGATCTACCTCAACGACGCTCGCCGCACCGCGCCCGAGAAGCTCAAGACTGTGATCCGGCATCCGGTTCGCAAGGCGCGAGGGCGGGTACAGCGGTGCTATAATTCGTCTATCGAAGATAAAAACACAGCGCCCGTCGGGTAGTCGGGCCGTGGGCGTTCGCCCGCCAGTAACCTGCCTCCTTGGTTGTCCCTTCTTCGCGTAGCCCTACATAGAAGGAGGTCGCGGCTATGCGGAAGTGGGAAGTCTCATCGACGCTGACGGTCTATCACAACGGTCAGTTTTGGGTGGGCGTGGTTGAGCATGTCGAACGGGGCGGGTTGAGCGTGGCGCGCGTGGTGTTTGGCGCGGAGCCATCGAACGAAGAAATCTATGCATGGGTGCTTGGGCATTGGGAGAGCCTGCAATTAAGCGAAGCCTGCGTACCCGTCGATTCGCGTTCGGAGCGCATGGCTGGCAATCCCAAGCGCCGTGCACGGGAGGTCGCGAAAGCCATGAAGGCACGCGGGACCTCGACAGCATCTCAGCTGGCCCTGGCGCGTGAGCGGGAGCGGACGAAAGGGGAGGCACGCTCCACCAGGCGGTTTTCGCATGAGCAGAACAAGCGTGAGCGGTGGGAGCTCCGCTGCGAGAAGCGCCGCCGGAAGCATCGCGGGAAATGACCGACGATTCCTGGTCTCTAGAAATAGAACAGTTCCTCGAATTTCTTGTCGAGCGCGATACAGAGGACAAGCGCAAGCTTCGCTGTGGGGTTGAACTGTCCCGTTTCGATCGAGCTGATGGTGTTTCGGGACACTCCCGTCATCTCGGCAAGCTGTGCCTGCGAGAGCCCCCGTTCTTTGCGAGCCGCTCTCAGCGAGTTCTTAAGGGTTAGCGATTCCTTCACGGCGGTATCAGTCCAACAGTGCGTAGGCGCATAGCAAGGCAGCGGCGCCGACGGTGTATGCGGCGGCTGTTATGAGCGTCCACCGCGACCTGCTTTTGCTCCATGTATAGGCATGAGCGGCGGCGAGGTACGCGAACAAGATGGCAAGCAGGTCGTACGGGTTTCCACCCTTCGCGAGCAAGCGGATAAAGAAGATTGCGGCAGCGGAGATTGCCATGGACACCGCTCCCCAGGTGCACGCCTTGTCGGTCACTCTGCGCTCCCGTTCGTCATGATGCTGGTTATCCATGCGGCTTCTTGCAAGGATTTCGCTCCTGTCCATGTTCATCCTCTCTTGCCAAGTTTTATTGTCATTGACAGTATATCGATGCAAATAAAACTTGGCAAGAATTTTCAAATGCAGGAATAGATGAATGGGGCGCGGCTACGCGTCCCCGCCGCTCCACCGGCGCAGCGTGGGGAGGATGGCGCCGAGCAGCGAGGCGCATTCATCCACGGACCAATTCATGTATTCGGCCATGCGTGGGGCGCAGTCCTCGATCATCTCTTCCATCGTGGTTTCGTACGTGTAGGCGCCCTGGTCGTAGCACCAGCGGCAGAACTCGTCGGTCTCGGTTCCATCCGCTTCATGTCCGCGCTGGTCGGGTTCGGTGAACATCATGCCGCAGCTCTGGCAGTAGTGCTCGGGCATGTCGAGCAGGCGCGTCACGGGGACGTCGAGTTCGCGCGCAATGAGTTTGATCATGTCGATGCCGGGCTCGGTCGCTCCGGTTTCCCAACGGCTGACCGCCTGGCGCGTGATGTAAAGGCGCGCGGCGAGTTCCTCTTGGGTGAGGCCGCGTTCGCGTCGGGCTTGAGCCAGGGCGTCTTTAAGCAGGATCATGGCGGATCTCCTTTGATCGGGGCGTGGGCGGCGGGGTTTGATCCCGCCGCTTGCCTGCGATTATCCCGCGATTCGGCGCGCTGGTCGAGCAACGGGCTGTTGCTTGGAAGGAGGCGCGGATCAATGCTCGTGCTATGCCTTCCTTCTCGTGGCGCCAACCCCTACGATGGCGACGAGCAGGACGACGGGCGCGATCCGCACAAAGACCCATTCGAATCCATGGAGCATCGTTCCTGCCACCGCGTATTCCGGATTGGAGAAATCCCATTCGAGATACGAGCCGCCAATCGCCGCCAGTGCGATAAGGACAAGTGCCGTGATGGCGGCGATCGCGATGCAAAGGGCGTGCAGCGCACGGCGCTTGAATTCCTGTGTCCGTGCGAACTGGTCGTTCAGCACTTCGAGTTTTTCGGAGAGCGCTTGCAGGCCCTCGGGTTCGGATGCGGGTACGGTCTCGACCAGCAGCGTGCTCACCGGGGTTTCGAGCACCCCTCCGATGGCGACGAGCATCTCAGCGTCGGGCACCGAGAGCCCGCGTTCCCACTTCGAGACCGTCTGTCTCACCACGTTCAGCTTGAGCGCGAGCTCCTCTTGGGACAAACCTTTCGATTTCCTGAGTTCGCGGATGTTCTCGTTTAGCATAGGGAGCCCTTTCTCTCTCCCGGTTCCTACGTTACCGCAATGCTATCCGCAGATGGTCCGTTGCCACAAGCAACGGGATGTAACAGCGGGCCGTAGCAGTGCGATTACTTGAGGGCGTGCGCTGATGAGGGTGCAGCTTGCGAAAGCAGGAAAGGGTAGGCGTTTTCGATTTGGAGCCCGTTTTGTCATCATTGCGAGTGAGCAAAGATGAGCCCTGCGGTTTCTTCGGCGCTTGTCTCATAATGACGGTATCGCTGAAAAACGGCACCAGGATCGCGAGGCCCGGTGCCGCCTAGAAACCCGCGAGTGGCGTGCAGGGGCGCCGAAAAAGCGGGTATACTAGTAGCGACTTGGGAGGCGTACGCCCTCCTGGAGTAGAAGCAGTGGGGTGAAACCCGCACGAACAGCCGCTCCGGCACAGGGCGGCTGTTCCCTTGACTGGCGAGTTTCACCCCTGTATCGCTAGCGAGCGATAAGGAAAAGCAGCACGATCGATAGAACGAGCGCTGATGCCGCAATAAGCAGCGCGGTGATTTTCGCCATGGGAACCCTCCTAACCCCCTGCAAGGACTTGGAGGGCACCGCCCATGTCGCTAGGTCTAGTATACCATGAAATGGGAACATATGTTCTAGTTGGTAAGTGATTGCCCGTCTCGACGGCGTTGGGCGGTACGATTCCGCATTGCGTTTTTGCTGCGTCTTATCTCCTTGGCGAATTGGTGTGCAAGTTCCTACTGATTTGACGTTCCGGTCAATCTACCTGCGGTTTGCAACCGCAGGGTGCCTGCAAGTTGCGTAAAATGAAGCCTCAGGTTGGTGGTCATCGCCTCGCAGCAACCGTAGTGTGTAAGTCGCCGGCAGGAAAACACCGAACGCTGGGATGTCGGGGCGAGCCGTCGCAATGCGTTGGCATTGCACCACTCGAGCCGCCGTTCCCCAGCCAACGAGAGGACCCATCATGAGCTTTCGTACCAACCTGCAATATTTGCGCGCAGAGCGCCGCATGACCCAGGAGCAACTCGCTATGTTGCTCGGGGTGTCCCGCCAATCCGTCACCAAATGGGAGGCCGAGAAGTCCTACCCGGAGATGGACAAGCTCATCAAGATGTGCCAGATCTTCGAGTGCTCGCTGGACGATTTGGTGACCGGGGATGTATCCCGTCACCGCATTCCCGTTGGGGAGAATCTGGACGGCAACTCGCCGGTGCGTGTGGCCACGGAGGGCGCCGTTGGCGATATGTCCGCTGGTCCGTTGACCGTCGCACCACGGGATGCATCTCTTGGTGAACCTGCGGGACCTGCACGCGCACGTTCCTCCGCCGGTGTCTGTGCTATTCCCGCCGGTCCAGCTACGGATGTATGTGGTTACGACGAGCACATGGTCACCTTCGCGCGCAAAATCGCGATCGGCGTCGTGCTCTTTATCCTCGGTGCGGCGGCCGCCATCTTCACCGATGAGGTCATGCATTCGGACGGTATCGTCCTTTTCGCGACGTTCTCGTTCGTTGCCGCCGGCCTCGCGTTTACCATTCCTGCGGGCATGGATCACGCCGCATTTGCCAAGGCGCACCCCTACGTCGCTGATTTCTATACGGCGGAAGAGAAGGCGACTGCTCGGCGCCGCGCCTCGATCGCAATCGTGGCCGGCATTGCGGTGATTCTGCTCGGGGTTGCCGTGGCAGGTTTGTTCGAGGTTGAGTCCAACGTGCAGGTATACGGCAATTCGCTGATGATGGTGCTGGTTGCGTTCGGTGTCGGGATGATCGTCCGTTGGGGCATGCTCTGGGGGCGCACGGACCTTGCGGACTACAACAAGGAGTGGCTCGAGACCGTTGCGCTGAGCGATGACGAGCTGGCGCAGCTCGACCAGCGGAGCCGCGAGGCCTATCTGCGCGCTAACAACCCCAGGCGTCGCGGCACCGCCGACCGCAAGGGGAAGGCCTGCATGGTATCATGCTCGTCGCCACGATGGTGGCGCTGGTATGGCTTTTCGCTGCGTCCGCCATGGGTGCGTCCGAGGGCGTCTCCGGATTGTTCTGGCTTCCCTGGGTCGTCGGATGCCTGGGGAGCGGAATCGCCTTGATCGTGATTGACGATGATGATCCCGAACCTCAATGTGAGGACAAGCGCTAATCGAGGCCCGGCATCGATATCCGAAAGATTGCCTATGGCTGCTTTCCGTTTGGGCCCCTTGAATCGGCTGAACAACATAGGCAATCGCAAGGGGCCCATGGACATTTCGGGGAAGCCGTGGGGATACCGCAAGAGCCCATAGGTAATTTCGGAGAAGCCATAGGCAATCGACGGATGCCTGGCCCGCCGGCAGGCTGGTTAGTTCAGCAGCCCCCATGTGGCAAAGCCGATCACGCCGCCGATGAGTGCGGCGGCGAGGAAGGCCAGCAGGTCATACGCCAGCCGGTGCTTCGTCGGCCATGCGCGGCGGGGGAGTGCCCGCGGGTCGCGCTCGATGTCGGCCTCACCCTTCATGAACGCGAGGATCTCGCGGTAGGTCACTAGGTCGTTCTCGCGCTTGATGCGTTCCAGGACCGTCGCGACGAGAAGCGCGCCAACCGCCGGGGCAAACACCATCCCCGCTGCAAGGCCCGTGCCCCAAACCTTTTCCAGCCAAGTAAAGGCGGGCGACAGCAACAGGGCAAATGCCAAGACAAGTAGTGCGATCATGAGCAGGGCGAGCCGTACCATGCGCTTTCCCGCGAGCTTGCGGTCTCTCTCGACAGCCTCTTCCATAACGGTCACGTCTCCTTTCACGAGCGTGTCTATGGAGGTATCGAACAGGATGCTCAGCATGAGCAGGCTCTGGACGTCCGGATACGTCTTGTCCCGCTCCCAGTTGGAGATCGTCTGACGCGACACGTAGAGCTTCTCGGCGAGCTGCTCTTGCGAAAGGCCCATCGCCTCGCGTCGCGTCTTGATCTGGTTGCTGATGTCCATCGTCACCTCCCGGTCGTGAAGGAGCGTCCCGCGGATATGCCGCATGCGCTATCGAATCTGTTGTACATCTTACGCAAAAGGCTGAGTTCGGCGCTGCAAAATCTGTTTTGCGCTATCGCTACCTGCGGAAATTAACGCTGGTTGAGGCGAAGCGAGGACTGATCGCACGAGGGATAGGGCACCTTTGGATCGAGCGAACCATGTTGCGCGCGTATGCACTCGGTGGAATCTGACCTAGTAATTCCACTGAGAGACTTCGTGTACGTGACTTAAACTTTCTTCATAGTGTATGGTTATATAATATAAGATATATACCTGCAGTATAGTGAGGAGGGGAGCATGGTGCGTTCATATGACATCGTCCAAAAGGAGCAAGACCTCACGACGCTTGAGTGGGGCGAGCGCGTCAATTCGTCGGGAACGGCGGGGACGTACCTCAAGGCACGTACGGGGCAGGGCGCGCGTGCCATCTACTACAAGCTGCCTCGGTACAACGGAATCGAGTTTGATGGACACGAGTGCATAAACGAACTCGTCGCGGCACGTCTGATGCGGCTCCTGGAAATCGATCACTTGGAATATCGCCTCATCCACGCGCGCGTTGTGGTTGATGGCCGAGAGAGGGGGGTCTGGCTCAACAGCTCCAAGAATTTCCGCAAGCCAAGAGAGCGCAAGCTGTCCCTCTCCGCATATGTGAGCCTCTACGGCGAGCAGGGCGCAACGCCTTATGAAGTGTGTCGCGCACACGGTTGGGAAGGGCAAATCAAGCAGATGATGCTCGTTGACTACCTTATTGCCAACCGCGACCGGCACGGCTCGAACATCGAGGTCATTTTGTCTCCCGACGGGTCGGCCAGGCTTGCGCCCATTTTCGACAACGGCCTGTCTTTCGTCGCCCCCTTCGCGGGGCAGCGGGATGCTATCGAGGCATTCGATCCACTCCGTCGCGTTGCCACGACGAACTACATCGGTTCGCGTTTCTTGGAGGACAATCTGCGCGATATCGCTCCGGTAGAGCTTACGCATGAGCTTAAGTTAGAAGATCGTGCCGCGCTGTTCGCCGGGTTGGAACATGCTGCCCCGGATTACCTACTCGAAAAAATGTGGGAGATCGTTCGAGAGAGATGGTCTTACTATGCGGCGCTTTGAGTTGATTGACGGTGAGGGGCGGGAGCTGCGCCCCAGTGCGATTATTTCATATGACGAAGCGACCGGCGCGTATAGCGCTCGTGTTGAGGATTGGGCGAAGCCGGGGGACGTGCCGGCGATCTTCGCGGCGTTTGTCGCCCGAGGGGAACGGGACATACCGAGCAAATGGGTTCAGGCTTGGGTCGATGAGCGGATCGCTCCTCCAGGCCGTCAGAATATCGGTGAGGTCCTCAGGTCTCACGGGTTGATGGAATATGATTCCGCTGCCCTGCTCGCAAGCAGTGCAGGGAGAAGCTCGCAGGACGGGTTTTACTTGCGTGAGATTGGGGCATCCACCAAAAGCGCTCGGTGCCTTGGGCGTTTAGTCGAAAAGGAGCGCCTTGCGGCAGGGAAGACGCAGGTCGATCTTGCCGGGCAAAGTGGAATGACCCAGACGGCGGTGAGTGTTCTTGAGCGCGGCGGCGCCAACCCCACGCTCAAGACGCTTGAGAGAATTGCCGATGCGCTGGGCAAGAGCCTGGTTATCAAGTTCGAATGAACGCGCAGGCTTACCCGGGCGTCTGTTCTCAAATCAAGACCCCGGTCATGCAAAAGCGGCGAGGACGTCTAGCTTCCTCGCCGCTCGTGATATGCGTGAAGATCGCCTTTAGCTCAACATCTTGGCAAGCATGCCGATACCGACGCCCACCAGGCCGCCGGCGATCGCGCCGATGATGATCTGAACCGCGTTGCGGGTCCCCTTTACCCAGGGGTTCATCTCGCGCTCACGACGGCCCTCGAGTGTGTCGCGTTCGACCTGCTCACCGCGGCTGAACGCCAGCACCTCACGGTACGTGATGAGGTCGTGCTGCCAAAAGGCTTTATACACGCTTCTGACCTGCTTATGCTCTGCGGTTCGCGTCGCCCTTCAGCTCTGGTGGTCTCGGAGCTCGATGGAGAGGCGACCGTCATCTACCCTTGCCTCGAGCGACATCCCCATGGCCTCGGCCAGCTTGGCAGATGTCGCCAAACCGAGCCCCGAGCCCCCGCCCTGGCGTGCGGAGTCGGCCCTGTAGAACCGATCGAAGAGATGCTCCACATCCAGCTCATCGGGATGTTCGATGGGGTTCGAGATGGAGAGGATGGTCTGTTCGGGCGTCGCCGCGATGCGGAGCCCGGGTGCGCCGGAGCCGTATCTTAGCGCGTTCGTGACGAGGTTCTCCACGATGCGTCCCAGCGCCTGCCGGTCGGCGTCCACGATGCGCGGCGCATCCGTCCCCGATACGATCGGCACCCATCCGAGCCGTTCGAAATCCGGGTAGTGCCCGAGAAGACATTGCTCCACGACCTCGCGCAGTTCGACGGGTTCGGTGTCGAGCGCGAGGTCGGGGTCGCTCGCCTTGGTGTAGGAGAACAACGCGTCGAGGAGCTCGGAGGTCCGGTCGATGCGCTCGACCGCTGCGTCGATTCGGCGCAGCTTGAGCTCGGGGTCCGTCTCGTCTGCGGCGAGCTGCAGATAGCCCTTCGCTCCCGTGAGCGGGGTCCGGATGTCGTGCGAGAGCGCGGAGAGGTCGCGCTGGAAGTCCCGTTGGGCGCGCATGCCGTCTATGTGCGCCCGCATGGTGCGGTCGAGCTCGCCGTTGATCGCCTCGGCGAGCTCGGTGACACCGGGGGCGTGCGAGCCGATGGTGATGCGCGCGTTGGCGGACGTGCCGCCGTCCCGCCTAGCGTCGAGCAATCGCGAGATCCGGCGGAGCTCGGGCGCATATGTCGCGGTCGTGATGAGAGCGCCCGCAATGACGCCTATTACGAGCATGAGTACGGCGAGTGCGCCTGGGGACACGATGCCTCCTTGGTGTCGCGCCGTCCCCCTGATGCGCAAGGGGACGGCGAGGAATCTATCGATAGGATAGTCGGGTTTTGGCGTTGACGCAGTGCGGGGCAAAGGGTGATTTGGGGAAGTGCTGAATCGAATGCCCTGAAGGATCACAAGTCCCGCTTGCTAGCGATGAGCAGGAACGCACCTCCGCCGATCGCGGTCCACAGCAGGCCAGTCAGCGCGCCCCAGAGCCAGGTGGGCACGGCGCCGATGAGCGGCAGCGTCTGCGCCGGGTCGAACATGGGTCCCGCCCCGAGCTTAAAGAGAGCGATGACCATGCTCGGCATCCAATTGGCGACGCCGGCGATGGCGGAGAGCAGCGGCTCGAGCGCGGGGGCGATTTGTGCCCCCATATTGGACGCGAACGTGAGCACGATGGGAACGACGCCCATGAGCAGGATGAACGTGAGGGTATAGGCGGGCAGCTTCTTGCGGAAGAGCAATACGAGGGAAAGCGGAATCACCGTGAGGGCCCACACGGCGAGCCAGCCGCCGAGCAGCCACAGCGCGAACTCCGCGGCCCCGTCGTACGCGGCGAAGGAGAGGCCCAGGGGCAGGGTGAGGAGCAGCAGCATGCAGATGAGGTGGCACACGACGCCCGCGATGAGCATCATGGCCGCCCAGATGCCCGAGAACACGACCTTCTCCACGAAATAGGAGAGGCGCCCAGCGAGCGAGGATACGAGCGATTTGACGTAGCCGTCGCTCAGATCGGCGAAAATCCACTCGACCATGCCGAAGGCGCTCGCCAACCCCACGACGGAGACGGAGCCGAACATGGATGAGCCCAAAAACACGGAGGGCGTGGCGATGGACTCGTTCACGTTGATCGCCTCGAGCTCGCCGAGTCCCTGCGAGATGATGAAGGCGTTGAGCCCGACCTCGAGGATCGCGACGCCGAGCACGACGGAGAGGTACTGCCATAACGGCCCGCGGAACCCGCGGAAGCGCGTGCAGCGATAGAGGTCCGAGCGAAGAAGATTCAGCATGGTCTACCTGCCTTTCCGGGCAGCGAGGAGGATGTAGAGAAGAAGCGCGATGAGCGCGGCGTCGATCAGCAGGTTGATCGCGGGGGTCAGTTGCCCCAGGGTCGGGAGCGCAATGCGCACGCGGTCGAGCGGCCCCATCAGCACATGCGATGCGTGAACCAGTCCGATCTGATCGGCGATTGCGCTGAGGAACGCGGGGCTAATCATCGGGACCGCCCATCAACTCGACGAAGAACTCCTCGATGTCGCGCTCGATGCGCGTGAGTTCGAGGACGAGCAGTCTGGCTTCGGCGAGGATGCGGGAGACCTGCTCGGTCGATGGCATCCCGGATGCCTCGGGATCGCCTGCCGCCCCGCCAAAGCTCGCCGTCGCGTGCCGCGCGTTGCCGCTCACGAGAACCGCCCCGTCGGGTTCGGCCCGCAGCGTCGCGGTGGGCAGATGCTCCTCAAGAACGGCGAGCGAGCGCGCGGGGTCGGTGGTCTTCACGCGGATGGAGCTGCCGCATTCCCGATGCAGCTCGTCCACGGAGAGCTCGCGGACCATGCGGCCCGAACAGATCACGCCGAAGCGCGTCGCCATGCGATCGAGCTGGTCGAGGACATGGCTCGAGATGACCATGGTCACGCCGCGCTCGCGGTTGATCTGCACGAGTGCACCGCGCATGTCGCGCGTCGCCTCGGGGTCTAGCCCGTTGAAGGGCTCATCGAGCAGGAGCAGGTCCGGCCCGCCCACGAGTGCGAGCGCGAGTCCCAGGCGCTGCTTCATGCCTAGGGAGAACTTTTTGACGCGCAGGTTCCCCGTGTCGGCAAGGCCGACGAGCTCCAGCAGCTCGCGGCAATGCGCCTCGGGACGCACAACGCCGACGGCGATCGCCTTGCACATAAGGTTCTCGAGCGCCGAGAACGTGGGCAGGATGCCCGGGTCTTCGATAAGTGCGCCGATGCGGGAAAAGTCCTGTTGCGAGTTGCGCGTGGCCCGTGCGACGTCTGCGACCCCTCGAGTCACGCCGAACAACTCGATCTCGCCCGAGGTCGGTCGCACGAGCCCGGCCATCATCTTCATGGCGGTCGACTTGCCAGCGCCGTTCTTACCCACGAAGCCGTAGATCTCGCCGGCGGCGACGCGCATGTCGAGGTTGTCGACGGCGCGCTTGGCGCCGTAGCTCTTGGTGAGGGAGCGCGTCTGGACGACGTTCATGTCTGCCTCCTTGCATCCTGTCCTTCATCTTGACTACAAGGATGCGGTTCATGTCTTGATAAAGTCCGAAGCAACCCTAAAGAAAGGGTAAAGTTCGGCTCGGCTGATCAGCGCTACGCCTCGTCAAGTTTGAACCCGATGCCCCAGACGGTCTTGATGTATGCGTCGGTGCCCGATTCCTTGAGCTTGGCGCGGATGTTGGAAACGTGGACCGTCACCGTGCTGTCATCGCCCGCATAGGGTTCGCCCCAGGCCTTCTCGAAGAGGTCCTGCTTCGAGAAGGCGCGCTTGGGCTGGCGCATCATGGTCTCGAGAAGGTTGAACTCGATGCGGGTGAGAGGGAGGAAGTCGCCTTTTACCGCGAAGGTGCGCGAGGACGGGTCGAGCATCCAGTCGCGAAACGAGATCGCACCTCCAGTGCTCTCGGGTGCAGTTGCGTTATCGCGCGCCTTGGATTCGGGATGTTTCGCCCGATGCCGAAGCTGCACCTCAACGCGCACAGCCAGTTCATCTAGGTCGAAGGGCTTGGTGAGGTAGTCATCTGCGCCGAGCTTGAGCAGCTCAACGCGGTCGGCGGTCGAGGTCCTCGCCGATATGACGATCACGGGCAGCGCGGAATCGACTCCCCGAACGGTGTCGATGATCTGTTCGCCCGTCGCCCCGGGGAGCATGAGATCGCATATGACGAGATCGTAGGGGAGCGTGCCGCCGCCGGCGTCGAGACGCATGAGCGCTTCCGTTCCGGAGAAGGCCTGCGTGCAGGTGTGTCCTTGCCGCGAGAGCTGGGTGGAGATGATCTCGTTGATATCGGCGTCGTCTTCGACGACTAGGATGTTCGCGGCCATACCGGTCTCCTTGTCTGCAGTTTGTCCCAGGCGCGTTCATTATCGTCCACAAATGTGATAATCCCCTCGAAAGCAGATTCCTTTCGAGGGGATTGCATGCGGTTGGTTCGCTTACGGCGTAGAATCGCCCTCCGGTTTCTCCTTCGCGTCGCGCGAGCGCCCTTCCTTCTTAGGTAGTCTTCCCGCGCGCTTGAGGGCGTCGCGCAAGATCCACTCCACCTGGCCGTTGGCGCTGCGCATCTCATCGTCCGCCCAACGTTGGACGGCCTCCCATATGGCGGGGTCTATGCGAAGGGGGTATTGCTTGCGTGCCATGTTCCTATCGTCTCTATCCCAGCGCCTTTCCCAGGCACCGCATCTTGGGGTTCACTCGTCGGGCGCCGCACGCCAGGCGCGCGCCCTCCTCTTTCGCCCCAATCTGCAGCACCTGGAAAAGGCGTACACGCGAGTAGATGTTAGTACAGAGAACCTGCGTTCAGTACCGGGTGCGCCTCGGATTCACCGCAGAGAACCACCATGAGGTTACTGGCCATCTGCGCCTTGCGCTCGTCGTCCAGTTCGATGGTGCCGCCGGCGGCCATCTCCTTCACGGCCATATCGACCATGGAGACGGCGCCCTCGACGATTTTCTTGCGCGCGGCGATGACGGCCTCGGCCTGCTGACGGCGCAGCATCGCCTGGGCGATCTCGGGGGAGTAGGCGAGGTGCGTGAGGCGGGCATCGTCTACCTCCACGCCGGCGGGCGCCAGACGCATTGCAAGTTCGCGACGCAGGGCCTCGGAGACCTCCTCGACGTTGGCGCGCAGCGTGATGGCGCCGGCGGCGTCGGACTCGTCCTCCAGGTGGTCGTAGGCATACACGCTGGCTACGTGACGCAGCGCCGTCTCGGCCTGCATGGCCACGTAGCTCTGGTAGTCGTCCACGTCGAACAGGGCCTTGGCGGTGTCGGCCACGTGCCACACTACGACGGTGGCAATCTCGATGGGGTTGCCCATCTTGTCGTTGACCTTCAAGCGCTCGCCGTTCAGGGTGCGCACACGGGTGGAGATGGTGGTGGACAGGCCTTTGGCGGCGTTGCCCGCCGCCTTGACGCTCTCGCTCAGGGAAAGACTTGCCTTTGCGGCGGCTGCGGCCATGGCGTCCTCGGAGGCGCCGCTCACGCCCATGCTCTTGCTAAAGAACGGGTTTGCCCAGAAAAAGCCCTCGTCGCGCACGGTGCCCACGTACTTGCCAAAGAGGATGCACACGCGAGCTTGGCCGGGCTGCAGCGAGAAGAAGCCGTTCAGCGGCAAAAACCAAAAACAAAAGGCGATGATGCTGAGCCCTAGGCCCCAGCCGTAGGCGGCGGGCGCGTCGACGCCGTCCGGCGTTCCGGCGATGCCGGTGAGGCTCCAGATGAAGAGGCCGACGATGGCGAGCAGCGCCGCGATGACGGCGGCGAGCATGCCATAGCCCGACGTGGCCTTGAGTTGCTTTTCCACGCTCATGTGAGTTCCTTTCACGACTGCGCCGGCGTTTGCGTGACGGCCCCAGCGCCGCCTCCAGATTGCGATGGGGAGGAGGCGAATCCCCGAGCAGTCCGTGCGTCTGCTGATTACATTGTGATATCACATTGAGACCATGTCAAGAAGAATCGCTTCGGCTAAATCTCCTATTTCGGACGGGTTCTCAACGTCCGTTGCCGCTGGTTTCCGCCGCATGCCGAAAACACCCGGGTGATGCCGTGCGGATCGCTTCGCTTTGCTATAGTCTCCCCAATTCAAGTTCTCTACTGGGATGGTGGTTAATATGGGCGACATGCTCGAATCGTTCCTGCGCGTGGCGATGGTGGTCTTCATCGTCGGCCCGCTCACCGCATGGGTCGCCCGCCGCGGCGCGCGCGAGCGCAGCGAGGCGACGGACAGCCTCGATCGCTTCACGGTGCGCATGCCCGCTGCTATCCGAACGATCATGGCATGCTGCGCTGTCGCGTTCGAGCTGATCATGCTGGGAGTCTACGTCTGGCAGGGCGTCTCGCTGGGGGAGTGGGACCACGAGCTCGTGTGGTTCGGCCACGCCATGGCGCTCGCGGGCATGGCCATCTGGGCGCTGCTGAGCATCCCGCGCATCGACGTGGACGGCGAGCGAATCCTCTCGCGCAACGTCTTCGGCGTTCGTAAGGAGACGACGTTTGGCAACATCACCCGCGCAACGCTTCACACGCAGATGATGAGGATCGACCTGTTCGAGGGCGATCGGAAGTTCTGCTCGATAAGCCTTGAGGGGGTGTGCTCGCTCAACCTCCTCGCCCGTCTGGAGGAAGAGGGCATCGAGGTCTCAGACGCTGTCGACGGCCCCATGACCAAGGCGGGCCTGTGTTGGGCTGCCATCAAACCGCTGGCTATCGTGTTCAACGGCATGGCACTCGTCTTCTCGCTCGTAATCGCCTTCATGGCCGTCTTCACCGAAGGTGGCGCTCGCCTGCTTCTGCTCGTCCCGTTTCTCTTTCTTTTCATCGGCGTTCTCCTGCCCCTGCTCATGCTCAGCATGCCCGCCCGCGGCATCCTCGAGATCGGCAGGCAGGAGCGCGAGCTCGGTTTTTCTTTCTCCGACGAGATGGCGGCTCGAGGTGCCACGGGGACGGAGCTTGAGGATGATGATTGGTTCGTCTCGATCAGCAACGCGCGCATCGTGGCGTTCCGACGCGACTACCTCAAGAAGGTGTCCGCGCCCGAGGGGAGCGAGAGCGGCGACCGTTGCATCGTGACCACGAAGGACGGTCGGAAGATCAAGGTGTACGCTGCGGCCAGCACGCTTGAGGGCTTGCGCGATTGGTTCAGGAGCAGACCCAGGGAGAAGAACATGATGCAGCGTGGCGAGGACGTACTAGAAGCGATCGGCTAGGCTGCTCGAGGTGGCGCCGATCGCGCTCGCTCAAAAGACCCCCTACAGCTCAATTGCAAGCAACGTCGCCGCAGCGGTCAGCCGGAGGCCGGATGGCGCCAGGCATATGGTGACACGATGGAGGTGCGATGGCATCCATCATCCCAAGAAACATCTAACCCTATGAGGTAATAATGGCTCATGCGGTAACGCTCGCATCCCAACAACGGGCACCTTCGATTCCGAAAGGAGCGATATGGCAACAGAGACGCAGGTTGATGAGATCATTCGTCTGGCCGAGCGTGTCCATTCGTCCGATGCGTTTCGCTGTATGGACGAGGCGAACGCGGGCATTGGCGGAACGCTCCGTATGCTGGCGGAGGCGCGTAAGGCCGAAACCGTGGTAACGGCGGGAGACATGGCGGAGCGGCTCGGCGTGACGACGGCGCGTGTCGCCGCGCTGCTCAAGCGCCTGGAGTCCAAGGGGCTCATCGCGCGCAGACGTAGCGAGGCGGATGCCCGCGTCACCGAGGTTGTGCTCACCGATAAGGGCGCGGCTTGCGTGCACGCGTTTTACGGGGAGATGCGCGCCCAGGTGGCCATGTTGATCAACGAGCTGGGTGAGGAGCGTCTGCGAGCGTTCTTCCTCACGGCATGCGAGATTCGGTCGCGCCTGCGCCCGCCCACGATGCAGCTGTAGGATGCCCGCGCTGCACGTTCGGGTTTCCGATGCGTCCTTGCGTTCGTTGTGCGTCCTGTCGTCTTGAACCGACCTGCGCGCATGGCGGAGCCGGTTCGGCACGCGTATATATCTCATAGGGTTAGATAAGGAGAAGATGTTGCTCAAGCTATTTCGAAATCTAACGAAGCAGGAACGGGGGCTTGCCGTCCTGGCGCTGGCGTTCATCGTCGCCCAGGTGTGGCTGGACCTCAAGTCCCCGGAGTACATGGCCGAGATCACCCGCCTCGTGCAGGTCGAGGGCTCGACCATGCCCCAGATCCTCACGGCAGGCGGCAAGATGCTTTCCTGCTCGCTCGGCAGCCTGCTCGCCTCGGTCGCCACGGCCGTGTGCGCAGCGCGTATCGCAACCGGGTTCGGCGGGACCATGCGCGCCAAGCTGTTCGGCAAGGTGCAGTCGTTCTCCATGGAGGAGATTGGCCGGTTCTCTACACCGAGTCTCATCACGCGCTCCACGAACGATGTGATGCAGATCCAGACGCTCATCGTCCTGGGCCTGCAGATGCTCATCAAGGCCCCCATCACGGCGGTGTGGGCGATCACCAAGATCGCCGGCAAGCGCTGGGAGTGGACGGCTGCCACGGCCGTCTCCATCGTGGTGCTCCTCGCCGTGGTGGCGGTCTGCCTCGTCATCGCGACACCGCGGTTCCGCCGCATGCAGCGCCTCACCGACGACCTCAACCGCGTCTCGCGCGAGAACCTCTCCGGCCTCTCGGTCGTGCGCGCATACAACGCCGAGGGCTACCAGCAGAACCGCTTCGATACGGTGAACGACACGCTCACCAACAACCAGCTCGTGGGCTACCGCACGATGGTGTTCCTCATGCCCACGATCCAGGCCACGATGAGCGGCTTGTCGCTCGCCATTTACTGGATCGGCGCCGTGCTCATCAATTCCTCCGCCATGGCGGATAAGATCTCCCTGTTCTCCGACATGATGGTGTTTTCCCAGTACGCCATCCAGGTGGTCATGGCGTTCATGATGCTCGTGATGATCTTCATGATTCTGCCGCGTGCGCAGGTGGCCGCGGACCGCATCAACGAGGTACTCGAAACCGATGCGACCATCAAGGACGGCACACGCGAAGAGGGCGAGCCTGGTCGCGTGGGCGAGATCGAGTTCCGCGATGTGACCTTCCGCTATCCAGATGCCGAGGGCAGTATGCTGCGCCATGTCTCCTTTACTGCGCATCGTGGCGAGACGGTTGCGTTCATAGGCTCCACCGGTTCGGGCAAGTCCACCGTGATCAATCTTATCCCGCGGTTCTATGACGCCACGTGGGGCAAGGTCCTCGTGGACGGCGTGGACGTGCGCGATTATTCCGTGCGAGCCCTGCGTAACAAGATTGGATATGTGTCGCAGAAGGCGACGCTGTTCGGCGGCACGGTGAGTACCAACGTGGCATACGGCGACAACGGTCGCGGCCCGGTGGGCGAGGAGGACGTGGCGGACGCCATCGAGACCGCTCAGGCATCCGAGTTTGTGGAGAAGATGGAGGGTGCCTATCACGCACGGGTGGCTCAGGGCGGCGCGAATCTGTCCGGCGGACAGCGGCAGCGCCTGTCCATCGCCCGTGCGGTTGCCCGCAAGCCCGAGATCCTGATCTTCGACGACAGCTTCTCGGCACTCGATTACAAGACCGACCGCGTCTTGCGCGATGCCCTCGAGCGTGAGTTTGCGAATACCACGCGCATCATCGTGGCGCAGCGCATCGGCACCATCCGCGATGCCGATCGCATTGTGGTTCTGGACGAAGGCCGCGTGGTGGGGCAAGGGACCCACGAGGAGCTCATGCACGATTGCGAGACCTATCGGCAGATCGCCCTGTCCCAGCTGAGTGAAGAGGAGTTGATGTAGATGGCGGGCATGCATACTTCGTCTGCGCCGCGCGGCCCCATGGGCCACGGGTCCGTGGGGCACGGCGCACGTGGAGCCGCGGGACAGCGTATCGATCGGGGGACCTGGGGCAGGCTGTTCAAATATTGCCGGCGCTTCCTCCCCGCCGTTGCGGTGGCGCTTATCTGCGCGATGGTGGGCACGGTGCTCACGCTGCTGGGCCCCAACATGCTCTCCGATATCACGGATGCCGTGCAAGACGGCATCGCGCCAAATAGCGACAAGCTCGAGCAGGTTGTCGAGGCCGTCACGCGCAATATCGAGGCAAACGCCGAGGCGATGGCGCAACAGCAGGCTGCCGCGATGGCCGCCGCCGGTGCGCCTGTGGGTGTGGGCGATGTCGACGCGATGTCGGCGGCGGGGATGGGTGCCGCTGCCACCGGCTCAGACACCGCGGAGGGCGCCACATCCGCCGCGCCCTCCCTGGACGACCTCGCGAGCATGCCCGCTGAGACGCGAGACGCGCTGCTCACCGACGTCGAGGTGGACGGTGTCATCATCACCGGTGCCGACCAGCAGAAGTTGCTCGACATCTTCTCCAACCTCGACATGAGTGACACCGAGGCGGCCATGGCGGCCCTCGATGAGCTTCCCGCCTCCGTCAAGAGCCTGGTCGAGCCGCGCATCGACATGGACCTGATCGCCCGCATCGCGCTCACCCTCGTCGCCTTCTACGTGGCGAGCTACGTGCTCTCCGTGGTCCAGGGCTGGATCATGACCACCGTCACGCAGCGCATCGGCCGCAGCATGCGCGCCGACATCTCGGCCAAGATCAACCGCCTGCCCATGTCGTACTTCAACACGGTGCCCACCGGCGACATCCTCTCGCGCATCACCAACGATGTCGATACGCTCGGCCAGTCGCTCAACCAGAGCGTGGGCACGCTGCTCTCAGCCGTGGTGCTGTTCTTTGGCAGCCTGTTCATGATGATCACCACCAACGGTTGGATGACGCTGGCGGCCGTGGGTGCGAGCCTGCTCGGCTTCGCGCTCATGATGGGCATCATGGGCCGCAGCCAGAAGTACTTCGTGCGCCAGCAGTCCGCGCTGGGGGCCCTGTCCGGCCATATCGAGGAGTCCTACACCGGCCATTCCGTCATCGCGGCCTACAACGCCGAGGACCGCGTGCGCGCCGAGTTCGACCGCATGAACGGCGAGCTCGTGAGCGCGGGATTCCGCGCCCAGTGCCTGTCGGGTCTCATGATGCCCATCATGATGTTCATCGGCAACTTCGGCTATGTGGCGGTGTGCGTGGTGGGCGGTGCCCTGGCGCTCGACGGCCAGATCGGCTTCGGCGTAATCGTCGCCTTTATGCTGTACGTGCGTTATTTCACCCAGCCGCTCTCGCAGATCGCCCAGGGCGTGCAGGCGCTGCAGTCCGCAGGCGCCGCGGGCACGCGCGTCTTCGAGTTCCTCGAGGCGCGCGAGATGGCCGACGAGTCCGCCAAGCCGGCGCGCCGTGCGCAGGGCGTACGCGGCGAGGTCGAGTTCGACCATGTGCGCTTCACCTACGCCGGTTCCGACAAGCCGGTCATCAAGGACTTCTCCGCGCACGCGCTGCCCGGCCAGAAGGTCGCCATTGTAGGTCCCACGGGCGCGGGCAAGACCACCATGGTCAACCTCCTCATGCGCTTCTTCGAGATCGACGGCGGCCAGATCCGCATCGACGGTGTACCGACCAGCGAGATGCGCCGCGAGGACGTGCATGCGCTGTTCTGCATGGTGCTGCAGGACACCTGGCTGTTCGAGGGGACGGTGCGCGAGAACCTCGTCTACTGCGACGAGGGGGTGACCGACGAGGAGGTGCAGCGCGCCTGCCGCGCCGTCGGGCTCGACCACTTCATCCGCTCGCTGCCACATGGCTACGACACGGTGCTGAACGACCAGGTCAACCTCTCCCAGGGGCAGAAGCAGCAGATGACGATCGCGCGCGCGATGATCGCCGACAAGCCGATGCTCATCTTGGACGAGGCGACCTCCAACGTGGACACGCGCACCGAGCTCAAGATCCAGCAGGCGATGGATGAGCTGATGCGCGGCCGTACGAGCTTCGTCATCGCGCACCGCCTCTCGACCATCAAGAACGCCGACCTCATCCTGGTGATGAAGGAGGGTGACATCATCGAGAGCGGCACGCACGACGAGCTGCTGGCCGCCGGCGGCTTCTATGCCGACCTCTACAACTCCCAGTTCGCTGAATAACATTTCAAGCAAATGGCGCCGCCTTCCAGCAGGAAGACGGCGCCAAATGTAGTCGCGCGCAGAGGGGAGGGAAAAACGCGCTTCCGAGCAATAACGAAGGTCCTTGTATCGCCTGTGTCCTTCGCTGCGATGAATATACCTGCAGTCGTCGTCAAAGATGCGCTAAAGAAGGCGATACATATCGTCTCCATAAGTTAACTAAGGGTTACAAATGCGTATCGCTGGAGATGGCGCGTCGGCTCGGATGGGGCGGGTCGAGCTGTGCTCGAACGAAGTCGCAGGTTTTCACGTAGTGAGGAATCGTTCGACAAGCTCCCCGAATGCCCCGTCCATGCCCGTCGTCTCGAGGATGGCGTCGCAGTAGGGGCGTACGTCGTCGGTGACGTTTGCCACGCCCACACCCAGGCCTGCCCCTTTGATCATGGCAAGGTCGTTTGCCGAATCGCCGACGGCGATCACCTCGGACATCGGAATATCCAGCATCTTTGCGAGATGCGCAAGACCGGTGCCCTTGTCCACGCCCGCGGGCATGAATTCGAGATAGCGCTTGGACGAGAACGTGATCTCGACCCCAAGGCGTTTCGCCATGGGTGCCAGGTGTGGCTCCAGACCCTGCAGCGCCTCGAAGTCACGGTTCACGTACAGGATCTTCACGATATCGCGTCCATCGAGAAACGACAGGTCCGGATGGTCGGCGCTGGAGATGTGGGTCACGCCGGAGATCAAGCTAAGGTACGCACGCTCGTCCTTGTCCGCATCGGGTACGAAGACGTGGCCGTCGGCGACGTTGATGTGCATGCACAGACCGAGTTCGCGACCCCTCGCGTACAGCTCTTCCGCGCAAGCGCGCGAAAGGCCGCAGGTTCTGAGGGGCGTCTCGTCGCCCACGCGGTTGATGAAGCCCCCGTTGTATGACAGCACATAGCTGCCTTCGAGCAGTTCCCGAGCTTCGCCCGTGAAGTTGTCCATGATGCTGGAGTACCAACGGCCGCTGGAGGGGACGAACAGCACGCCGAGCTCCCTCATGCGCCGCAGCGCGTGGAGATTCGCCTCGGGAATCACATGGTTGGCATCGAGGAAGGTTTCATCCATGTCGCTGGCGACAAGACGGTACATGTTAGTACACCATGCCCATCGCCTCGCGCACCTCGGCAAGCGTCGTCTCGGCGACCTCGTTGGCGCGACGATTTCCCTCACGCAGGACGTCCTTGATGTAGTCCATGTCACCTGCGAGTTCCTCGCGGCGCGCGCGGATGGGGGCGAAATACTCGTTCACGCTCTCGGTGACGTACTTCTTGAGCTGGCCGGAGCCGCCCATGCCGATCTCCTCCGCGATCTCGACCTCAGAGCGGCCGGTGCAGATGGCGGCAGTGGAGAGCAGGCCGGACACGCCGGGCCTTCCTTCCGGATCGAACGTGATCATGCGTTCGCCGTCGGTCTGGCTCTTCTTGATGCGCTTGGCGGTTTCCTCGGCGGTCATCGAGATGTTGATGGCGTTGCCGTAGGACTTGCTCATCTTGCGCCCGTCGAGTCCCGGCAGTAGCGGGGTATCGGAGAGCAGGGCATCGACCTCGGGAAACACCTGGCCGTAGCGGTTGTTGAACTTACGGGCGATGGTACGGGTGAGCTCGATGTGCGGCAGCTGGTCGCGGCCGACGGGCACGACGTTGCCCTTGCAGAAGAGGATGTCGCATGCCTGGTGCACAGGGTAGGTGAGGAGCAGCCCCGTGAGCTCGTGGCCGCTTGCCTCCATCTCGGCCTTGACCGTGGGGTTGCGCTGCAGCAGCGCTTCGGAGACCAGGGAGAGGAACGGCAGCATGAGCTGATTGCACGCCGGGACGGCTGAGTGCGTGTAGATCATGGTCTTGTCGGGGTCCAGGCCGCAGGCGAGGTAGTCGATGACCATGTTGTAGACGTTATCCTGGATGTTGTCCGTGCTGTCGCGGTCGGTGATGACCTGGTAGTCGGCGATGAGCACATTGGTGTGGACGCCCATGTCCTGCAGCTCCACGCGGCTCTTGAGCGTACCGAAGTAGTGGCCGAGGTGCAAACGCCCGGTGGGGCGGTCGCCGGTGAGCATGGTGTACTTCTCGGGATGCAGCGGCAGGTCGGCGCGGATCTGGTTGCTGCGCTCGAGGCTGACCTCGTAGCTGAGCTCGTTGGGCATGATGTCTCCTTTGCGTGTTCGATCGATGGCACATCCCGTTCGCGCTCTACGCTTGCACGAAGGGGACAAGAGGTTACTGGTCGGTGTGGTCGGATGAGCTGTGGCTGTGCGTTGGGCCCTTTCCGGGCAGCATCTCCTCAAGGCGTTCGATCCGGCTTTCGTGTAGCTCCTCCGCAGCGCGCTCCTCGTCGGCGAACGCCGGATCCTCGGGGGTCACGATTTCGTCTTGCTGCGTCTTTGGGTTGTAGTGATGCCGTAAAACAGGCTCGAACAAATGAAGGCGCGCCGCGAAAATCGCAGAACAGGCGAGCAACGCAAGGAAGATCGCAATGCGCGCCTCGATGGCAACCTGGTTGATGAGAGCCGCACCCAGCGAGAGCAACAGGCACCACGCGTAGATGAGCAGGACCGCCTGACGCTGGTCATACCCCTCTTGGATGAGGCGGTGGTGGATGTGGCCCTTGTCCGCCTGACCAATGCTCACGTGCGCGCGCTTGCGACGGACGATGGCGGAGAGGGTGTCGAGGATGGGAACGCCTGCGACGATGAGCGGGATGATGAGCGAGGTGAGCGCCGCGGTTCGACTCACGTTGAGCAGCGAGATGGTGCCCAGGCCAAAGCCCAAGAGCAAGGACCCCGAATCGCCCATGAAGATGGATGCGGGATGGAAGTTGTAGCGCAGGAAGGCGAGACACGCACCAAAGAGCGCGATGGCGAGAGAGGCGGCGTCGAGACGCCCCGCGAGAACGGCAAAGGAAAACATGGAAAGCGAGGCGATGCCCGAAATGCCCGCGGCGAGTCCGTCGAGTCCGTCGATGAGGTTGATGATGTTGGTGAACGCCACGAGGTAGATCACTGTGATGGGGTAGGCGAACCACCCGAGGTCGATCTCGGCTCCCGGGATGAACGGATTGACGATATTCCCAATGAGCAGGCCCGCGGTAGCTGCCACGCATGCGGCGACAATCTGGCCGAGCAGCTTTTTCTTAGGGCTGAGCGAACGCACGTCATCTACCGCACCCGTAATGACGATGATGAGAAACGCGACGCCCAGCAGGGGGTAGTTGATCGTCATGCTTGGATGGGGAATGAGAATGGGGGGCCATCCGAGTAGTTTGATTCCCGCAATCTCGACGACGAGCGCGAGACAGAGCCCGGCGAACATGGCAAGGCCTCCCAAACGTGGGATGGGCTTGGTGTTGATGCGGCGTTTAGAGGGGTAGTCGATGGCACCAAGCCTCCGCGCGAGGAGCTTGACGGGCGGGACGCATAGGTAGGTGGCAAGGAAGGCGGCGACAGCCACAAGGAAATATGGCATGGCTTGTTCCATGGATACCACCATCGGTCGGGAGTGGACGTCATACGCGAAACGCGCAATCTAAATCATGATACTAGAAGCGCCTCGCTCGATATGCCGCGTTCGCGCATGGGCACGGTACAAGCACAAGGGGCAGGAGATGGGCGGCTGGTTTCGGCCGTGCGATGGATGCCCTTACAGGGAGTCGGCTCCCGCTTTTGGAAATCGTGGTGCCGGTGGTAAGTTTTAGCTCACAGCGCGGGGCACTCCCGTGCACAAAAAAGCGCGTAGACGGTCGTAATAATGCCATGAGCGGCTTTAATTCACAGGCAATTGCATAAATAGTTGATTAAAATGCATATTAACAAACCGTAAATTAGGCTTTTGAATCTTGTTCATAATATGCAGGACAAGTAGAAAAATATTCACTTTGAGGTATAGATTCAGGCATTTATCCCTTGCCTTGCACATGCCATGTGCTGCTATTCTCCCATGTAAAACGCTTTACTGGATAAAAGTAACGACCTGCGGGAGTTTTGATGATATACCGTTCCCGCCAGTTTTACGACCGTTTGGCGGTGACGGTATCATTAAGCCGAAAATTGGATATAACGGTAGGTGTGAACGGAGTCCCGTAAAGGACTTAAGACGGGATCGCCGCGCGGTCCCAGAATAAGAAAGGTAGGAGGCAATGACGAAAGGCTTGCATGTCCCAAGTGAGATTGGGCAGCTCAAGAAGGTCTGCCTGCACAGGCCCGGCGAGGAACTGCTGAATCTGCCGCCGTTCGAGCTTGAGCGTCTGCTCTTCGACGACGTCCCGTTCCTCGAGGTCGCCCAAGAGGAGCACGACACCTTTGCCCAGATTCTTCGTGATCAGGGTGTCGAGGTTCTCTATCTCGAGAAGCTCGTCGCCGAGGTCTTTGATGCCAACCCCGACGCTCGCCAGGAGTTCCTGGATCAGTACATCGCCGAGGCCGGCATCAAGGGCAAGGAGATGCCCCGCGTCGTCCGAGAGAAGCTCGATTCCATCAAGGACAACCTCGAGTTTGTCCAGAAGACCATGGCTGGTCTCACCAAGGCCGAGATCGAGATGCCGCATGTGAGCTCCGTCACGCTCGACTCCATGGTCAACACCGAGTCCGAGTCCGATCTCATCATCGACCCGATGCCGAACCTCTACTTCACCCGCGACCCGTTCGCGGTCGTTGGCAACGGCGTCTGCCTGAACCGTATGTACTCCGTCACCCGCAACCGCGAGACCCTGTACGGTAAGTACATCTTCAAGTATCACCCGGATTATAAGGACGTCTCCCTGTACTTCCGTCGTGACGCTGCCTACCACACCGAGGGTGGCGACGTGCTCAACATCAACGAGCACACCCTGGCCGTCGGCATCTCCCAGCGCACCCAGGCTGCCGCCATCGACGTCATGGCCCAGAACATCTTCTGGAACAGCGATTCCAAGGTCGATCGCATCCTCGCCTTCGACATCCCGAACAACCGCGCCATGATGCACCTCGACACCGTCTTCACCCAGATCGACGTGGATAAGTTCACCATCCACCCGGCGATCATGGGCACCCTCAAGGTGTACGAGCTCACTCCGGGCAAGAACCCCGGCGAGGTCAACATTAAGGAAATGGTCGACACGCTCGAGCACGTCCTCGAGGACGCCACCGGCGTCGACCAGATCAAGCTGATTCCCTGCGGCGGCGGCGATCCCATTGCGGCTGCTCGCGAGCAGTGGAACGACGGCTCCAACACGCTGGCTGTCGCCCCCGGCAAGATCTGCGTCTATGCCCGCAACACCGTCACCAACGACGTGCTCTACAAGGAGGGCTTGGAGCTTCTGGTCTGCCCGTCCGCCGAGCTCTCCCGCGGCCGTGGTGGCCCGCGCTGCATGAGCATGCCCTTCTGGCGCGAGGATCTCTAAGCACTAGCTTCGACGGCGCATCGGCTCCGGTGCGCCGTCGCACTTCGCCGTGGTATCATCCGCGGCATTCGCTCTACCTTCTATGTGAAAGGAGCCCACATGGGCGTTAACCTCTCTGGCCGCAGCTTCCTGCGTCTGCTCGACTTTACCACTGAGGAGATCGAGTACCTGCTCAAGCTCTCCAAGAACTTCAAGGACCTCAAGCGCACGGGCACCCCGCACCGCTACCTCGAGGGCAAGAACATCGTCCTGCTGTTCCAGAAGACCTCCACGCGCACCCGCTGCGCCTTCGAGGTCGGCGGTATGGACCTTGGCATGGGCGTCACCTACCTCGACCCCGGCTCGTCCCAGATGGGCAAGAAGGAGTCCATCGAGGACACCGCCCGCGTCCTCGGCCGCATGTATGACGGCATCGAGTTCCGCGGCTTCGACCAGGAGGACGTCGAGGAGCTCGCCGCCAAGTCCGGCGTTCCCGTGTGGAACGGCCTGACCGACCTGTGGCACCCCACCCAGATGCTCGCCGACATCCTGACCGTCCAGGAGAACTTCAACTACGACATCAAGGGCAAGACCCTCGTCTTCATGGGCGACGCCAAGAACAACGTCGCTCGTTCCCTCATGGTCGTGTGCGCCAAGCTCGGCATGAACTTCGTGGCTTGCGGCCCGAAGGAGTGCATGCCCGCCAACGATGTGATCGACGCCTGCAAGCCGATCGCCGAGGCCAATGGCTGCACCATTACCCTTACCGAGGATCCCAAGGAGGCCTGCACCGGCGCTCACGTCATCTATACCGACGTGTGGGTGTCCATGGGTGAGCCCGACGAAGTTTGGACCGAGCGCATCAAGCAGCTCGAGCCCTATCGCGTCACCACCGAGCTCATGGCCATGGCCGATCCTTCCGCCATCTTCCTGCACTGCCTGCCGGCCTTCCACGACACCAACACCACCACTGGTGCCGAGATCGCCGAGAAGTTCGGCGTCACCGAGATGGAGGTCGAGGACGCCGTCTTCGAGTCCCCGCAGTCCAAGGTGTTCGACGAGGCCGAGAACCGCATGCACACCATCAAGGCGATTATGTACGCCACGCTCAAGTAAGAGCGCATCGTCTGCCCGCTCGGGGCGCATCGCTGCGCGTCTCGAGCGGTCCTTTTGGTAGTTTTCCCGCCGCTTGGGGCGTCGCACGGCACGGATTGCGCCCCGTCCATGCGGGATAAGCCTAAGTAATACAAAGAAGGGGGGATGAGAACAATGACTGAAACCGCCAAGAAAAAGCGCGGCATGCCCTCATCGTTCACCATTCTTCTTGCCCTATTGGCAATCGTCGCCGTCATCACCGTAATTGTTTCCGGTACGACGGATGCCGTGACCGCCGCTACGTTCAGCGACTTCTTCACGGCGCCGGTCAAGGGCTTCGCCGATGCGTTGCCCGTCTGCCTCTTCGTAATGATCCTCGGCGGCTTCCTCGGCATGATGACCGAGACCGGCGCGTTGGACAACGGCATCGCCGTGCTCGTTCAGAAGCTCAAGGGCCGTGAGATTTGGATTATTCCGGTGCTCATGTGCCTGTTCGCCCTCGGCGGAACCTCCTACGGCATGTGTGAAGAGACGGTCCCGTTCTACGCCCTGCTTGCCGCCACCATGATGGCTGCCGGCTTCGACCCGCTGGTCGGCGCCGCTACCGTCCTGCTCGGCGCGGGATGCGGCTGCCTGGGTTCCACGGTCAACCCGTTCGCCGTCGGTGCCGCCGTCGATGCCCTTTCCTCCAAGGGCATCGAGGTTGATCAGACCATCATCATTGGTCTGGGCTTCCTTCTCACCGTTGTGACCACGCTGATCTCCATTATCTTCGTGATGCGGTACGCCAAGAAGGTCAAGGCCGATAAGGGCTCCACGTTCCTGTCTTTGCAGGAGCAGAAGGACGCCGAGGCCGCCCATGGCGCAGCTGCCGCCGAGGCCGCCAAGGAGGTCAAGCTCACCGGTCGTCAGAAGGCCGTTCTGGGCATTTTCGCTTTCACCTTCGTCGTCATGATCGTCGGCTTCATCCCGCTGGGCGACCTTAATGCGAACGTCGCAGGCTTTTTCGACAACGGTGTGTACGACGCCGACGGTAATACCATTACCCAGGCTTGGTCCGCAGTTGTCACCGGCCTTCCCATTGGCCAGTGGTATTTCGATGAGGCTTCCACGTGGTTCTTCGTCATGGCGATCGTCATCGGTATCGTGGGCGGCCTGTCCGAGAAGCAGATCGTGAACACGTTCATCACCGGTGCCGCCGACATGATGTCCGTCGTCCTGATCATCGCGCTGGCCCGTGGCATCTCCGTTCTCATGGCCGCCACCGGTCTGGACATGTACGTGCTCGACGCTGCCGCCGCCATGCTCAGGGGCGTTCCGAGCTTCATCTTCGCCCCTGTGGCGTTCCTGGTCTACTTTGGCCTTTCCTTCCTGATTCCGTCCACGTCCGGTATGGCAACCGTGTCCATGCCCATTATGGGTCCGCTGGCTGCCGGTCTGGGCTTCTCGCCCGAGGTCATGGTCATGATCTTCTCGTCCGCCATCGGTGTCGTGAATCTGTTTACTCCCACCTCCGGCGCGATCATGGGTGGCCTGTCACTCGCCAAGATCGAGTGGACCACGTGGCTCAAGTTCGCCATGCCGCTCATTGTGATCCTCACGCTTGTGAGCATGGTTATCACGACGGTGGCCTGCATGGTGATCTAGTACCCGATGGGTGCTTTGCGGCCGTGATCATAGCGTAAGCACCCCATGTGGGCTCCGCGGTCGCTCAATAGCCGTCCGACCGGTCACTTGAATCGTCTTGCGATCGGTTGCGACCTACCTTTCTGCCCCCTTCCGTTTCCGTGCGCGGGAGGGGGCGCTTGTGTTTCGCGGCGGTGGGGCCTGTGCGTGTCGGGGCGATTGCGTGAAGTGTGCGAGCGGCGCGGGCGGGGGAGCGAAACTCGGCTACTATGTTTCGGTACCGCCATATGACAAAGGAGCCGAACGCATGCGCCAGGGTTTCGATAACGAGAAGTACATTGCCAACCAAGCCGAGCACATCAAGGAGCGCATCGCCCAGTTCGGCGGCAAGCTCTACCTTGAATTCGGCGGCAAGCTGTTCGACGACTACCATGCGAGCCGCGTGCTGCCCGGTTTCGAGCCCGACAGCAAGTTCCGCATGCTTAAGAGCCTGGCGGATGACGTTGAGATCATCATCGCCATCAACGCCAACCATATCGAGAAGAACAAGGCCCGCGGTGACCTTGGCATCACGTACGACGAGGATGTCTTGCGCCTTGCCGACATTTTCCGTTCCAACGGATTCCTCGTGGGTGCCGTCGTGCTCACCCAGTACTCCGGTCAGCCTGCCGCCGACCAGTTCCGCCGCCGCCTCTCCATGCTCGGCATTACCTGCAAGCTCCATTACCCCATTGAGGGCTACCCCCACGATATCGACCTTATCGTGAGCGAGGAGGGCTACGGCAAGAACGAGTTCGTCGAGACTTCTCGTCCGCTCGTCGTCGTGACGGCGCCGGGTCCGGGCTCCGGCAAGCTCGCTACCTGCTTGTCCCAGCTCTACCATGAGCACAAGCGCGGTGTCGCCGCGGGCTATGCCAAGTTCGAGACCTTCCCCGTGTGGAACCTGCCGCTCACGCATCCCGTCAACATCGCGTACGAGGCAGCGACGGTCGACCTCGACGACGCGAACATCATCGACCCGTTCCATCTCGAGGCGCATGGTGTCACCACGGTCAACTACAACCGCGACGTCGAGGCGTTCCCCGTGGTCAAGGCACTCATGCAGAAGATCTTGGGCGAGAGCCCCTATCAGAGCCCCACGGACATGGGCGTGAACATGGTGGGCTACGCGATCAGCGACGACGACGCCTGTCGCGAGGCGGCCAACATGGAGATCGTCCGCAGGTACTTCGGCGCCGCGGCCAACGTCAAGCGCACGGGTTGCGGCTCTGAGCAGGTCGACAAGCTCAAGGCCATCATGCAGAAGGTCGGCGTCACCAAGGATCAGTCTCCGGCTCGTTCCGCAGCCTTGCTTAAGGAGGAGACCACGGGGTCGCCCGCGGGAGCCATGGTGCTGCCCGATGGCACGGTCGTCACGGGCAAGACATCCACGCGCCTTGGTGCCGCGAGCTCGCTCATGATGAACGCGCTGAAGGCCGTTACCGGCGTCGACATCGAGCTCGAAGTCATCTCCAACGACGCCATCGAGCCCATCAGCCGCCTCAAGACGAGTCAGCTGGGCAGCGTCAACCCGCGTCTTCACCCGGACGAGACCCTCATTGCACTGTCCATCACCTCCGCCACGAGCGAGGTTGCCGCGCGCGTGCTCGCCGGTCTCCCCAAACTGCGCGGCTGCGATGCGTTCTTCTCGGTGATCATCTCGAGTTCGGATGAGGCACTGCTGAGGAAGCTCGGCATCAACGTATGCTGCGAGCCCAAGTTCGAGCGTAGCGGGTATTACCACCGCTAAACCGTGTTCCCCATGACGGACCTCGAAGACTGCTGCCGGGAATACCTTGCCCATCTGGTGGTGGAGCGCAACCTCTCGCGGAATACGGTGGCCGCGTACCGCCGCGACCTCGAGGGGTATCGAGCGTTCCTGCTCGGGCGCGGTATCACAAGTCCATCCGCGGTGACCCGGCGTGATGTGGAGGAGTTTGTGGCCTCGCGTCGCGACGCCGGGTCGGCGGATGCGTCGGTCAATCGCGCCCTTTCGGCCGTCAAGGGCCTTCACCGCTTTCTTGTCCGCGAGGGGCTGGTCGATACGCATCCGACATCGACCATTCGACTCCCCAAGGCCGAGCAGCGCCTTCCGGACGTCATCTCGATCGAATGCGCAAACGCCCTGCTCGATCAGGAGTTTCCTCAAACCGCCGCTGGAGAGCGGGACCATGCGGTGCTCGAGGTTCTTTACGGATGCGGGATGCGGGTGAGTGAGCTCACGGGTCTCGACATTCGTGACCTATATCTTGACGATGAGTTTGTCCGTGTGGTGGGAAAGGGATCCAAGGAGCGCCTTGTCCCCATTACAGGCTCCGCGCTCAGGGTTCTGCACTCCTATCTTACAGATGGTGCCCGCAATGACCTGCTCCGTCATTCCCGCGGCACCGCCATCTCCCCGGCGGTGTTCCTCAATGCTCGTGGCACCAGGCTCTCGCGTCAAAGCGTTCACGGTATCTGCGAGCGCTACGGCCGCATGGTTGGCATCGAGGGCCTGCATCCCCACACTTTGCGCCACTCATTCGCGACGCATATGCTCGCCGGTGGCGCCGACCTGCGCGCTTTGCAGGAGATTCTGGGGCATGCCGATATCTCCACGACCCAGCTGTACACGCATCTCGATCAGACGCAGTTACGCGAAGTCTACCTTGCCGCCCATCCACGCGCCTAGGTTCACGGCCTGCCTTGGCGTCTGCGCCGCCGCATGGGGTGGGATGCTCGCCCACACGCCGCCCACAAGTCGGGCACAACTCGAAAATCGGTTCAACCTCAACTAGAAGGTTTAACCTGCGGATATCGCATCGACCCGTGGTGGTCGTACATTGCCCAAACACAAGATGTTGTGTGTGTCCAAACGGCTGTTCGCGTCCGTTTGATGGGGCGTTCGGGGCGCGTGGGGAGCTGTGGGGGAGAAAGTGGGAAAAAGTGTTGCGAAAGGGGAGAAGCCCCCATAGAATGAAAAGCGTCGACGGCGGGGTGGCTCCCGCATATGCCCACGAGTAAGCCTAAGGGGGTGTGCGCCAGTGTATTTCAACGGTACCTACGATCGAAATCTCGATGCGAAGGGACGTTTGTCGCTGCCGCCCGCCTTCAAAAAGCAGCTCGAGGGTCATGTGCGCGTCCTTCCCGCTCCTGAAAAGGAAGTCGATGCCCTGTACGTGTTCACTGAGGACACGTTCAAGGTCTGGGTTGACTCTGTGTTTGAGGCAAAGGGCGGGTTCAATCCCACCGACCGTTCTCACCGCATGGTCAAGGAGGCTCTGTACGGCGCGGCAACCACACTCGAAATAGACTCCGCCGCCCGCATCAGCCTTCCCGAGCATGACCGCAAGAAGGCTCACCTGGATCGCGAGGTCACGGTCGTCGGTGGCGACGACCGCCTGGTGATTTGGGATCGCGAGACCTATGCGGCACGTCAGGCTGAGACCGAGGATATCCTCGCGGGCTTCTTCGATTAGGAAAGGCCTTATGGACGCGAACGGGGGACAGGTACGTTGACACCTGAATATCGGCATGAACCAGTCATGCTCCAAGAAGTGCTCGAGCAGCTCCAGCTCGCAAGCGGGTCCGTTGTGTGCGATTGCACGCTCGGCGGTGCCGGTCACTCGGTGAAGATGGCGGCGCAGGTTGGACCCCAAGGGCTGTTGCTCGGGATCGACCAGGACGACATGGCGCTCGAGGCGGCGGGAAATCGGCTTGACGTCGAGGCCCCGGGTACGCCCCACAAGCTCCTCAAGGGAAACTTCGGGGACTTGGACGAGCTCCTGTGCACAGCTCAGGTGCCCGGCGTCGATGGATTCCTGTTCGATCTGGGTGTCTCGAGCCCCCAACTCGATATCCCTGGTAGGGGTTTCTCGTACAACGAGGATGCCCCACTCGACATGCGTATGGATCCGGGAACCAACACCCTAAACGCAGCTGAGGTCTTGAACACCTATACCGAAGCCGACCTCGCCCGGATTCTTCGCGTTTATGGAGAGGAGAAGTTCGCTCGCCAGATCGCGCGTGAGATCGTGTGTCGTCGGCAGGTGACGCCGCTCCAGACGACGGGAGACTTCGTCGAGGCGATCAAAGCCGGTATACCGGCGGCGGCGCGTAGGCACGGAGGGCATCCGGCCAAACGCAGCTTCCAGGCGATTCGCATCGAGGTCAACCATGAGCTCGATGTGCTCGAACGCGGCCTCGAGGCGGCGGTTCGTTGGTTGAACCCGGGAGGTCGCGTATGCGTCATCTCGTACCACTCGCTTGAGGATCGCATCGTCAAGCAACATTTCCAGGAGCTCTCCAAAGGATGCACCTGTCCGTCGGACATTCCGGTGTGCGTGTGCGGGAACGTGCCGATAGTCAAGGTCACCACCCGCAAACCGCTAGTTGCGACGGCCGAGGAGGTCGCCCGCAATCCACGCGCGAGATCGGCGAAGATTCGCTGCGCAGAGCGTCTATAGCTCCGCGTTCGCCATCCGTTCGTCTCGCGCCGCTCGTATTGTCACTGCTTCCGGGACGGAGGGTTGCATATCATGGGTTACCACACCTCAAACGCAGCATATGCCTATGATATGCAGCCCGAGACGTATGCCGGGCACGCTTCCGCCCCCACACCTTCTGCGCGTCCTCGCCTTGATGTCGTCACCGGTGCGGGCCGTGAGGCGAGCCAGGAGGTCAGCCCCCAGTTCACGCATTGCGTCAAGGTCTTCGCCGTGCTCGCGGTTCTGTTCGTCGCGATTGGCGTCTTCCGCGTGGCTCTTGCCGGCCTTACCACCGCAACGCTCAACAACGCCGCGACCCTCTCCAACGAACTTACCGAGGCTCAGGAGCAGAGCTCCGAGCTTGAGGTCATGCGTGCCGTGTATGGCTCGTCCACGCGCATCCGCGACCTTGCTGAGGGCTACGGCATGGTTACCGCGGACAGCGGTATCACGCTCGATTTCACCGAATATGTCGATTCGAGTGCCGACACCGGCGCGAGTGCGCTCTCTGCGCTCGGCCAGTAGTTGGGCGGCACGTCTTCATGTCTTCGAATTACGATAGGAGGCGGGGCTCCGGTCGCACGGGCGGCTCGCGTGGCGGTGCCCAAGATGGGCTCCGTGGCTCGCGCAGCCCGCGTGGTGCGCGCGGTGCACGTGAAGAGTCGCGCGGGCGCGACGCCCGCGGCTCACGCGACCATCGAGACACCCGCGTCAAGACCGATCTGCTTCATTCCGACTTGGCGCATGAGAACATCTCGCGCCACGGCTTTCTCATGGGCGGTTTGGGGCTCGCCGGTCTGCTCATCACGGCGCGCCTTGCCGATTACCAGATCTTCAACGCAAACCGCTACCTCGCCGAGGCGGATGCGCGCCGCATGATAAGCCAAACGCTCTACGCCAAGCGCGGTACGATTTACGACCGCAACGGCACGGTGCTCGTCTCGAGCGTCGAGTGCAAGAACGTCTATGTGAATCCGCAACTCATTGAGAAGAAGCAGCGCAAGAAGGCGATCGCCGCACTCGTTGACGTTTTGGGCGTCGACGAGGAGTACGTGGCCGATCTCTTCGACCAAGACACGACCTTCGCCTATGTGAAGCGCCAGGTTGATGACGAAGATGCCGAGTTGCTCGCACAGAAGGAGATCGCGGGCATCGAGTTCGAGCCGTCAATCAAACGCGTGTATCCGAATGGCACGCTGGCGTCGCAGGTGCTCGGCATCGTGAACGTGGACAATGTGGGCGTTTCGGGCCTCGAAAAGCAATATGACGAGATATTGACGGGCGTGAACGGCTCGTTGGTTCGCGAGCGCGCCTTGGATGGCACGTTCATCGCCGGTGGAGCGTATAAGAAGATCCCCGCCCAAGATGGCATGGACATCGTGCTTGGGATCGACGCGAATATCCAGCGCGTCGCCGAGGACGCCATTGCCGAGGTGGTGGAGCGCGTGGGCGCCAAGAACGGTTCCGTTTTGGTGAGTGATCCCACGACAGGCGAGATCATCTGCGCGTGCTCGTATCCCACCTATGATCCTACGGACTTGGCAAACGCCTCGAACGAGGATCTCAATCTGCGCGTGGTGACCGATGTCTACGAGCCGGGCTCGGTCTTTAAGTCCTTCGTGGCGGCCGCGGGAATCGAACACGAGGGGATGACCCCCGACACCGCCATGGACGTGCCCGCCATGGTCCGGGTGGGCGATGACGAAGTCCGTGACGCCGATAAGCGCGATTATGGCCTCAATATGACGCTGCGCGAGATGATGCGGCGCTCCTCGAATACAGGGTTCGTCTTGGTGGGCGAGAAGATCGGTGCGGACGACTTCGACCAGTACGTCATCAAGGACTTCGGGTTCGGCACCTCGACGGGCATTGATTTTCCGGGCGAATCGCTTGGCATCATCAAGGGTCGATCCGAGTATGATGGCGCGACCCTGGGTTCGATGTCGTTTGGTCAGGCGCTTGCCGTCGAGCCGGTGCAGATGGTGCGCGCCATGAGCGCGATTGCGAACAAGGGCGTCATGACGACCCCTCATTTCCTCAAGACACGTGCCGGGCAAGAGGTCGATTGGACCGATGGCGAGCAGCAGGTGCTGAGTGCTGAGACCGCCGCCGCCGTTGCGGATATGATGCGAACGGTCGTCGATGAAGGTACCGGCACCGGAGCGCAGGTCTCCGGTTACGAAATCTCGGGAAAGACGGGAACCGCGGAGCGCGCCGTGGAGGGCACATCTGGCTATCAAGAGGGAAACTACATGTCTTCCTTCATGGGTTTCGCGTCCACCACTGATGCGCGCGCGATGTGCTACATCACGCTTGACGGCACGGCTGCCGGCTCCGATGCGGCGACTCCGGTGTTCAAGACGATCATGGAGACGGCGTTGCCGGCGTTGGGCATCAAGCCCACGCGATAGGGTTCACACAGCCTGCACCACATCGAAGGGCGGGCGGGGTACCATATCACGTTGCAAGGAACGCGATCAGGAAGGGTTACCACTTAATATGGTTGAGATCGCAGTCAAGTACCTCGAGAGCACCACGGGCGCGCGCCGCGTCGCGGGTGATCCCGATCGCGTATGCCGCGGCGTCGTCATCGACTCCCGCGAAGTCGGGCCGGACGCCATCTTCGTCGCGTTCCCCGGCGAGCGCGTCGATGGAAACGATTTCGCCGCCGCCGCTATTGAGAAGGGCGCCGCCGCCGTCGTGATGACGCGGGAGCCCGACCAGACTCTCGTCGACGCCGCCCACGCGCGCAATTGCTCGTTGTTGACCTGCGACGACCCCACCGAGTTCCTCTTGCGCCTCGCCCAGGGCTACCGCGCACGCCTGCACTGCACCGTGATCGGTGTGACGGGCTCCATCGGCAAGACCACCACCAAGGACGTATTGGCCGCCTGCCTGGCAAAGCGCTTCCGCGTTCACGCCACCGCGGGCAACTACAACAACCTTATCGGCTTGCCGTTGACCATCCTGTCCGCCCCCGCCGACACGCAGATGCTCGTCCTCGAGATGGGTATGAACGATTTCGGCGAGATCGCTCGCCTCACCGCGTGTACCCAACCGACCTTTGCCATCATCACCAAGGTGGGCACCTCGCATATCGGCATGCTCGGGAGCCGCGAGGGGATCGCCCGCGCCAAGGCCGAGATTCTTCAGGGCATGCCTCCGAGTGCCGAGAACTTCGAGGGGCACCATTCCGCCCTCGTGCTGCACGGCGAGGATGATTTCACCCCGCTCATCATCGAGAAGTATGCGCGGCCTCGCGGCATCGATGTGGTGCTTGCGGGCACCTCGACCGATGATGACGTCTATGCGACCCATGTAGAGCTTGATGAGACGGGGTGTCCGCACTTCGACATCACGTTCGAGGATGGCTTGAGCTTCAAGACGCACCTGTCCATTCCGGGTGCCCAGTCGGTGCCCAACGCGCTATTCGCCGCGACCGTTGCGCACCGTCTCGGCGTTCCGGGTTTCGAGATCGACGAGGCGTTTTCCTCGCTTGCACTGACTGGCCGCCGCGCGCAGGTCCGCCATGCGACCTGCGGTGCCCGCGTTATCGACGATTCGTACAACGCCAGCCCCGAATCCATGGCAGCCGGCCTCAACTTGCTCGAGAGTCTTCCGTGCTCCGGCACGCGTATCGCCATCTTGGGCGAGATGGGCGAGATGGGCGAGGAGGCTCCGCGTCTCCATGCGCTCACCGGTGCCTATGCCGCCGCGAAGCGTCCCGGCCTGCTCATCTGCGTGGGCGGTGAGCTTGCCGAGGAGATGGCCACTGCCGCGCGTCTCATGGGTCTCGACGAGGGCGACGTGCACGTCGTTCCGTCGTGCGACGTGCTTATCAAGCGCTTCGCCGGGGTGATCGGCGAACGCGACCTCGTGTTGGTGAAGGGTTCGCGTTTCGTCGGACTCGACCGATTTGTGGAAGAGGTGTGCGCCGATGCTCGGTAACCCCGCGTATCCCACGTACCAAGTCTTTTTGGCCATTTTCATCTCGGCGGTGATCGCCGGGTTGATCATGCCGCTGTGGATCCGTTTTCTTAAAAAGGACGGCATCGGTCAGCAGATCCGCGCGGACGGCCCGCAGTCCCACCTGGTGAAGGCGGGAACTCCCACCATGGGCGGTGTGATCATCTTGCTTGCCGTGGTGCTCACCTGCTTCATCATGGCTAAGCCCACCATCGACCTCATGCTCGCCGTGGGCGCGATGCTCGCCACCGGCGCACTTGGGCTCTTCGACGATGTGACCAAGGTCGTGCAGAAACGCTCCCTTGGCCTCACGCCCGCGGGCAAGATGATCGGTCTTACGCTGATCGTCTGCGTCTTCTTCGTCATCGCGGTGAACTACTGCGATGTGGCCCCGGTGATACGCTTTCCCGGCGGTTTTTCCATCGACTTGGGAATCCTCACCACGACGCTGACCATCTCCGGGATGACGATCGATATTCCGTGGCTGTACCTTGTGTTCGTGTTCTTGCTGCTTGCGGGCATGTCCAACGCCGTCAACCTCACCGACGGCCTCGACGGCCTGGCGGGCGGTACGGTCATGATCTCCATGATCGTGATGGCCGCCGTGTGCTTTGTGTGCCACGACGCCAACCTCGCCATATTCTGCGCGGCATGCGCTGGCGGCTGCATCGGCTTTTTGTGGTTCAACGCCTATCCCGCGCAGATCTTCATGGGTGACACGGGCTCCCTCGCCCTGGGTGGTGCTTTGGCCGCCGTCGCCGTGCTTACCAACACCGAGGTCGTCTCCCTTGTCGTGGGCGGCTTGTTCATCACCGAGACGCTTTCGGTGATGATTCAGGTTGCGAGTTTCAAGGCTACCGGCAAGCGCGTGTTCCTCATGGCGCCCATACACCATCATTTCGAGAAGAAGGGCTGGGCGGAGACCAAGGTGGTCATCCGGTTCTGGATCGTCTCCGCGGCGTTCGGAGCCCTTGGCCTTGCACTCTTCTTCCAGCTGGGTTAGGAAGTTCATATGCCGTTGCTGCAACGTTTCAGCCTTCTCGTCCTCGGGCAGGGAGGGTCCGGTCTCGAAGTCGTCTCATGGGCCGTCGATCACTTGGGCGAGCGTGTCAGCTCGGTCACAACGTACGGGGGCGCGAGTTCGGAACCCTCAGATCGCACGCGTGCGCTTGAGGCGCGAGGCGCCCGGTTCGTCTATGGGACCGAGGTTGTCGAAGGCACATACGATATTTGCGTGGCGAGTCCGGGTATCTCCGAGTTTTCCGAGTTTTTCCGCAATGCCGGGGCGGTGAGTGGCGAGATCATGGGCGAGCCTGAGTTCGCGTGGCGCCTATCGCCCGAACGCTGGTGCGCCATCACCGGTACCAACGGGAAGACGACGGTGACGTCGCTCACCAACGAGCTCCTGCGCGCATCGGGCCTGCCGAGCGTCGCGGTGGGCAATATCGGCAACGTCTGCATCCACGATGTCGATCGCCGCGTTGAGGGGGAGTGGTTCGTCGCCGAGCTTTCGAGCTATCAGATCGCCACGACGAGCGAGCTGCATCCGCGTGTCGCCGTTCTGCTCAATATCACGCCCGACCATCTGGGTTGGCACAAGACGCATGAGAATTACGCTCTGGCGAAGATCGGCTTGTTCCGCAATATGGACGAGAGCGATATCGCCATCGTCAACGTGGAGGACGAGGGCATTGCGGCCTTTGCCGACCGCGTGTATGTGCCGGGACGCCGCGTGCTCAAGCTCTCGCTTTCCGATGCCGGTGGCCCGGATGCCGCGTTCGTGCGTGACGGGCATCTTGTTGTGCGCCTGCACGGCGAGGAAACCGCCCTCGTGCGCGTGGACGAGCTCAATATCGCAGGCGCCCATAACACGTTGAACGCTCTCGCCGCGTCCACGGCGGCACTCGCCTGCGGGGCGAACGCGGAGGGTATCCGTGCCGGCTTGGTCGCGTTTCAGCCGCTGCCTCATCGTATTGAGCCCGTCGGTGAGGTTGCCGGCGTGACTTATATCAACGACTCCAAGGCGACGAACACCGACGCGGTCGAAAAGGCCCTCACTGCCTTTCCCAACGATCGCGTGATCTTGTTACTGGGCGGTGCCGATAAGGGTACTCCGCTCGATGAGTTCATGTCCGTCGTGGTGGAGCACGCCACTGCCGTCGTGTGCTTCGGAGCCGCCCGCGAGCGATTCCGCGCCGCCTTGGCCGAGGCTCCCGCTTCCACCGAGATCGATATCGCCGAGGCCGATGACTTGCGCGATGCCGTGGACGTTGCCCGCTCCCTCGCGCAGCGCGGCGACGTCGTGTTGCTGTCGCCTGCGTGTGCGTCATTTGACGAGTTTTCCGGCTTCGAGGAACGCGGCGATGCGTTCCGATCTTACGTGGCGGAGCTTTCCGCCCTCGAGGGGTAACGCACCGTGGATGAGCCCAACGTCGTCTCCGGCGTGGCCGACGATGCCAAAAAAGACAAAAGGCCGTTTGGCGCGTTCCGTCGCACGCGCGATGAGCGCTCGGTAACTTCGGGCGGTTCGAGCGCGTCTCAGGCGCGTCCCGGCAAGAGATCTCGCCGTGGTGCCACGGCGACCAGTCATTCCGAGTTGGGGGAGAAGCTGATCGCCGGCGTTCCCGCGCGGATTATGCGTCCCCGCCTCGTGTTCATCTCGTGCCTGATCGCGATCTGCGCACTCGGGTTGCTGATGGTGTACTCTGCATCGTCTGTCGAAGCCCTCAAGGAGGAGGGAAGCTCCTGGCACTACGTCTTTCGCCAGGCCATCTTTATGGTCATCGGGTTCAGTGCGTTCGCGGTTATCGGCACGCGCAAGATCATTCCCTGGCAGGCGTTTCGCACTCGTTTCGTGACGAGCGTGTGGTGGGCAGTCGTCGCGCTGCTCGTCATTGTGTTGGCGGTCGGTGCCGGTGGCGAGACGTGGGGCGCCTCTCGTTGGATTCCACTGGGCTTCTTCAACTTGCAGCCCGCCGAGCTCGCCAAGCCCGCGGTCATCGTCTACGCGGCAAACATCCTCGCCGCGTATTACGACGATGGCACCCTCGACACCTCGTCGTTCTTGTTTTACCTGCTGCTTTGCGTGGGTGTGCCCGCGGTGCTCATCTTTGCCGAGCCCGACCTGGGAACCACGATCATCATTGTGGCGACGGTCTTTGCCATGGCCTACATCTGCGGCATTTCATACCGCCTGATCGCCGGCGCATTTGTGCTGATGGTCTTGGCGGGTATCATTCTGGCCGTCGCATCGCCCTACCGTTTCGCCCGCCTCCTCGTCTTCCTCGACCCGTGGAGCGACCCGTACGGCGACGGCTTCCAGGCGACGGTCGCCATCATGGCATTCGCCTCGGGCGGTCCGTTCGGTCGCGGCATCGGTAACGCGACCATGAAATATTACTATCTGCCCGAAGCCCACAACGACTATATCCTTGCGATTATTGGTGAGGAACTCGGTTTTGTTGGCATGGCCATCTTCGTCGCCGTGTTCCTTGCCATGATCGCCGCGGGGTTCTACATCGCGCGCCGCTCGCCGACCCTCCATGGCCAGTTGGTCGCTGCGGGCTGTTCGTTTGTCTTGCTCATCCAGTTCATCATCAACTCGTTTGGCATCTTGGGCCTTTTGCCGATGACGGGTAAACCGCTTCCGTTCGTCAGCTACGGCGGTTCTTCGGTGCTCACGTCGCTCATACTTGCGGGATTCATCTTCCGCGTCTCGGTCGAAAGCAACGTCCAAACCTCTGCCGACCGCCGTCGCGCAAGCTTCCATGTTATGGCTGCGGGTAACGTGGAGGAGGATTCCGGTGTGGGCGATCCTATGCCGCGCGGTCGTGGCGGATTGCGCGTATACGAAGGGGGCGCCCCATCTTTGCCCGATCGTCCGCGCGGTCCGCGTCCGCGTGGCGCGCGGAATGTCCGCGCATCGGAGCGGATGCCGCGCCCAGGTGGGTATCAGCGCGTGGATTTGGGCGGCGGTGCCTCCGAACGACTCCGTTCGCGTGACGCACGGCCTCGGGTGGATTATGGTGGTATCGCAGGCAACCCTCGCCCGCGCCGTTCCGGTGAGTCTGGTCGCGGTGATGGTAGAGGGCGAACGGGGAGGAGCCGTTATGACCGATAGCAGGCATTTGGTGGTCGCCATCGCCGCAGGTGGCACCGCAGGCCATGTGAATCCCGCCTTGGCACTCGCGGATGAATTGCGCTCCCGTGGGCACGAGGTTCACTTTTTTGGCGAGACGCGTCGTTTGGAGGGCTCACTTGTGCCCCAGGCGGGCTTCCCGTTCCACCCCGTTCACGTGACAGGCTTCGATCGACAGCGTCCGTGGACGCTCGTCACGGCCCTTATGCATCTAGCGCGTGAGGAGCACCGCTTGGTGGGCGAGTTTCAGTCTGGCTCCCTGCTCATGCCGGATGTTGCGATCGGTTTTGGGGCATATCTCGAGTTGCCGCTCGTGCGCGCCGCGGCTAAGCTCGGCATTCCCGTTGCCCTGCACGAGCAGAACTCCGTTCCCGGTCTTGCCAACAAGCGCTCCGCCAAGCTCGCGCGGCTCATCGCAACCGGTCAGCCGAGCGTGGGGGACATCCTTCGCGAGCATGCCGGCTCTGCCACGCGCATCGTGTTCACCGGCAATCCTGTACGCCGCAGCGTGCTTGACGGCGACCGCGCACGTGGCCGCGCCGCTCTTGGAATCGATGAAGACGCGACGGTGTTGTTGGTCTTTGGCGGGTCCCTGGGAGCCAAGCACCTCAATGAGCGGCTCGCGGAACTCAAAGGCGCACTGCTCGCGATCGAGGGCCTGCATGTGGTTCAGTCGACGGGCAAGGGTGGCTACGATGACGCCGTCGCGGCCCTCGATCTGAGTGGCGACGAGGGCGCACGCTGGCAGGTCCGATCCTATATCGACGACATGGGCGATGTCCTCGCCGCCGCCGACCTTGTCTTGTCCCGCGCCGGCGCATCCTCAGTGGCCGAGATCGCCGCCCTCGCGGTGCCCTCTATCCTCGTTCCGTACCCCTTTGCCACGGCCGACCATCAAACCACCAACGCCCGCTTGCTTTCCGACGCCGGTGCCGCTGTGGTCTTTGCGGATGCGGACATCGATGGCGATTCTTTCCGCGAAGAGCTGCTCACCTTGTTGCACGACCCCGCCCGCCGCTCCGCGATGCATGACGCCGCCTGCGGCCTAGCCCAAGATAAAGCCGCCCAAGTCCTAGCCGACGAGCTAGAAGCCCTCGTGTAAGGGGGCCCATCGACAGAGTCCCCGCAGCCCCTCTCCTGCGGACATCGTCCCGCGCGCAGTTCGCGAAGCGCTGTTTGAGCACGGGATGATGTCCGCAGGGGAGGGGCGATGGGATCCGAGGCAATGGATGTGCCCGCCGCGAAGCGCTGTTTGAGCACGGGATGATATGCCGTGGGGCGGGGCGATGGGACCCGAGGCAATGCGAATGGCGTATACTAGATTAGTTTACGTATGCGATCATGCGAGGAGAGTCATGTCGACCATTGCAGTTCCCGAGGCGACGACCGCCCCGACGTTCAAGAGCGCTCACTTTATCGGCGTCGGCGGTGCCGGCATGAGCGGCATTGCCTTGGTTCTCCATGAGCGTGGTTTCACCGTCACGGGTTCCGACCTCAAGACCTCCCGCTATGTCCGTCAGCTCACGCGCTCTGGCGTCAACGTCCATGTGGGGCATAAAGCCGCCATGATCGATGAGGTCAAGCCCGATGTCGTGGTGGTTTCCACGGCGATCCCCGAGACTAATCCGGAGCTCATGCGCGCGCGTGAGCTCGGTATTCCCGTTTGGCACCGCGCCAAGATGCTTTCTGCCCTCGGGTATGGCCGCACGACGGTCGCCGCTGCTGGTACGCACGGCAAGACGACGACCTCTTCTATGGTTGCGACTATGCTCGACCGCATGGGGCTCGACCCGAGCTTTTTGATCGGCGGTGTCGTTGAGGGCTATGGAACCAACGGCAAGAACGGCGATGGGGAGTACTTCGTCGTCGAGGCGGATGAGTCGGACAGCTCCTTCCTCTACCTCGATCCTCATGTTGTCATCGTGACCAACGTCGAGGCCGACCACATGGACCACTATGGCTCGCTCGCCGAGATCGAAGACACGTTCTGCGCGTTTATGCGTTTGGTGGACGAGGACGGCGCGGTCATCGTCTGTGGTGAGGATCCGCGCCTCGTCGAGCTCGCCCGTTCGACTGGTCGTTCGGTGTTCACCTATGGTGAAGGCGAGGGTTTCGACGCCGTCTGCACGCCGAGGGCTTCCAGCCATACCTTCGGTACCGATTTTACGGTCGCTCTTCCCGATGGGGCTGTTCGCTCCGTCTCCATTAAAAACAATCCCGGTCGTCATAACATGCTGAACGCCACTGCCGCCCTTGTTGCGGCCTATGTGCTCGGCCTCGATACACAGGAGGCCGCGACGGCCCTCTCCACGTTCGAGGGTGCCCGCCGCCGTTTCTCGCACGTGGGTGAGACCCGCGGCGTCATGCTCGTGGATGACTACGGCCATCACCCGACCGAAGTGAAGGCGACGCTTCATGCTGCCAAGTCTTTGGACTTCCAGCACGTTATCGTCGTGTTCCAGCCGCACCGCTATTCGCGTCTCCAGGCGCTGTGCGACGACTTCGTCGACGCGTTTGCAGATGCGGATACCGTTGTGCTCGTAGATGTCTTCCCGGCGGGCGAGATGCCCATCCCCGGCGTGACGAGCAAGATGCTCGCTGATAAGATTCGCGCCGCCCACCCCGACAAACAGGTGCGCTACGCGTCCGACCATCAGTCCCTCATGGCCTGTTTGGATGAGGTCGCGCAGGCGGGCGATCTGCTCATCACCATGGGTGCGGGCGACGTCACCGCCGTCGGCCCCGATTATCTCGAGTATGTCGCGAGCAAGGATCAATAGTCGATGGGTGTGTTCAACGCCGTCATGTCGCTCTCGGGCACGATCGACACGGACATTATCGAGCAGGAGAAGCTCGCCCGTCACACGAGCTATCGCATTGGCGGCAAGGCCGATCTGTTCGTGACCTGCCATAGCTATCATTCCCTGCGCCGCACCATCGAGGTACTCGCCCGCGAGCGGGTGCCATGGGTCATTATCGGAAAGGGCTCCAACCTGCTCGTCGCCGATGAGGGCTATCGTGGGGCGGTCATCACGCTCGGCAGCGAATTCTCCCGCTTCGTGCTGGGTGAGGATGGTCGAACCATCACCGTCGGTGCTGGGGCTATCCTCGCGCGCCTGGTGAACGAAGCCCTTTCCAAGGAGCTCGCGGGCCTTGAGTTCGCGGTGGGCATTCCGGGAACCGTGGGAGGCGCGATTTCCATGAACGCCGGCTCGCGAACCGAGTGGATTGGAACGCTTGTTCAAGATGTCATGACGTATAAGCCGGGCGAGGGGATGCGTCATTACGGGCACGACGACATCGCCTGGGGGTATCGCGAGTGCGGAATTCCGCGCGATGAGATCATCCTCGAGGCGACACTTGAACTCATGCCGGGCTTGAAAGATGAGATTCGCGCTCGCATGGAGCGCGCCCTAACGCGTCGCCGTCGTACGCAGCCGCTCGGCGTCCCGTCCTGCGGCTCGGTGTTCCGCAACCCCCCCGATCGCGCCGTGGGCGCCATGATCGAGGAATGCGGATTAAAGGGTTTTTCGCAGGGCGGGGCGGAAGTCTCGTCCGTTCACGCTAACTTTATCGTGAACAAGGGAACCGCTTCCGCGGCAGATGTCTCCGCGGTCATACGGCACGTGCACAAGACGGTAAGGGAGAGGTATGGCGTCGAGCTACAACCAGAAGTCAAATTCCTCGGCTTCTAGGGCTCCCAAGCCTACCTACCGTCGTGCCGCGGCAGCCAAGAAGGCCCCGGCTTCCAGGAAGTCGTCGTCGGCTCCTCAACCCGCTCCCGTCTCGAGGGGTGCGGCGAAGCCCAGGCCCGTCTCTGCGCGCTCGCAGATTGCCCGACCTGCGTCTGCCATGGGCGTCTCGAAGGCAAAGCGCCCTGTCCCCACCAAGCGTGGCGTGGTTCCCGGCAAGAGCGCCAAGGCTTCTGCCCGGCAAAGGCAATTGCCCCATGGCACGCGCCCCGTCGCTTCCCCTGCGGCGGTTCGAGCTGCCGAGAAAAAAACTTCCACCGCTCATGTTTCGTCTTTGACATCCGGCAAGAAGACGGCCGCAAAGATCGTCGTGCCCGGGGTCAAGCGCGCGAGTATGCCCGCTGCTGGTAAGCCCAGCTCGAAAAAAACGGGTGTCGTCCGCGTCCTGCGTCCCCTCATGGGGGCCTTCGCGGCAATCGGGGGCTTTTTTACCGCGCTCGCTTCAAAACTCAACATCCGCAAACCGAGTCGAGGCGTGCTCATCGCTGGCGTGGGCGGACTTGCCGCCGTGGCACTTGCCGTCGTCGTCATTGCGAACTCTGCGCTCTTTGAGGCCTCCGATATTCAAGTGCGGGGTAGCGATCACGTTGAGCAACAGACGGTGCAGGCTCTTGTCGATATTCCCGAGGGGACGACCCTGCTCAACGTCGACGAGAAGGCTATTCTCGAGCAGCTCCAAGCGAGCCCGTGGATCAAGGGCGTTCAGATTGAACGCTCCTGGCCGCATGCGCTCGTCATCACGCCTGTGGAACGCCAACTGAAGGCCATCGCGTATATCACCGCGGACGAGATCGCCTGGGCGATCGGCGATGACGGTACTTGGATTGCTCCCGTGACCCTTCTGGTCGCCGTCGATGCGGAGGGCAACGAAGTGGAGGTGGGCGAAGATGGGTCTGTGCCCGAGGGTGCCACCCTGCTGTCCTCCCAGGAGGCCGCGTTGAGGGTCGCACAAGATTCCGGCGCCCTTCTTTTGACCGATGTGCCCAGCGATATCTCCCCCAAAAGCGGCGAGCCGGTGAATTCGGACGTGGTTTTGGCGGGACTTGAATACGCAAACGGCTTTTCCTCGGAGTTCGTGGCGCAGATCAAGAGTTTGTCGGTCTCGTCGGTGGAGGCAATTTCGGCATATCTGATCTCCGGCGTTGAGGTCTCGCTCGGCGCGCCGGACAATATCACCGAGAAGGAGCGCGTGGTCACCAAGCTGCTGTCCCAAGAGACGGGTGTGTCGTTCATCAACGTCCGTGAGCCTGGCGCCTACACGTTCCGTAGCGCTCCACAATAGGCTGCCGATGAGGGTTGACTGGTAATGCTCACGAGGTCTGGCGCGTTTCTGACGCGCGCCATTTTTGCGCTCGCCGAACGGTCTTTGGGAATACCAGCGGAAATGCCGTATACTTCACAATATGCGCAGGTCGGTTTGACTTGAGAGCCTACTTTGTGCAAACATAGCACGGTTTACCTTGACTTTTAATCTCTAGTTGAGGGTTAACGTCGTGACGTTTCGCCTAAGGGCTAGCAACATAGCGTTCGAAAGGACCGCACATGCACGAGAACGAGATCAACAACTACCTTGCTGTCATCAAGGTCGTCGGCGTGGGCGGTGGCGGCACGAACGCCGTGAACCGCATGATCGAGGAGGGCATCCGCGGCGTTGAGTTCGTCGCCATCAACACGGACGCTCAGGCCCTGGCCATTTCCGATGCCGACATCAAGGTTCACATCGGCACCGACATCACCCGCGGTCTAGGCGCGGGCGCCAACCCCGAGGTCGGTCGTAAGGCCGCCGAGGAGAGTCGTGACGACATCGCCGAGGCGCTTGCCGGAGCCGACATGGTCTTCATCACCTGCGGTGAGGGTGGTGGCACCGGTACGGGCGCTGCCCCCATCGTGGCCGACATCGCGATGAACGACGTGGGCGCCCTGACCGTCGCCGTCGTGACCAAGCCCTTCACCTTTGAGGGCCGCAAGCGCAAGAATTCCGCCGAGGAGGGCATCAAGACCCTCGCCGAATCCGTCGACACCATGATCGTCATCCCGAACGACCGCCTGCTCGACATCGCCGAGAAGAAGACCACCATGCTCGAGGCCTTCACCACGGCCGACGGCGTCCTGTCCCAGGGCACCCAGGGAATCACCGACCTCATCACCGTCCCCGGCGTCATCAACCTCGACTTCGCCGACGTCAAGACCATCATGAAGCAGGCCGGCACCGCCATGATGGGCATCGGCGTCGCCTCCGGCGACACCCGCGCCGTCGATGCCGCGCAGCAGGCGATCTCCAGCCCGCTGCTCGAGAGCTCCGTCGACGGCGCGACGCGCGTCCTGCTCTCCATCGCCGGCTCCAAGGACCTCGGCATCCAGGAGATCAACGACGCGGCCGACCTCGTCGCCAACGCCGTCGACCCGGATGCCAACATCATCTTCGGTACCGTTGTGGACGAGTCCCTGGGCGATCAGGTTCGCATCACGGTAATCGCCACTGGTTTCTCTGATTCCAACGTGAACCGCCAGGACGAGCTCTTCGCTGCTTCCAAGGCTCCCCGTTCCGAGCGTTCCTCTGAGCCTGCCGCTGCTCCTGCGGCAACGCGCAACATCGGCGGCACTGAGCTTCCGAATTTCGGCAACGATCAGTTCGAGCTTCCCGACTTCCTCAAGCGCGGCAACTTCTAATTCGTCCGCGTGACTTGTCGGAGGGGTCCGGCACTTGCCACGCAAACGTCCTCGCCGTCGAGCTTTGCTCAACGGCTGCGGAATGTTTGCTTAGGCAAGTGCCGGACCCCTCCTTGCGTTAACGTGGTAGAGAATTTGAAGGTGCCGAAAGCTCGGAGGCTTCGCAGCTCTCACGCGTAAGGTGGGGCGGCGGGGCGGCTTGCTGGAACTTGTGTTTGACGAGATGGGGGATATCGCTATGGAACGCGTTGTGGTTGATGGGGTGGCGCTTGTCGGTGGGTGCGACGGCGGGGTGCGATTCGGCTTCACGGAGCGCACGGGCGGCGTGTCCGAGGCTCCGTACACCTCGCTGAACCTCGGGTCCCACGTGGGAGACGATCTCGAAGCCGTTCTGGAGAACCGGCGGCGCGCGCTTCATGCGCTGTGTAAAGCCGCGCCTTTCGGCGGCCGCCCGGGCGCGTGGGCGGCCGAGGGCTTTGACGGTCTGCTCGACCGTCTCCTTGTTCCCAACCAAGTCCACGGCGACCATGTCGCCGTGGTGCGCGATTCGGACCCCACCTCCCTGGCTTCTGTGCGGACCGAAATCGCCGCGGGCGCCGATGCGATCGTCTGCGTGGCCCCCGGTACGCCGGTGATGCTCTGTTTTGCCGATTGCGTGCCGGTCGTCCTTACGGCTCCATCCGGATTCGCCGTGATCCACTCCGGCTGGAAGGGGACGATCGCGCGCATCGCCGCCAAGGCGTCCCGTGCTCTCGCGGACGAGGCCGTCTGCGCGCCCGAGGACATACGGGCCTATATCGGGCCGCACATCCAAGGCGATGAGTACGAGGTGTCCGATGAGCTCATCGGGCGATTCGATGAAGAGTTCGGCTGGCACGGCTCCGGTGTGACGCGCCTGCTCGACCTGTCGCGCGCCATCCGGCAGGCGCTCGTCGAGGCCGGCGTCCCCGCGTCGAGCATTTGGGACCAGGGCCTGTCCACCGTTCGCGATAACGACCGCTTCTTCTCATATCGAGCCGAGGGCGGGACGTGCGGGCGGCACGCCGCTGTCGCGGTGATCGCCTAGCCGGGAGCCTTGGGTTGGCCAGCGCTCTCGTTAGACGCCGTTGTATGTGTGTTTCTGGCAGGATGCTCGGAGTCGAAGCCGAAGGAGGGTAACAATGTCGAAAAGCGGCGCGATTTGAAGCCTAGTTTTCGACGTTGTTACCATCTGGATCGATGATGGTCAACGGCCTCCCTTAGGGCAGCCCTTTCATTTCCCTGACATTGCGTTTACGCGAGGCGTGCGGGGCCGACGTTAGACTTGCCTGGTATAAAACCACACGTCGCGAAGGACCCCCATGCGCAAACTGTTTTCCCGCCAGCTCATCGAGGCACGTCACGAGATGCTCTCCATCTACGAGGCGGTCGACCTTTCCCTGCACGATGCCGTGAACGCGTTTATCGCCAACGATAAGGATCTTGGCAAGAAGGCTCAGCGGGCCGCCGATCACGTCGATGCGCGCAGTGCCAACCTCGAAGCGGTCTGCTACAACCTCATTGCCACGCAGTCACCGGTCGCCTCGGACTTCCGCTTGCTGCAGACAATCATCTACGTGAACTTCAACCTCCAGCGCATGAGCGACAAGGTCCGCCGTATCGCACGTGCCGCGCGTCACAAGGTCGCTCAGGAAATTGAGCTTCCCGCCGAACTCGTTGACCTTATCGAACGTGAGGCGGAGAGCGTGTATCGCGTGCTCGGCGCATCGGTGTCCGCCCTGGTGAACAACGATTTGGGGATCGTGCTTGATCTCTCCAACCAGGACGAGGCGGTTCACGAGATCTACGAGCAGTTCTTCCGCACCTTCAATCGTATGAACGCCGAGGACATGGCAGATGATTCATCGCTCGACGACCTGCGCCGTGTCATCATGGTGTCGCGCTACCTCGATCGCATCGCCGCCATCTCCATCGACGCCGCGTTCCGTTTGACGTTCCTGCTCACGGGCCAGCGCCTGTGCGCCGATGACCTCGCCGATGCCGATGAGGATGAGCTGGAGAGCATGCGCGTTCCCGCGGGTGAGGGCGTGACGCTCGATCCTGCTCGTGACGCACGCTACGTCGCCGCCCTTGCGCCCGACGAGGTGGGCGAGGCACTCGCGTCGCTTATCGAAGACGGCGCCGATACCGAACAGACGGAATAGTCGCGCACCAAGGGGTGTTTATAGGGGCTTGGGCTCGTCGAGCACTTGCGCAGGTACAACATTTGATACCATATCGGGATGTGACGCGGGTGTAGGGTGCACCCGCGTGCCTGCGTCAATCGCTCGAAGAGATCGGAGTCCCTCCGTGCGACGTATTCCCTCCGCCCAGTTCTGCAATGCGCGTGCAGCGACATCTTTCGCAGATCGAGGGCAAGAAGGTTCGGTTCCGCGCAAGCGCCGCCGCATCCCGCTGTTTCTCGCGACAGCGGTTGTATCCCTGTCGACTATGGCGGCCCTGTCCGCCTGCAGCGCGGAGGGTGCGACGGAATCCATTACCGTGGCCGGCTCGACGACCTGCCTGCCCATCGCCGAACAAGCCGCTGAGCTCTTTAAGGAAGAGGCCGGCATCGGCGTGCTCGTGAGCGGTCTTGGGTCCTCTGCCGGCATCGAGGCCGTCTCGACCGGTACCGCCGAGATTGCGACGTCCTCGCGCGGGCTCAATGCCGAGGAGTCCAAGCTCGGCCTCACCACGGTGCCGGTGGCCCATGACGGCATCGCGGTGATTGTCAACACGGAGAATCCCGTGCATGACCTCACGATTGAGCAGCTGCGTGGCATCTATTCGGGCCAAATCACCAATTGGAGCGAGGTCGGTGGCGAGGATCTGACGATTCAGCTCGTCAACCGCGATGAGGCCTCCGGCACCCGCGAGGCGTTCAAATCAATCGTCATGGACGGCTCCGCTTTCGACCGTCGCGCCGCCGTGCTCTCCGGCACGGGCCAGGTGCGCGATGTCGTGAGTCGTTCCCGCGGTGCCATCGGCTATATTTCCATGGGCTTCGTCGAGTCCAAGTACGCTCAAACGAGCGTGCGCGCCATGAGCGTCAACGGCGTTGCTCCGTCCGAGGAGACCATCGCTACGGGCGAGTACCCCATCTCACGCGACCTGTATTTCTTCACGAAAGGCGAGCCAACGGGCGCCGCTGCGGAGTATATCGAGTATGTCCTCTCCGACGAGATGGATGAGCAGATCCGCGAGGCCGGCTTCATTCCGGTCGAAATGAGTGAGGAGGGGGCATGAGTCAGATGAACGAGCAGAACGCTCCACGCAAGCGTGATCTGGCGCTCGTCTCGCGCAGCACCTACCTTAAGGAGAAGGCGCTGCAATACCTGTTTTTCGGCTGCGCGTTCCTGGCCGTCGTGACGGTCGTGCTCATCTTCGCGTTCACGATGATGCAAGCGGCTCCCGTGTTCACCGATATCGGCCTGGCGAACTTCTTCAGCTTCACTTGGGCTCCCACTGAGGGTCACTACGGCATCTTGTCGCTCGCCGCGGGTACGGCGCTCGTGACGGTCGGCGCGCTCGTTTTGGGCGTCCCGCTCGGTGTGGGGACCGCCGTGTACCTCACCGAGATCGCATCGGCCCGTGTTCGTGCGCTCATCAGTCCCGCCGTTGACCTGCTTGCGGGCATTCCGTCGATCATTTACGGCTTTTTCGGCATGGTCATCATCCGTCCCTTCGTCGCCGACCTCACGGGCGGCTTGGGTTTCGGCGCGCTCACCGCATGGTTCGTGCTCGCCATCATGATCGTTCCCACGATTACCACCCTCACCATCGACGCGCTTAATTCCATACCCATGGGTATCCGCGAGGCGAGTTTCGCGATGGGGGCCACCAAATGGCAGACCATCTACAAGGTCGTGCTTCCTGCCGCGAAATTCGGCATCGTCGACGCCGTCGTGCTCGGTATGGGTCGCGCCATCGGCGAGACCATGGCCGTCCTCATGGTCGTGGGTAATGCCCCGGTCATCCCCGAGTCTATCTCGAGTCCGGTCTCCACGCTCACGAGCCAGATCGCGCTCGACATGAGCTATTCCTCCGGTCTGCACCGCACTGCCCTGTTCGGCATGGGCGTGGTGCTCTTTATCGTATCGGCCGCGCTTGTGGGCATCGTTCGCCTGCTTTCCAAGATGAGGAAGGGGTAGGCCATGTCCCAAGCACAAGACGCCTCCAAGGTCCCCAACGCCGCTCCTGAGGCGGTTGTCCAGGCCGAGTCCTCCGCCCAGCGCATCAAGCGCGCGCTCGCTTCTGGTAAGAAGGAACGCATCTCCAAGAACACGAGCAACAAGATTATGCTCGGTGTGTTTCGCGTCGCTGCGGCCATCACCACGCTTGTGCTCGTTGCCATCATCGCCTACGTGGTGGTCAACGGCCTCCCGCATATCTCACTCGACTTCATCTTTGGGTGGCCCGAGGGCGTCAATGCCGAAGGCGGCATCTGGCCCACGATCGTGTCGACCGTCTACGTGACCGCCCTGGCGATGCTCATCTGCACACCCATCGCCGTGCTCGCGGCCGTTTACCTCGCCGAGTACGCCAAGCAGGGTCGTCTGGTCAACATTATCCGCTACGCAGCCGATACGCTCGCCTCAGTGCCCTCAATCGTCATGGGCCTGTTCGGCTACGCGTTGTTCGTCGAGGCGATGGGCTTTGGCTTGTCCATGATCTCGGCCGCCCTGGCCCTCGCGCTGCTCATGCTGCCCATCATCATGCGCACCACCGAGGAGGCCATCCGCGCCGTGCCCCGCTACATCCGCTGGGGCGCCTACGGCCTGGGCGCCACCAAGTGGCAGGTCGTGAGCAAGATCGTCCTGCCCTCGGCGTTCGGTCGCATCGCCACGGGCATCGTGCTCGGCATCGGTCGTGCCATCGGCGAGACGGCCGTGGTGCTTTATACGATGGGACAGGCCATCAACATGCCCATCACGCCCCTCGACTCCGGCCGCCCCATGACGGTCCATCTGTACCTGCTGGCGAATGACGGAATCAACATGAATGCGGCGTACGGCACCGCCCTGCTGCTCATGGCCATCATTCTCGCTTTCAACCTGTTCGCCCGCTGGCTTTCCCGCAAGAGCAAGTAAGGAGCTCCACGTGACCGTCTACCGTAACGCGCCCGAGGCGGCGCAGAGCGCCATCACCGTCAAGGAATTCAACTTTTGGTATGGCGACTTCCATGCGCTCACCGACGTGAACCTGAATATCGCCAAGAACAAGATCACCGCTTTCATTGGACCCTCTGGTTGTGGTAAATCCACGTTCCTGCGCTGCATGAACCGTATGAATGACCTTATCGAGGGCACGCGCAACGAGGGCACGATGGAGCTCGACGGCTCCAACATCTACGCGGAGGGCGTCGACCCCGTTGACCTGCGTCGCCGTGTGGGCATGATCTTCCAGCAGCCCAATCCCTTCCCTAAGTCGATCTACGAGAACGTCGCGTTCGGCCCGCGCCTGCAGGGCGTCACGAGCAAGAGCGATCTGGATGACATCGTCGAGGAGTCCCTCAAGCGTGCCAACCTCTGGAAGGAGGTCTCCAACCAGCTGTCTAAAGACGGTCTGGCCCTCTCGGGCGGTCAGCAGCAGCGTCTTTGCATTGCCCGCGTGCTCGCGGTGCAGCCCGACGTACTGCTCATGGACGAGCCTTGTTCCGCCATCGACCCTACGAGTGTGCAGAAGGTCGAGGACCTCATGGCCGAGCTCGCGCCCGAGATGACGATCATCATCGTCACCCACAACATGCAGCAGGCCGCGCGTATCTCCGACCACACCGCGTTCTTCCTGCAGGAGGTTGCAGGGGAGCCCGCGACGCTCATCGAATACGGCGAGACCGACGCCATTTTCACCACTCCCATGGATAAGCGCACCGAGGATTACATCACCGGTCGTTTTGGGTAACCTGCATCATGATGTGCGATTGGGGGGGTCAGGCCCCTTTTCACACATTTCTACCACCTGCCCGTTAGGAGGCGCACATGCGCAAATTGTTTTCAAGCCAGCTCATCGAGGCGCGCCACGAGATGCTTTCCATTTTCGAGTCGATCGACCTCACGCTTCACGATGCCGTCACCGCGTTCGTGACCGACGACATGGAGCTCGCGCGCCGCGCCAAGAAGAAGACGTACAAGATCGACGCCCGTTGCGCCAACCTCGAGGCCGTCTGCTACAACCTCATCGCCACGCAGTCGCCGGTCGCCTCAGATTTCCGTCTGCTGCAGACCATCATCTACATCGACTTCAACCTCCAGCGCATGAGCGACAAGGTCCGTCGTATCGCGCGTGCCGCCAAGCGCAAGGTGAACAACGACATCGAGTTCCCCGCCGAGATGGTTGCCCTCATCGAGCAGGAGGCGGCGAGCGTCTACCAGGTTCTCGGCTCAACCGCCGCGGCACTCGTGAATAACGATCTCGCCGCGGTGCTCGCCCTCTCGGAGGAGGACGAGGCCGTGCACGGTGCGTATCAGGAGTTCTTCCGTGTCTTTAACCGCACTGAGACGATGGAAGTGGCCGATGACGCCCAGATGGACGACTTCCGTCGTACCGTCATGGTCTCGCGCTACCTGGACCGCATCGCCAACATTTCCATGGAATCCGCCTATCGCCTCGTGTTCCTGCTCACCGGTCAGCGTTGGGGCGCCGACGACATCGCCGATGCGGATGAGGAGGAGTTGGAGAGCATGCGCATCCCCTCGGGCGAGGGCGTGACGCTCGACCCCGTGAGTGATGCGCGTTACGTCTCCGCCCTTGCGCCCGACGAGGTTGGTTCCGAGCTCGCGGCCCTCATTGCCCGCGTCGGGACGGATGGCGAGTAACCGACCATGAATGCTTCGTACGCAAATGATATCGTTGAGCGTCGTGCGGAGATCCTCGCGCGTATGGATGCGGCACTGGCAGTGAGCGGCCGTACGTCCGGTGACGCGACCCTCGTGGCGGTGTCGAAGACGGTTGGGGTGGGGGAGGTTCTCGCTGCGATCGACGCCGGGTATCGCGTGTTCGGAGAGAACCGACCGCAGGAACTCAATCGCAAGCTCGAAGGACTCTCGGCTGTTCACGACCTGCCCGACGTGCGCTTCGATATGATCGGGAATCTTCAGACGAATAAGATTAATGCCGTACTTGGGCGTGTCGGCCTCGTCCACTCCATCGGCTCGCTGCACCTCGCATGCGCCGTTGCATCGCGTGTGGAGCGTCGCATGGAGACTGGCGAACTCGACGTACCGCAAGACGTCCTTATCGAGGTGAACGTGAGCGGCGAGGAGACAAAGGGGGGATTTTCTCCTGCGGATCTTCGCCGTGAGTTCAACGAACTGCAGGGTCTTTGTGGAATCCGCATCAAGGGGCTTATGACCATGGCTCCCCGTGGGGATAAAGATACGGCTCGTGCGTGTTTTGCCGGCTTGCGCGAGTTGCGTGACGAGCTTTCGCGGGAGAGCGGCCTGCCGCTTTCGGAACTTTCGTGCGGTATGAGCGAGGACTTCGAGGTGGCGCTTGAGGAGGGTTCCACCATCGTTCGACTCGGGCGTGTGGTCTTTGACCCATCCTTTGCAGTAAGATAGGCGGGTACGCCCATACAAGGCGCGAAGAGAGGTAGAGACGTGAGCTTTTTCGATGATATCAAGAGCCGTTTTGGCGCAGGGCGCGGTAGCGCCTCGGAGCCGTACGGCGATGATCAGTATGACGATTACTATGGCGAAGACGGCGATGCCGGTTACGAGGATTACCCGGCGGGATACGGACAGCCCGCACAGGATACCTACCGCGGTTACGAGCCCTCGGATTCCGGGAACGGCATGCTCGGTCAGACGCGCCGTGGCGAGGCGGAGTCCGTTGCCGTGTACACACGTTCCGGCCAGCTGGTCGGCGAGGCGGATCGTCATGCCAGCTCCTATGGCGCCCCCACGGCAACCGGCCGCGATGGTGCCTATCGCCCGGGCGCCTATGACACGCCCTCCAGTTATGCCCAGGCGCAGTCGCAGCGCGCCGCGATGAGCTCCGTGCCGACTCCCGCCGCTCCAACGTCCACCGAAGCCCGTGTAAGCGCCGTGCTCGAAGGCACGCCTCAGCTCCCCGCGTACGTTCTGCGTCCCGAAAGCTACGATGATGTCGAGACCGTCGTTCGCCGCGTCCGCACGCGTCAGCCCGTCGCGCTCGTGTTCGCGGGTGTGCGCACCGAGGTCGCCAAGCGCGTCCTCGACTTCAGCTACGGCTTCGCCTGTGGATCTGGAGCGAGCGTTCGCGAGGTGGGCGACCGTGTATTCATTGTTTTGCCGCAGGGCTGCGAGGTCAAACAGACCGATCTCGCCAACCTCCGCAAAGATGGCTATCTTAAGCAGTAGGAGCCGCCTGACGTGATTTCGATTAACGCCCTTACCATCGCACGACTTGTTCAGACGCTGTTCAACTTCTACAGTTTTTTGGTTTTGGCCTACTGCCTGCTCAGTTGGTTTCCCATTCGTTCCGGTGGTCTCATGGAGGACATCGCTGCGGTTCTGCAGAGCATCGTCGGACCGTATCTGAACCTGTTCCGTAGATTCCTGCCTCCCATGGGGGGAATCGACTGGTCTCCCGTTCTTGCGATACTTGTGTTGAATCTGCTGGAGAACCTCATAATAAGGTTATTATTGTAGCGATTGACGCCGAGCGGAGCGCACCCCCAGTTGGTGCCCCTCGCGTACGAAAGGATTGACTCATGGCAATTACTCCCGCTGACATCCAGGCGCAGACCTTCTCCGAGGCCAAGCGCGGTTACGATCCCGCCGAGGTCGACGTTTTCCTTGAGAGGCTCGCCTCTGAGGTCGACGCCATGCTCAACAAGATCGTTGATCTCAAGACGCGTCTGACGGCAGCTGAGCAGGAGCTCGCGGCCGCCCAGACCCAGGCTCAGGCTGCTCCGGCTCCCGTGGCTGCACCGGCTCCTGCGCCCGTTGCGAATCCCGAGTACACGGCTACGGCAAGCCAGATCTCCGCTGCGCTCATCGCGGCTCAGCAGTCTGCCGACAACATTGTCGCCGACGCTCGCGAGAACGCCGACCGCATTCGCGCCGAAGCCGACGCCAAGGCTCGTGAGGTCATTCGTCAGGCTCTCGCCGAGAAGCAGAATGAGATCAACGAGATCGATCGTCTCAAGGCTTCCCGTGAGGAGTTCAAGGCCGAGTACCTCAAGCTGATCCAGCACTTCATGGATGAGGCTCAAAATGAGTTCCCTGCCGATTTGCTCATGGGCACCCCTACGGGTTCCGAGGCCGTTGTTGCTGAGCCCGTGTCCGTACCGGCCCCTGAGCCGATGCCCGTCGACGACCCGTTCGCACCACTCCCGAACTTCGGCTCCGACGATCTGGACTAGACATCGGTCAAGACCGGGGCTCGATTCGATTTGAGCGGTCGCTCGGTCTGAGATGCAGTGCGACACTTTGATTTCACCATCGTTGAAAGTGAGCCCGTGCCATATGGCGTGGGCTCACTGCGTTGTAGAGACATAATTTGAAAAATCGAGGCATGTGGACACTGTATGACCGACTTGATATGCAGATGCCCATCTGTTGAATCGTGCACTGCTCAAAGTTCAGCTTTTTCGTATTGAATTTTAAAAAGTCGATGTATAGTGGGTTTTCATCCAGCCATTTGCTGGTGTTTTAACGAATGTTCGTCGTCTTCTACTTGTTACTTTCGAAAACTAATACGAAAAAGCTCAAGTTTCTGCGGCAACGCGCTAGCGCGCGGAAACTTGAGCTTCAGATCTCTTAATCCTGCTCGGCATGTGTCGAGCACTCGTTCGTTTAGCTGTTCTTCATCACGATGGACTCGACGGTGTCGGCGACGAACTCGCAGGAGTCGGCACAGTACTCGAGGAACGTATAGACATCGCGCCAGGAGATGACGGTCAGCGGGTCAAGGTCCGCGGTGTGCAAGCCGCGCATCGCAGCGATGTAGATGTCGTCGCACTCGCTTTCGATGGTATTCACCGTTACCACGTGCTCGCGCAGGCTCTTTGAGCGCTTGAACTGCGGAAGTTCGAGTACCAGGTCGTGCATCTGCTCAGTTGCGCGCATGACCTTGGCGGACATCTCGAGCGCGGCGGGGTAGATCTCCTGAACGTTGGTGAAGTAGATGCGGTGCAGGACGCCCTCGATGCGGTCGATGACGACGTCGATGCTGTTGCTCAGGGTGGCGATATCCTCGCGCTCGATAGGGGTGATGAAGGCGGTGATCAGCGCGTCGTTGACCGTATGGACGATCTCGTCGGCCTCCTGCTCGATCTCGTGCATCTCGGCGACGGCCTCCTCGATTTTGTTTGGATCGAAATGACGCATGATGTCGTCGAGCTTTTGCGCGGCCTTGCAGGCGAGCTCCGCGGCGCTGGCGAAGCTGTCAAAGTAGAAGGCATCATTTTTCTTGGCCATGATGGGTCCTTTCACATATGGTTCGGTTCTGCCCGTTTCGACTTAGATGAACAACAAGAATAGCTTTGCCATGAGGAAGCTGATGAGGCCGCAGCCGGGGAAGGTGAACACCCAGGTGAGCAGCATGTCCTTGACCACGCCGAAGTTGATGGCGGAGATGCGCTTAACCGCGCCTACGCCCATGATCGCGGTCGTCTTGACGTGCGTGGTGGAAACCGGGATGCCGGTGAGGGTCGCGAGCAGCAGGCACAGCGAGCTGGAGAGGTCCGCAGAGAAGCCCTGGTACTTCTCGAGCTTGACCATGTCCATGCCCACGGACTTGATGATCTTCTCGCCTCCGACGCTCGTGCCCACGCCCATGACGACGGAGCACAGCAGCATGAGCCACACCGGGATGATCATGTTGTCAACCGAGGACTGGCCGTTGCAGAAGGCGACGCCGAGGAACAGGACTCCGATGAATTTCTGCCCGTCCTGGGCTCCATGCATGAAGCTCATGCCGGCGGCGCCGGCGATCTGGGCCCAGCGGAAGAACGTGTTGGATTTGCGGCGGTCCGTCGAGGCAAAGAGGAGGGTGACCACCTTGCAGACGACCCAGCCCATGGCAAAGCCGAGGCCGAGAGAGAGGACGAGGCCATAGAGGACCTTGACCCACTCGTTCATGTTGACGCCGTCTGCGCCGCCCAGGGCGATTGCCGCGCCGGTGAGGCCGGCGATGAGGCTGTGGCTCTCGCTGGTGGGGATGCCGAAGATGCTCGCGCCCACGGAGTACACCACGATGGAGAACAGTGCAGCGCACAGCGCGATGAGCGCGATCTGGGTGTTCGCGCCGAAGTCGACCATGTTGGAGATGGTCGAGGCCACGCTCGCGTTGATGTGCGTCATGATGAACACGCCGAGGAAGTTGAAGATGGCGCTCATGATGATCGCGGTCTTGGGTGGAAGGCAACGCGTCGTGACACAGGTCGCGATGGCATTGGGCGCGTCGGTCCAGCCGTTGACGAAGATTACGCCCAGCGTGAGCAGGACCGTCATGGCAAGTATTGGATTTGAAAAGACTTGCGCAATGAAATAGGAGAAGGATACGTCCACTGATACCACATTCCCGTTCGGCGCGCGAACGCGCCCGTTTACACAGCCTTGTTATTCTACTCCTTACAAACACATGACACGGAGCTGAAGCACGAACGGTATGTAAGGCTTCTGTAAGGAAGAACCAGCTACAAGGTGTGGTGGGACAGGTCCCGTATTTATTGGGAGGGGAGTCGGTCACAGATCCTTAAAGGGGCGAAGGCGGGCCGATAAGCCGGGTTCTGTCGTGGACGATCATTTATCTCGCCTGCACGTCGCCGTGCAGTTCCTCGCACGCTACCCGAGCGCGGGCCGGGCCGGCCCATGGCGCTCCTATTCGCGCTTGCTCCGGAAGGGGCTTGCCAAGCCGCCGTGTTGCCACGACGCTGGTGGTCTCTTACACCACCGTTTCAGCTTTTCTCTCACCCGCTTGAATGCGGGCAGCGGGAGTCTTCTTTTCTGCGGCGCTAATCCGTCGGGTCGCCCCGCCTGGCCGTTAACCAGCTTCCTGCCCTATGGAGCCCGGACTTTCCTCACGCCTGCCACGTAGTGACTGGTCGCGCGATCGTCTGGCCCGCTTCGCGAGGAGGTATTGTACCATGAGCTCGAGGAGTTGTTCCCCCTCTCCCGCACTCCCACATCGTCCGTGCTCAAACAATCCCGCAAGACGGAGAGCCCACTGGGCTCTCCTTTGCGCGCGGAACTGTGCGTGGAAGATGCGGCCGCGCTGTTCGCCAGTCCAGGGAGCTGTGGTTCAATACGGTGTAATGAAAAAGACGAAAGAAGCCTTTATATTTTATTGGGCACGGTTGTGAGGGGTTATGGCGGAGAGTTATTTCACGTTGAGGGCGGGGGCTGAGGTCACCGGGGAGTTCGAGGATCGCAAGAGCAGGTTCATCGCCCAGCTGGTCCATGTCGAGTCGGTTGAGGAGGCGCAGGCGCATCAGACTGCAGTCCGAGCGCGTCATTATGACGCTCGTCACAACGTCCCCGCATTTATCTTGGTGGATGGAACGGAGCGCGCAAGCGACGATGGGGAGCCGCAGCGGACAAGTGGCATGCCCACGCTCGAGGTGCTGCGCGGCGCGGGGCTCAAGGACGTTTGCTGTGTGACCACGCGCTACTTTGGCGGCACGCTGCTGGGGCCGGGCGGTTTGGTGCGCGCCTATACGGCTGCTGCGCAGGCGGCGGTCGAGGCCGCCCGCCAGGCAGGCGATATTGTAGAGATGACGAGTGTGGTGGCGGTCGACATTACTGTTGCCTATCCCCAATACGAGCAAGTTGTGCGCAAGATTGCCGATACGCGCGGCAAGGTCACCACGACTGACTACACCGACGAGGTCGTTATCCACGCCGTGTATCGGGAAGGCGAGGAGCTCGCGCTTGCGCCGAAGCTCACCGAGCTCATGGCTGGGCGCGAGCGCATCGAGATAGGAAGCCCCCATTTCGACGAGTTTTAGCTGTATGCCCCGCGGTCAATCGTGCGGATAACAAAGCACGGTCTGAGCGGTTACCCCTTGATAATGTCCACGAACAGATCTATGGCGTCGTCGATGCAGCCGGCGCAAGAGCGCAGCGGACCAGCGTCCCCGCCCACGCCCTTGAGCTCGCGGCAGATGGTCGAGCCGTTCTTTTCCCTAAACGCATCGCAGTACGCGCGAGCGAGTCGGTACGTGGCCCCCTTGCTGCCCGGAGCGTCGAAACCTGAGCTCTTTATCTGGCCGAGCGCCATGATGCCACCCGAGATCGCCCCGCAGGTCTCCGACATGCCGCCCATGCCGGCGCCGAACCCCTCGGAGAGGGCGAATGTCGCCTTCTCATCGATGTCGAGCGCCGGTGCAAGGGCGCAGATCACGGATTGGGCGCAGTTGAAGCCGCGCGCGTGATAGTCCGCGGCGGCCCTCTTCAGCGCCTCACGATCCGTCAAAGTAACCGATTTATTGATTGCCATGGTTCTTCCTTCGCGTTTGTGGTGAACGGTATACCATTTTACCTATCTGTAAAACGATGCGGCTGCTCGCCGTGTCGATGCGAGCGAAGGAGAGCCCATGGCCGAGCATATCGGAACGACCTGCGTGCAAGGCGGCTACCGTCCCGGGGACGCTGAGCCCCGCCAAGTGCCGATCTACCAATCCACCACGTGGAAGTACGACACCTCCGAGCATATGGGCCGCCTGTTCGATCTCGAGGAGTCGGGTTACTTCTACACCCGCCTGCAGAACCCAACGAACGACTACGTGGCCGCAAAGATCGCCGAACTCGAGGGCGGTACCGCCGCCATGTTGACGAGCTCCGGCCAGGCGGCGAACTTCTTCTCCGTCTTCAACATCGCCGGCGCGGGAGACCACGTGGTGGCAAGCTCCGCCATCTACGGCGGCACCTACAACCTGCTCGCCCACACCATGCGCCGCATGGGCCTGGAGTGCACCTTCGTGGCGCCTGACGCGAGCGACGAAGAACTCGAGGCGGCGTTCCGACCTAACACCAAGTGCGTGTTCGGCGAGACCATCGCCAACCCTGCACTCGCGGTCCTCGATATCGAACGCTTTACCGCTGCGGCTCACGCCCACGGCGTGCCGCTGATCGTGGACAACACGTTCCCCACGCCGATCAACTGCCGTCCCTTCGAGTGGGGCGCCGACATCGTGACCCACTCCACCACCAAGTACATGGATGGTCACGGCGCCGCAGTGGGCGGCGCCATCGTTGATTCGGGCAACTTCGACTGGATGGCCCATGCCGACAAGTTCCCGGGCCTCACCACCCCCGATGAGACCTACCACGGCGTGACCTACGCCGAGAAATTCGGCCAAGGCGGTGCCTTCATCACCAAGGCAACCGCCCAGCTCATGCGTGACTTCGGATGCATTCAGAGCCCGCAGAACGCGTTTCTGCTCAACCTGGGCCTGGAGAGCCTGCATGTACGCGTGCCGCAGCACTGCAAGAACGGCCAGGCCATGGCGGAATTCCTGTCGAACCATCCCGCCGTGCGCTTCGTGCGCTACCCGGGCCTTCCCGGCGACACGTGCTACGACCTCGCCCAGAAGTACCTGCCGAACGGCTCCTGCGGCGTGGTGAGCTTCGGCTTCACCGGCGGCCGCGCGGCTGCCGAGCAGTTCATGAAGAGCCTCAAGATCGCCCAGATCGCCACGCACGTGGCCGACGCCCGCACCTGCTGCCTGCATCCGGCCAACGCCACGCACCGTCAGATGAACGACGCCGAGCTCGAGGCCTGCGGCATCGCACCCGACATGGTGCGTCTGTCCTGCGGCATAGAGTCCACCGAGGACCTGATCGCCGACGTCGAGCAGGCGCTCGCGAGCCTGTAGGGAGGGGTATCCATGGTGGAACACAAAGGGAGCCAACGGAGCAACCCCCGCAAGCAGGCGCGCGCCGCTGCCGCCGAGCGCCATACCGAGCAGGTGGCCGTGCGCTTCGGCAAGGAAATCGAGCGGAGTTCGGCCGGTGTGCGCCGCGTCGAGGCACCCGTCTCCGTCGAGGTCACCGGATGCGTGCCCGAGGTGCGCGTGGTCGACGCCGACTCCGTCGCCGCGATCCTCGAGAACGGCCGCGGCCGCGCGGAGTACTGCGATCTCACCGTGCTCGACTTCGCCTCGTTCGTGAACCCGGGTGGTGGCTACATTCGCGGCGCTTGGGCACAGGAGGAGGCGCTCTGCTCTGAGTCTTTCCTCTACAACGTGCTCGAATCCCAGCGTGACTGGTATGGCGAGAATCGTCGTCGCAACATCAATTGCGAGCTGCATCGAAACCGCGGTCTCGTGGTTCCCAAGGTCCGTTTCGCGCGCGATAAAATCCACGCGTACGCCGATGTGCTCGTGATCGCCGCTCCCAACGCCCGCCGCGCGCGCGAGGAGTATGGCGTCAAGGAAGGCGTCCTCGAGCGCGCCATGCGCGAGCGCATCCGCTTTGCGCTCGATGTGGTGGATATGCTTGGGCATAAGAAGGTCGTGCTCGGTGCCTGGGGTTGCGGTGTGTTCGGTTGGGACGCCGATACGGTCGCCGAGCTGTTCCGCGAGGAACTTGCGCGGGACACGCACGCCATCGAGCTTGCCATCTTCGCCGTTTCGCGCGATCGGTTCAACGAGAACCTCCAGCATTTCGAGCATGTCTTCGCTGCATTTCCCGAGAAGAACGCCGTGAGCTACGCCGAGGCCGCCGCTGAACGCGCCGCTGCGGCGGCAGAGGCGGAGGCTCAAGAGGAAGACGAGGGGGAGGACGACTGGCGCAAATACCTGTAGTTCGCTTCGGCGGCACAACCGTTTCCATCACGATGCCCTGGGAGGCAGTATGTCCTACTTCGAATTGACGCGCGCCCGCTACTCTTGCCGCTCCTATGAGGACCGTGCGGTCGAGCCCGAAAAGCTTTCCGCGATTCTCGAGGCGGGGCGTATCGCGCCGTCCGCCTGCAACAAGCATCCCACGCGCGTGCTCGTCTGCGATACCCCGCGCTTGCGTGAGAAGGCTGGGATTGCGGCAAAGCACTTCGCCAAAGACGGTAGCGTCTTCGGCGCACCGCTCGTGCTCGTGGTGTGCGAAAAGGTCGACACCGCCTGGGTGCGCAAGTATGACCAGATGGATTCGGGCGATATCGACTCGAGCATCGTTGTCGACCAGATGATGATGCAGGCAGAGGATCTCGGTCTGTCCACCTGCTGGGTGTGTCACTTCGATCCGCGCGTCGCCATCGACGAGTTCGGCCTTCCTTCGGATCTGTATCCGGTGCACATGCTCACTATTGGGTATGCCGCAGACCGGATTGCCGACGCTGGGGCGCGTGAGGCGCGCACCATTCCCATGAGCGAGTTTCGTTTCCTTCCGCTGGAAGTGTAACCGCGCCGTGCATCTGCTTGTGCTGGACTCCTCCCGCATGCGAGGGAGGCTGTTGTGTTTGGATGGGTGGCGCGTTTGCGTCCCGATCGGATGCGTTGCACAGGGCGGATCTCGCTGCTGGCGGATGGCTGGATATCCCTTGTGCCGCGTGGGGTACAAGAAGGTCGATGCGTGCACATCGCAGTCCACATCGATCGCACAGGAGCTCCCGACATGAAGACAACCACCTTGAACTATGCCAGCCGCGATGGGGAATCAACCATCTGCGCGCTCGTTTGGGAGCCAGACGAGGTCGCCTCGGGCGGAGAGGCTCCGCGCGGCCTCATCCAGCTCGTTCATGGCATGTCCGAGCACGTCGAGCGGTATGCGGGGTTCGCCTCGTTTCTGTGCGAGCAGGGTTTCGTCGTGTGCGCCAACGACCATATAGGACATGGCAAGACCGTTTCCAGCGCCGAAGATCTGGGTCACATGCCGCTGGAGGCGGGGGAGGATGTGCTCATAGCCGACGTCCAGACCTTGCGCGAGACCGTCCTTGATCGCTTGTCGGTCCAATGCGATATGCGTGTGAGCGGCATTCCCTACGTGATCTTCGGCCACTCCATGGGAAGCTTCGTCACACGCGTGTTCCTCACCCGCCACGCCTTTGGCGTTCGAGCCGCGGTGCTGTGCGGAACGGGACATCAGGCGCGCGCTCTGTCGAGCGCCGGCAGGGCACTCACGCGGTCGCTTGCGAAAAAGCACGGGGAGCGATATGTGAGCTCCTTTGTCGATGGGCTAGGCGCGGGCGCGTATGGCAAGGCGATCAAGGGCGCCAAGACCGACGTCGACTGGCTGGCGACCGACCCCGAGGTCGTCGCGGAGTATCAGCGCGACCCCCTGTGCGGGCAACCGTTCACGGTCGGTGCCTATCACACGCTCACGAGCCTCGTGTCCGATGCGACCGATCCCCGTTTGGCGCGAAAACTACCGCATACCCTGCCGTTGATGTTCATCTCGGGCGACGAAGATCCGGTTGGTGCGTGCGGGGCGGGCGTGCATCGCGCCGTGGAGATGTATCGCCGTGCGGGCATCGAGAGCGTGAGCGAGAAGCTGTATCCCGGCATGCGTCACGAGATACTGAATGAGCCCATCAAAGACGAGGTCCACCGCGATATCCTGACATGGCTGGAACGCCAGGGGCTGTAGCCCTGCCTTCGTGGTATCCTGCTGTGAAATCTGCAGACCACAGGAGGGTATTCATGAGGGAGCTCGAGGAGCGCATTGTACGCGACGGCATCGTCAAGGCCGGCAACGTCCTTAAGGTCGACGCGTTTTTGAACCACCAATGCGACGTTGAGCTTTTCGACCACATGGGTGCCGAGTGGGCGCGCCTGTTCGAGGGTGCTGGCATCAACAAGATTCTCACTATCGAGGCGAGCGGCATCGGTATCGCATGCTGCGCATCGCGACACTTTGGCAATGTGCCGGTGGTGTTCGCCAAGAAGGCGCAGTCCATCAACTTGGACGGCGAGCAGTATTCCACCACCATTTACTCGTTCACCAAGCAAAAGGAGTATCCGGTCATCGTGGGTCGCCGCTTTTTGGAGAGCGGGGATCGCGTGCTTATCATCGACGACTTTTTGGCGAACGGCTGCGCGCTCGAGGGGCTCATCTCCATCTGCGAGAGCGCCGGAGCCGAGGTCGCGGGCATCGGCATCGCCATCGAGAAGGGCTATCAGGGTGGTGGTGACAAGCTGCGCGCCCGCGGGTATCGCGTGGAGAGCCTCGCCCGCATTGCCGGAATGGACGACGAGACGGGCGAGATCGTCTTTGCGTAAGGCTCCCCGCCATCGATCCGCGCTAGAGACGCGAGAGTGAACTTTCGAAGCGCGATTTGCTCATAATTACCTTATTGACGCCCCGAGAGTGAACTTTCGGGGCGTTTTGGCGCCTCGGCTGTTGCGATGGGTTCCGCATGGCCGATATCGAGCGGCTGCAACACGTTGAGTGCGCCGGGCACGACCTCGATGCGCATGCTCTTGGCGCGGATTTGCTCGCCGTCGAGCTGGATGGGGTAGTCGCCTGCGGAAAATGTAAGGTCGACCTTTTTGATGCGTTCGATATGCACGTGTTTGCTTCCAACGTGGCGGCCGTTCTTGGCAGAAAGGAAGACTGGCAGCGCCACGGCGCGCGGCACGGGGCCGGAGGCGTAACATACATCGATCAATCCGTCGGAGATGCTGGCGCGCGGGCAGATGTTGAATCCCGATCCGTAGGTCGGCCCGTTTTGGATCGCGAATACGATGGTGCGCAAGTGCCGAGTCTCACCATCGTCAAATCGAACGCGAACGGGATAGTCGCGATAGCTCCGCCCGAACGCTTTGAGTCCGCTCGCCATATAAAGCGGTGCTCCCGTGAGCCCCGTGCGCTTTCGCATGGTGTGCGTGTCGATGGCAATGGCGGCATCGAGCCCAAATGAGGCAGTCTGGACGGCGTACTCCACAACCCTGCGGGGTGCCCCTGAGCCGCTCGTCTCGTAGGTGATGCGCATGATGTCGCAGACGGTGGGTTCGCTGGTGAGCAGGGCGGAGAAATCGGTGCCGGAGACATCGGTGATGTCGGTCAGCCCGAGGGTGCGCGCAAAGTCGTTCCCCGACCCGACCGGCACGACCCCGAGCATGGGCCGCTGCGCCGCCGGGATCTGCATAAGGCCGTTGGCTACCTCGTGCACCGCACCGTCGCCGCCGAGTGCGAGCACGGTGTCGAATTCTGACGCCGCGGCCGCAAGCTCCGTCGCATGTCGGGGGCGTTCGGTTTGGGCGATGTCGAATGCCTCGCGGTGGCAGTACATCGTGAGGAAGCGCTTGAGGCGCTCTGCAGCCCCTGCTGCCGCACCACTTTGCGCAACGGGGTTGACGATGATGAGCGCATGTCCAAGTGACTCGAGCCGGGCGTTCCTCATTCGTCGATCATCTCCTCGAGCTCCTGGCGATGGCGTTCGTAAGCGCCTTCTACGGTGAGGGCCGTATCCTCCTTGAGCGATCGCCTCTTGGGGGTGACGATGCGCTGTGCGGGGTACACGGCGTGGTGTCCGGCGATGAGATAGCCTATAAAGCCCACGATGACGAAGTACGCACCCGCGCTCGCTCCGAACATGTCGATACCGAGCATGATGGTGGTGATGGGAACGTTGAGCGCCGCGCCGAAAACCCCCACCATGCCCAATGCGGCCATAAGGCTGGGATCTCCGAGCGTGACCGATCCGATCCAGCCGCCGAGGGAAGCGCCGATGCCGAACAGGGGCGTCACCTCGCCGCCTTGAAATCCCGCCCCCACGGTGAGTGCGGTCATGACGAGTTTCAAGACCGGGTCTAAGAGGGTGGTCTTGCCCTCGAATGCCGCGGGGACCATCCATTCGGAGAGGCCGCCATAGCGATGCAGGCCAAGGCCGAGGAAAAGGAGGACGAGGAGGATGCCGCTTGCTCCTGCGGCTGCGAGGTAATTCACGAAGAAGCGAGCGTAGAGGCGCTTGACCGTGCGGATGCAGAACGTGAAGAGGCGGGCGGCGAGGCCAAACGCGACGGCGGCGCCGATGACGACGGCCAAGACGCTTGGATCCATCGGTGGGACGCGCGAGATCGTTTGGAAGGCGAAAGGGCTGCCAAGGGCTCGGCTCACGGCATTCCCGATGAATGACCCGGTGAGGCAGTAGAGGGCGGCGCTGTAGTCGAGTTTGCCCACAAAGCACATCTCCATGCCGAAGAAGGCTCCGGCGAGCGGCGTGCCGAACGCCGCCCCGAATGCAGCGGAGATACCCGCCATCATGAGATCGCGCCGGTCGTGGCCCTCCACGCGGAACACCGTGGCGACGTTGCTCGCGATGGTGCCGCCCATCTGCACTGCCGCTCCCTCGCGACCGGCAGATCCGCCTGCGAGGTGCGTGGCGGTTGAGCAGGCGAAGGTGAGCAGCGCCATGCGGCCGTGGATGGGTGTGCCGGTTATGGTGCTGTCGATGACTAGGTTGTTGCCGCGCTGGGCACGCAATCCGTGGTTGCGGTAGAGCCAGGCGGTGGCGAGGTTGACAAGGGGAAGCAGTCCGAAGAGCCACAGATGGGCTTCGCGTGCGTCCGTGGCGAGTCGTAGCGCGGCGAGGAAAGCCCATCCGGCGACTCCCATGAGTGCGGCGACCAGCGCGCTGAGTACCAGGACGCGAAAGCTCGCCCGCGCGTTTCCCGCGTTGCGCCGAGCATCGAAGGCGAGTTCGCGAGACCCGCGGCGCAGTTCGCCTCGCGCCGCTTTGAGCGCCTGCTTGGGCATGGTCATCCTCCTTGGGTGTTTGGGGTGTAAATGCGTTTCAGTATACGCCGCCATCTTTGGTCGCCGATAGGCAAACGACCGCGCTTGAACTATTCTCTAATGAGAATACAACGGGCGGCATCGCATGTGCCCTCGCCGTTGCGGCGGCGCGGCTCAATCGTCTTTCGATTTGCGGCGGGCGTTGCGGCACCCGGGATATGGTGAGGAAGGGACTTTATGGCACAAGACTTCAACCCCGATGCGCACATGCTCACGGTGGAGGAGGCGTTGGACGTCGTCCTGCGCCACGTCGTTCCAACGCCGATAGAGGAGATTGCCTGCTGGAGGGCAGCGGGGCTCCCCTTGGCGCGCGACGTCGCGACCGATATCGACTTAGCGCCCTTCGCCAACAGCGCCATGGACGGATACGCGGTGCACGCTGAGGACCTGCTCGATGCCGACGGGGGGCATCCCGTGGTGCTCAATGTGGTTGGGCATGAGGCCGCGGGCCATGTATTCGAGGGGACCGTCGGCCCTGGGGAGACCGTGCGCATCATGACGGGGGCTCCGGTCCCCGAGGGGCTCGATGCTGTCGTCAAGTACGAGATCGTCGAGGTTCTCGAGGGTGATGGCAACGAGGGTTCGCGCGTGGCATTGAGAAGGCCCGCGTCGATTGGGGAGAATATCCGCGCCGCCGGCCTCGAGGCGCACCGTGGCGAGGTGATCATGCACGCTGGCGAGGTGGTGACGTCCGCAGGTGCGGGTCTGCTTGCCAACGCCGGCGCCGCCGTCGTGCCGGTGCACCGCGCGCCTCGCGTCGGCATCATCTCCCTGGGGACGGAATTGGTCGATGCCTCGGTAGCGCCCGCGCGCGGCCAGATCCGCGACGTCAACGCTCCCGCGCTCATGGCGTCTGCGATTGCCGCGGGCGCGGAGCCGGTGTTTTACGGCATCGCCCCTGACGACGAAGAGCGCATCTGCGAGCTCGTGCGGCGCGCGGTTGACGAGTGCGACCTCGTGGTGACATCCGGAGGCGCGTCCGCGGGTGACTACGATTACGTGACAGCGCTCGTCGCCCGCGAGGGCACGGTCCTGTTCGACCGCATTTCCATGCGTCCGGGCAAGGCGGTAACCTTCGGTCTCGTCAATGACGTGCCGTTTGTCGGCCTATCGGGCAATCCTGCCGGCGCGTTTATCGGCTTCGAGCTGTTCGTTCGCCCCGCCATCCGCAAGATGCGCGGCCACTCCGATCTGCAAAGGCCCGTGCAGAAGGCGCGCGTCCAGCGCGATGTGAAGAAGCGCCAAGACCGTCGCTTCTACAATCGCGCGCGCGTTGAGCGCGATCCGGCGGGTGAGCTCGTCGCCACCGAGGCGGCGACGCAGAACTCCGCCATGCTCGTCGACCTTCATCGGGGCAATTGCCTGCTCGTGGTGCCCGATGGCCTGCGGGGCATCACCGCAGGCGATGAGGCCGAGGTGATTCGTTACGACCTGCCCGAGGGCACCGTTCTGTAAGCCACCAACCAGTTCATTCAGACTATTTGGAGGAGCCCCATGGATATCAAATTCGCGATCATCACGTGCTCTGATACGCGCGACGTCACCGAGGACGAGGCGGGGGCGGCGCTCGAGTCCCTGATCAGGGAGGCGGGATGGTCGGTATGCGCACACGACGTGGTACACGATGACATGAGGGAGATCTCCGTCGCCATACGCACCGCGACCGACGACCTGGCGGCAGACATCGTGCTCACCTGTGGCGGCACGGGTCTTTCCCCGCGTGACGTGACCCCCGAGGCCACCGCTGCGGTGTGCGAGCGCGACGTCCCGGGCATCGCCGAGGCCATCCGTTCGTATTCGCTCGCAAAGACCCGCCGCGCAATGCTCTCCCGCGCGTGCTGTATGCAGCGCGCGGTTCGCGGCGAGGACGGTCTGCCCATGGGAAAACTCGCGCTGGTGATTAACTTTCCCGGGTCGACAAAGGCGGCACGTGAATGCTGGGAGGCCATTGCCGACCAGCTCGAGCATGCCATGCAGATGTCTCGCGGCGGGGGTCATTAACATTATTCTCAACTGAGTATTATTCTCAAACAAATATAATATGAATAATGTGGGCGGGCGTACCTACGGGCTCATCCGCCTATCCATATCAGGGGGAAAGGACAGTGCATGAAGAAGATCAAGGATGGCTCCCGTAGCCGCGCGTTCGCTGGATCGCGGCTTTGGTCTCGCCGCTTTATCGTGGCGTGGGGCATGACGGTTCTGATTGCCGGCTCCCTTGCGGGCTGCGGCGGTGATACACCGGCAACGAATTCGGGCTCAAACGACCAGGACTCCAAGGAAGCAGTCGAACTCCAGGTTTTCGCCGCCAATTCGCTTGAGAAGGCAATGCCCGAGGTGCAAGAGCTGTACACCGAGAAGACGGGCGTCACGTTCGCCGATACGCAGTTCAAGGCATCCGGCGATCTCATAGAGCAAATGCGTGCGGGCGCGCAGGTCGATGCTCTCATCACGGCTTCAACCGGCACCATGGATGACGCCGTTGAGGCGGGCCTGGTCGACGACGACACGCGCTTCGACATGTTCGTGAATGACCTCGTGATCGCCAAGGCCGAAGGCTCTGACGTCGAAATCGACTCTCTTGAGGATCTCGCGAACATCGACGGCAAGGTGGCTATCGGAGACGCCGTCACGGTTCCTGCGGGCAAGTACGCAAACCAGGCGCTGTTTACCATTGGCCTGTACACAGGGGCTGCCGGTGACGACGGTGAGTACGCGCCGGAGTTCGCCGATCGCGTGGCGTTGGCCGACAAGGTGGGCACAGCCGCCAAGTACGTTTCGACCGGTGATGCGGTCATCGGCTTCGTCTATAGCTCTGATATCTTCCGGTACGATGGCATTGAGCAGGCCTTTGTGTGTCCAGAGGATTCGCATAGGCCCATCGTGTACCCTGGCGCCGTCTCCTCGACAAGCGAGCATGCCAAGGCTGCCGCGGACTTCCTCGACTTTTGCATGAACGACGCCGGCGCCCAGAAGATCTGGGCAAAGTACGGCTTCGAGCTTGCCGAATAGCTGCTTCGCCCGAATGTTCTGGCATACTGGGACGAACGCGAATGCTGGGACGAACGCGACGGCGCATGAAAAGGGAAGGGGCGGCCATCGCGGTCGCCCCTTTTGATTGCAAGATTGCTGATTGGTAGGTGTTTGACCCGTGGGAAGCAGACGTGTGGACTCCCTGTTGGGCTCAAGGCGCCCGGTTCATGCCGGAGGCCCTGCTCGGATGCGTCTTGCGTGTACCCCCGCCCGCGTGCTGGCGAGCATCATCATCGCTTTGGTCTGCATCGCCGCCGTCCAGCCTCGTGCCTATGCCGGCGAGGCCGTGCAGCGGAATTACTCCGACTACCTTGATCGGGTCGAGGTGCCCTCTGAGGGTTCGGCGACGTTCGAGGGCTCGACGTTCGGGCTCACCGGCTTCGAACGCCTGGCAAAGGGAACGGCACGCAGCGTCGACGGTGCGCCTGAAGGCTACCGGATCCCGCTCTCCGACCAAGCGAGCGTCGTGGTGATCAGGACGCCCGAAATGACGCTGGTGCACATAGACGAGGGTGTGGCGCAGCAGTTGGGACTGTATCCGTTTGTGAGTGAAAACGATTCCGTCTTATGGTCCATGATCTGTGCCCTCGATGAGGAAGCGAGTATGGGAGGTGCTCTGCTTTCCAGCATGGACGTTCCGTACATGTTGGTTTACGACGACGTGTTCACGATCGGGGACTGCCGGTATCGCTTCAATGCCCGCGCTGCTGATGGATCGCGGTTTGCCACGGTGACGTGGGCGGCGGCACCGGAGGGCCAAGCCGGGGTTGAGCAGGCTCGTGCAGCTGGCATCGATTTGGGTGCCGGTGCGTTATGGTGCGACTATGCCGAGCTTGTTCCCGCCGCCGACGTGGTCACCGATGCCCCCGTGGGCCCCACTGAACGTGCCGCGGAGTTCCTCTCGTCCATCGATTTCCGCCCCTTCTGGGTTTCGCTCAAAACGAGTGGCCTTGCGCTCGTCATCTCGTTTGTGTTCGGACTGCTCGCCGCATGGCGCGTGATGGGTACGTCGAGCCGCATCAAGGGGCTGCTCGATTCGTTCTTTACGATTCCGATGGTCCTGCCGCCCACTGTATGCGGTTTTTTGCTGCTCATGATCTTCGGACAGTCGACCGCGGTGGGCCGTTGGTTCATCGCACACGGCGTCTCGCTCGTCTTCACCTGGCAGGCGGCGGTCATCGCCGCGGTGGTCGTGAGCTTCCCCCTCGTGTATCGCACGGCGCTCGGCGCCTTCGAGTCGCTCGATGCACGCATGCTTGACGCCGCCCGCACACTTGGATGGTCGGAGTCGCGCATCTTCCGCAAGATCATGCTTCCGCTTGCCTGGCCCTCCATCGCCGCAGGCACGGTGCTCGCCTTCGCGCGCGCCATGGGTGAGTTCGGTTGCACGCTGTTCTTTGCCGGTAACTACACGGGCATCACGCAGACCATCCCGATCGCGATCTACTTCGAGTGGATGGGCGGCAACACCTCCGTCGCCTTGTTCTGGGTGGTGGTCGTCATTGCGTTCAGTTTCCTCGTGGTATGGGGGATCAACGCTTACACTGCGCGCCATCAGGGGTATCGCGATGGCGGCACGGCACCCGGTGCCCTCCGTTGCGCTTCGGTGGCGGGTCGTCGTTGCGATCGGGCGTGCGGAGTCTCTCGTCTTGCGGACTCCGGTGCTCGACCCGATTCCGTGCGCGACGGGTTGGAGGAAACCGGCGGTGACGCGCTGTGCATCGATCGTGAGGCGTTGCGTTCGCTGTTTGAGGATGGTGCGGCATGAGCCTGAGTCTTGACATCAAGAAGCGATATCCGGGGTTCTCCCTCGACGTATCTCTTGAGGCGGGGGAGGAGCGCGTTGCCCTGCTGGGGGCGTCTGGCTGCGGAAAGAGCTGCACGCTACGGTGCATCGCCGGTGTTGAGACTCCCGATGAAGGGCGCATCGTGGTCAACGGCGTGACGTTCTACGATTCCCGTGCCGGCATCGACCTTTCGCCGCAAGAACGCAAAACGGCGCTGCTGTTCCAAAGCTACCAGCTCTTTCCGCACATGACGGTCGAGGACAACGTTTGCGCAGGCATGCCGCGCACCGGTCGTGCGTACCCCAGCCACGGTTCCGAGCTCGATTTCCATCGTGCACGCGCTCGGCAGTTTTTGGACATCTTCGGTATGGCCGATTTTGCCGATCGCTATCCCTCCCAGCTATCCGGTGGACAGCAGCAGCGCGTCGCCCTGGCGCGTATGCTCGCCGCCCGCCCCGGGATCCTCATGTTCGACGAGCCCTTTTCCGCGCTCGATTCCTATCTAAAAAGCGCGCTTGAGCAGAATCTGCTCGACGTGTTCTCGGTGGTGCATCGCACGGTGCTCTACGTGAGTCATGACATCGACGAGGCGTGTCGACTGTGTGACCGCATCTGCGTGATGCACAATGGGCGCATCGAGGAGAGCGGTACAGCGAGCGAGCTCATGACGCGCCCCCAGACGCTTGCCGGCATGCGCCTGACGGGGTGCAAGAACACCTCGCGTGCGTGCAAGGTCTCTGCCACAAACGTCGAGGCCATCGACTGGGGCATGACCTTCGACGTGGGTCGCGAGGTGCCCGATGACGTTGCGTATCTGGGCGTCCGCGCGCGCCACATCCATCGAGACCGCTCGTGTGAGACGGGGAAGAGCCGCCGCAAGAGCTTCGATTTGCATGTAGCGCGCGTGAGTGATTCGCGTTTTGAGCGGCTGGTGCTGCTCGATCCGCCGCTCGCGGGCGCTCGTTCACGTATTCAGTGGAAGGTCGACATGGTGGACACGCCGAGCGACGAGCTGCCCCGTGAAGGCGAGACGCTCCGTCTCCATTTTGATGCTAGCCGGTTGCTGTTGGTTGCTAAGTAGCTGCCTGATCACGGGTGGCATAGAATTGGCTGATGTCCGCGACTGCGCGAACACGCGCTCTGCTCCTGGAGACACGTTTGCTTTGATGGCCCTCATTTTTGACCGGTTCCATCGGGCCGATTGTTCTGCCCCACTTTGCGCACAGACCCTCCATAATGGCCTTTAACTGGCAATATTCTTTGCATACCAGTATCTGCATGCTGGTCGTTGGCGGCAGTGTTGGCGCCGTTTGCGGAATGCCCATCGAGCTGGTGGGCTTATCTATCTAAATTAAATAGCATTGGGTTTCGTGCGCCTTGGATAGTTCGCATGGGAAGGCGCTGTTTGAAAGGTGTTTCATATGGGTAAGGACAGGCGTCTTGCCGCAATGGCCGTTGCCGCCAGTACATGCCTCGCGCTATCGTGGGCACCCGCGGTCGCGATTGCTCATGAGGCAGGCGACGCTGGAGCGGGGATTGGAGGTGCGGCGGCGCTTGCGGCCGATGTGAGCTCCGATAACGGCTTGCCCAAGACGATTGAATACCAAAAGGTGACGGGCGAGATCGAGTCGGGGCAAACGTATTCCCTCGTGACCACCACCGCTACTGCGGGTTCGGGTAAGACGGAGTACCGCATTTTGCATTACACGGATGGTGCGGCGGCGCTGGACAAGTGTAAAACGTCTGCTCACTCCGACGTGCTGAGTCCTGCCGACTGCACCGCCGGCAACTTTGCCGGCACCGGCGCCCACCAGTGGACCATCGAGGCGGTCGAGGGCGGCTACACCGTCAAGTCCAACACGGCGAGCGGCAAGTACCTGAACATCTCCGCAGGTGGTGCGACTCCCGGAGACGAGGCTCAGGTGCTCAAGGTCGAGCGGATGGACGATGGTTCTTTCTCCATCGGTCGTGAGGTCAGCGGTACCATGTACTACTTCGCCTTCAACAACACGGCCAACGGCTCATGGAAGGTCTCGACCGATCCCTATGGGTTCGTTGCATACAAGAAGACCGAGGTCACCCCGAACGTGATTCCGAACGACAAGCCCGCGTCCGGCGTCACGTATGACCAGCCTTATGCTTCTGGGACCGCGGGGAGCCAGTACTTCCGTATCCCCTCGTTAATCACCCTCAAGGATGGCAGCCTGCTTTCGGCTATCGATGCGCGTTGGACCACGCTCGGCGACGCCGGCGGCCTCGATACCATCGTCAGCAAGTCCACCGATGGCGGAAAGACCTGGAACTACAGCTTCCCCAACTACTTCAACGACAGCACGAACGCGTATAACAGCCATGCCACGGCGTTCATCGATCCTGTGATGGTCGAGAGGGAGGGCACCGTCTACATGATGGTCGACCTGTGGCCGGGCGGCGTCGCGCTCAACTCCGCCGCGAACAACCATCCCGTCAATGCGAGCGGCTATGTTGAGATCGATGGCGAGCAGCGCCTCGTGCTCTTTGCGTCTCCTAATCCCGATACGCAGCGCAGCGTCGGTGCGGAGCGTGGAACTGGCTACACACACTACGTCGGCGACTTTGGCGCCGACGGCTACGCTCCCGTCATCAAGGCAGACGGAGGAGCCACCGAGTTCTACGTTGACCGGGAGTATTTCCTGTTCGACGAGAACAAAGATCCCGTGTACTGTCAACAGCTGGGTAGCAGCGATTACGTCCAGCAGAACGTGTTCTATTTCAACGCCGACCTGCATGTGACGGCCACTTCGTACCTGTGGCTCGTGAGTTCGAGCGACGGCGGCGCCAGCTGGTCTGACCCGATGATGCTCAACGAGCAGGTGCGCACGAGTGTCGACAAAAATGATTGCTTCTATGGTGTGGGACCAGGCCGCGGCGTCGTGACCTCGACGGGCCGCATCATCCTGCCGTGCTACACCTATGAGTACGGTAAGGGCGACGGCCACACGAGTACCATCTATTCCGATGACGGCGTCACGTGGCACCGCAGCAATAACTTGCAGAACCAGACTTCCGAGTCCACGGTGGTCGAAGCCGATGGCAGGCTCTACTTGTTCGCCCGCCACGGCTGGTATGCCGTTTCCACCGATAACGGTGTCACGTGGAGGGACGAGAAAAGTCTGCCCGCCTCGGGGCTTACGATCGACACCGGGTGCCAGATCAACGCGATCACCTATTCCGAGAAGATCGACGGCAAGACTGCCATCATCCTGTCCTGTCCTTCGGCGAGCCGCCGCATCAATGGCACGATCAATGTCGGTTTGGTGCAGGATGACGGTGGCATCAGCTGGGACTACACCTTTGATGTCACCAAGAACGGCACCTGGTTCGCCTATTCGTCCATGACCGAGTTGCCCGATGGATCTATTGGCATCCTGTACGAGACTAAGCAGACCGCGGCAAGTGCCGACAGCATTACGTACGAGAGCTTCTCCATCGAAGATATTGCCCCTAACGCTGAGATTGGCAACGAGCGGAATGTTTCGGTGCCCCTGTACGGCGAGATCGAGTTTGAGATCGAGGGTTCGCTCAAGGGATATGAGAATGTCGACACCGCGATTCTTGGAATCAAGGTCGAGGATAATGGTGACGGTACTTCGACGGTGACGTTTGAGGGCAAGCGCGAGGGCGTGGTGGAGTTTGTCGACCCTGCGTCTGGCGTCAGCTACACGGTGACGGTTGCCCCCGAGAAGCTCGTCGAGGTTGTTGTCAGTCCCGGCGAGAGCACGACGTTGGGCGTCAATGGTGTCGAAATCGCCCACAAGCCCGATGAAAGCATCGCCTCCATCGAAGTCACGTCTCAAAAGCTCTCCGAAGTTTGGGGTGAGATTCCCGGCAGCCTGGGTTCGGACAACTCGTTTGCGGGCGAGGCTATTCGTTTGAGCGATGCGCTCTTCACGTTCACCGTGAACGGCGAGAACTGGACCGTTTCCGGTACAACGCAGGACGGCGAGACTGCATATCTCAAGATCGAGAAGGCAGGTCTCCCCGGGCAGGGGCAGGCGGGCGTCATCCAGCTTAAGTCCGAGGCGAACAACCTGTTCAGGCTTTATGACACGAGCACGAAAAAGCACCTGCATTTTTGGCGCGACGGCAAAGCCTGCTTCGACCAGTGCGGTGGTAATGACCTTGCTGGAGACTCCATGGAGCTCTATCGTCCAGCCAAGGAGGGGGAGGATGCGAGCGCATCGCCAATCCCCGGATATGTTCGCGTGACCGATGCCGCTCAGGTGGTCGACGGTGGCCAGTATCTCATCGTCGCATCAGTGGGCGAGGAGCGTTTTGTGCTTAACCCTTCGTTGGGTGTGGGTAATAAATACGCGCATGTGGTCAAGGTCGATTCTGGGCGCACCGAGCAGCGCCTCAAGGTCACGGGTGTGGCTCCCGGCGTGACCGATGCCATGGTGGGCGACACCGTGTACCGCATCACCGTCGCGGGCTACCTTGCTCCCGAGTTCGTCTGGTCCGATGATTACTCGGAGGCGACCGCGACGTTCAAACATACGGCGGGCGGTGAGACTCAGGAGCTTGTCTGCAAGGTCACGAGCGTGCGGACGGAGCCGACCGAGACCAAGGACGGGTTGGTGGTGTACACAGCCGAGGTCGAGTTCGAGGGCAACGTGTACCGAGATGAAAAGCGGGTTGTGTTGCCGGCCATCGGTGAGCAAGAACCTGGTGGCGGAACAAGCGGCGCGACCGATCAGAAGCCCAATAGCTCTACGGGATCGAATGGCGGCGCATCGCTGCCCCGCACAGGCGACCCGGTTACGATCGTTGGGTTGCTGGGCGCTGCGGGCATTTCGCTTTCCGCCATCGGTGCCAGATTGTTTCGGCGTAAGAACTAACCGGCGCTAAGTGCTTTCGACTGAAAACGCGGCAAAGGGGCATGCCTTCCTCGCCGCGTTTTCTGTCGCATTTTTGCGCAAGTGTGCCCCATCGGCGTGTCCCATGAAAACTGAAAAACAAAACAGGCCAGGGTTTTAACAACTCTGACCTGCGTCTTTTACTGGAGCGGGCGACGGGAGTCGAACCCGCCTCATCAGCTTGGAAGGCTGAGGTTCTACCGATGAACTACGCCCGCGAATGTGGTCGGGACGACAGGATTTGAACCTGCGACATCCTGCTCCCAAAGCAGGCGCGCTACCAAACTGCGCCACGTCCCGAAGGTGCTGAGCAGCTGGGGTACCATGACCCTGCTTGTCCCAAGGCGTTAGCGATTATAGAGCACCTGCGTGCATTCGGCAACGGTCATCGGCAATTGAGCGTTCATCGCATCGAAACCGCTAGGAAACATGTCCATTCCATTTCCCCTTTGGCCTATTCAGCCGTAGTACTATATGCACCGCATCAGCATTCTCATACATTGGAGGCAAACCATGACCTACACCGAGAGGGTCATCGCCGAGCTGCACGAGCGCTATGCCGATCAGCCCGAATTCATCCAAGCTGCCGATGAGGTTCTTACCTCGATCGCGCCCGCTGTCGACAAGGAGCCCGCATATGAGGAGGCGTCTCTTCTCGAGCGTCTGGTCGAGCCCGAGCGCATTGTCATGTTCCGCGTTCCCTGGGTTGACGACTCCGGTAAGTGTCAGGTCAACCGTGGATACCGCGTCGAGTTCAACTCCGCAATCGGGCCCTACAAGGGTGGCCTGCGTTTCAATCCCACGGTGACGCTGGGCATGCTCAAGTTCCTGGGTTTTGAGCAGATTTTCAAGAACTCCCTTACCACGCTGCCCATGGGCGGCGGCAAGGGCGGCTCCGACTTCGACCCCAAGGGCAAGTCCAACAACGAGATCATGCGTTTCTGCCAGTCTTTCATGACGGAGCTCTACCGTCACATCGGCCCCGATACCGATGTTCCCGCCGGTGACCTTGGCGTGGGCGGACGTGAGATTGGGTACATGTTCGGTCAGTACAAGCGCCTGCGCAATGAGTGGACGGGCGTTCTCACTGGTAAGGGGCTCTCGTTTGGCGGCTCCCTCGCTCGCACCGAGGCAACCGGCTACGGACTCGTGTACTTCGTCGATGAGTATCTCAAGTGCCACGGAGAGTCCTTCGAGGGCAAGACCGTTGTGGTTCATGGTTCCGGCAACGTTGCCATTTACGCTATCCAGAAGGTCTCCCAGCTTGGCGGCAAGGTGATTGCCGCTTCCGATACCAAGGGCTGGGTCGAGGACCCCGAGGGCATCGACTATCAGGTGCTCGAGGATATCTACAACAAGAAGCGTTCCGGCAACGACCGCGGCGTGAGTCTTGCCATGTACGTCGACGCTCGCCCGAGTGCCACTTGGCACGCGGAGGACGGCCGCGGCGTGTGGCAGCTTCCCTGCGACATCGCGTTGCCGTGCGCTCGTGAGAACACGCTGCTTCTCGAGGACGCCCAGGCACTCGTGGCAAACGGCTGCAAGGTAGTCGGCGAGGGCGCAAACATGCCCACAACCACCGATGCGACCAACTACCTCATTGAGAACGGCGTCGCCTTCATGCCCGGTAAGGCCGCGAATGCCGGCGGTGTTGCCACTTCTGGTCTCGAGATGAGCCAGAACGCCGGTCACATTTCTTGGACGTTCGACGAGGTCGACGCCAAGCTCGAGAGCATTATGCGCGGCATTTACCATGCCTGCGATGATGCCGCTGCCGCATACGGCTTCGAGGGCAATTACATGGTCGGCGCCAATATCGCTGGATTCAAGAAGGTTGCCGATGCCATGATCGCTCAGGGCATCGTCTAGGAGCATCGTGGCTTGGGGCTTCTGGAGCCCCTAGACCTTGCGCTCTTAACCGGTCTGGCAGCGCCTGACCGTAAGCGGGGCTCGCGCATGGGCGTGGGCCCCGCTTTGGTATCCAGGTTGCTAGCATCTCGAAAATGTTGTCTGAGCAATAATACTTACGAATATCGACAATATGTACCTTCGGGTCCGGATAGGGACCATTTTGGAGGAATGCATTTGCTGTGAAACGCCTTAAAGCGCTGGGATAACAAACAGGTGTTAATTAAAAGAGGGCTCTTCTTTGTACACTATGCCTTCGAAGTTGCTTAGTAGCGTCTTCGGTACCTTTCCTGACTGCTCAAAGGCACACATTGTCATTTTTTGTAAGTGAGTCATAACAAGTGCCATATACTCGAGTGCGTTAATTGCCGAGACCGACAGCCTGGCGCAATTCTCTGAGCAATTCCGGGCATTTTGAAGCGTATGCACGAGCTCGGGGACTAAACTGGATCTGCTTTCTCCGATAGAGTGTGCGTGCGACTGATTCGAGTGCCGCCGCATCTTTGAGCTGCAGGTCGTTTAGCCGGTATACGTCAACGTTCATGCTCATGAGCCCGAGTGCCCGCGCCTCATCTCGACGACGTATCGTTGACTCGTCGTGGTAGCTACCGTTGTACTCAAGAATCGCTTTGAAGCGAGGAAGATATGCATCGGCTATGACATACGGCAATCCCGACAGCATGGAGGCTTTTCCTGTCAGTACAATCTTGTAATTCGGTTTAAGTGGACCGCAATTAAATCCGCCCAGAGAGTGGGGGAGGGCAAACATGCAGTACGTGATTGCCTCCATGGGCGAACGACTTGAGCCCGTTGCAACGGATATGGCTTGGCGTGCCGCCTCTCTTCCCGCAACCCATTTTGAATCGGAATGGTACTTGCGTATTTCCTCAAGTGAGGTAGCGGGCTCGCAATCATAATATCCGCTTGCCTTGCCGATGAAGTCCAGCCCATCGTCATCTTCTTCGGCAACATTGCGTTCGGGAAGAGACCACGATCCGGTGAGTTCTTCAATAAGGGCGAGCTGCTCGGCAAAAGTCAGCTCTCCCGCTAAATCGCACACGAGCGCAGCTGGAGATGTATGCAGGGGTATGTGCAGCTGTGATGCGGGTTTTTGACGCTTCTTGTTGCAGACAAGCGCGTAGCCGTTCTTTTTGCTATTATGTTCGCCTGTGTGACTAGCTGCGGGCGTGGCGGAATTGGTAGACGCGCTGGATTTAGGTTCCAGTGGGGTTCCCGTGAAGGTTCGAGTCCTTTCGCCCGCACCACACACGCACACAAGGTACCAAAGGGACCCCGGCACCCACATATGCCGGGCATGTATTAGAGGAGGAACGTTGAACATCACTTCTGACGTGAAGGACGCCAAGCTCACCGCCACGGTCACCATCCCGGCTGCCGACGTCGACGCGGCCATCAAGAAGGCCTACAAGGAGGCTGCCAAGAAGTACCGTTTCCCCGGCTTTCGCGCCGGCAAGGCCCCGCGTCCCGTGATCGACTCCGCCCTGGGTAAGGAGGCCGTGCTCGCGCAGGCCACCAATGAGCTGATCGGCGCCAACGAGGGCAACGTCCTCAACGAGCTTGACATCGTTCCCGTCAAGGAGGGCGATTACCAGGAGATCGACCTGTGCGTCGATGGCACCGACTACACCTATGTGGTCGAGTTCACCCTGCGCCCCACCCCCGAGCTCTCCTCTTACGATGCCGTTGAGATCGAGATGCCTCCCGCGGAGGTCACCGAGGCCGAGATCGACCAGCAGGTCGACATGCTCATGGGTTACCACGCCACGTTTGAGGACGTCGAGCGTGGCGTCGAGGCCGCCGATTATGTGACCGTTGACATCAAGAACGTCGCCAACGCCGAGGCGCTCGCCGGCGAGGGCCGCATGATCGCCATGGGTTCCGGTAATCTGCCGAAGGAGTTCGACGAGGGCTTGATGGGCATGAACGTCGACGAGACCAAGACCATTTCTTGGACGCCAGAGGTCGAGGGTGCCGAGGAGGCTTCCGTCGAGGTCACCGTCAAGAGCGTCAAGGAGCGCAAACTCCCCGAGCTTACCGATGAGTTCGCAAAGACCAACTTCGGCTTCGATGGCATTGACGCCATGCGCGACGCCGTGAAGCTCGAGATCGAGTCTGACAAGTCCTCCCAGCTCCCGCAGCTCAAGGAGAATCGCGCTGTCGCCAAGCTCGCCGAGCGTCTTCAGCTTGACGAGATGGACGAGGACTACGAGCAGTCCGTCTTCCAGGAGCTCGGCCAGAATTTCCTGCAGAGCCTCTCCGCTCGCGGCATGAGCCTCGACGGCTGGCTGCAGGCCAACCGCATCAGCTCTGAGGAGTTCATCTCCGACCTGCACCGTCAGGCCAACGACGTTGCCCGCGAGTCCCTCGCCCTCGACGCGCTCGCTCGCGAGCTCAAGGTCGAGGTCACCGACGAGGATGTCAACGGCGAGTTCGAGCGCGCTGGTGTTGAGGACGTCGAAGCCTCCAAGGCTCAGTTCCTCGCCGAGGGCCGCATGCCCGCCATCCGCGATTCCATTCGTCGTTCCAAGGCTGTCGACTGGTTGGTCGAGAACGCTAAGGTGACCGAGGTCGACGAGGCCGCTCGCGCCGCTGAGGCCAAGGCCGAGTAGCGTATCTGCGTCACGCCCGCCGGACTCTGTGCTCTCGCATGGCCTTCGGCAAAAATGGCGTATCATAAGCGGCTGTACGGCTGATTTGCGTACGGTGCCCCATCGCGCTCGGCGGGATTGGGCACCGTACATTTCTATCGAGTGCCAAATGTTCTTCAGCGTTCACTCGATGACGACCAAACAGCATCTTCAGGCGCCGATTCGCGGCGTCCTATCCCGAAGGGAGCCATATGATCCATCGCATCGACTCTGCGCTCGTGCCTTACGTCGTCGAGCAGACTCCTCGCGGAGAGCGCAGCTACGACATCTATTCGCGCCTACTCAACGATCGCATCGTCTTCCTTGGCGAGGAGGTCAATTCGGTGACCGCGAACCTCGTGATTGCACAGCTGTTGCATCTTGAGAGCCAGGATGCCGAGAAGGACATTTCGCTCTACATCAACTCGCCGGGCGGTGAGGTTTATTCGGGCCTTGCCATTCTGGATACCATGAATTACATCAAGCCCGATGTTTCCACCATCTGCGTTGGCATGGCGGCGTCAATGGCTGCGGTTCTTCTTGCGAGCGGTGCCAAGGGCAAGCGCTTCTGCCTGCCCCATTCCAAGATCATGATCCATCAGCCCAGCGGCGGTGCCCAGGGCCAGCAGACCGAGATTGAGATCGCCGCCCGCGAGATCCGCGAGACGCGCACCACGCTCAACCACATCTTGTCCGATGCCACGGGCAAGCCTTTTGAGCAGGTTGAACAGGATACCGAGCGTGATCATTACCTCCGCGCCGATCAAGCCCTCGAATACGGCCTTATCGACCGCATCGTGACCTCCCGCAACGACTCCGGGAGCGAGCACTAATGGCGGGGGAGGACTTTGGCCGTACGCCGGGCTCCGATGGTGAGGTTCCGGTCCGCTGCTCATTCTGCGGCAAGACGCAAGATCAGGTGCGCAAGCTCGTGCGCGGGCATGACGGCATGTTCATCTGCGACGAGTGCGTTGAGGCGTGCAATGAGATTCTCGAGCAGTCCTTTGCCCAGGACGAGATGATGCGCGCCTTTGGGGCCGCTTACGCTGCTCAACAGGATGGGGCTGCCGCGCCGGAGTCACCGGTAGAGGAGGCTCCCGCACCGACCATGCGCGAGACCGCGTCGAAGCTCATCACGCGCGTTCCCACGCCGCATGAGATCTATGATGCCCTGTCGCAGTACGTCATGGGTCAGGAGGACGCTAAGCGCGCCATGTCCGTGGCGGTGTACAACCACTATCGTCGCGTGCTCGAGGGGGATGCGTCGGATGCCGCTGCCCGTGGTGCCCACGCTGCGTCCCTGGACGAAGATGTCGAGCTTGCCAAGAGCAATATCTTGCTGCTCGGTCCCACCGGCACCGGCAAGACGTTGCTCGCCCAGACGCTCGCCCGCGTGCTCGAGGTCCCGTTCGCCATCGCCGATGCCACGGCGCTCACCGAGGCGGGCTATGTGGGCGAGGACGTCGAGAACATCCTGCTCAAGCTCATCACCGCCGCCGACGGCGATATCGATCGCGCGCAGATCGGCATCATCTACGTCGACGAGATCGACAAGATCGCACGCAAGGCGGAGAACCTCTCCATTACGCGCGACGTCTCCGGTGAGGGCGTGCAGCAGGCGCTCCTCAAGATCCTTGAGGGTACCGTCGCGAGCGTCCCGCCCACGGGCGGACGCAAGCACCCTCAGCAGGAGCTGCTCCAGATCGACACCACGAACATCTTGTTCATCTGCGGTGGCGCGTTCGTGGGACTCGACAAGATCATCTCCGATCGCGTGGGCAACCAGGGTATCGGCTTCAATTCCGAGATTGCCGGCCCCACGTCCAAGGACGAGAATGTGCTCCTTAAGCAGGTGTTGCCTGAGGACCTCAACAACTTTGGCATGATCCCCGAGTTCATCGGCCGTACGCCGGTGATCACCCAGACCCAGGCCCTCTCCGAAGATGACCTGGTGGGCATCCTCACGGAGCCCAAGAACGCCGTGGTCAAGCAGTATCGCCGCATGTTTGCCATGGAGGGCGTCGAGCTCGTGTTCGAGGCCGAGGCTCTGCATGAGATCGCCAAGAAGGCCCTTGCTCGCAAGACGGGCGCCCGCGGCCTGCGTAGCATCTGCGAGGAGCTGCTCCAGCAGACGATGTTCGACCTGCCGAGTGAGCAGGGCGTGAGCCAAGTTGTGGTGACCGCAGCCGCCGTGCAGGGAGACGAGCAGCCTCGCCGCGTTTACGAGGGATCCGACATCGACCTGGACTAACGTATCCATAGGAAGGACACTCATGGCAGAAGAGATGCCCAAGAATTACGATCCGGCGGTCAATGAGCCGGCGATCCTCAAGAAGTGGCTCGATGGCGGCTACTACAAGCGCCGCAAGGGCGTGGGCGACTGCACCGTCACCATCCCGCCGCCCAACGTGACGGGCATCCTTCACATGGGCCACGCCACCGACGACTCCATTCAGGACGCCATTGTTCGCATGGCCCGCATGCGCGGTCGCTCCACGCGTTGGATTCTCGGCACCGACCACGCGGGTATCGCCACCCAGACCAAGGTCGATAAGAAGCTCAAGTCCGAGGGCATCTCCCGCTTGGAGATCGGGCGTGACAAGTTCATCGATGCCTGTTGGGATTGGACGCACGAGTACGGCGGCACCATCGTCGAGCAAATCAAGCGTATGGGCTGCTCCGTCGATTTCGACGGCGAGCGCTTCACCATGGACGACGAGTACGCCGAGGCAGTGCGCAAGGTCTTCTGTGATTGGTACCACGATGGCCTGATCTACCGTGGCAAGCGCATCGTTAACTGGTGCCCCAGCTGCACCACCGCCATCTCCGACGATGAGGCCGAGTACAAGGACGAGAAGGGCCACCTGTGGCACCTCCGCTACCCGCTGACCGAGCCCGTCAACGGCCAGGAGTACATCGTCGTGGCCACCACACGCCCCGAGACCATGCTGGGCGATACCGGTATCGCCGTGTCCAGCAAGGATCCCGAGAAGGCTGCCTTCGTGGGCAAGACCGTCAAACTCCCGATCGTGGACCGCGAGATTCCCATCTTCGACGACTGGCATGTGGATCCGAACTTCGGCTCCGGTTTCGTCAAGGTCACCCCGGCGCACGACCCCAACGACTACGCGATGGGCGAGGCCCACGGCCTGGAGAAGATCAACATCTTCGACGAGCATGCCGTGGTGGTCGAGGGCTACGGTGAGTTCACCGGAATGACCCGCGACGAGTGCCGCGAGGCTGTCCTCGCTTGGTTCGAGGAGCACGGCCTGCTCGACCATATCGAAGAGCACGATCACTCCGTCATGCACTGCTACCGCTGTGATAACACGCTCGAGCCCTGGCTCTCCGAGCAGTGGTTCGTCGCGGTCGACAAGTTGAAGGCCCCCGCGCTCGACGCTGTGCGCGACGGTCGCGTGACCTTCCACCCCGCCCGCTGGACCGACACCTACACCACCTGGATGGAGAACCTGAAAGATTGGTGCATCTCCCGCCAGCTGTGGTGGGGTCATCGTATCCCCGTGTTCTACTGCGAGGAATGCGGTTGGGAAGACGCCTGCATGGACGACGTCACCGTCTGCCCCAAGTGCGGCTGCACCCACGTTCACCAGGACGAGAACGTGCTCGACACCTGGTTTAGCTCCCAGCTGTGGACCTTTGCCACGCAAGGGTGGCCGCAGCACCCCGAGCAGCTCGAGGGTCATCACCCCACTACGGCGCTCGTCACCGCACGCGACATCATCGCGCTGTGGGTTGCCCGCATGGTCATGAGCTCCCTGTACTTCCTCGACGAGGTGCCGTTCCACGATGTCGTGATCTACCCGACGATCCTTGCCAAGGACGGCAGCCGCATGTCCAAGTCCAAGGGCAACGGTGTGGATCCCATGGACCTCATCGACATGTACGGCGCCGACGCCATGCGTTTCAACCTGCTCACGCTGTGCACCACCAACCAGGACGTCAAGTTCGACGCCGACATCGACAAGAAGACCAAGGCACTCAAGGGTTCCGCCCGCACCGAACAGGCCCGCTCCTTCGTCACCAAGATCTGGAATGCGAGCCGGTTCCTGCTTATGAACATGGATGGCTACACCCCGGGCGAGCCGGTTGCCGAGACCGCTGCCGACGCCTGGATGTTCAGCCGCCTCGCGAAGGCCGCCCAACTCGTCACCGAGGGCATTGAGCACTATACGTTCGGCGAGATGGCGCGCGGTGTTCAGAACTTCTTCTGGAACGAGGTCTGCGACTGGTACGTCGAGGTCACCAAGACCCGTCTTAAGGATGACGCGGCGCGCCTCCAGGCCCAGCGCAACCTCATGTTCGTCCTCGACGCCTCTCTGCGCCTGATGCACCCGCTCATGCCGTTCGTGACCGAGGCCATTTGGGACCAGATGCCCGCAAGCTGGCTCGACGTGAACGAGGACGGTTCGATTGAGCGCGCCGAGGCTCTCATGATCGCCTCCTGGCCCGAGCCTGCGGACCTCGCCCGTTTCATCGACGAGCCCGCCGAGCGCACGTTCGAACTTGCGCGCGCACTCGTGTCCGATGTTCGTTCCACGCGCGCCCGCTATCGCATCTCCCCCAAGCAGGAGTTGCGCTGCGAGGTCAAGGCCGGCACTGCCGAGGTTGCCGAAGACATTATCGGCATGGCCGACTTCATCCGCGGATTGGCCAATGTGAGCGAGCTCGTGGTTCTCACGGCCGATGAGTTCGTGAAGCCCGAGAAGGCCATCGCTCTCGCTGGTCCGGATTTCGACGCCTACGTCGTCATGGGTGATCTTGTCGATTTCGACGCCGAACGCGCCCGCATGGAGAAGGAATTGAAGGCTGCCGAGAAGGAGCTCGCAGGCGCCGAGCGTATGCTCGGCAACGAGGGGTTTGTGGCGAAGGCCGCCCCCGAGGTCGTTGCCAAGAAGCGCGAGCGTGCCGCTGAGCTGGTGGAGACCATCGCTGCCATCAAGGCGCAGCTTGAGGACTTCGCATAGTCGGCTTTCCCAGACACCCCATCTCCGGTCGAACCTAAAGGCTTATGTACGTCCGTACACCGCGCCTTTACGTTCGGCCGGATTTGGGGCACCTGGAAAACCCTAGACATGGATACAACTGAGATAGGTTACTCCCCAGCTGCGCCCCGGATGCAATTGGGGCCAGTGCCGGTAGTATGGGGAGGGCACATATGGCAGATAACGAAAACGGCACGGTGATGCTTCCACCGGCGAAGACGCAAGAGGCATTCGTCCATATCGGCTTTGCCAAGGCGCGTCTCACGCGCGGTCGGGCGTTCGTTTTGGCGATCCTAGCCGGCGCATTTGTGGCCCTGGGCGCGTCGTTCATGCTCATGGTACGGTCCGATGTGTCGCTTTCCCCGACCATCTCGCTCGTTTTGGGCGGTCTCGCGTTCTGCCTGGGCCTGTTTTTGGTGCTCGTTGCCGGTGCCGAGTTGTTCACCGGTAACTGCCTCATGGTTATCGGCGCGCTCGATGGGCGGTATCCGCTCGTTCGTATGCTGCGTAAATGGGCGATTGTGTACGCGGGCAACGCCGTGGGAGCCCTTTTGGTGGTCGTGTTGCTCCTCGTTTCGGGCTTTGCCGAGATGCAGGGAGGAGCCGTCGGCGAGCTTGCTTGCTCGGTCGCGGCATCTAAGGCGTCCTTAAGTCCGGTCGTCGCGTTCTCGCGCGGCATCCTGTGCAACGTGCTCGTTTGCCTTGCCGTGTGGATGGGCAGCGCTGGCAAGACGGTGTGTGACAAGCTCGCTGCCGCCATACTGCCCGTGGTCGCCTTTGTGGTCCTGGGTTTTGAGCACTCGGTCGCGAACATGTTCTTTCTCCCGCTTGGCTTGGCTATCGAGGCGTTGTGGGGCGGTTCGTCCGTGGTGGTGCTGGGGGTTGCCTCTAATCTCGTGTTCGTCACGCTTGGCAATATCGTGGGCGGCGTCGCGATCGCTGCCGCGTACTGGTTTGTGTACGGCCGCGAAGATCGCAATTAGGAGGGCTGCATGAAGCGCCAGGGAGTCTATAGCGTTCCGTTCGAAGTGGCCGAGCTCGCCTATGATGACGCGGTTGCCATCGCTGCCGATACCGGCAAGATCTCCGGCGACGCGGGCCCGCTGCTCGAGACGGTGGTCGATATGCTCGAGGAGCTTGAGCGCCCCGATGAGCACTTCGATTGCATTCAGGTCGCCGGAACGAACGGCAAGACATCCACCACGCGCTTTGCCGCGGCCATCCTGCGTGGCGAGGACAAGCGAACCGCCCTGTACACGTCTCCCCAGCTGGTGCGCTACGAGGAGCGCATGGAGGTCGACGGCGCCGTGGTCAAGCCCTCAGAGTTCGCACATGGCGTGTCCGTCGCGGCTGAGGCGGGTCGTCGGGTGAACGCGCATCGCGTCGCCGCCGGGGAGCCATCCTACACGATCACGCCGTTCGACCTGCTGACCGTGGCGGCGATGGTGGTGTTCGCGGAGGCCCGCGTTGACGTGGCGGTGCTCGAGGTCGGCCTGGGCGGGCGCTGGGACGCCACGAGCGCGACTGATCCCGTTGCCGTCGCGATCACGGGCATCGGCCTCGACCATACGCGTATTCTGGGTGACACGCTCGGGCAGATCGCGTGCGAGAAGGCGGCGGTCATCAAGCCGGGTCGCTTTGTGGTTTTGGGCGAGGGTACGCATGTGCCGGAGGTCCAGCGCGTCATGAACGAGCGCTGCGCTGCATGTGGCGTGACGCCCTGGGTCGTTTCGCACGAGACGCTCCGCGAGCCCGATCGCATTGGGGGCGTCGTGTCGTTTCGCACCCGGACCCCCCGCGCGGAATATCGCGTGGACATGCGCAAACCTGCATATCAGCCGCAAAACGCCGCGTGTGCCATCGCGTTGGCCGAGGGATACCTTGGATGCGCTCTGAACGTCGGCGCGCTCGAGAGAAGCCTCGACTCCTGTCCCATACCGGGCCGCTTCGATGTGGTCCGCACCGACCCGTTGGTGCTCGTCGACGCCTGCCACAATCCTCAGAGTTGCGAGAACTTTGTGCGCGCACTCAACGAGGTGGAGCCCTGCATGTCCAATCGACCCGCCCTGCTCATCGCCGCTCTTTCCGACAAGGATGTGTCGGGCATCGTCGATGTGCTCGTGCCGGCGTTTCCGCAAATCGTCATCGCGCAGACCGCGAGCGACCGTGCGATGCCCGCCGGGGAGCTCGCGGATCTCGTGCGAGCCAAACTCGGCTCACTGGGTCGCGATGAGGGGGATGTGCTTTCCGTCTTTGAGGACGTCGCATCTGCGCTCGATTGGGCAACTGCTTCCGGGCTGGAGCTGGTCGCGGCTGGTACCATCACGCTGGCGGGGGAAGTCGCCGGCCTTCTGCGGCGTTAGGCCATCCGATTCTCCGCGCGGCGGCTTGCGCGTTGCATCGTGGCCGCCGCGCGGCGAATTCCGACACGCCTCGTGCGATGAGTGGTATCATCTGTCGATGTGTTCGATAATGTTCGAAATGTGTGTATATATGTTCGGAGGCAATCGATGGCAATCATCTACGCAGCAGTGTTCGCTGTCTGCTTCTTCTCGTCGATCATCGGCGCGATCTGCGGCATCGGTGGCGGGGTCATCATCAAGCCCGTGCTCGACGCACTCGGGGTGTTCCCTGTTTCGACCATCAATTTCCTCTCGGGATGCACGGTCCTGTCCATGACCGCCTACTCGGTCCTGCGCTCCCGCGTCTCCGGTGCCTCGCAGATCGACTTCAAGACCGCCACGCCGCTTGCCATCGGCGCGGCAGTGGGCGGCCTGGTGGGCAAGGATCTCTTCAGCATGGTCGAGGGCCTGTTCGACACGCCCAACACCGCCGGCGCGGTGCAGGCCGCGGTGCTCATGGTCATCACCATCGGAACCCTCGTCTACACCGTCAATAAGGAGAAGATCGCCACCAAGCGGGTCAGCGGGGCCCTTGCGTGCGCGGTCATCGGCCTGTTCCTCGGCATCATGTCGAGCTTCCTCGGTATCGGCGGCGGTCCCATCAACCTCGTCGTCCTTTATTATTTCTTCAGCATGGAAACCAAGGAGGCCGCGCAGAACTCCCTGTATATCATCCTGTTCTCACAGGCTGCGAGCACTGTTCGCAGCATCCTCACGATGGATCTTGCGAGCATTAGCATTGCGTTGATTGCGGGCATGGTTGCCTGTGGCATTTTGGGCGGCGTCGCCGGTCGTGCTATGAACAAGCGCATCGATTCCGAGCGAGTTGACAAACTGTTCATCGGCCTCATGGTCGTTATCATCCTTATCAATGTCTACAACATCGCGAAGTACACCGTGCTGGCATAAATCGCTCGGCACCATCGCCTCGCACTGAAGAGACGGGCTCCTCTCCACACGGGGAAGGGCCCGCTTTGGGGTTCGGGCGACAGGTGGGGTGCTCGAACCCTTGGAAGCGTTTTAGCGCAACGTGCGCGCAATCGCGATCATGTCGGGGGCGGCGTATTCGAGGAAGTCGCGGTATCCGCAATAGTCCTCGCGATAGTAGCAGGTATTGAGGCGCTTGCAGTTCTTGTGGCAGATGCGCTCGAAGGGGCAGTCCGCGCACAGGGTGCAATCGCGCCTGGGTTCGGCGATGAACGTGCGGAGCGCGTCGCAGGTGGCCATGTCCTCCAGTGAGTTTTCGCGGATGTTGCCCAGGCAATATCGGTCGAGCACGTAGAAGTCGCAGGGGTACACATCTCCGTTGCCCTCGACCACGAACTGCGGTGCGCATGCCCCGAGCATGCCGCACTGCTGGGGCCAAACGCCTGCGAACAGGGGTATCACGTTGTCGAAGAGCGTCACGCTCATGCGGTCGCCGCGCTTGAAGTCCTCGAGCCACATGCGGAAGAACGTTTTGTAGAAGCTCGCGAAGCTCTCGGGCTCCAGCGAGTACTCGTCGTTCGTCTCATCGAGTCCCGGCAGGCAGGGGATGAGTTGGACGAAGCCGAACTTGTGCTGTTTGTAGAAGCGGTAGAGCTTTTGGGGGTGATGGGCGAGCTGGTCGGTGAGGACGGTGAGGATGTTGAATTCCGCGCCTGCCCGCCTCAGCGCCGATATAGCATCCAGCACGCGGCCCATGGTGCCCACGCCGCGCGCATCGGGTCGCAGCCAGTCGTGCATCTCGGGATAGCCGTCGATGGAGACGCCCACGAGGAAGTCGTGCTCGGCGAGGAACTCGGCCCAGGTGTCGTCGATGACGTAACCGTTGGTCTGGATGGCGTAGTGGACCGTCTGGCGCTCGCGAGCCTCATCGACGTGCGCGCAGAACGAGCGGAAGAACTCGAGCCCCGCGCAGGTGGGTTCGCCACCCTGGAAGGCAAAGGTCACCTCGGTGTCGGGGCCGAGCGCGAATGCAGCATCGATGATGGCCTCGGCGCATGGGGCCTCCATGACGCCGTGGTTCGCCGTCTCGCGGTGCTCTGCGACATCCGCGTAGAAGCAATAGCGGCAGCGCATGTTGCACGTCGAGCTGGCGGGTTTGATGAGAAACGAGATGTGCTTCATGGGTCCTCGCAGCGGGTCGTTGTGGTCTGATGAGGAGTCTACCATGTTGATTTGAGCTTCGAGGGCTTCGGGCGCGGTACACTATTTGGAGAGATATCCAATTTGAGGAGTGGCCATGAATCCCATTGATGAACTGCGTCGAGCTCTGCCTACACTCACCAAATCAGAATTGAAGGCCGCCGAGCGGATCCTGAACGACCCGAATATCATGTTGGGCAGCAGCATCACCAACCTGGCAAAGCTCACCGGTTCATCCAACTCCGCGATTATCCGCATGTGCCAAAAGCTCGGATATGATGGGTTCGCCGAATTCCGCTTCTCCTTCAACCGGGCCATGATGGCAGCTGAGAGCCCCTCTGTGGAAGCGGATCACGACGATTCGAATAGGCTCGTCGACACGTATGCTCGATATATGCATCTGATTCCCCAGTGTGTCTCCAAGGAGCAATTCGACGCCCTCGCCGAGGCGATCGTTCAGGCCAGGCGGCTTGTAATTTGGGGGTCGAACAGGACGTTTCAGAGCGCGATGCAGCTTTCTCATCGTCTGACGAGACTCGGTATTTTCAATAAACCGACTGATGACGCCATCGTCATGTCCGATGATGCAGCGATATTAGAGAGCGGAGACGTTTGCATCGTCTTGAGCATGCAGGGTCGAGGTAATTGCATGTATGGCGAGGATATGGATGTGATGCGCGTGCGCGGGGTCGATGTGCATCTGGTGACCATGGACGGCAGGTCGAGCCTCGTTCCGCACGCTTCCGAGGTATATGTGCTTCCCTGGATCAGCCATGATGACTCGATAAACTTCTACGAAGACCAGGTAATCGTTTACATGTTCATAGAGATGCTCCTGTTGAACATCTCTCGAAATTTCTCCTAGTGTGAACGGCATGAAATGGATAACTATCCATAGTATGCCGTTCATCGTGGAAAACTATCCACTCACGGACAAATATCCAATAGAGAACGGACATATATCCAAATCGACTACTCTATAAGATGAAGAGCGGTTCCGGGCCCGAATCGCTCCCGTGTTTCTGCACCGAGAGAAGAGGGAAGAGATGGAGAAGTTCCAAGCTCTGATGGAGAAGACGCTCGTCCCGTTTGCGACTAAGCTCTCCAACAACAAGGTCTTGAAGGCCATTTCGGGCGGTTTCGGCATGCTGCTGCCCATCATCATGGTCGGCGCCATCGCGTCGCTGCTCGCCGGCTTGAGCATTACGCCCTATCAGGAGTTCATCACCGCGAATGGCCTCAAGACGGTGTTCTCGTATGTGACCACGTATACGACGAACATGCTGTCCCTGTATGCCGCATTCGCCATAGGCAAATGCATGGCCGAGCAGCTTGACTGCGAGGGTCAGTCTTCCATTATCGGAATAGCCTCGCTGTTCGTGTTCCTGCTGCTCATTCCTTCCGGCATTGCTGCCGACGGCACCGCGGTCGCCAACATGATCGACATGACTTACTTTGGGTCTGCCGGCTTGTTCTCCGCGATGATCCTCGGTATCGTCGTTCCCGCCATCTACGCGGTCTTCATTAAGAGGAACATCACCATCAAGATGCCCGATGGCGTCCCTCCGTTCGTTTCCAAGGGTTTCGCCGGCATCATCCCCGTGCTGTGCATCACCATCCTGTTTGTCATCGTCCGCCAGCTCTGCGCCCTGACCCCCTTTGGTTCCTTTGACGGAATGATCTATGGCTTGCTCAAGGCCCCGCTCGCCTCGTTGAGCGAGAGCCCGCTCACCTTCGGCCTCCTGGTCCTTCTGTGCAATCTGCTGTGGTTCTTCGGCATCCATGGCGGTATGGTCACGATGCCTTTCATCACCATGCTGTACATGCCCGCCGCCCTCGAGAACCTCGATGCGTTTGCAGCGGGCGCCGCGGCCCTGCCCAACATCCTCACCAACACGTGGTGGTTCACCTTCGTCCAGCTCGGCGGGTCCGGCGGCATCATCGGCCTTGTTCTGTGCATGCTCTTCGTGGCCAAGAGCGAGCGCTACAAGTCCCTCGGTAAGATGGCAATCGCCCCGGCGCTCTGCGGAGTTTCCGAGCCCGTCGTCTTCGGTATGCCCCTCATGCTCAACGTCATGATGTTCATTCCCATGATCCTGACGCCTCTCCTGAGCTTCGTTCTTTCCTACGCGGTGACTTCCATCGGGCTCGTTCCCGTTCTGAATGGAATGCAGCTGCAGACCGGTACCCCTGTGCTCCTGTCCGGATTCCTTACGGGCGGTTGGCGGGCAATGATCTGGCAGGCGGTTCTCGTCGCCCTCCAGTTCGCCATCTATTTCCCGTTCTTCAAGATGCTCGACAAGCAGGCATATGCCGACGAGCAGGCAGCCGCCAAGGAGGCGTAAGCGCTGATGGACAATCGCTCCAACATCGTGTGGTTCGTCGCGGACCAGATGCGCGCGGACTCAATGGCCCATCTGGGCAATCCGGCGGCGAGCACCCCCAACCTCGACGCCATGGCGGAGGAGGGCGTGTCCTTCGCGGACGCGTACTGCCAGAATCCCGTTTGCGTTCCGAGCCGCTGCAGCTTCTTGACCGGCCTGTACCCCCACACGCTTGGTCACCGCACGATGCACTTCATGATGCATCGCGAGGATCCCAATATCCTCAAGACCATGAAGGAGGCCGGGTATGAGGTCGTGTGGATCGGTCGCAACGACTTCATCCCGGGCTCATGGAGCAAGGAGGCGTATTGCGACCATTTCTTCGATGGAACCGACCTAGTCGACAAGGTGGGCGTCGAGGGTCTCAAGATGAACTTCGGCGGGAAGAACTTCCCCACGCCCGAGGTGCCCGAGGTCTTCGAGGGGCACGATCTCAAGTACTCCTTCTTCCAGGGGAAGTACCCCGAGGGTTCGCTCAATAGCGACTTCGACTGGAACTGCGTGAATGCCGCCCTGGCGTTCCTGGATTCCATTGATCCTGAGAAGCAGGAAAAACCCTTCTTCGTCTATTGCACGCTTTCGTTCCCGCATCCCCCGTACGGTTGCGAGGAGCCATGGTATTCGCTCGTCGACCGTTCGGCGTTACCGCCTCGCCGCCCCGATGTCGAGACGCTCGAGGGTAAGGCCGGCATACTGACCGCAATCCGAGAGCGTCAGGATATGAAAGGTTGGGGAGAGCCCCAGTACGATGAGATGCGCGCGGTGTATCTCGGCATGGTCGCACGTTGGGACCACATGCTCGGCTTTGTGCTCGACAAGCTACGCGAACGAGGGCTGTACGACGACACGAACGTCTTCGCGTTCAGCGATCACGGTGATTTGACGGGTGACTACGGCATCGCGGAGAAGTGCCAGAACTCCTTCGAGGATCCCTTGACGAACGTGCCCCTCGTGGTCAAACCCGCCGCATCGGTGCCGGTTGAGCCGGGCGTGCGCCACGGCGTCGTCGGTTTAATCGACCTCCCCGCGACAGTCGCGGAGATCGCCGGTGTGGATCTGGGGTACGTGCAATTTGGAAGCTCCCTGATGGGGGCGATCTCCGGCAAGGATACGCCGCATGACGCGGTGTTCTGCGAAGGTGGCCGAATCCACGGAGAATGGCAGGCGATGGAGCCGGAGCACGGTCCTGAGTCTGCGTATTGGCCACGGATCTCGGCCCAGCACGAAGAAGGGCCCGCTCACACCAAGGGCGCGATGGTGCGCATGGGCAACCTCAAGTACATCATGCGCCTGTACGAGGGCGATCAGCTCTACGACCTAGAGGCTGATCCCATGGAGCTCGTCAACCTGGTCGATGACCCGACGTACGACAAGGCCGCCGCTCGGCTGCGTGACAGGCTTCTCAAGTTCTATATGGAGACGGCCGATTACGTGCCGCCCAAATTCGACAAACGCTAGGAGGGCCAATGGCCGTATCCGAGGAAGTACAGCTGATTAGCTTTCAGATCATCGCGAGCGTCGGCACCGCGCGCTCATGCTACATCCAGGCGATCGATTGCGCCGAGCAGGGTGATTTCGAGGGAGCAGAGAAGCTGATCGAGGAGGGCGAGGAGCAGTTCCGCGCCGGGCATGACGCCCACTTCGGGCTGATTCAGAAAGAGGCTGCGGGGGAGTCGAGCGAGTTCGCGTTGATCCTCATGCATGCTGAGGACCAGCTCATGAGTGCCGAGGCATTCGGGATTCTCGCTCATAAAATCGTGAATGTGTACAAGAAGATGGAGGATTGTATCCATGCGTAACATCATGTTGTTCTGTGCCGCAGGCATGTCCACGAGCATGCTGGTTGAGCGGATGAAGGCGGCGGCCGCCGACCAGGGCTATGAGGTCGAGATAGCCGCACATGCCGTCTCCGAGGCGGCGAAGCTCGGAGGTGATGCGGATTTCATCCTACTCGGTCCGCAGGTCCGTTTCGAGGTCGACCGTGTCAAGGGGCTGTTCTCCGACAAACCCGTCGAGGCGATCGATACGGTCATGTACGGCACCATGAACGGCGCCGGCGTGATCAATCATGTCCGCGAGGTCCTTGGAGACTAGCGACGAGGGCGGCCTGCGTTTACCCGGGTCAATTGCTTTCCAAGGTCATTGGTCCGGTTTCGCGTTCCAGATTTCTTCGCCTTTCCAGCTCACCGCTCGTCGGGGCGATTTGACCGTTGGCCGCAATGCCGCCGCCCATTCTTGCGAATCATAGAGTCAAAGGTGTAAAAAAGAAACGTTCAATCGCATATCACGCGTCAACAGGGCGTGTAACTGTTTCGAGCAGGCAGGACCCGGGTTGATAGAATCATTCCTCACAGGGATTGTTCTATCAACTCGGGTTTTTCGTTTTGAAGACCGTGATATCGAGCTGGGGAGGAGTTTGGTCGTGAAGCTCACCAAGACGCTCAACAATAACGTCGCCGTCGCGCAGGATAACAATGGCTGCGAGTTCGTAGTCATCGGACTGGGCGTTGGCTACGTTGAGCGTGGTGCCGAGATTCCCCAGGAAAAGGTCGAGCGCGTCTTTTCGTCCGTCGAGCAGCAGAGTCAGCTCTATCAGCTCGTCGAGTCGATTCCGCAACGCTATTTCGACTTGGCCCGGGAAATCGTGGACTACGCTCAGAGCACACTCGGCGTTCGTCTTGCCGACTCCATCTACATCGCGCTCACCGATCATATTGCCTACGTGCATGAGCGCGCGCAGAAGGGGCTCCTTCCCAAGAATTCGCTGACCTGGGAGATCAGCCAGTACTATCGCCGAGAGTTCGAGGTGGGCAAGAAGGTCGTCGAGCTCCTTGAGGATGAGCTTGACGGAACGAGTGCGTTGCTCGGCGATGCCGAGGCGGCTTCCATTGCGTTGCATCTTATCAACGCGGAGCAAGAGGAGGCAGGTTCTCGGCAGGGAATCGAAGAGCTCAAGCTCATGAACCAGGTCATGCAGATCATTCGGTATCAGGCGCATCTCGTGTACAGCGAGGGCGATCTTGACTATCAGCGATTGGTTGTGCACGTGCGTTTCTTTGCGCAGCGCGTGCTGGGTGGGGAGCGCTCCCAAGTGCCCAGCGCGCTGTTCAAGATGGTGCGGGAGAGCTATCCGGAGGCGTATTCCGTGGCTGAGCATGTGCGCGCATTCGTTGAGGGGAAGCTCGCGCGCTCGATTGGCGATGAGGAGATCACCTATCTCATTATCCACATCGCACGTTTGCTCGATAGAGCATGAGGCTAGGAGGAACCCGTGGCTAAAAAAGACTACGATGCCCTCGCCAAGTTCATCTTGGATCATGTGGGCGGCAGCGAGAACGTGGTGTCGCTGCGGCACTGTGTCACGCGCTTGCGTTTCAAGCTTAAGGATGAGGGTCGCGCCGACACCGAGGCACTCAAAAACCATGAATGGATTATCGATGTCATTCAGAAGGGCGGCCAGTACCAGGTCGTTATCGGCAACGACGTCGAGGACGCATTCGATGCAGTCATGAAGCTCGGCAAGTTCGCGGGCGCTTCTGAGGACGCCAAGGTGGCCGACGACGAGGGTAAGAGCCTGTTTGATCGTCTGGTCGACATGATCTCGTCCATCCTGACCCCCGTGATTCCCTTGCTGGCAGGTTGTGGCATCATCAAGGGTCTTCTTGCGTTCTGCACGGCGCTCAAATGGATCGACCCGACTTCGGGCTTTGCGCAGATCTTGTCTGCAGCCGGTGACAGCCTGTTTTACTTCTTCCCGGTCTTTTTGGGATACACCTCGGCCGAGAAGTTTGGCATGAACAAACTCCTTGGGATGGCGATTGGTGCCACCCTCGTGCACCCCACCATCGTGAACCTGAAGGCCGCCGAGCCCCTGTTCACGCTCTTTGAGGGTTCCCCCATCGCGACGAACGTGACGACGACGTTCCTGGGGATTCCGGTGCTGATGGTGAGCTATACGTCGAGTGTTATGCCCATCATCGCCGCCACTTTCTTTGGTGCGCGCGTTGAGAAGTTCTTCAAGAAGATCGTGCCCGATGTCGTCAAGATGTTCGTCGTGCCTGCTGCCACGCTTGCGATAACGGTCGTTCTCACCCTACTCCTTGTCGGTCCTGTTGTTACGTGGGCGAGCCAGCTCATCGCTGCGGGCATTACCGCGGTTCAAAAGTTCAGCCCCGTTCTCACGGGTGTGCTGGTGGGCGGTCTTTGGCAGGTTCTTGTTGTGTTCGGCCTACACCATGCGTTTACGCCCATTGCTCTCAATAGCTTGATGGTTCAGGGGTACGAGAACCTTACATGCTACATGGCCGCCGTTCCGTTCACGACCATGGCGGTGGTGCTTGCCGTGTACCTGCGCACGAAGGATAAAAAGCTCAAGTCCGTTGCTCTGCCCGCTGCCATCTCGAGCTTCTTTGGCGTGTCCGAGCCTTCCATCTATGGCGTTACGCTTCCTCTCAAGCGTCCCTTCGCCTTCACTCTCGTGTCTTCCGCTGTGGGCGGTGCCATCCTTGGCATGTTTGGCTGCATGCGTTACACGCAGGGTGGTCTTGGGTTCTTCAATATTCCTGCCTTCATCAATCCCACCGCTCCCGAACTCGATATGACGTTCTACGGCGTGTTCATCGCTATCGGCGTTGCCATGGCAATGGGCTTCCTGCTCACGTTCTTCTTTGGCGTTCCTGCTCATGCTACGGCTCGCAATGTCGCCGATGCTACGTCTGACGTGGGGGCCGACGGCCAGATCAAGCAGGAGGTCTTCGTGGCGCCGGTGGCGGGCGAGGTCGTCGCGCTCGAGGACGTCGATGACGAGGTGTTCGCATCGGGATCCGTTGGAAAGGGCGTTGCCGTCAAGCCGTCCGAGGGCACCGTTGTGGCGCCTGCCGATGGCGAGGTGACGATGCTCTTCAAGACCGGTCATGCCGTGGGCATCACGACCGCCTCTGGCGCCGAGCTGCTCATCCACATTGGCATCGATACGGTTCAGCTCAACGGCCGCGGGTTCACGCCTCAGGTCAAGGCGGGCGATGTGGTCAAGAAGGGCCAGCCCCTCGTGACGTTCGACCGCGCCCTCTTGACCTCCGAGGGTTATGACGACACCGTTATCTTTGTGGTGTCCAATGCCGGAAACTTCCAGGATGTCGTGCGTTCGCAGGAGGCTGCTGCGCGCACCGATCGCGAGCTGCTCGCGGTGCTCGTCTAGATCAAAATAGTTGGGCGGGGTCGCCGGCTTTGCGCCGTCGGCCCCGCATGCCACAGGCGGCTGAAAGGAGTCCCACGCATGCGTGCGGTTATGCTCATGTTCGATACCCTGTCTCGGGCGTATGTGTCTCCATACGGCTCGGACGCTGCGCTCACGCCAAATTTCGCGCGGCTTGCAGAGCACTGTTGCACGTTCGATCGCTTCTACGGCGGCTCCATGCCGTGCATGCCGGCCCGCCGCGAGCTCCATACCGGGCGCTATAACTTTTTGCACCGCAGCTGGGGACCGCTTGAGCCGTTCGACTATTCGTGTTTCCAGGCGCTCGACGCTTCCGGCGTGTATGCGCACCTCATCACCGACCATTCTCACTATTGGGAGGACGGGGGCGCCACGTACCACAATCGTTATAGCTCCTGGGAGGGATTTAGAGGCCAAGAGGGTGATCGGTGGGCTCCGCGCGATGTGGTTGAGGGACTTCCGGTGCATATGTCCCCGCTGCAAAAGGTCAAGGGGCCCAGCCCCATTCAGCATGAGGCGAATAAGCGTCGTCAGCCCCGTGAGGAAGATATGTCGACGGTGCGAACAGTGACGGCGGGGCTGGAGTTCCTTTCTTCCCACGCACAGCGCGACAACTGGTTCGTTCAGATAGAGTGCTTCGATCCCCATGAGCCGTTTGACGTGCCGCAGGAGTATCGCGCTGCCGCAGGCTTGTCCGATGCGCCTCGGCTCAACTGGCCGGCGTATGGGGCCGTGGATGTGGACGCCCATGTCGAGGAGCTCGATGAATGCCGTCGTGAGTATGCGGCATTGGTCGCCCTGTGCGATGCGCAGCTCGGCCGTGTGCTCGATGCGTTTGATGAGTACGGCCTATGGGAAGACACGCTTCTTATCGTGAATACCGATCACGGGTTTTTGCTGGGTGAACATGGGTATTTGGGTAAGAACTTTTGGCCCATGCACCAGGAGATCATTCACACGCCGTTCTTTTTGCACGTGCCCGGGGTTGATGGGGGCACTCGTTGCTCGGCGCTCTGCCAGACGATCGACCTTGCGCCGACATTGCTCGACTGGTTCGGCGTCGATGCGGATGTCGAGATGGACGGTCGCTCTTTGCTTCCTGTAGTGCGAGATGGCGCGGCGGGCCATGCATATGCCCTGTTCGGGGCCCACGGAAATCACGTGTGCGTTACCGACGGCGACTACGTGTACATGCGCGCCGCCGCGCGCGAGGACAATGAGCCCTTCGTGGAGTGCACGCTCATGCCAACGAACATACGCGGGTTTTTTTCACGCGAGCAGCTTAACTCTGCCGAGTTGGTGACAGGTTGCCGCTTTACCAACGGCTGGCCATACCTAAAATGCCGTTCGCGCACGTATATGAATTCGTATACGTTCGGTAGCTCCCTTTGGGACGTGCGCTCAGGGGAGGAATGCATCGAGGACGCTGAGATTGAGTCGCGTTTGCTCTCTGCGCTCGTTGAGGAAATGAGAAGGGTCGAGGCGCCGGAGGAGGAGTTCGCGAGGCTTGGGCTCGGCGTGTAAGGTGGTTGCCCGCGGGGGTCGCGGGCTCACCGGATAGGGCGCCTGCGTGTGTGCGGGCTGCCGAGTTTTCCGCATAACGGCCTGCATGTATGTACGCGACACATTGTGACTAGCGAGATTCCTCGCATGGTGACCTGCCTGTATGTACCCGGTTCGTGGAGTTCTCCATATGACCGAGTTTCTGCACGTGCACGGCTTGCAGGGTGCATCGTATGGCAGCGTATCTGCGCGTGCGACCTATGCGCTTGTGGCGCACGGGTGATTGAGGAATTGTTTGGCTTTCGGCTCTTCTGATCCTCGACATCCGGATACATCGACATGAAAAAGCGCCAATAGGAATTTCTTTCGATTCTCCTATTGGCGCGAGCCTTTTTATGTGTGGCTGGACCACGCATGCCGTTGGTTTGCGTGGTCCCGGATTGCGTGCACCGTTGGTTTGCGTGCGGCTGAACTGTACGCGTTGCTGGTTTGCCTGTGGCCGGACCGCGCATGTCGTTGATTGATGCCCGGCTTCCCTTACAGGAAACGGTATTGGACCGTACCCACGCCGACGCTCACAAAATTCAGGGCGCGTGCGACGGCTGGCTGCATGTCGATCACGCGGCCGTGCGCATAGGGTCCACGGTCGTTCACATAGGCGATGACCGAGCGTCCCCCGTAACGAATCTCGACGCGCGTGCCAAGGGGCACGTTGAGCATGGCGATGCCCATCGAGGTCTCGGTGACCTTCTCGCCGCTGGCGGTGGTTCCGCCCATAAACCCGTCGCCGATGCCGTAGTAGGATGCGACGCCCGTCAGCCAGCCTCCGGTCGACTCGGATGAGCCCGAGTTGGACGAGCCCGAGTTCCCGCTGTCACCCGAACCGTTAGAGTTGTTCGAATTGCCGGACCCGTTGCCCTGGGTATTGGTTCCGCCGTTCTGCTCGCTTTGCGATCCATTGCCGGACCCGCCGTTCTCAGGCTGAGTTGTGGACTCGCCGTTGGGGTTGGCGGCATTCTGTTGAGCGTCTTGCTGGGCTTGGAGTTGCGCTGCCTGCTCGGCGGCCTTGCGGGCGATCTCCGCCTCGGCGGCGTCCTCCGCATTCGCTTTTGCCTGCACTTTTGCGGCGGCGCTTTGCGCTTGCGCATACGCTTCGGAAGCGCGTGCGAGTTCGGCATCCGCCTGGTCCTTGGCTCGTCCCAATTCGTCAAGTTTGCCGTTCAGCTCATCCTCGAGCTTGTTGAGCTCATTGAGGGCAGAGACGTTTGCGTCCTGAACGGTCCCCAGGTATTTTGAAAGGTTGATGAAGTCGGCAAATGACTCGGCATTCAACAGCAGGCTGATGGTGCCTCCGTTTGAGGAGTGTGTCTTATACAGGTCACTCGCTGCGTCCGCCGCGCGTTGTTGGCGCGCGGGGAGCAGGTCCTGCTCGATGTGAAGGATCTCGTCCGCGATTTCGGCAACCTGTGCGTTGAGTTCGGCGGCGTTCGAGGTCGCCTCGCTGTAGGTGGATGAGGCGCTCGATAGCTGCCCTTGCAGACGATTGAGCTCGGCGAGCGTCTCGGAGGACGCGGCGTACGCGGGGGTGGGGGAGAGGGTGAGCGCCTGTGTGGCGCCGGACATCACAAGTGCGCCCGTCAGACCGATGGTGCATGCAAGGCGCGCCGTGCGCGCGCGTTTGTGCCGATGCGTATCGAGAGCCATGTAAAACCGCCTTAGGTTGCTGACGGCATTCAGTATAGTTCAAGTCTCACCTTAAAGTTGAGCTTCAAGGTTTTCGCATATGCGAAGACGGTGTTCTGGGTGATGGGGTTCGTGCGCGCAAGCGATATTTGAGGATATGAACGGTTTTAGGATATGAATGACTCCATGTTGAGAGTGATTCTTCTCGGCACTATTTCCGCAGGTAAATACCTATAACAAGAATGGATGATATGAACGATTCGTTCATATCCTCCAGTTGCGCCAAGGAAATCACTCATATCCTTGCACCGTTCATATCCTCAGATCGCCCGCATCCTCACGTCACTCATATCATTAGGCTGACCGTTACTCCGGGTCGTTCATGCCCTCAGACCGAGCTTTACGCAAGGTCGTTCATATCCTCAGGCCGAGCTTTACTCCAGGTCGTTCATATCCTCGGGCCGAGCTTTACTTCAGGTCGTTCATATCCTCGGGCAGACCTTCAGCCCGGGTCGGCCTTCACTCCAGGCAGTTCATATCTTCCGATCGTTCATATCCTCAACAGCTGGCAAGCTTCTGCGCGTCAACGTTCATGCTGGCCACAAGGTCGACGCCCGTACCCAAAAGATCGCTCATCACAACGTCTCCCATGCGCACAGGTGCGGTGATGCTCGCATGGCGAATATCTCGCATGGCGCGCAGGTGAAGGTCTCGGGGAATGGGGCGCGCGGTTCGCACGGGAAGCAGCTTTTCATCGCCTTCGCGGACCACGATGGTCGTCGCGAGAATACGCATGGGTCGGATAATTTCTTGCTCGGCAAACTTGCGCCCTCTTGCGCAACGGTTGCCCTGGACAGAGAGAACGTGTTCAACCCCGTTTTCATCGATGCTCGTATCTATGGTGAGGGCACATTCTGAGGGGCAGGTGGTGCAGTGGAAATGGCGCGTCGTGCTCGCGGTAGTAGTCGTGTCGGTTTCGGCTCCATCGGGGTTAATGTCAGTTGCTGCACCATCGGCGTTAACGCCGCTTGCACATGCGCCTTGTGTATGCTCCTCGTAAGCCTGTTTGCACGCACCCGCCGTGTTGTTTGCGCTCGTCATATCAGCCGTCTCTTCGCTCGTTATGCCAGTCCTCTTTTCCATGTTCTACACCTCCTCGACGGGGTCGACGGAAAGAGTGATGTTGCCCGCGGCTCGCTCGATCATTCGCCGCGTGAGGGGCACCGATTCCATAATGCTTGGCTTGAACGAGCGGGGCTTTCCCGCAAAAAGAACCTCGTCTCCGCTGGAAATCACAATACGCGCGGTGCCAACGGGGCGTTTGACGCGGAAGAACAGCTTGGTGTTGGCGCATGCGGAGATGCGAGCTGGAACAACGTAGCCCGCCATCCCCGCAGCCTCAACAGTCAATGGTGAACGGAACTCGTCGTGCTTGGTCGGCGTGGTCGCCCTCTCGTTTGCCGTGCGAGACTGTTCTTCTATGGGCGCGGAATCGGTCGATGCGCGCCGGTCCGCCTGTTCCACACGAACCGCACAGGGCTCTGTGTCCGTGTTCGTGCCCTGCGTTTCGGTGCATGCTGCCGCCCAAGCTGCGGCGGCGGCTCCCGCGCGTTCCGCTTCGGCGGTCACATTGTCCGCAAGGTCGTGGACATGCAGGACGTTTCCGCAGGAGAAGATGCCCGGGACGTTCGTCTGCAGGTCCTGGTCCACGCGTGCGCCGCGGGTACGCGGGTCGAGCTCAACGCCTGCGGCACAGGCGATCTCATTTTCGGGAATGAGGCCCACCGAGAGCAGTAGCGTATCGCATGCGACGATGCGCTCCGTGCCCGGGATAGGGGCGAGGTTCTCATCGACGTGCGTCACTTCGACGCCCTCCACGCGGTTGCGCCCGATGACGCGCGTGACGGTGGTGGAGAGGTGCAGGGGTATATCGAAGTCCTCGAGGCAGTTTTTGACGTTGCGGTGCAAGCCGTTGGCGTAGGGCATAAGCTCGTAGACGCCTTCGACCTCGATGCCCTCGAGCGCGCATCGGCGTGCCATGATGAGGCCGATGTCGCCCGATCCCAAAATGACCACGCGATGCCCGGGCCGCAGGTTCTCGATGTTGATGTAACGCTGGGCGAGGCCCGCGGTGAACACGCCCGCCGGGCGGCTACCGGGAATCTTGATTTCCGAGCGCGTGCGTTCGCGGCAACCCATGGCAAGCACCACGGAGCGGCAGTGCACGTCGACCATACCCGATTCGGCCATGACGCGGACGGTGTGCCCGGTGGTGCGCATGAGTTCGCTTGCATCGGCCTCTGCGTGGGTCACGTTTAGCGCGGTTGCCCCGTGGGCGTCCACACTGCACCTCGGCTTCCCCGCGCGGGTATCGCCCTCGCGGGGGTTTCGGCTACTGCGTGTGGGCGCCTCGCAGCCGGATGTCCCAGGCATTGGCTCCTCGGAGGTTCCATCAATCGATAGCACCATGCTGCCGAGCATGACCTCGATATCCGTTTGAGCGACTTGGTCGATAAAGCGCTGTGCATATTCGGGCCCGGTGAGCTCCTCTTTGAAGTGCGTGAGTCCAAAACCGGGATGGATGCATTGGCGCAAGATGCCGCCGAGATGATCATTGCGCTCGATGATGACGACGTTGGCTCCCGCCTTGTGCGCCGCGAGTGCGGCTCCCATGCCTGCGGGACCTCCTCCGATGACAGCGACGTCAAAGTCGCGCGCTGGGATGCTTCCCATCTATCGGCCCTCCTTGAGTGTGCCGTCGACAATCCATGAGCCGCGGTCCTCCAGAGGCACGGCGCTCGGTTCGCATCCGAGTTCTCGTGCGAGGATGTGGACCACGCGGCTTTGGCAAAAACCGCTTTGGCACCTGCCCATTCCTGCACGGCACCGGCGTTTGACGCCTTCCACCGAGACAGCTCCGGGTGAGCGGTGGATAGCTCGCACGATTTCCGCTTCGGGGACGGTTTCGCATCGGCAAACGATGCGCCCCCATGCGGGGTCGTGCTCGATAAGCTCCGCTTGGTGTTGAGGGCTCGACCGGTCAAAATCCTCGGGTGCGCGGCGCATGGGGTTCCAATCCGGGCGTTTCTCAAGGTCAAGGCCCGTGTCATGCAGGACGCAATCCATGCGCTCCGCGATGGCCGGCGCGCTGGCGACGCCGGGGGATTGAATGCCCGCGGCATGGAACATACCGGGAAGGACGACGGAGGGGCCGATCATGAAATCGTTCAGACCCTCGATGACCGCACGGCCACCTGCGAACGTGCGCACGACTCGTCGGGTATCAAGGTCGGGCACGAGCTTGCGGGCTCCGTTGAGCAGCGTCTCGACATCTGCCGCGTAGGTGTCGCGGTCGCCGGGCTCGCGCAACGCCGCCGTCGCGGTGATGACGGTGTTACCGTGCACGGTTCCCGTGACGATGACGCCCTTCGAGATGGGCGTAGGCACGGGGTAGAGGGGCATGAGGGCCCGCGGCTCCTTGTCGAGCACGGCGATGTTGCCCTGGCGCCACACGAGCTTGAATTCCTCGGCTCCCGCCATGTGCGAGATCAAGGCGGCTCCGTTGCCCGCGGCGTTGATGAGGATGCGACAGCGCACGGTTCCCTTGGGCGTGTGAATGGCAAAGCGTTCGGGTTGGTCGGACAGGCGGCGCGACCCTACGGGTAAGGGGGCGTTGCCCAAAAGCGTGTCGATGGCCTGTACGGGGGCCTCACGTAGGAAAGTCACGCCGTTTGCCGTGGCGTTTTCCGCGCATGCGATTGCGACGTCGAATGGATCGACGTATCCGGTTGACGGGCACCAGAGGGCGCACGTTGCCTGCTCGTTAGCGCGCGGCTCCAGATGGCGAATACGCTCGGGGCCTACGATCTCGAGCTTGGGGACGCCGTTGGCGCGACCGTTTTGCACGAGGCGCTCGAGTGCGGCGTGATCATCGGCGGAAAAACCCAGGACCATGGAGCCGGTGCGGTTAAAGAGGAAGCCCAGCTCGCTGGACCACTGCGAGTAGAGTTCGCAGCCACGTGCGTTTACCTGTGCCTTTACCGTTCCTGGTGCGGGGTCATATCCAGCATGAACAAGTCCGCCATTGGCTTTTGATGCGCCGAGGGCGACGTCGTTTCCTGCCTCTATGACACAGATCGAGTTTTCATAGCGTGCGAGTTGCCGTGCGATGGCGCAGCCGGTGATGCCCGCGCCCACGATGGCAATGTCAAAGCTCTCTGCCATGGTGCCTACTCCTATCACGTGCCGGCGCTCGGTCGATTACGGTTGTTTGCGACGATGCGTGGCCGGCGTTGTAGACAAAGCGTCAACAGCAATGCTACGCCTGTCGCTTTTCTTTGCCACATCCAATCGGTCGAACGCTCCGAACACCCCGCCAACGGTGCAGGGCAGAGCTTTGGGGGACGCGATTGCGGTGGGTTGGGCTGCAGGTGAGGATTGCATGGCAATTATGGGATGACTGCGGTGTGTGATCGGACGACGCTTCTGCTCCAGCCTTCACTTTTGAAGCGCGAGAGTTAACTTTCGCCGCAGTTTTGGCGTCGTTTGCGCCGAACATCGCTTCGAGAGTTAACTTTCGAAGCGATTTTGTGGTGGACTCGATGGTTGGGGGATGGGCCGTACGGTTCGCAGATGCTTGCAATCGGTGCGGCAAAATTGGCATCAGTGGATGAACAGGCCTGTCATCCCATTCCGATTCGGTTTGGGTCAAAGGAGAAGACTTGTTTGCGTAGAGCTTTTTCGATGTTTCCATAGTGTTCAATGCGTGCGGTCCTATCCGCTCTGTTCATCTTTGCAAGGAGGGCATCTGTGACGACGGAAAAATCCTCAACAGAGGATAGCTGGTGATTGGTGAGCGTGATTACGGAAAAGCCCTCCCTTTGAAGCTCTGCTCGACGCGCGCTATCTAAACCCAGTCTATCTTTCGATGCATGAAATGCATCGCTGTCGTATTCAAGGATGAGGTTCCAGGTCCTCCAGAGGAAGTCCGCATATCGTAGAGTCGTTTTTCTGCATCCCTCTTTGCCTTGTTCGCTTATTGCTAAGGGGTCATGAAGGGGTATTGCGGCATTGGCCTCGGGTAGGGGGAGGCCTTTGCCACCCCATTTTGCAGGAAGGGTGAGAAGGGCAGCGACTTGCGCCTCTGCAGGAGAAGCCGTGTCAGGAACTGCGTATGCAAGGGCACTCCTTACATTTTTAACCCCGCGTTCGCCTTTGGATGCGGTAAGTCGATTTACGAGCTGGGTTTTCGTTGTCAGGGGTCGAGCCCTTACAATCACGCCATTGCTTATGCGGTAGCCACTCAAGAGCTGATTGAGCATGACAGCAAGCTCCCCCTGTTTTAGCCGAGCGGCCATTCGGATTGCTGTAGCTCCAGGCGACTCGACGTATACGTCCTTGCTGAGTCGCACAAAGGAATATGGCGCAGGCGAGTGTAAAACGTGCGCCGTTATGCCTGACTGATGATGTCTCATCGAATGACTTGGCACGGCAACGTGGAGCTGGCCGCAAAGTCCGAGTTGCTTTATTTGATTGAGCGGTGAATCCGCCCTGTCAGAGGTGGCGAATGCGAAGTCATCGACACGGGCAAGTGAGGCGCCCGTGCGAACGACTCCTTGATCGCCAAACCAGAGTTGAAATGCCGATATGTCTACAAGAAATGCTTTCATGCAGTTAGCGTAGGCTTTTGCCGGGCGAGAGCTAGTAAAAAAGTCAGATTCGCTTTTTCGATCTGTTGAGGGCTCTGGCCGTCGATTGACAGGTGATGCTTGATATGTGTTCGTTTTGGCGCGCTTGGGTGTCATCTAGTGCGAGCGGGCGCATGGGCCGATCGTGGCCGGTCCGGCTAATCCTGGTCGTTTGGCGCTTCGAGAGTTAACCCTCGAAGCAATATTGACGCCATTTTGGCGCAGGGTCGCCTCGAAAGTTAACTCTCGAGGCGGAACTCGCTTCAGGCCCCTCGTCTAAACACTTCGTGCATTTGGCGGCTGTCTTGAATCCACTGGCGGAGCGATACAAACCGTTTGTCGGGTGTGGCCCCATGTTTTAAGGAGGTCGTTCTATACTCGTAATCGTTCGAGAGGTTACCTGTTTGGGCCTGCACCGAGCACCTGCTTACAGTTGCATATGAAGCCGGGATGTTACTCTTCGAGGCATACACCGTTTGAGCCGCGCAAGTGCGCGGGGTGGTTGCTTCGGAGAGTTTTTCATTTTGAGCGTACGTAGGAATGAGTCCGTTCATATGCACGGGAGGGAATTGAGGGGAGGCCGGTATGCAAGCCATTCGCAGCATCAACAACAATATTGCCGTGTGCGTAGATAGCGCAGGGCAAGAGTGCATCGCCATGGGAAAGGGGATTGGCTACGGTAAGATGCCGCATGAGGTTGAGCTTTCGAAGGTGACTCATACCTATTATTGCGTAGATGAACGTCAACTTGAGGGAGTCAAGGATATTCCCCAAGAGGTTCTTGCTTTTGCGGCATCTGCGGTCGATAGGGTTCGTGGACAGCTTCCATATCAGCTGAGCCCCAATCTCACGTTCACTCTTGCGGACCACATAGCGTTTGCCATTAGACGCGCGGAGCAGGGTATCCAGGTTCGGATGCCACTCGCCTATGACGTTGAGCAGAGCTATCCAGACGAATTTCGGTTGGGCCGTCAGCTGGTTCGTAGGATATGTCGTGAGTTCGGCGTGACACTTCGCGATGATGAAGCGAGTGGTATAGCAATGAGCTTGGTTAACGCACGCGCATCTGCTGCGACCGAGGAGGAGCTGACGAGGGCGCGTCAAGATGAAGACATGCTCGAGGACATTACTGAGATTGTTGAGAACCACTTTGGCGTAACAGTCGATCGAGCTTCGTTTGCGTTCTCTCGCTATGCGACACATCTCCATTACCTCTTTGCTCGAATTCATAGTGACGAGGTGCTGCCCGCTGAGGGTCTCAGTGGATATCAGGGCGTGGACGACCAATTTCCCGAGGGGGTCGTATGCGTTCGGAAGATTTGCGACCACATTCACGATGCATGGGGTGCCGATCTGACTGATGAGGAGCGTTTGTATCTCGTGATCCATGTAAGCAGGATTTGCATTAAGGGGACGGGACGGTAAGGCTGCCTGTCCCCAGGTTTCGAACAAGGGAGCTTGGAATGGGTTCGAAAAAGTACGACGAGCTCGCCAATCGAGTTATCGATTTGGTGGGTGGCAAGGACAACATCAGCTACTTTACTCACTGTGTTACGCGGTTGCGTTTCAACCTTAAGGATAAGGGTCTGGCGAATAAGGGCGAGCTTGATGGCCTTTCGGGTGTAATTGGCACTCAGTGGTCGGGCGACCAGCTTCAAATTATTGTCGGCCAGCAGGTCGGCGAGGTCTATGCTGCGATTTGCGATCGCAGCGGCCTGGCGCGCGAGGACGCAATCGACGAGAATCTCGACTCGAATCTCACTGGCAAGCGCGATTTTTCGCCGAGGCATATGTTCGATCTTTTTTTCGATACGCTATCAGGCATTTTTGCCCCGTTTATTCCAGCAATAGTTTCTTGTGGCCTGCTCCAGGGAGTTTTGTACTCCATCCAGACATTTGGTTGGATTAGCGCTGATTCGGTTGAATATAATTTCTTTTACACCTGCGCAAATACCGCTTTCTATTTCATGCCGGTACTGATCGCATTTTCGGCTGGAAAGAGATTTAAGTGCAACCCTTATGTGGCAGCGGCGCTTGGCGCAGTTCTTATTCATCCTACGTTTACCGGAATGTCCGGCGAGACCATTGAGCTGTTTGGGGTTATACCTATCACGTTCGCGAATTACTCCTCTACGGTCGTTCCTGCAATTTTGACCGTGTATGTTGCCTCATGGATTGAGCGTGCTTGCAAGAAGGTGGTCCCGGCAATGCTGGACATCATCGTTACCCCGTTCGTAACGTTTTTGGTCGCAGCAATTATTGGCTTCTCGCTCCTTGCGCCTGCGGGCAATTTCTTGGGGACCTTTGTCGCTGAGGGAATACTTTGGCTCTACACTTCGCTCGGCCCCGTCGGCGGTGCAATTTGTGCTGCCGTCTACCCCTTCATGCTTGCGACTGGTATGCAAGTCGCAATGTCTCCCATTACCGTGCAGAATCTGGCTACGCTCGGATACGACTTCATCTATCCCTGCACGGCTGCTTCTAATGCCGCTATGGCAGCTTGCGCATTGTATATCTTCTTTACTGCAAAGAACAAAAACATCAAGTCGATTGGCTCCTCCACTGGTGTCACCGCTCTGATTGGCGTGACTGAGCCGGTTTTCTTTGGACTCATTGCGAAGTATCGCAAGGCGATGATTGCAACGATTATTGGCGGTGCCGCCGGTGGCGTTGTGATGGGCTTATTTACCGTGCAATATCTTTCATTTGGATTTGTCCCATTTGGCACGCTTCCTCTGGCGATGACCGAGACATTCCCGTACTACATGATTGGCGTATGCCTCTCGATGGTCGTCGCGGTTATTTCTATGCGCGTCTTGAATTTTACGGATGAGGAGTAATCTGATGGGATTCAAAGAAGGTTTTTTGTGGGGTGGTGCAACATCTGCGAGTCAGTGTGAGGGCTCCTTTGATCTCGATGGAAAGGGCCTGAGCGTCTCGGATGTCGTATCTAGCGGCTCTCATCACAGCCCGCGTCGGATTTGTCTTGACAGAGATCCGGCTTATGCATTTCCTTCGGAATGGGGATCGGACTGCTACCGTCGTTTTGAGGAAGATATAGAGCTATTTACGGAAATGGGGTTCAAGGCTTATAGATTTTCGATCGATTGGAGTCGCATCTTTCCACATGGTGACGATGCCGAGCCAAATGAAGCTGGTCTTGACCACTATGAACGTTTGCTCAGCGCGCTTCGCGAACATGATATTGAGCCGGTGGTAACGCTTTCGCACAGCGAAATGCCGCTTAACCTTGTGAAAAAATATGGAGGGTGGAGAAATAAGCGGGTAATAGAGTTTTACGTACGTTATTGCTCGGCCGTTTTTTCTCGATATCGAGGGCTGGTAAAGTACTGGCTTCCGTTCAATGAAGTCAATGACATGCTGCTCCCGATGAGCGCATTCGGTCAGGGCGGTATCTATCATGATGGGACGGAATCTTTCACTGAGCAGCCAGATTATCCAAATGAACGCATGAATGCTCTCAACAACATCCTTATTGCCTCCGCCCGAGCGGTGAAGATGGGTCGAGATATTAACCGTGATTTCAGTTTTGGCACGATGATTTGCCACATCACGCAGTATCCGCGCACGTGTTGTCCAGAGGACCAGCTTCTCGTCCAGATGGACGATCTCTATCGCAATTGCATGTGCTCTGACGTGATGTTGCGGGGCGAGTACCCGTACTATGCCTGGACTTATTTCCGCAGGCACGGTATCGAGCTCGAACTCACTGACAAGGAGCGCGCGGATCTCAAAGCAGGCACGTGCGATTTCTACACGTTTTCGTATTACCAGAGCATCTGTCAGACAACGCGTGCTGAGGAGTTTGGAGATCAGACGGGTGGCAACATCATGGGAGGTGTCCGCAACCCGTACCTGGAGCTTACGGATTGGGATTGGCCCATTGATCCGGTTGGCTTGCGCTATACGTTGAATAAGGTGTACGACCGGTATCGAGTTCCCGTAATGATCACGGAAAACGGTCTTGGCGCTGTTGATGTCTTTGAGGCTGATGGGTCGATTCACGATCAATATCGCATTGACTATCTTCGTCGTCACATTGAGGAGATGAGGAAAGCTGTTGATGATGGCGTGGACCTTATTGGCTATACGCCGTGGGGTTGCATCGATCTTGTGAGCATGTCGACAGGTGAGATGAAAAAGCGATACGGGTTTATTTACGTTGATGCGGATGATGAAGGAAACGGCACATTCGATCGTTTTCGTAAAGACAGTTTCTATTGGTATAAGCGCGTCATTGCGACTAACGGCGAGGATTTGAGCTAGGCACCTTGCTGTTTCTGGGGCGTTGACGCTGTATGTCTTCGATACGTACTGTCAAGGCTGGCTCGTTGTGCCTTGGCGTTGCCGCGTAGGGCCTCTTTCCTCAAAGGTGTGCCACTTCTTGGTGGTCACAATGGGCGGTGAGGGCATTCGGCTCCGAGAGTTAACTTTCGGATCCGAATTTCACTGAGCTGACGTCTATTTCTCTTCGAGAGTTAACTCTCGAGGTGCATTTGCGGGATTAAAGAAGGGCGAGGTATTGAGAGCGCCGCATATGGGGTTGCCATTGTATTCGGGCAATCAACGTTACGTTGGTGTTCCGGCTCGTTCGCTATGTCATTAACGTGCGAGACGTTACGCGGCGTTATCCGAAGGGTGCATGAAACTGAGCATGGGTATACAATACCGAACGATTGTGACCAGCTTTGCGCCGTGCGCAACCGGCTGAAAGGTATGTCCGCATGTCCAAGTACATCGAGGAGCTTATGTCGCCTCAATTGATGATGGTCGTCTATGTTTTCATCGCGTTCGTCGTCGCCCTTTACCTGCTTTCCGTCGCTTACGTCTTCATCGACGCCAAACGTCGCGGTGTTCAGGCATTTTGGGCGTGGGGCCTGCTTGCCCTCATTCCGTTTGTCGGTCTGATCGCCTACCTGGTCATGCGTCCCAGCATGTACGCCTCCGATCGCGAGGAGCAGGAGCTCGAGATGGCTCTTCGCGAGCGTCAGCTTGCCCAGTACGGCAACTGCCCCAATTGCGGTACCACCATCGAGAAGGACTTTATCGTGTGCCCCGTCTGCAACACGCAGGTTCGCAACGTATGCCCCACCTGCAAGAAGCCGCTCGAGGCTCATTGGAAAGTTTGCCCGTACTGCCGTACTCACATCCAATAGGCGCGTCTGCGCCCCATGTAGCGCATGGGGTCTCTTGCCGCGCGCCGATCCGCACCCGTCATCGCATCCCGATGGCGGGTGCGCTTTCAAATGGGGGAGCTAATAGGGGAGAAGTCGGCTTGCGCATGACGTCTTCGTTTGGAAACGCATCCCCATATGAAAACGGGTACACTTAGACAGCCATTCAGGTAATACACCTTATAAGGAAGGTACTCATATGAAGGCTCTGTTCAACGACGGCTCTGTAGCCGAGGTCGAGGGCGACGAGGCCCTGCACGTCATCCGCCACTCCGCCGCCCACATCATGGCCCAGGCCATCAAGCGCCTGTATCCCGAGGCCGACTTCGCCTACGGCCCCGCCACCGACAACGGTTTCTACTACGACGTCGATCTCGGCGACAAGACCCTCTCCGAGGACGATTTGCCCGCCATCGAGGCCGAGATGAAGAAGATCGTTAAGGAGAACCTCAAGTTCCAGGTTTTCGAGCTGCCCCGCGAGGAGGCCATCGCCCTCATGGAGGAGCGCGGCGAGAAGTACAAGGTCGAGCACATCGGCGACCTTGCAGACGATGCCCGTATCACCTTCTACCAGCAGGGCGATTACATCGACATGTGCGTCGGCCCGCACCTCACCTACACCAAGGCCCTCAAGGCGTTCAAGCTCACCGGCGTGTCCGGCGCCTATTGGAAGAACGACGCCAATAACAAGATGCTCACCCGCATCAACGGCACCGCCTTCGCCACCAAGGACGAGCTCGAGGCGCACCTCACCATGCTGGAGGAGGCCAAGAAGCGCGACCACCGCAAGATCGGCCGCGAGATGGACCTCTTTATGATGCGCGACGAGGCCCCCGGCTTCCCGTTCTTCCTGCCCAACGGCATGATCCTTAAGAACACGCTGCTGGACTACTGGCGCGAGATCCACCACAAGGCCGGCTACGTGGAGATCTCCACGCCGCTCATCATGAACAAGCAGCTGTGGAAGACCAGCGGCCACTGGGATCACTACAAGGACAACATGTACTCCACCGTCATCGACGACGAAGAGTACTGCATTAAGCCCATGAACTGCCCGGGCGGCGTGCTGGTGTACGCCTCCAAGCCGCACTCCTACCGCGAGCTGCCCATCCGCGCCGGCGAGATTGGCCTGGTGCACCGTCACGAGCTGCGCGGCGCCCTGCACGGCCTGTTCCGCGTGCGCTGCTTTAACCAGGACGACGCCCACCTGTTTGTGCGTCCCGACCAGCTGACCGACGAGATCGTGGGCGTGGTCAACCTCATCGACTCCGTGTACCAGAAGTTTGGCTTTAAGTACCACGTTGAGCTTTCCACCCGCCCCGAGGACTCCATGGGCTCCGACGAGGACTGGGCTCGCGCCGAGGAGGGCCTGCGCACCGCTCTGGAGCAGCTGCACATGGACTACGAGGTCAACGAGGGCGATGGCGCATTCTACGGACCCAAGATCGACTTCCACCTCGAGGATTCCCTCGGCCGCACCTGGCAGTGCGGCACCGTGCAGCTCGATTTCCAGATGCCGCAGAACTTCGACCTCACCTACGTGGATGCCGACGGCGAGAAGAAGCGCCCGATCATGCTGCACCGCGTATGCTTCGGCTCCATCGAGCGTTTCATCGGCATCTTGATCGAGCACTTTGCGGGCAAGTTCCCCGTGTGGCTTGCCCCGATGCAGGTCAAGGTCCTGCCCGTCTCCGAGAAGAGCCGCGACTACGCGAACGAGGTCACGGCGAAGCTCGAGGCCGCCGGCATCCGCGCCGTGTGCGACAACCGCGACGAGAAGATCGGCTACAAGATCCGCGAGGCCCGCAGCACCGACCGCGTGCCCTACATGCTGATCCTGGGCGAGAAGGAGGTCGAGGCCGGCAACATCTCCGTGCGCGACCGCTCCAACGAGACGGTCCCCATGGGCGTCGATGAGTTCATCGCCAAGGTTCGCGAGGAGATCGACACCCGCGCGTAGAAGTTAGGTTCATAGATTTCGCTCTACGGGCGCCCGGTGGGCATGCGTTCACCTGGCGCCCGCATGCGTTTTGGCCGATTAAGGGTGCTTCGAATCGAAGGTATCGTTCCCGCGACCTCACCAGCGTGGGGCTTGGGGTATACTGTCCACTCATTTAACGGCGTGTCGCGAAAGGCGGTCTTGGCAGTGACGACCCAGCTGGAGCTCGAGGCTCGGTATGCGGGGGTGGTCTCTGCTAAGGCCGCCGCTTTTGTTTATGCCGATCATGTTGCGAGCCTCTGCGCTCACTCTGGTGTTATGGGTTCCGGCGACGTGCTGATTGACATGATTGGCGGTGCGGGGCTGCGTGTGGCGGACGTTCGTTCCGTTGCCGCCGATGTCCACGATGCAGGCGGCAGGCTGTTCGCGGACATCACCGTGCCGTCTCATTTCGGGTGCCACGCGTTTGATCTTGGCGCCGATGTGCAGCACGAGGGGCTCGATCGAATTGCTGCCGGATGCTTGAGCCGCAAGGTCGTTGCCGTTTCCTCACGAGGGGTGCTGCCCGTTGCGGGGGACCGGCTTTCCGCCGCGGATCTGGATGCAATTGCCCAAGGGCTTGATTCGGCACCCGAGCGCATGCAGCGGCATTTCGACCACGCCCGCGCCCTTGCGGAATATCTCTCATGTTGCGAGGGACTCGGCTCGGTTGCGTATCCGGGCCTGCTGTGTCACCCCGATCATGATCTGGCCACTCGGGTCCTCATGCACGGCTTTGGCCCGGCTGTCGATTTCGAGCTTCCGGAGCAGTGGGGCGTTACGGCGGGGGAGTTCATCGAGCGTTGCGAACTCAACGGGCGAGCCCGTCCCGCCGGTGGGCGTCACACCCGCCTCCATGCGCGCGATGGGGCGGATGGTCGGGCGGTTCGCATATTTGCCGGTCTCGACAACCCTCTTGTGATTGCCGATGACCTCGACCAGGCGATGCGCTGGTTCTGCAATCCCCCTGAGCCGTAAATCGGGCGGGCGAGATAAGCGCAAGCGGGCCGATTGATCGGCTGAATTCAGTCCGACTTTGCTATCGCGGAGCTCGGTTGCCTGCTTGTCTCGCTCCCTTAGTAGCACACGTCGATAAAGCTTCACTGATTCGCGAAGTTTTATCGACGTGTGCTACCAATCATCGTTTCTCGATTACCCGCCTGTGTATTTTGGAGGTCTCCCATGCCTGCCATCACCACTGCATCCCTCATCGAGGCAGCTGTCCTCGGCATCGCCCTCGCCATGGACGCCATGGCGGTCACCCTGTCCAACAGCCTGTGCGAACCCGACATGCCGATGTCGAAAAAGCTCGGCATGCCCATCGCGTTCGCCCTGTTCCAGATGGGTATGCCCGTCTTGGGGTATCTCGGCGGCACCCTCATTGCCGAATACATCGAGCGCTATGCCCGCATCGTCTCCCTTGTCATTCTCGTATTTGTTGGCGGCAAGATGATTGTCGAGTCGGTGCGCGAGCTGCGTGAGCCCGAGTCGTGTCCCGCCACGAGGCTCACCTGGGCAACGATCGGCCTGGAGGCGGTCGCTACGGCGATCGACGCGTTCGTGGTGGGCGTGAGCTTCGCCGCGGAGGGGAAAGATGTTGTGCTCTACTGCGGAATGATTGGCTTGACCACGCTTCTATGCTGCCTGCTCGTTTTGGCTGTCGGCCGAAGGCTGGGAGAGCGTTTCGGACCGCGTGCGGAGATTGCCGGAGGCGGCGTGCTCGTTTTTATTGGGCTCAAGGCCTTCCTCGGGTACTAGCGAGGGGGCGCACTTTCCTTTACCGCGTCGCACGATTCTTCCGTTTCGCACCTCACGAACCGGGTATACGACTCCTATTGGGAGCGCTTGCGGCTCTGTGCGGTTCGGCATATTTCGTTATGTTGCAGTGAATGGACGTCCTTTCAGGTACACGCGTTTCCCTGCATATCGACTACCTGCGATAATGTCGAGCTGCCGGCCTTTTGCCCGTAGCCTCCCTCTGATTAACTGCAACATTTCTCATTGCCGTGCGTTATCTCGACCGCGGGCCTTCTCAATCGGGTGCTCGCGGGTCTTTGCGCTTTAAGTGCTTGGGGATTGGGGAATGTATGCCGGTACTGCATGGTATGAGTGCGCTTTCGTATTATCGGACGCCATTGCAGGTGGTGCGCGCTCGGGTCGACCCAGCGGTCTTCCACGACGGCTCGGAGGAGGGCGAACGGCTTTATCGACTTTTGACCAGGCCCTGCCCGAATGAGAGCCATGCGACGCGCATGGTCCGCCTGCGGGCAGAAAGCGACTTGATGGGAATTCCACTGCCACTGGAGCTGTGTCCGACGGAGCCGTCCTCGATGCGTCCGAATGGGCTCGTCATTCCGCGCAGACTTCCCAGACACCAGGATCCAGACGAGCTTATCTCCCTCGGCGGCGGTTTGATGGTACCGTCCGTACCGCAGCTGTTTCTCGAACTGGCACGCGGACGGAGCGTGGTGGAGCTCGGGCTTCTCATGATGGAAGCCTGTGGCTTGTTCGCGGTGTTTCATGAGACGCCCCAGTCCCGTGCCGTGCTCAACGCCTTGCGGGACGCCGAGGGCGAACTCGAGAGGGGAGGGCGTGCCGTCTACGCCGCCGGTTCAGGGCCATACTGCAATGCTTGCTACGACGAGTCTGGTAAACGTCTCTTGTTTATCGATGCCGGCGGCGAGTCCCACTCCTGGCGCCAGGCGACGACCTCGACCGGCCGGCGCTCCGATATGTGGGCGCGCCCTCCTTTGACGACGGCCGATGAGTTGACGGGGTACTTCGCTCGCTGCGTCGAGCGGGGAGTCCCGGTTGCGCGCAAGGCCCTCCAGGCGGCAAGGCTCGTGCTCGACGGCGCCGCGTCGCCGCTCGAGGCGAAATTCGCCATCATGCAGTTCGCTCCCGTGTCCCTCGGCGGCGATTCGTGGCCTCGGCCCTTCCTGAACAGGCGTGTGAGTTTCCTGCCCGAGCTCAGGAAGCTGGCGGGCAGGTCTTGGTGCTCTTGCGACGAGTTGTGGCCAGATCTCAAGGTCGACATCGAGCTGAACGGCGTCGCATTCCACGCAGATGAGCGCGGATTCTCCCTCGAGTCTGGCCGTCGCGCCGCGTTGGAGGCGATGGGCTATCGCGTTTTGGACGTGGCGTATGAGCAGATGGACGATTTCGAGAGCTTCGAGACGATTTGCCTGTCGTTCGCCGATGTCCTCGGATTTCGGGAGGCTCCACGGACTCGAGCGTTCTGCGAACAGCGGAAGGAGCTCCATCGTCAGGTGATGGCATTTCGTTTTTGATCGGGCGTGACCGCGGGAGCGATTACAAGTGTGCGGCACATTCGGATCGAAGGTTGGAGAAATGTTGCAGTAAAGCAGGGACGTGTTGATTGCGTATAATGTCGGTGCGCTGCCTACCTGCACTTTCAATGAGTGGATTAAGGGTGATATCTCAGCGCCCCCCAATTTCACTGCAACATTTCGCGATGATGCTTTGATGATTTCCGGTCAGGACCTAAACAGCTCGGGCATGCGCATCAAAATGAGCTCATCGATCTCGCTCTGGAGGGTCCGATATGCCAGGAGTGCGCGTTCGCCCTCGGGCGTGAGGCGAGAGCCACGCGCGCCGTCGCGCACCAAGAGCTCGCAGCCCAGATGCCCCTCCGCCTCGCGCACGATGCGCCAAGCCTTGGAGTAGGCCATACCCATGCGCTTCGCCGCACGGTTGAGCGAGCCCTCCTCCGCCACCCCTTCGAGCAGCGCCGCGCAACCGCCCCCGAACGCGCCGGGGAGGTCGCGCGCGTCGTCGGAGATGGTGAGTCGGGCATGGGCGGACAGCGGCATGGAATCTCCAAGTGTGTTGGGCGGGCTTGTTTGCAGCGGCTCGCGGATAAACGCGGCGCTCGCGCGCCTGCGAAGGGCCGAGATGGGCAGACCCTTTGAAGTCTGGCAACGACAGTCATTGTAGCAGCGCCCCTGCGCTACAATACCTTCCACTTATATCGGGCGCCAAAGGCACGGGCGATGTGAGGATCGTCTGGTCAGCCGGTAGCAATGAGTCGAAGGAGCGACATGGCAACGTTTTTCCCTGGTGAGTCCCACACTTTCTCTGAGTATCTGCTCGTCCCCGGGTACTCATCCTCGGAGTGCATTCCCAATAATGTTTCCCTCAAGACCCCGCTGACCCGCTTCAAGCGCGGCGAGGAGCCCGAGATCACGCTGAACATCCCCATGGTCTCCGCCATTATGCAGTCCGTCTCCGGCGTGGACATGGGCGTCGCCCTGGCCACCGAGGGTGGCATCTCCTTCATCTACGGTTCCCAGACCCCCGAGTCCGAGGCCGCCATGGTCAAGGCCGTCAAGGACCACAAGGCCGGTTTCGTGCAGTCCGACTCCACCCTTACGCCCGACATGACCATGGAGCAGGTCATGCAGCTCAAGGACCGCACCGGTCACTCCACCATGCCCGTTACCGATGACGGCACCCCCACCGGCAAGCTCCTCGGCATCGTCACCAGCCGCGACTACCGCCCCAGCCGCGATGATCACTCCAAGCTCGTCTCCGAGTTCATGACCCCTCGCGCCGAGCTCATCGTGGGCGACAAGGACATCACCCTCAAGGACGCCAACGACCTCATCTGGGACAAGAAGCTCAACGCCCTGCCCGTCGTCGACGACAACGACCACCTGGTCGGCATCGTCTTCCGCAAGGATTACGACTCCCACAAGACCAACCCCAACGAGCTGCTCGATGCCAACAAGCGCTACATGGTCGGCGCGGGCATCAACACCCGCGACTACGCCGAGCGCGTGCCGCTGCTCGTCGAGGCCGGTGCCGACGTGCTGTGCATCGACTCCTCCGAGGGCTACTCCGAGTGGCAGAAGCGCACCATCGAGTGGATCCGCGAGAACTACGGCGATTCCGTCAAGGTCGGCGCGGGCAACGTCGTCGACGCCGACGGCTTCCGCTTCCTGGCCGATTGCGGTGCCGACTTCATCAAGGTCGGTATCGGCGGCGGCTCCATCTGCATCACCCGTGAGACCAAGGGCATCGGCCGTGGCCAGGCCACCGCGCTGATCGACGTCTGCCGCGCCCGCGATGAGTACTTCGAGGAGACCGGCGTCTACGTGCCCGTCTGCTCCGACGGCGGCATCGTCTACGACTACCACATGACCCTGGCGCTCGCCATGGGTGCCGACTTCCTCATGCTCGGCCGCTATTTCGCCCGCTTCGACGAGTCCCCGACGTCTCGCGTGAACGTCAACGGCCAGTACATGAAGGAGTACTGGGGCGAGGGTTCCGCGCGTGCTCGCAACTGGCAGCGCTACGACCTGGGCGGCGCCCAGAAGCTCTCCTTCGTCGAGGGCGTCGACTCCTACGTGCCCTACGCCGGCTCCCTCAAGGACGGCGTGAACGGCACCCTGTACAAGGTCAAGTCCACCATGTGCAACTGCGGTGCGCTCTCCATCCCCGAGCTGCAGGACAAGGCCCGTCTCACCCTCGTCTCCGCCACCTCCATCGTCGAGGGCGGCGCCCACGACGTCGTGGTCAAGGACTCCCAGCAGACGGTGAGCTACAACTAAGCGGCCGATCGACGACACGGACCACGAGCGGGGCCCGC